>Ga0209390_10000770_pt1 | contig 63778 bp, 43 predicted proteins | sample BON01_FD_187212 | JGI IMG/M metagenome (GOLD analysis project Ga0209390, IMG submission 187212) | Freshwater microbial communities from Lake Bonney liftoff mats and glacier meltwater in Antarctica - BON-01 (SPAdes) (version 2) | ecosystem: Environmental > Aquatic > Freshwater > Ice > Glacier...
ACCCCTGTGAGACGGGGGTGGTTCGGCGCGCCGCCGCAAGGCAGCCGATTCCGCTACGCTCCATCGGCTGCCTTGCGGCGGACTTGGGCTGTGCGGAGAGCTTTTACAGACAAAGATTTACACTACCCCCAGAGGTCGAAGTTCCTTCGCCAGCAGTTCTACGATGGCCTCCTGCTCGTCCAAATCCATCGCTTGAATTCTCTTAGCGACCTCATCCATTCCAAAGCAATCCTTCTTCTGATCAAAGGAGTAGTCATTTAGGTCATTGCTCAAATCGGCGGAGATCTTTCCGGGCTCCTGCCATGGGTAGAAAATCACCAAGCGGTCGTAGTCAGAATCGTGGGTTCCGATGAAAGTGCGCAGAGTTTTGCGGACTTTGGCAGCGCCTTTGGTAACAGTGACTTGGACTGCGATGCGCTCAGAGTTGTCGGCAAGGTCAAAGGAATCCTGAGAATCTGTGCCGAAATCAGCCCGCTCGAGCGACCAGCCAAAGACCTTGTTGAGTAAGCGAGCAGAGAAACTTTCGAACTCGATGGCTGAGTCGAGATGTTTCCAGTGCCCGTCGATCTTCATGGCCGCTTCAAGCAAAACCATCCAGCGCTTGGCTTCGGCGAGGTTATCTTGGCTTTGAAAGGTCATGAAAGTGAGATAGCTGTTGCCCACAGGGAACGAAATAAAATACGGGTCGGGGTGGAACCCTATTTCTGAGTGTGGGTGCCCCAGCCTTCTGGGACAATGTTTTGTTCACGCATCCAAGCGAGGGCTTTGGGCCATTTGTCTTTGGCAATCAGATCTTTGTTTTCATGCCAATGCTCGGCCTTGCTGGCTTGGTCGATGATTTCTGGATCGGTGGGTGAGTTTCCTTCGATGAGAAAATCGTTCCAGGCAGCGTAAAGAGTTGAGACAATTTCGCATTGCTCGGTGGTTGCCGTTTTAAGGCGCGCGATGAGGAAGTTCATGCGCTCAAGGTTGCCGCTCAGATTTTCGAGGTAGGAGATGTGGCCACCCATCCTATCAAGCGGAATGTAGCGAGTGCCTTTGCCTTTCCCTGAGCTGAGGCTGGCGAACCATTGCTGCTTTTTAAGTCCAGCGACGACGCCAAACATCATCTTGTTGTCGAAGGGGCCAGCGGCATCCCTGGAGTATTCACCGACGAGTTCTCCAAGCTGGCCGTGATATTCACAAAGGTGGAGTAGCTTCTGGAGCTTGACTCGGCCCATGGTCGGCTCGGTGTGGCATTTTGAGAGGATGTGTGCTGCCACGAGCTGGCGGGCGAACCCGATTTGGTAGCCTTTAGTCGTTTTTTTCTCCGTTTTAGTAGGGAAAAGCACGATGTCTTCGTCTTCAGGTTTCTCGTCCGGCAGATCGATGATTCGCGCTGTTTTGCGGGTGGTCTTCTTGGCGGCTTTCTTCTTTCCCTTGGCGTGGAGGCCCGAGTTTACTTCGGCTTTGTAGCGTTCGGCGTTTAGGGCTAGGAGGCGGGCTAGGAGGCGGGCTAGGACGTCGTCGCGGACTTCGTCGGGCCAGCGGTAGCGGATGTTTTTGGGAATCTCGTTGCCGTCGTCGTCCTCCTCGGTGAAGTCGGGGATGAACTCGCAGTCGGTGGGGACGTCCGTCCAGCCGTAGGCGTCGAGGACGGCGCGATCCATGGCGGCGTGCAGCTCCCGCAGGCGGTGGATGTCGGGCGAGGTCTCGCCGGGGGCGTGGAAGCGGTTGTAGGTCTTGGTCAGCCCCTCGTCGTTGCGCACCATCAGCTCGGCGCGGTAGTCGTAATACTCGCTGCCGATTTCTTTGAGGGGATCGTCTGTTTTCCAGTTCTCAGGGAATGGGAAAGTTTCGAAGCAATCTGATGCCGTATATCGCAACCGGTCTTCCAACTTCGACGCAAAGAATCTCGCCCAAATCTCGTGAGCTCTGTTTTGTAAACAGGCAAAAGGCGAAACCGAATCGAAAATCAAAGCGTAGTGGGGGGAGGCGACATAGTAGTCCGGGTTGACGAATGCGAAGGCGAGGTGTTTTGCGGTGAATGGGTGCATCAGAAACCTCTTGCCGGATTCAGTTGCACGGCGGAGCCCTGGTCGAACTTCGCCAAATTGCCACCAAAGTTCACGCAGGCGATCCCTTTTGCATTTGGCTCGAAAAGGCTTCGATTTCTCCTCAAGAATCGCCATTAGGTCTGGCCATCTTGATGCCTCCTCGAATGACAGGGTGTTGAAGTCGATGACGTAGCGCTGTGATTCATGTCTTGGGCTATCAAGAAACTCTGAACCACCAATGATAGGATGAATGAATTTTTGTGTGTCCGGAGTGCGACTGATGATCGAACGCATCTCCTCTAACGGAGTGTATGAGTCGGAATCGTCGCCGAAGATGAATCCGTCACCGTAGTTGTAGTAGCCCATGAAGGCCTTGCCGCAGTTTGGAGCTAGTTGGCAGGGATCGTCGTCAGATCCCCGATCAAACAGAAACGCCGTGATTTTCTGGACGCTTCTCCCATCGATGTGTAGCGGCAATTTGAGCGAAGTCCCCTTAAACGCGTGTATCCCCGACACAGTGACAGCGGCTTCTCCCGCCCAACGGATTTTGCGTTCAGCATTGTAGATCATCCCTTGGCGTTCCCGGATTGCGCGTGTTCCTGCGGCTCGCGTATCTCCGTCCGCAATCGAGTTTGTTGCGATCAATCCAAATGTGCCTTCATTTCGTAAAAGACCGAAAGCTGTTTGGAAGAAATACGCAACAAAGTCCGCCTGTCCGCCAGCGTTCTTAAAGGTGATTTTGATCCAATCTAGGAAGCTGTCGCCAAGGTGGCCGGTGATGTCTTTCCCCGCCATGAAGGGAGGGTTCCCGATGAAAACGTCAAATCCTGGGTTATCTCTTTGGAAGACTTCGGGAAACTCAATTTCCCAGTGGAAGGGTGCTACTGGTTTCTCGGACTCTTGTGCTTGGCGAACCTCTGCCTTGAGGGCGATACCTTCTCGAAGGCTTTCTTCCGAGCCCGATCCGTCGGTAGCCTTGAGCCAGCGTTCTAGAAGCTGGTCACGGGCTTCTTGGCGCTCCTTCGGTTTCGATCCCGAGAAGAACCCTAAGACAGCGAGATCCCCAGCGCGGCGCACTTTGTCGACCTCGTCTTCGGCATGCTGCAGCTTGACGGCTTTCATCTCGGGCAAGTAGCCGTCGCCGCCGTCGAGGATTTCCTGTCGGTAGCCGAGGGCCTTCTTGATTTTCTTTTCGAGCTGATCCTGGCCGAAGACGCGCTGTTTGGCGGAGGCGTGTTTGAGATCCCAGTGGAAGGCGAGGATCTGCTTTTTGCCGAGGCCGACGAGGGAGTCGCCGGAGCGGATGGCGTGGGCGAGGAAGGTGAAGGGGTGGTCTTTGGCGAGGGTGGCGAGCCAGAGGGAGAGCTTGGCGAGGTCGGCGGCCATGGGGTTGCGGTCGACGCCGTAGAGGCAACGCTGGGCGACGAGGCGGCGGGCGTGGAGGACCTCGTCTTCGTCGGGCGGGATGACGGGCTTGCCGCCGTGGGCGGCCCAGGCTTTGACGAGTTCGTCGCCGAGCTGGCGGCAGGCTTCGACGAGGAAGGCACCGGAGCCGACGGCGGGGTCGCAGACTTTGAGGTCGAGGATTTCTTTGGGGAAGGGTTTCTCTCCGAGATTGGCGAGGACGGGTTCGAGGGCTTTGCGGACGATGGGCTCGGTGAGCTTGCGCGGGGTGTAGTGTGAGCCTGACTTGCGGCGGGCGTCGGTGGGCTGGAGGAGGAGGGAGCCGGGCTGGGTTAGGTCCGGGGTGGCGTTGCGGGCGATGAGGTTGGAGTTGGTGGTGGGGCCTTGGAAGGCGACGAGGAGTTCGGCGGGGGTGGTGGCTTCGTCGAATTCCTTGCGCCGGTTACCGGTGAAGATCTTCCGCCCGGAGGTTTCGGTGTAGAACTTGGCGCGTTCTTTTTTATCGAGGGAGAGGAGGTGATCGAGATCGAGGTTGGCGGCGGCTCCGTGTTTTTTGACGGGGCGGATGGCGATGGTGTGGCCCACGGCCCGGGTGAGGGCGAAGCCCATCATGGTTTCGTAGACGGAGCCGATCTGCTCGACATCGAGGGTTCGGTAAGAGACGCGCTCGCCCTTGAGGAAGAGGAGTCCCTGGAGGAGGCGGAAGATGGTGCCGTCCGGGATGAGAGGGATGTCTGCTTCCTCCTTCGCCGAGGCTTCGGCGGACAAGTGGGTGGTGCCATCGTCTTTTTTCTCGCCTCCTTTTCCTTCCAAGAAGGGGAAGCGGTCGGGATCGAAGAGGTAGCCGTAGCGGGGTGGGAGCTTGAGGTCGCCGTGGCGGTGGCCGTGGAAGATGAGGCGGAACAAGGCTAAGAGCTGGGCCCAGGCACCGTAGCGCTCGTCCATGGTGTCATGATAGAGGGCGTGGTCTTGGCGGAGGCGTTCGTAGAGGGCGTGGACGGAGTAGTGTTGGTTGTAGAGTTCGCTGTTCGGCATGAGGCCGCGATCCTCGGCGAAGAGGAGGAAGACCAAGCGCATGAGGACATTGAGCTGTCCTTCGTAGATGAGGTTGGGATTGGTGGCGAGGAGGCTGCGGAGGAGCTTGCCATTGGTGCGGGCGTCGGCGGCCTGGGTGCCACGGACGAGGTCGTAGAGGCCATCGAGGACTTGGTGGGCCAGTTCGATGGAGACATTGGCCTGCATGTCCCGGCTGTGCTTGAGTAGAGCGGGGAGCTGGTGGGGCTCTTCGCCGAGGAAGAGCATCTCGAGGTTGAAGAGGAGATCGAAGGCTCCGAGGATGGGTCTCCCCATGGTGCTGAGCATGTCAGCGAAGTGGAAGGTGAGGCTGCCGGCGTTTTCTCCGACGGGGGCGTAGACGAGACGGAGATGGGTGGGGGAGACGAGGAGGCCGATGGGGATCTCGGTCTCGCGTAGGAGGCGCTCCATGCGGCGGGTGGCGCTGGTGGACCAGGTGTTCTGGATGACTTCGTAGGGAGTATCGAAGTCGCCCTCGTGCTCCAGGATGAGGAGTTGGTAGGGTGGATCGTCTTCGGCGAGTTCTTTGCCGCGTGGCCAGCGGAGGGCGGCGGTGGGGGCAAGGGTCTCGGTGCTTTCCTTGAGGTGGACGGTGCAGGTGTCGGCGGTGTCGACCCACTCTTGTTCCGGGAGGTCGAGGAAGTCGGTGGCGAGGGCCTTGAAGTCGGTGATTTCGACACTGCCTTCGTCTTCGTCGTATTTCTGGAAGGACTCGAGGTGGTCGATGAATTCGAGTTGGCGCTCGCGCTGGGCTTGGTCGAAGTAGTGCCCCTTATCAACAAGGGCGGCGGGGGACACGACGAGGCCATCGGGCTGGAGGTAGCCGAGCCATTTTTTGTGCGCCTCGATGGAGCGATTTTCGGGACTGGGGGACATTTGGGACTTTGGGACTGGGAGACTACAGAGACCACCTGTCAGGATTGCGGGACATGGTGACGAGTTGAGCTAGGAGGCGATCATATTGCTGGTCGTAGTCAGCGGCGACTTCATCTGTCAGATAATTACAGCGGCGGGCGATTTCGATGTGAGTCTGGGATTCGGCGGCTTCACCTTCCGCGTCGTTAAGCTTGGCGATAAAGGCTGCCGGATATCGTCGTTTCCGCCACGCTTCGGAGATATTGGCGGCGACCGACCGCGAGGAGCGTCTCAACTGATCGGTTAAAGAAAATCGCTCGTCCTTGGGGAACGCCTGGGTGGCAATAAAAATGGCGTATGCCAGATCCATCGCCGTCTTCCATACGTTCAGTTCCTTGTGAGAGTGTATTTTCATACTAATTTCCTCAAAGTCGCCTTGTCGCAAAGTCCCCCCATCTTTTCAAACCGGACGCTCGGGAATCCTCGTCGGAACGATGAAGAACTTTTAGTCCAAAATTACCAGGCCAAGTGGCCTTGACGAATGATGCGCGATCTTCGAGAAACCAAACTTGGTGCTCATTACCTTCATCGGAAGGAGGAGCGGCTATTTCGGCTGGCTGGCCAGGGAGGATGAGCTGGGCCTCTTGGGCGTAGCTGCGGAAGATTTCGAGGTCTTCTCCGAAATAGGAAGCACCGCCTTGAAGACCCGCAATTGCTTCGCGGCGTCGGAGGAGTTCCGCAACGTGTGCTTCAAGCGGGAAGCTGCCAAGTTGGGATATTTGCTCATGAGTGGACATTAGCGTGCGAAAAGGATGAGAGCAAGGGTTTAGGACGCGGGCCAGAGGTAGACGAGGCCGATGGGTTCGATGCGTTCGATGTCGATCTTGTAGAAAGCGCGGATGCGGGCGGGTTCGTTGATGAGGTCTTGGTTGACGTTTTCGAGCCACTTGCGCCAAGACTTGCAGTTGAGGTCGAGTTGGCGCTTTTCGTCGTCGTTGAATCCTAGCGAGAGTTGCTCTTGGTCGGATGATTCGTGCTTTTGGAGGGAGGCTTGGACCCGTTTTTTCTGATTGGTGAGGATGCGCTCGATGTCCTTGACCTCGGCTTCGGCGCGCTCGGTGAGGCGTTGGCGGGCGACGGCTTTGGCATCCTCGGCCCGGGAGGTGAGGAGGGGGCGGAGGTCGGCAAGGTCGGTGACGATGGAGGCGAGGAGTTTTTCGCGGACTTCCGGGGGGAGGTCTTGACCATCGGAGAGCAGTGATTTTTCGAGGATCTCCATGGTGCGGGCTTCGGCATCCCGGGCGTAGGCGGTGAGGGGGGAGCCGTTTCGTTTTTCGGAAGGTTCCCAACGGGCGGTGATGGTGACAATTTCTTCGTGGAGCCGGGTGGCGCCGGAACCGAAGAGCCCGAGACGACCGATGAGGACGACGCGGGGGATGGCATCGTCCGACTGGCCGAGGCAGGCGCGGGACATGTCGTGGTGGACGAAGCCTTGAGAGAGGAAGCGGGAGAGGAGGCGCTTGGCGATGCGGTGGCCGAGGTGGAGTTGGACGGTGGAGTCGTCGATGCCTTCCGGGGCGGTGAAGCGGACGGGGCGGATGGGGGAGTCGCTGCGCCAGCGGTGGTCGCGTTTGCCATTGGCGGGGGGCTGGCGGAGGGTGTCGAGGGTTGGTGCCCAAGTAGGGTCGAGACCTTGCTCGGTGTGAATGGAGGGGAAGCGGAAGGTGGTGCCGTCATCCTTCTCGGTTTGGATGTTTTCGAGAGGGGAATGGTTGGCGAGGGTGAGGGAGCAGGAGAGGGCTTGTTCGAAGGCGGCGTCTGAGTAGTTGATCCAGCGTCGGGCGTCGGTGATGCGGTTTTCAAGGTAGCGGACTTGGTCGCTCAGGGCGTCTTGGCGGAGGCGGACTGCTTCGAGTTCCTCGGTGGCGGTGGCGCGTTGCTCGATGAGGGCGGTTTCTTCTTCGTCGAAGGAGGTGATGAGTTGGCCGATTTTTTGGGCGTCGATGCCGTGCTCCAGCTTCTTGGTGAGCCGGGTGTCGAGGACTTGTGAGAGACTTCCGAGTTCATCCTGAATGGTATCGGTTTTCCGGATGAGGGCATTGAGAACCCGGTCCTGGGGCCGTTGGTGATAGAAGAAGTAATGGCAGAAGACCTTGGGCTCGGGTTGGAGTTTACGGTCGATGCGTCCGTTTCGCTGCTCAAGGCGGGCTGGATTCCAAGGGACATCGTAGTGGAAGAGGTTGTGGCAGTGAGCTTGAAGGTTGAGGCCCTCGCGGGCGGCGTCGGTGGCGAGGAGGATGCGAACCGGATGGGTGTCAGGCGAGGCATTGAAGGCGGCTTTCACCATTTCACGCCGGTCTGAGCCAGTGGAACCACGGAAGATCTCGATCCGGGCCTCGGCTTTATCCGTGCCGGCCATGGCGGAGCTGAGTTGATTCCTGAGGTAAGTGAGGCTGGCGTCCCACTCGGTGAAGATGATGACGCGGATATTGGTCCACGCTGCTCCATTTGACGCGGGCTTACCGGCACGAGCTATCCCCGGGCATTGGTGCTCGGCGATCCAGTCGATGATCTTGGTGACCTTGGCGTCCGGGAGGTGTCGTGACTCGTCGGCGATACGGACCATTTTTGCGAGGAGGGTGTTGGCTTCATCGTTGAGGGCGACGATGGGATCGGCTTTGGCCAGCTCGCTGGAGAGGAGCGCTTCTTGTGCGTCTTCGTCGAGTGCGGCTTCCTCGGAGTCGGAATCGATTCCCTGGGTGAGGGCTACGAGTTTGGCCTTGGGGTTGAATTTCTTCCCGGCGTTCTCGGCGTGCTTGGCGATGGTGCGGGCAAAGGCCTCCGGGCTGGAGAGGAGGCGTTGCTGAAGGTGGGAGAAGACGATGAGGGAGCGGTTTCTGATGTGCTTCTTTTCGTTTTTCACCTGTTCGCTCCGGAGACGCTGGTAGCGGTCGAGCATTTCAACGAGGACGAGTTCGGGGGAATCCTCGGGGAGGTGGTCGATGTCAATCTGGCTGACGATACGTTCCGGGAATCCACCGGAGAGCGCGCGGATGTCGCTTTTGAGCCGACGGACCATGACGTCCTCCAAGTGGGACTTCAGAACCTTGACGCCCCGGACGAAGCGCTGGGGATCGAGAATTTCCAGAAGGGCAGAGAAGCTGTTGGAATGGCCGTTGTGTGGCGTGGCGCTGAGGAAAAGCTTGTGCTCGAAACGCTGTGAGAGATCCCGGACGGCGTGGGTGATCCTGGAATCGACGGCATACTTGGAGCCACTGGCCGGGGCAGCGTGATGTGCTTCGTCAAGGATGAGCATCGATTGGGGGCAATGATCCCCGAGGGACTGCCTGAGCGGTTCAGCGTAGGTGTCATCGATGAGAAGGCGGTGGGAGACGAGGAAGTGAGGGTAGGTGGTCCACGGGTTCACCGCGAAGCCCTGCTCCTGCCTGACGTTCTCGATATATTCGCGGTCGAGGATCTGGAAGGGGAGGCCGAAGCGGCTATCGAGTTCTTCCTTCCATTGGTGAAGCATGGAAGGTGGGCAGGAGACGACGATGTTCTTGACCCGCTTCCGTAGGAGAAGCTCTGAGGCGATGAGGCCCGCTTCAATGGTCTTACCGAGGCCGACGTCATCAGCAATGAAGAGATTGACCCGAGGGAGGCGTAGTGCCTTGCTGAGGGGTTCGAGTTGGTAGGCGTCGAGCTTGATGCCGGCGCGGAAGGGAGACTGGAAGAGGGTAGGGTCGGTCGCGGTGACACAGTGCCAGCGCAGGGTATTGAAGAAGGAGGAGAAATATTCCCGTGTGTCGAAGCCCTTTTTCCCAATGGAGTCCCAGGCCTGTTCCGTGACAACCTTGGGGGCGAGTTCAGCCTCCCATAGGACCGAGGACAGCTCTCCTTGTGCTGAGTCCTCCAGACAGGCCAAGTCTACGGTGGTGCCATAGGAGGCTGAGCGAGTAGCCTCCACAACATGGGAACGGGATCTCACGTGAACGATATCGCCCGGTTTAGGAGGTGGGATTTTGTGGAGGACGAAAGACATTGGGGTTTAGGTGAGGCGCTGGATCGAAGTTGCCGAGGTGCTAAGAGCGTCGTTTTTCTATTCAATAAAGTCATCTTGATAAATTCCCATCTCATAGAAAAGGGGCCGCGCAGAATGTTACGACGACGACGGACTCGGTTTTTCGGAATGATGCTGCCTTTGGCGTTTCTCCAGGGTGCCAGCCATGCGACGAGATTGGCTTCGAGTTGAACGAAACGTTTGGGATCGGTCTTGTTTCCAAAGTTCACCCTGATCCAGCCTTCATCAAAGTTGATGTATTCCCAGCGTAGTTCAGAGATTCTTTGTCGAATCTTTGTCTGGTTGGAGTGTTGCGACACGTCCCATGGCTACCTGCGAAGGCGGTTTTGGGCGACCAAGGGCGCAGAATTAGTGGCGACAATTTGGCGAAATAGTGGCGATGGGAAACTACCGCCCAGTGCCTGGGGGACATTCTCTCGCTGACAATCCTTTGAACTGGAATGGATTGAAATGGTCGGGGCGACAGGATTTGAACCTGCGACCTCTTCACCCCCAGTGAAGCGCGCTACCAAGCTGCGCTACGCCCCGACACTTGCCTTGCGGCCCGCGTTTTTTGGCAGAGACTCGGATTTTGGCAAGAAGTTTTCCTAAAATGATGCCTCAAAGTTGCGTTCAGGTCTTCGTGACCGAAAATACCTCACTTTCCCGCAGACAGAACTTTTATCGGCGGGCGTTTTATCGATACTCACCAAACAATGATCGAGCTTCTTCTTAAGCCCGCCCGCGACACCGGATGCACTGACCTTGCTGCTTTGCAGGAAGCAGTGGACGAGGCCGCCTTGCGCCAACATTCCCCCGTCGATGATATTCTGGATTCCGGTTTGATCGACGAGGAACCCTACATGCAGCAACTGTCGGGGGATCTCCATATGGACTGGCTTGCCGAGATTCCTCCTTTTGAGAGTGCGATTCCCTTGCGAAATGCCTGCGGACCCCAGGTTGCCTTGAAGCACCGGGTGCTTCCAATCGAGATCGAGGGAGAAGGAGAGACGGCCCGCCTGCACATGGTCACTTACGATCCACTGAATCTTCTGGCTCGCCAGGCGGCGGCGCAATCGATTGATCTGCCTATTATTTGGCACATGGCGTCGCGGCGTCGGGTGCATGAATCCCTCCGCAAGCTCTACGGGGTGGGTGCGGATACCTTTGAGAAGTTGCTCGAAGGTCGTGATCTCGATCTCGACAACCTCGACATGAAGGACGAGGCCAGCATCATTGACGAAGTCGAGGATGAGGAGGCCAGCGTGGTAAAGTTCGTGAACCAGATTATTCGCGAATCCCTGGCGCAGAAGGCGACTGATATTCATGTTGAACCCTTGGCGGACAGTCTTCGGATTCGTTATCGGATTGACGGTGGTCTCGTTGAGGTTGCCGTTCCCGACAATATTAAAGCGCTTCAGGCTTCGGTGATTGCCCGACTCAAGATCATGTCGAAGCTTGATATTGCCGAGCGCCGACTGCCCCAGGACGGCCGGATTAACCTGCAGTTTGAAGGACTCTCAATCGACGTTCGTGTTGCCACCGTTCCTACGGTGGAGGGTGAATCAGTGAGTTTGCGTCTCTTGAACCAGGAGAAATTCAACGTCGAGCTCCTCGGTATGGAGGATTTCGTGCTCAAGAGGATTAAGAGTATTCTGAGTCTACCGAACGGAATTATTTTGATTACCGGTCCTACGGGTTCCGGTAAATCAACCAGTCTATACTCCTTCCTCAGTGAGTTGAACAAACCGAATACGCGGATTGTCACGATTGAAGATCCGGTGGAGAATAAGCTTGAAGGCGTGATGCAGATCGCGGTGAAGAGTGAGATTGGACTAACGTTTGCGAGCGGGCTTCGCTCGATTCTTCGTGCGGATCCAAACATTGTGATGTTGGGAGAGATTCGAGACTTGGAGACCGCAGAGATTGCGATCCGGGCGTCCTTGACCGGTCACCTGGTGTTCTCGACCCTTCACACCAATAATGCGATCGGGGGCATTAGCCGCCTGGTTGATATGGGAGTGGAGCCTTTCCTGGTGGCGGCCTCGGTGCGGGCCTTTCTGGCCCAGCGACTGGTTCGTCGCCTCTGTCGACAGTGTAAAAACCCAATTGAGGTCCCGGTTTCCCAGCGATTGCAGCTTGGAATTCCTGATCATATTCAGGGTCAGGTTTATGAGCCGGTGGGGTGTGATAAGTGCCGAAATACCGGCTTCTCCGGTCGACTCGCGATTTACGAAGTCATTCTGATCGGTCAGCAAATGGAGGAACTTGTGGCCAAGAATTCGCCCTCTCCGGTCCTGATGGCCCAGGCGGTCAAGGATGGTTATATTCCGATGCGTGAATACGGATGGCATAAGGTCATGAAGGGAATGACAACGATTGAAGAGGTCGTCTCGGTAACCGCGTCCGATCTCGGGGCTGCAGATTAATTTTTAAACCGTCAAACATCAAACGTGGCAACATTCGCATACAAGGCTCTCAACGGAACCGGTTCGGTCGTAACCGGCTCACTTGATGCCGGTGACCGGGGTGAGGCACTTCGCCAACTGGGCAAAAAGGGCCTTCAGCCTGTTTCTCTCAATCTCAATGCTGGCGCTGATGCCAAGGCTGCGAAAGCGCAGAAGGGAAAAAAGCCCGCCGCCGTGCACAAGACCGCGGCCAAAGCCACCGAGGATCAGATTCCGGATGGTCCCGTTAAGTTGAAGCGGGCCGATGTCGTTCTCTTCACCGAGGAACTTTCGGACATGTTGGCAGCCGGCTTGCAACTTGAGCCCGCCTTGCGTGCCATGGAAGGGCGTCAGGAACTAGGGAATTTGAAGGTTGTGTCGATGAAGATTCGCCAGCTTGTCCGGGATGGTAATAGCTTTTCTTCTTCTCTTCGCCGGGTGAGCCCTAGTTTTGGACAACTCTATTGCAGTCTTGCTGCGGCGGGTGAGGCCAGTGGCGCTTTGGACACCATTCTTGATCGTCAGGCCCATTACTTGAAGACCCTTCAGGATTTGCAGAGCCGCATTATTCTTGCCCTGATCTATCCCTGTTTCCTGATTCTTGCGGGAATTGGAGTGGGCATCGTCTTTATTACGAAGCTGATTCCACAGCTGACCGAGCTCATTGAGAGTAGCCCGGGAGGGAAGGTTCCTCTTGGAGCCCAACTCCTGATGAAGGCTTCCAACTTCTTTACCCAGTGGTGGCTCGTCATCGTGCTCTTCATTGCGGCCGTCCTGATTCTTTTCAAAGCGTGGAAGGAGAATGAGGCCAACAAGCCCACGTGGGACCGCATGCAGTTGCGGATTCCGCTCTATGGCAAGGTCGTGGAGCATCGCTTCTATGTCCAGTTTCTTGAAACAATGGCAAATTTGGTCGGAAACGGCCTGCCCTTGCTTCGGGCTCTTGAACTGACCCGGGATGCGACGCCCAATCTCCATCTTCGTGATCACCTGAACCAGATGTTGGAGTGGGTGGGCGATGGCCGGTCTCTCTCGGCCTCGCTGAGTCGCACGGGCGCTTTTTCGCCTCTCTTGATCGATATGGTGTCCGTGGGTGAGCAGACGGGTAAGATTGACAAGTCCCTCCGCAAGGCCGCTCTGCGCTTTGACAAGGAATTGAACAATTCCCTGCAGCGAATCATGGCACTCATCATGCCGGCGGTCCTTTTAGTGATGGCCGTCTTGATCGGGTCGATGGCCTACCTCATGATCACCGCTATCTTCCAAACCATCGAAAGCATCGGCGGGAAATGATCCAAGCAAAGAACGTTCACCGGTCTTATCATCTCGCCAAGAAGGAGATCGAAGTCCTCCAGGGAATCGACCTTGAGATTGCCGCAGGGGAGAAGATTTTCCTGTGCGGCCCCAGCGGTGCGGGGAAGACGACCTTGATGTATACCCTGGCGGGATTGGAGCAGCCCCACTTGGGCGAAATTTTCATCGACGGGATTAATTTTTACCGGTTGTCATCGTCGGCCCAGGCCCGGCTGCGGAATGAAAAAATCGGGTATATTTTTCAAAATTACTTCCTGTTACCCGAGTTGACGGCGATCGAGAATGTCTCGGTTCCGGGGCTGATTGGCGGGAAGTCGGATCGTGCAGGTGCTTTGGCTGCGCTTGATCGCGTCGGGCTGGCGGATCGGGTCGATCACCTGCCCGCGGAGCTTTCCGGGGGGGAACAGCAGCGGGTTGCGATTGCGCGGGCGTTGGTGAATTCTCCCTCGATCATCTTTGCCGATGAACCGACGGGTAACTTGGATTCGGCGAATGGTGAGGAAGTGATGAAAATCCTCCTTGGTGTCGTGGCCGAGAAGAATGCCACCTTGGTGGTGGTGACTCACGATATCTCGCTGGCGGCGCACGGTGACCGGACGTTCATTATCAAGGATGGTAAGATCGCGCAGGACTAGTGGAGCGGGGCGGTCGGACGGGGCGGTCGGACGGGTCGGACGGGTCGGACGGAGCGCGGGCGAATTCACCTTTGTCCGTCGCCATGTCTACGGTGTGCTCTTGATCGCCTCGGGTTTTCTCCTTGCGGGGGAGTGTTGACAGGGGGAGCGAGTCCGCTATTTTTCGCCCAACTTTCACCACAAGATCATGAGCGAAACCCAATCCTTTCAGGCTGAAGTCCGACAGCTTCTCGACATTGTCATTCATTCTCTTTATACCGATAAGGAGATTTTTGTCCGCGAACTCATTTCCAATGCCTCTGACGCCCTTGAAAAGCTTCGGCTGAAGCAACTGACCGAGAACTCGGTCTTCCAAGGTGATTTGCCGCTCGAAATCAATATTACGACCGATGAAGAGGCCAAGACGCTGACAATTATCGATCACGGAATTGGAATGACCCGCCAGGAGTTGGCGGACAATCTCGGCACCATCGCCCGTTCTGGCTCCAAGGAGTTCCTGGCCGCTCTCAAGGAAAAGGGAGATTCCAACGCGTCGGTCATCGGCCAGTTCGGGGTGGGTTTTTACTCCGCCTTCATGGCCGCCGAGAAGGTCGAGGTTTACACCCACTCATGGGATGAGTCGGCCGAAAGTTTGGTTTGGTCCAGCGATGGCCAGACCGGATACACCATTGATGATACCGATGACCAGCAACGCGGATCGAAGGTTGTGGTGTACCTCAAGGAGGATTCGCTGGAGTTTGCCAAAGAGGAATCCTTAAAGGGAATCATTGAGCGCCACTCCCGCTTTGTCTCTTTCCCAATGAAATTGAACGGCGAGCAGGTCAATAAAGTCGAGGCAATCTGGCTGAAGTCGAAGAATGAGATCAGCGACGAGGAATACAGCGAGTTTTACAAATACAGCGCTCACGCCTACGACGAACCCCGTCACCGGTTGCACTTCAGCACGGATGCGCCCATCGACATCAACGCCCTTCTTTTTGTCCCTTCTGAAAACCAGGAGAAATTTGGAATGGGGCAGATGAAGGCCGGGGTGTCCCTATACTGCCGCAAGGTGCTCATCGATCCCGAGCCCCAGGGGCTTCTGCCCGAGTGGTTGCGTTTCCTGCGTGGGGTTGTCGATTCCGAGGATCTTCCGTTGAACATCTCGCGCGAATCGATGCAGGACAGCGCGTTGGTTCAAAAACTGAATCGCCTTCTGACCAAGCGCTTCATCAAGGAGCTGGGTAAGATTGCGAAGGATGATCCTACCAAATATACCGAGTTTTTTGAACGCTTCGGGCGCTTCTTGAAGGAGGGAATCGCGACTTCCATGGACCACCATGAAAGCCTGGCCGGATTGATTCGTTTTGAGTCGAGTATGCTGGATGCCGCTGAGACGACATCCTTCGGTGATTACCTGACCCGTGCCAAGGACGATCAGGAGAGTATCTACTACCTCGTCGGTCTTGACCGTGCGGCCATGGAAAGCGGACCCTACCTTGAGGCCTTTCAAAAGCGGGGCCTTGAAGTGGCGCTCTTCTTCGATGGAGTGGATGACTACATTCTCGAGACGCTTGGAACTTACAAGGGGAAGAAACTTGTCAGCGCCGCCCGGGCCGATATTGAACTCGATGATCTTGCCGATAACGAAAGCAAGCTTTCGGAGGAGGAAAGCAAATCCCTTGTCGAATGGCTGGGAGCCGCGCTCGGGGACAAGGTCCAAAGCGTCGACATCGGGAAGCGCCTTGTTTCCCATCCCGTCGTGGCACTGACTCCACAGGATGCTCCGAGTGATCAGATGCGTGCGATGATGGAAGCGATGGGGCAGAATGCTCCCGCTCTGAAAGCGCGTCTTGAATTCAATCCGAATCACGAACTCGTGGCCAAGCTCAATGCCCTTCGCGGAGAGAAGGAAGATGTCGCAGTCAAGCTGGCGAACCAGCTCGCTGATAACGCACTTCTCGCTGCGGGAATGGTCAAGGATCCCGCCAGGATTGTCGCAGGGATGAATGCGCTTCTCGTGGAGCTGATCCAAGTTTAAGGGCTGCACCACGTGCCTTGGCCTGGAGCGGGAGGGGTGTTTTTGGAGTGTTCTTTTTCGGTTGCGGGTCGGTAGGGCGCTTCGGAAAGGTGGTTCGTGGAGCGATGTCGAGGGCGTGCTTTCTTTGCATTCGGTGGGAAAATCCAGGCTCACCCCGATCATTTCTGCAACATGACGCAAGACCTTTGCGGCTGTGTTGGCAAAGAATGACTTCCCTCAGTGGTGAGCGTGGAACAGTCCAATCTGTAATTGTCGCCGGGGGTCAATTAGAGTTGTCGTTGGACAGGCATCGGGCGTCGGTTGGATCTTGAGAAGGCGGATTGTCTGGCCGGAAGGGTGAGGGGCGGAATCGTTTTCGGTGGGGGGGGCGGTGGGTGATGCGTGGGCTGCCTGCGCACCTTCGGAGCTTCCTGAATCGATGGGGCTTGGGACCGCCAGCCCAGGCTGGCGGCTAAATGCCTGCGTCCCTTCGGGGCTTTCTGAATCGATGGTGCTTGGGACCGCCAGCCTAGGCTGGCGGCTAAATGCCTGCGCACCTTCGGAGCTTCCTGAATCGATGGGGCTTGGGACCGCCAGCCCAGGCTGGCGGCTAAATGCCTGCGCACCTTCGGAGCTTCCTGAATCGATGGGGCTTGGGACCGCCAGCCCAGGCTGGCGGCTAAATGCCTGCGTCCCTTCGGGACTGTGGGGGCCCTACGCGTTCGTCCCTTCGGGACTGTGGAGTCCTATGCGCGGGTGTTCTTTTGGGCTCTTTCTGCGAGGTTGGCATGACGGAATTCAGGATCTTTACGGTTGGAGAAGCCCGTCGATTGGAGATTGTCTGGCCGGAAGGGTGAGGGGCGGAATCGTTTTCGGTGGGGGGCGGTGTTTCACGAAGCCACAGACTCCTTCTTTTTGCGTCATTAAGGATTGGGGGTGGGGAAAGCTTCCGGAGACTTTGATTGCGCCCATCGTCAATCCGTTTTTAATAGAGGGATGAGATTCATTCCTTTTGCGCTCCTTTTCGGTCTTGCCCACGCGCAGTCTCTTCCAGAGATGGATGTGAAAAATTGGAAGGTCGAAGGTCGGGCGAAGACCTTGGAAGTTTTCTCCAATGAGGTTTACGGAAAGGTGCCAGCCGGAAAGGTCACGAGCGAGTGGGCTCTGGATCGCGAGAGTGTGATTTTGGAGGGGAAGGTCTCCCGGCGCGAATACGTCCTCATCCTGGGAGGTCAATTGAAGGTGCGTGCACTGGCTTACATTCCGGTGACTGAAAAAAAGGTCCCGGCATTTCTGGGGCTGAACTTTCGGGGGAATCATGCCGTCGAGACCGATGAGTGGATCACCAAAAGCAATGAGGAAGAGCGGGGGCAGGCGTCGGGGCGTTGGCCGGTGAAGATGATCACGGAGGCGGGATTTGCGCTCATCACGATTCATCGCGCGGACTTTGATCCGGACGAAGATGACGGATTTCAAAACGGAGTGCATGCCTTGTTCGACGCCGGGCGGACTGCGGATAGCTGGGGAACCATTGCCGGCTGGGCCTGGGGACTGAGCCGGGTCTTGGATCACTTGAGTGAGGTGTCGGAGATTGATGAAACCAAGGTGGCGGTCATCGGGCACTCCCGGTTGGGAAAGACGGCGCTGTGGGCGGGGGCCTCGGACGAACGATTCGCGATGGTGATTTCCAATAATTCCGGGTGTGGCGGCGCGGCTTTGAGCAAGCGCAAGCACGGAGAAACGGTGGGTCGAATCAACAAGGTGTTCCCGCATTGGTTTGCGGGAAATTTTAAGAAGTATAATGACAAGGAAGAGACCCTTCCGGTGGATCAGCACCAGTTGATTGCCTGTATTGCGCCGCGTCCGGTTTATGTTGCCAGTGCGAGCGAGGATGATTGGGCCGATCCCGAGGGGGAGTTTTTGGCTCTCAAGGGTGCGGCTTCTGTTTATGCGCTCTGGCAGGAATTGCCATTCCCGGCGGAGTCCTGGCCCAAGCCAGGTGAAGCGGTCGGGACGAAGCTCATGCGTTATCACCTGCGGGAGGGGAAGCACGATATCAAAGCTTGGGATTGGGAGCGGTATTTGAAGGCTGCCAAGTTCCTTCAGGAGTGAGGTGGAATTGCTCTTCACGGAACCGCTTCTGTTGGTCATGATTTTCGCCATGACGAAAGCTGAAAAATCCTTCCTGTTCGAACTCCTCGAAACTCCGAGTCCCACGGGCTTTGAAATGCCCGGTCAGCGGGTCTGGGCAAATTATCTTTCCAAGTTTGCCGATTCGGTGGAGTGCGATTCCTACGGCTCGACGTGGGCGACTTTAAAAGGGAAGTCCGACCGGATCGTGATGCTGGAAGCGCACGCGGATGAGATCGGTTACATGATCAAGTATGTCACGAAGGAGGGCTTCCTCTATATGGACCGGGTCGGCGGGAGTGATGCGGCGACCGGTCGGGGGCGGAGGATTAGCATTCTAGGTGACAAGGGAGTGGTGGAAGGAGTGGTGGGAAATACCGCCATTCATCTGCGCCGCGATGACCTGGCCAATGAAAAGGCGCCGAAGGTTCACGAGCTTTGGGTGGATGTGGGAGCATCAAGCCAGGAGGAAGTTGAGGAGTTGGGCCTGCGGGTCGGGCATCCGGCCGTCTATGCCGATGGGCCGACCGAAATGGGCAAGGATCGTCTGGTGAGTCGCGCCATTGATAACCGGATTGGGGGATTTATGATCGCGCAGGTGATGAAGAAGATTGCGGCGTCGAAGAAGAAGCCTGCCTTTACCTTGGTGTGCCTCAATGCGGTTCAGGAGGAGATCGGAGGATATGGGGCGAAAATGGCAACCCACCGGATTGAGCCTGACGTTTGTGTCTGCACTGATGTCACCCATGCCACGGATACTCCGGCGCTCAGTGCCCCCATGTATGGCAGGGTGGATCTTGGAAGTGGTCCCAGCGTGACCCATGGTTCAGCCAGTCATCCTCTCGTCGTTGAGCGCTTGATCGAGGTGGCCAAGAAGAATAAAATTCCGCTTCAGCATGAAGCAGCGGGTCGTTTCACCGGAACTGATACCGACAGTATCTATCATTCACGGGACGGTGTCCCGAGTGCCCTGGTTTCCATTCCTTTGCGCTGCATGCATTCGGTGGTGGAGATGGCTTCCTATCGCGATATCGAAACAACAACGGCCTTGATGAGCGGGTTTGTGGAGAGTCTGGGCGCGAAGGATCGTTTTCACCAGTCGCTGAAGTGATTTGTTTTTTCGGGTGACTGATTCGATTCAACTGTTCTAATCCGGCCATGAAAAGACGACGCGGACGCAGAAGTTTTTGGTGGTGGTCCTGGCTTCTGGCCTTGATCACGATTGGAACAACGGTTGGAGGATACCTTTACGGCAAGAAGCGTTGGGAAGAGACTCCGAAGGATTACGTGGCAGTTGCCGTGGTTTCGGTGGACATTCGCCCGCCCTTTGCGGTCCTCGGTGTTGAACAGGCGGAAACAGGTTTGTTGAATGAGAATGAAGACCGGACCCTTCGTGAAATTGAATCAGACGAAGGGTTGAAGCCCATCATTGACGATTTGGATCTAACCAAGCGATGGGCGATGAGTGTGGGTGAAGCGACCACGGAACTCCGGACTTCGATTGATCTCTATCTCAACAAAAAAGAACTCAACGTGACCGTGACCCGTCATGATCCCGGTGAATCTGCCGAGATTGCCAACGCGGTCGCGAGAGCGATTCCCGGCCGGATCAAGGCCGGGGATGATGAACGGGTTGAGCTTGAGACCTCAAAGTTGAAGGAGGAGATTCAGCCTCACTTGAAGGAGATTGAGCGGACGCGGCTTCAATTGAAGGAAGCGTTTGCTGCCAATAATATCTCGATTGATCCCAAGCCCGGTCTTGATATTGGAGTCTATTTTGAGATTGCTGAAGTCGCGAGCGCCAATCTGGCTTGGGTCGAGGCCCGGGAATTCTACGAGGTTGCGGTGAAGGGGCAGAGCGGAATTTCGAATTACTGGGAGCGTGGCATTGACCCAAGCTACCTGAAAACCCGGGCGGTTCCTCCCACGGTGATCGCAGGGCCGCCGTTGGAGCCGTTCCAGGTCCAAACAGCGCTTTATGGCATGACGCTGGGGCTTCTTGTGGGTTCACTGTTGATGTTCGTTTTTTGGAAGCTCTTTCCCTAGATTTGCGTTCGGCCGAAGACTCGGCTTGTGTGTTGGTGTCAGGAATGGGAGAGTGTCAGCGATGCGCTTGACCGTCTTCACCCTGATCCTATCCACTCTTGGTCTCCCGGCCGCCACTCCCACGGAGGCCGCCTTGGGGGTTCTCTCCGGTATTCAAAGCCCGGATGGCCCGAGAGGGACCCCGGAGAATTTGGCAATTTCTTCTTTCTGTGGTCCCGTGAAGCTGCGGATCATCAATGATGCCTGGAAACGCAGGGCCTCTTGGCTGGTCTCAGAAAAAGTAGAGCTTTCGCCCGGGTTGGAGAAGGTTGCTGGTGATCTTGCGGCGGTCTTGATTCAAGCGCGTCCCTCGAACAGCCCCGATTCGGCAACGATGATTGCGCTGGGTTTGAAGCAAGAGGAGGGCGAGTGGAAAGTGGCACCGATTGAAGGGGCGTTCGACAATGTGGGCCTCGGTTTTGGGAAGGAAATCCGGGAGCGGAAGGGGGCTTTGGAGTATTGGATGGCTTCCAAGAGGGTGAATGCCATCGCGGCGTTGCGGAATTTGGAATTAAAGAAGTTTAACGAGTCTCTTTCGCAGTCCGTTGATCCCGATCTTTTGAAGACCGAAGATGCGGCGGAGGCCCTGCAACATTTCCTCGACGCGGCGGAGGCCGGGAGGGGGAATGAGGTGCTCGTGTGGTTGGGACTTCTGGAACGTGATGAATTTTCGGACCGTCAGTGGGAAAAGGAGATTCGGGTAACCCGGCTCGGAATGAAGGGCCAGGATGCACAGGATGCCTGGAGAATTCTGACCTCTGGAAGCGTGATGAAAGTCATTATGGAGGGTGACGGCGATGAAGAGGATGCCACTTACATGGTGTCATTCCTTTCGAGTTTCGAAGTAGAGCCCGATGACACTACCCGGACCCCGGTTCGTTTTCATTTAACAAAGACAACGAGGGGTTGGCGAATTCATCTGCCGGCATTTTTCTGCCATGCCGACGAAAGCAGCAGCGGGCATCGTGCCGCCCACCGGGAAGAGTTTAACTGGGAGGATCGGGAACTCTCGAAAGAGATGGGCCGGGTCTTTGAGGAAACCCACGAGGCTGTCCGGGAAACTGATCCCAAGGCGGTGATGAAAGGGATTATCGATGAAGTGACGGGGCGCAACCTGACTGATTTTCTTCGCCGGATCTACCGCGAGGTGGAGAAAGAAGAGGATGAAGGTGAGGTTGATGAGGATGAGCTCGGGATTCCGGATCCTGAAGACTTGAAGGAGCTGCCACCCGCTGCCCGATTCCGGCTTCGTGGGAACGACGAAGTGAGTGAGATTGATGAGCGCCGGATCGGTCGTTACCAGGAGGCCGTGAATTGGTGGGGAGCTGCCTATGATGATGAGCAGCGCGCCCAGGTGGTGTTGAAAAAAGTTTACCGGAAAGAGGGTTTGGCCCTCGGCTTGATGATGATCGAGCCGGCGGTTGGTTCCTGGGAGCCGCGTTTTGTGAATGTCTGGATGGCGGGCGAGGAGAGCGGTTGGGCGGTGATTCCCGGCCAGGAGCGCCCGATGGAGAATTCTTACGATGAGTCCCTCGCAGAGATCAGGAAGGAATTGTGGAAGGAGATGAAAGGGGAGGTGGTGAAGATGGAGGAATCGTACCTCGCTGAACTTTGGAAGAAGGTTGGGACGCTTGATCCCGACGGGACTGCGGTCTCCGAGGTGGAGGGGCGCCGGGTGGTCATTGATTGGCGTCAGATGTTGGTAAATGGATCAATGATGCAGTTGTTGGAAAAATCTGCGATCCGCAAGATGCCGGAGAAGCCCAGCTTGTTGCTCCGTGATTTGGGGTTTGTGAGAGCGGGAGCTGCCGCCGCAAGCGAGCCCGACCGGATGATCAATTCGAAAGCTGCGGGAAAGTTTCGGGGGTTTTCATTGATGGTCGATGAAGGCAGGGGGCTTGAGATGTCATGCCCGTTGCTCGTGGTCGTTGCGACAGAGTCGGGTCCGCGCGTCTTGGTGGATGCCGAACTTTTCCTGGAGACGAACAAGGCGAAGAGAATGCGAAATGAGGAAATGCTCGATACCATTGAGGCTGAGATGGGCAAGGAGGACTTTGCGGCACTCCAGGAACTGGTAGCCTGGCACGAAAAAACGGCCCGTCCCGTCTGGGAAGAGTGGAACACGCAAAAATCAGCCGAATAGTTTATGACAAAGGCTGGGGAAATTGTTTCCCGACTGGAGGACTCCGTTCGCGGAGTGATGCTCGGTCAGGCAGAGACCGTGCGACGGGTTCTTGCGACCATGGTGGCCGGGGGGCATGTCCTGCTGGAGGATTTTCCGGGAACCGGGAAGACGACGCTGGCGAAGGCGATTGCCCGCTCGGTGGGCGGGGCCAATTTTCAGCGGATTCAGTTTACGCCGGACCTTCTGCCCTCGGATATTTTGGGAGTGAGTGTCTTGGATTCGCGCACGGCCAGTTTTGAATTTCACCGGGGACCGATCTTCAGTGATATCTTGCTGGCTGATGAGATCAACCGGGCGTCACCCCGGACACAAAGTGCCTTGCTGGAAGCGATGGCAGAAGGGCAGGTGACGATTGAAGGAAATCGCTTTGATCTAGGTGAGGCATTTTTTGTGATTGCGACCCAGAATCCCGTGGAATTACGGGGAACCTATCCTTTACCCGAGGCTCAAATGGACCGCTTTGCTTACAAGTGCGCGCTCGGCTATGTGACGGTCGCAGAGGAGATTGGGATTCTTCAGGCGCAGGAAAGCCAGCACCCGCTTACGAGAGTGGAAGCGGTGGTGACATCCGGTGAGCTTGCCGAAGTCAGAGCTGCCGTGAAGTCGGTATTGGTATCACCGGAGCTTCAGGAATACATCGTGAGATTGGTCGGAGCGACCCGATCGCGTTCTGATGTCAAACTGGCCGCGAGTCCGCGTGCTTCGTTGAATTTATTGCGAATTTCCCAGGCGCTGACCTTGTTTGAAGGGCGCGATTTCGTCCTGCCCGAAACGATTCAATCTTTGGCGCCCGGAGTGGTGGGCCATCGTCTTGTTCTTGAGAGTGATGCCCATTATTCCGGCAAGAGTGGCGACTCGGTCGTGCAGGAAATCGTAGAGTCCTTGGCGGTGCCGGTTTAGAGCTGTTTCCTGAAACGGGGTCAGCTGGAGACGTGCTCAAGCAACGCTTGTGCTGCCTGATGAAATGCGGCGGAGGCTTTCGACTCTGAGGGGCTCAGCAAGGCGACGGGTTCACCGCCATCGCAACGTTTGCCGACTACGGGTTCGAGAGGGATTTCCCCGAGAACGGGCACCTTGAGTCGTTCGGCTTCCTTGCGTGCTCCGCCTTCGCCGAAGAGGTGATAGCGTTGTCCGTGATCACATTCAAAATAGGACATGTTCTCGATAAATCCGAGGATGGGAACGTTGACCTTGGCAAACATTGAGACCGCTTTGCGGGCGTCGATCATCGCCACTTCCTGCGGGGTGGTGACGATGACGGCGCCATCCAAGGCGACGGTTTGGACGATCGTCAATTGAATGTCGCCGGTGCCGGGAGGGAGGTCGAGGATGAGGATATCGAGCTCGCCCCAGGCAACCTGGGTCAGGAATTGCTGGGTGTAGCGATTGGCAAGCGGACCGCGAACGATGACGGGGGAGTTATCGCTCAAAAGGAAGCCCATTGACATCAGTTTGAGTCCGTGGGCTTCAATGGGGATAATGCGGTCCTGTTCGTCGGCATTTGGCTGATGATGGGGGACTCCCAGCATGAGCGGGATAGAGGGTCCGTAGAGATCGCAGTCGAGCAGGCCCACCTTGAGTCCTTGCTGGGAGAGGGCGACGGCGAGATTACTGGAAACGGTGGATTTCCCGACCCCGCCTTTTCCTGAGCCCACCGCGATGATGCGTTTGACGCCTGGCAGGGAATTTGCGCCGCCTGATGAGGTTGCACCCGCGCCCGGGGGGTCTTGGACGTCGATTTCAATCTTTACCTTTCCGGGGTCTCCGAGGAGTGGATCGAGGACACGGTGGCAGTTCTGGAAAATCTCCCGGGGAATCCCAGGATCCTTGGTTTGGATCTGAAGTTGAACGATGGCGATGCCTTCTTTGACCTCGGCTGATTTGACGAGTCCGAAGGAGATGATGTCCCGGGAAAAGCCGGGATATTTTACTTCCGAGAGGGCTTTGCGGAGGTCGTCGTTGGTCATGGCGGGAACTTAGCGTGAGACGGACCCACGGCTAGTATTTCTTGCGAAGATGGGAGGGCAGAATGCCGAGCTGTTCGCGGTATTTTGCGACGGTGCGGCGGGCGATCTTAATGCCCTGTTCGGTGAGGAGTTTTTCCAGCTTGGAGTCGGAGAGAGGTTTGGAGCTGTTTTCGCCCTCAATGAGATCCTGGAGTCCTTCGCGCACCCCCTCGTTGGAAACGTCTTCGCCCCCGGAAGTTTGGTAACCGGTCGCGAAGAACTTCCTCATCTCCATGAGTCCGTGCGGGGTGTCGATGTATTTGCCCGCAACGGCCCGCGAGACGGTGGTGGGGTGAACTCCGATCACTTCGGCGATGTCGTTCATCGTCATGGGTCTTAGAAACCGGGTTCCGCTCTCCAGGAAGGGCGCCTGGCGGTCGACGATTTCCCTGGCGATTGCGAGAATGGTCTCCTGGCGTTGGTCGATGGCCCGAATGATGGTCCGGCCATCCCGGATGTGGTCGCGGAGATAGTTGCGGGTTTTTCGGTCGGCGGATGATTGGGCAAGGAGATCCTTGTATTGGTCGTTGATCCGGAGCCGGGGAAGATAGCTCCCCGTCAGGCTGGCTTCCCAGGCAGCGAATTCGCCCCGTTTGATTGCGACGTCCGGCTGGATGTAGGGATTTCCGCGATTCTGGAATCGTGATCCCGGAGAGGGGTCGAGCGCCTGGATATGAGCAATGGTCTCCATGATGGTTTCGATGGAGACGTGGAGCTTTTTTGCAAGTTGCGGGAAGTGGTGCTTGGCGACTTCAGCGAGATGTTCATCGACGATTTCTGCTTCGAGCCCGCCTCCCAATCCGAGGTGGTCGAGCTGGAGAAGCAGGCATTCGCGCAAGTCTGTGGCACCCACCCCGGGTGGGTCCAGATTTTGCACGGTGGCGAGGGCGTCATCAAGGCGATCCAAGGGGATTTGGAGAGCGAGCGCCAGCTCGTCCAAGGTGGCATCGAGGTATCCATGGTCGGTCAGGTTCCCCACGATGACAAGGGCGTCATCTTGCTTGAGTTGGGTCAAGCCGCTCTCACGAATTTGCTCTGCCAGGTGCTCCTGGAGGGTGAGGGGGGCGACGATGGAATTGTAAAAGTGTTCACGTCTCTCCTCGCTGTCGTTATCAGCGCCCTTGTTGCGGCGCTCCATGATGGAAAGTTCGCGAAGGTCGTCTTGGTAGCTCTCCTGCCAATCATCAAAATCATCGGGGTCCGGCGCTTCGGCGTCGGCAATCTCGTCGAGCGATTCGCTCTCGGTGATATCTTCGAGAGTAGGATTGAGCTCCATGGCCTGGCTGAGGAGCTGGCTGAGTTCGAGGGTGTTCGCCTGCAGGATCTCAAGGCTCTGGCGCATCTGAGGCGCGAGGGTCTGCTGCTGGGAGAGTGATTGATGGAGCGAGGCTTCGGCCATTTGGGTACGGCATAAATACTGCTTCTCAATCTTTTGTCAATTGTTGAGCAGAATTTGTGCCATTCATGTCAAGTGAATCGATGCGTAGATAAAGTTGCTTTTTCGATGGCACCCGAAAAGATGAACGAAATGACTGATCCAACGACAAAAATTAGGGAGAAAATGGAATCCAAGGGCGTGATGAACGCCGCAATTTTGGCTTTTGAGCGAGCTTACCGAATCATTGCCAGCGGTTCGAGCGGGGAGGTTTCAGAGGATGACATTACTGCGGCTAATTCGGTTTTGGACTACGAGACTCTTCCTCCTGTGGGCGGGCCGGACGAAGCCTTGCTGCAGAAAACGGTGGTCATTAAATTGAATGGGGGGCTGGGAACCAGTATGGGGCTTGAGAAGGTGAAGAGTCTTTTGGAAGTCCGGCCGGGCGTGGCTTTTCTTGACCTGATGTCGCGCCAGATCCTATCGCTCCGGAAGACGACGGGTTCGGATGTTCGATTTTTGCTGATGAACAGCAAGGCGAGCAGTGACGATACCTTGGATTACTTGCGGAGTTCGGTACCCGGGATCGGAGATCCGGGGGATCTTGAGCTTTTACAGAACTGGGTTCCCAAGCTGGTCCAGGAAACCCTCGATCCCGTCGATCACCCTGCCAATCCGGATCTCGAGTGGTGTCCGCCGGGCCATGCCGATGTTTATCCGACTCTTGAAGGGAGCGGATGGCTGGATCGCCTCCTGGAGGCCGGGGTGGAGTATGCCTTTATTTCCAATAGTGATAATTTGGGGGCGATTCTTGATCCGCGTCTCCTTTCATATTTTGCCGGAAGTGGGGCGCCGTTTCTGATGGAGGTCACCAGACGGACCGATGCGGATCGCAAGGGAGGCCATCTTGCCACCCGGAAGTCGGATGGGCGCTTAATTCTTCGTGAGGTGGCCCAGTGTCCGGCTGAAGACCTCGAGAGTTTTCAAGACATTGATCGTCACCGGTTTTTCAACACGAACAATATCTGGGTGAATCTCAAGTCGCTCAAGGAAGTGATGACCGATAATGACGGGGTTCTTGAGCTTCCGGTGATTCGCAATGGAAAAACGGTCGATCCCCGCGACTCCCAATCGACTCCCGTGTATCAACTGGAGCAGGCCATGGGGTCGGCGATTGAGTGTTTTAAAGGGGCCGTGGCGGTGAATGTTCCGCGTTCCCGTTTTGCGCCCGTAAAATCGACCGGGGATCTCTTTGTCCTTCGTTCGGATGCCTACGTGGTGAGTGAGGACGGACAAGTCGCGCTCGCCCCTTCCCGCAACGGGATTCCTCCAAACGTCAATCTTTCCAGCGAATACAAGTTGGTGGACGCCTTGGATTCCCTGGGTCAGCCATCCTTGATTAATGCTGATGAATTGACGGTTTCCGGTCCGGTCTATTTCTCCGCAGGGGTCGTGATTGAGGGGAAAGTGGCGATCACGAATGGCGGGGCCGGTCGCAAAACGGTCGCTCCTGGGACTTATAAAGACGAGGAGATTTCTCTCTGAGGAGCACTCTTTTGAATGATCTCTGATTGCTGCTTGAAACCCGGTCCACTTTGGCTCATTTCGCTCCCGCTGCTATGAGCGATCTCGAGTTGAAATTCCCCAAGCCCGGATACAAAGCCCTGATATTTGACCTCGACGGAACACTCGTGGATTCGATGCCCGCCCATTTCAAGGCGTGGTGTCTGGCCCTTGCCGATCACGGAAGTCCGGGTGTTTTTCCAGAGGATGTCTTCTATGCCATGGGGGGCGGCCGACCCGCGACATCGTCCAGATCATCAATGGTGAGCGTGGCCTGAATCTCGATCCCGGCGGGGTGGCGCTTTCCAAGAAGCGGCATTTTTTGAAGGTGTTGGGGACCGTTGAGCTGATCAAGGAAGTTTCCGATTTTGCCCAGGAGAACCGGGGCAAGGTTCCGATGGCGGTGGCGAGTGGAGGCTCCCGCGTGGTGGTGGAAAAAACCCTCCAGATGGTGGGGATTTCTGATTGGTTCGACGAAGTGGTCTCCAGCGACGAAGTGGCAAACGGCAAGCCAGCGCCGGATATCTTCCTGGAAGCAGCCTCCCGCCTGGGAGTTGCACCTGCGGACTGCGTCGTCTTCGAAGACGGGCGTGCCGGAATTGAAGCCGCTCTCGCGGCCGGAATGACGGTCGTGACTGTTCCGACCCTCCTTCATTTGGATTGATTTTGAGGCTGAAGTGGACTTGCCCAGGGAGTTTTTCGGATATTTCTCGAATAGAACTCCGCCTTGCGGGGTCTCATTTTCGTTATGAAGATCTTCGTGAGAACAACTGCTTTAGCCCTCGTTGCTGCGCTTTTAGCGAGCTGCACCACAAGCTACGATTCCTATGGGCGGCAAAACCAGTCCATTGATCCCGGCGCTGCTGCCATTGGGGCTGTCGCTTTGGGTACCCTAGCTTACTCGGTGGGTAAGAACAAAGGGAAACGTCAGGAACATTATCGCCACACCCGAAGGAACGATGGATACGGGTATGGAGCGCCGTCCTACGGATACCGCGCACCGGCTTATGGTTATAGTCATTCCTCGTATGGCTACGGCAACAACTGCCCTTACTAAGCTCAACAAATTCTTCTCAATTTAAAAACGCCAGGTTGCTTTGCGGTCTGGCGTTTTTTGTGGGTTTTCAGCTTAGGAAAGAATCCCTTGGATCACCTTGGCTGGTTCGACGCCGGTGAGTCGCATGTCGAGGCCCTGGAATTTCTTGGAGAAGCGGTGGTGGTCGATGCCCAGAAGGTGAAGCAAAGTGGCGTGGAAGTCGCGAACGTGAACCACGTCTTTGACGGCGTTGTATCCTAATTCGTCGGTCGCTCCGTAGCTCAGTCCGGGTTTGACCCCACCACCGGCCATCCACATCGAGAAGCCTTTGATGTGGTGATCGCGTCCGGGGCCGCCTTTGCCCTGGAACATGGGAGTCCGTCCAAATTCACCGCCCCAGACCACCAAAGTGTCTTCCAGCAACCCCCGTTGTTTGAGATCGGTGAGAAGTGCGTAGGTCGCCTTGTCGGTGAGGTTGCAGCAGACTTTCATGTATTTATCGAGATCGCCGTGATGATCCCACCCGCGGTGATAGAGCTGGACAAAGCGAGTGCCTTTTTCGATGAGACGACGGGCCAGAAGACAGTTGGAGGCGTAGGACCCGTCACCCGGTTTGGCCCCATACAGATCGAGTGTTTTTTGAGATTCACCGGAAAGGTCGGTCAGTTCGGGAACCGAGGCCTGCATGCGGAAGGCCATTTCGTAGGCGTTGATCCGGGTCGCGATTTCGGGATTGTCAACGAGGTCGTTTCGCTGGGAATCGAGCTTCTGAATGGTGCGGATCAAGGCGCTTTGGTGGTCGCGGTCGACTCCGGCGGGGTTGGTGACGTAGTGAACCGGGTCTCCGGTCGAATTGAATTCGACGCCTTGGAATTTGGAGGGAAGGAAGCCGGAGCTCCATTGGCGTGAGGCGATGGGCTGGGGATTGCGTCCACCGACGGAGGTGAGAACGACGAATCCGGGGAGGTCCTGGGATTCGGAACCGAGACCGTAATTGAGCCATGATCCCATCGAAGGTCGCCCGCTGATTGCGGTGCCGGTATTCATAAAGGTGTGGGCGGGATCGTGATTGATCTGCTCGGTGACCATGGAGCGAATGACCGAAAAATCGTCGGCCATCCTTGCATGCCAGGGAAGGTAGTCGGAGATGTGTTGGCCGGATTGTCCGTATTGTTTGAATTTCGTGAGATGGCCTTGAACTTTGAGTTTTTGGCCCTGTAGTTGGGCGATGGGCTGCCCCTTGGTGAACGACTCCGGCATGGCCTTACCGTTCAGTTGATCGAGTTGTGGTTTGTAGTCGAAGGTTTCGAGGTGGGACGGACCACCGGCCATACAGAGGAAGATGACCCGCTTTGCCTTGGGCGGGTGATGGGGGATTCCCGGCAGGCCGGGATAGTGCGGGACGGTCTCGCCGGCTTGCATGAGCTGGGATAAAAGTGCCGTGGAGCCGAAAGAAAGCCCGGCGTTGTTGAGGAAGGTACGACGGTTGATGAAGTTGGAATGTTGATCGAACATGGTCTTAGTTCCGGGTGGTGGTTTCGCTGAGATTCAGGAGGGCCCGGGTGAGGGTGGTCCAGGTGGCCAGGGTGATTGGATCGAGGTCAGCCGAGGGTTTTGAGAGTCCGATCTTGATCAGGGCTTTTGCTGATGCGGGATTTTTTTTGAAGTCAGCTTCAGCATAAGATAAGAGTTCTCCCAAGGTGGTTGATTCCATTTCGGTGGGGGCCCGGTTCAAGGCGAGGAAGAAGGCGTGCTGGAGGCGTTCCCGGTTGTCGGGTGGGCTTTCTGTGAGAATCCGCTGGGCAAAGACGCGGGCCGCCTCGACGAAGGCGGGATCGTTCAGGAGATTCAAGGCGGCGACGGGTGTGTTGGACTTGGGCCGTTCGGCGGTGCACTCCTCGCGGCTGGGGGCATCGAAGGCCTTGAGCATGGGGTGCAAGAACTGGCGCTGCCAATGGATGTAGATGCTGCGACGATAGATCCTGCTGTCGGTGTCTTGCGGATAGTTGCGGGGTGGGAAGTTGAGGTGACGGTAGTAGCCGGCTGGCTGGTAGGGTTTGACCGAGGGACCTCCGACTTGGCTGACGAGAAGGCCGGAGATCGCGAGGGCGTTGTCCCGGATCATTTCGGCCGGGAGGCGGTAGCGGGACTGCCGGGCAACGAGTTGATTGTAGGGATCGCGTTCGCGAAGGGACGAGGGGGTGAGGGAACTCTGGCGGTAGGCACGGGAGGTGACGAGGAGTCGGACAAGGTGCTTGAGGTCCCAGCCGGATTCGTAAATCTCGACGGCAAGGCGGTCCAACAGTTCGGGGTTGGCAGGTGGTTGGCCTTGTCCTCCGAAGTCACCGAGTGAGCGTGAAATCCCGGTGCCGAAGAAGAGATAGAAGAGCCGGTTCGCCAGGACGCGGGCGGTGAGACCTCCGGTTCCGTTTTCGGGGTCGGTGAGCCAGTTGGCGAGGTCGAGGCGGTTCTGCCTGCCTTCCTTCTTAATCTGAGGCATGAAGTGGGGGACTGCCGGTGCCACAATTTCCCCGGATTCATCCAACCAGTTGCCGCGGGCCATCACGCGGGTGATGCGGGGTTCATCCAAGGCCATGGTGACCATGGTCAGGCGGGCCGACGATTCGAGTTTTTTTCGGGCGGCTTCCGTCTTCTTCCATTCCTCGAGTTGATCCCCGGAGATCAGTTTGGCGAGCGCCTGGTCGGTGCGCTTGAGGGCGGCTACGAGTTCCGTTTTCTTTTTGGGATCCTTCTCCTTTTGAACGTGGTCTCCCCGGCTCGCAGACTCTGCGATGAGGCGTGCGATCTCGTCGTTTTGGTTGTGGGAGAGTTGGGTGAGTTGGGCGTTGAGAGAGTCGATTGTTTCTTTTTCTTTAGTGGAGAACACGGGGATTTCTGGAGGGCGACGGGTGGGCAGGGCGTTGGTTCCGGCGCTGAAGTGCTGCTCGTCATCAATGTCCGCGAAGAAGGCTCCAAGAGTGTGGAAGTCCCGGGCGGTGTAGGGATCGTATTTGTGATCGTGGCATTGGGCACAGCCGACGGTGGCCCCCATCCAAACGGCCGAGACATTGCGGATGCGGTCGGCTTGGTAAATCGCGCGGTATTCGGCTTGCTGGAGTCCGCCTTCGTGGGTCGTTTGCAGGAGGCGGTTGTAGCCCGTGGCGATCTGTTGTTCCCGTGTCGGGCGGGGGAGAAGGTCGCCTGCGAGTTGTTCCCGGGTGAATTGGTCGAAAGGGAGATTTTTGTTAAAGGCGTCGATGACGTAATCGCGATAGGGAGAGATGTTTTGATCCTGGTCGCCGTGGTAGCCCACGGTGTCGGCATAGCGGACCAGATCGAGCCAGTAGATCGCCATGCGTTCACCGTAGGCAGATGAAGCGAGGAGGCGGTCGGCCTCGGCTTCGACGGCCTTCTGAGGGTTCGCGGAGTAGGAGGTCGTGAACCGGCCAACATCGGCAGGAGAGGGAGGCAGGCCAATGAGATCAAAATGAAGCCGACGAAGCAAGGTGACGGGATCGGCGTCAGGGGAAGGAGGGAGCTTTTGAGATTCCAGTCTGGCGAGGATAAATTGATCGAGCCAATTGGCGGGCCAGTGATTGGTCATGATGGGAGGGGCCTCGTGCTTGACGGGATTTTTGTAGGTCCAGGGTTCGTCGTATGGGGCCCCTTCGATAATCCATTGACGAAAGAGGGCGATTTCCTTTTCCGTCATTTTTTTATGAGTCTCGGGAGGGGGCATGATCTCGTCGGGATCACTCTCGAGAATGCGGGCCATCACTTCTGAGTCTTCAGGCTTGCCGGGCTCGATGGGAGTGGCGAACTCGCCGCCTTCGGTGGCTCCCTTGAAGGAGTCGAGTCGCAGATCTGCTTCGCGTGTTTCTTCGTCCGGTCCGTGGCAATGAAAGCACTTGTCCGAGAGGATGGGGCGGATGTCCCGGTTGAAGTCGACTCCTCCCAGGAGGGCGGACGGGAGAGAGAGGGCGAGGATTGCGATCTTCATTCGCGGGTTTGTGGCAAATTTTGGAAGGGATTGCAGGGGTAAAGATGAGGGTTTTTTGAGAGGCGTCCGGGGCTTGGGTCGGGAAGGCTTTTCTCAAAGGTGAGGAGTGAAATTCCTTCTTGTGAGGAACGGGGTATTTGGGAAGATGAAGTTGTATGGCAAGGAAGGTTTTGAAGTCTTTGAGCAAGGGGGGGATGGCAGGGCTGCTGGTGGTTTTGTCGGCGGTGGTTTTTTGGAAGCTGAAGTCGGGAGGGGTGGATGAAGGTGGTCTTGATCTGGAGTTGGCGGTGGAAGAGTTGGTGGCGGGCGAGGAATGGATTGAGTCGATGGGGAGCGCAATGAATGGTCTTGCGAAGGAGCTTAAGATGATTCCGGTGGTGGATGCGGTGCCCTTTTCGTTTGTGCCGGGTGGTGCCAAGAATGAGATGGCAGAGCGTTCCCGGCGTGAGGGAAGAGCGGGTGCCTTTTCCTGGACCGACTATGACGTTGAGAAGGCGACGGGAGGTTCGGAGTTGTTGTTGTGGGGATTTCTGGAGCGAGGTTTGCAAGAAGTAGAGGATGGCAAATTTGCTTTTTTAGAGGGAGGGTTTAGCGACGAATCGCGGAGGGAGTTCCTGGCGAGGGTGGTGTTTTCTGCCAAGGGGCGTTTGGCGGGCGGAGGGGTGGGAGCATTCGAAGCGGTGCAGGAGATTGGTTGGCGTATCAAGGAGGGCGGAATGGTGCCCACGGCGGGGAATGACTACCTGATCGACCCGAATGATTGGGTGATCACGGAATGGATAATGGAATCGGCCCGGATGATGGTGGCAAATCAGCCCCTTTTCCGTGAGGTGACCGAGGAAGTGATTCCAGGGGAAGGTGATTTTATGATGGTGGAGGGCAGCGATCACGCTTCGTATTTGGAGACTCTTTTTTCGGGAGGGGAGATTCCGCTGAAGGGCGGATATGGTCGTTATTTCACGACTGATGCGACGGCGCAGCATCCGGGGGTGTCGGTGGTGGATATCAATGAGGATGGACTGGATGACCTGTATGTTTGTGTGAGATGGGGGAGGAATTTGCTGTTTCGGGATCAGGGTGACGGGAGTTTTGCGGAGGTGGCATCGGAGTATGGTTTGGATTTGGAGGGGTTGAGTGCCGCTGCGATTTTTGGGGATTTTGACAATGATGGAGATCAGGATGTGGTGGTGGGGAGGTCGTTGGAGCGGAGTGTTTATCTGAGGAATGAAGACGGGAAATTTGTGGATTGCTCGGAGTCGCATGTGGGATCTCCGTTGCCTTATCTCACGACCTCGTTGGCGGCGGCGGATTTCAATGGTGATGGCCTCCTGGATCTCTATTTTCCGACCTATGGGTTCGCAATGCGGCAGCCGCGGGCGCAGGTGGCGAAGGACTTTTTGGGAGATTATCCTGAAGAGGACGTCGTCATGCGATTCGTGTCGCCTCCGGATGTCGAACCCTATTTGAATCTCCCCGGACCGCCGAACGTTTTGCTGGTGAACCAAGGTGAGGGGCGTTTTGAGATCTCGCCGTTGAGCGGGCAGATCGCGACATGGCGGGAGACGCTTCAGGCGACGTGGGCTGACTATGATCTGGATGGAGACCAGGATCTTTATGTTTGCAATGATTTTGCTCCGGATGTGCTTTACCGCAATGAGGAGGGCAAGGGGTTTACCGATGTGACCGCCGAGGTCGGGCATGAGCGGATGCGGGGATTTGGCATGGGGGCTTCGTTTGGAGATTTTGACAATGATCTTGATTTGGATCTCTACGTTTCAAATATGTATAGCAAGGCGGGTTTGCGAATCATTGACCAAGTGGGGATGAAGGATGAGCGGTTCCGTTGGTCGGCGGAGGGGAATTTGCTTTTCGAAAATTTGGGTGGGAAGGGGTTTGGCTTTTTATCGAAAGAAGGGTCGGATTTTGCGCCCGCTGCGCGGGCCGATTGGGCGTGGGGTGGGCAGTTCTGTGATTTTGATAATGACGGTTTTCTCGATCTTTACGTGCCAAATGGTTATTTTACGGCTCCGAAGGATTTTGCGGGGGAGATTGATTTGTGAAGTTGCTACTGGCGCTCGGTCGTGCGCTCGGACAAGCAGCTGAATCCTCGATTTACGGGGTCGGAGCGCTGGACCTTTGATCGGGGGACAGGTGGGAATGTCACCAATGTAATCAAGAATCCCGATGGCTCGGAGAATGTCTGGACGGCTTTTTCGCACAGCGGGACGGAGCGGAACCGCGTCTTGATGAATCAGGGCGGGAAGGGTTTTGTGAACGTCTCGGGGGTGAGCGGGGCGGATAGCGTCCTGGATGGCCGCTCGTGGGTGATTTGGGATCACAACCGGGATGGCAGGTCGGATATTGCGGTGGTGAATGCCAACGAACGACTCCTTCAGATCTTCGAAAATCGCGCAGATCAAGAGAATGGCTTTGTGGCAATTCGTTTGACAGGAGGAATGGGGTCGGTTGGAGGAAGCGGAGGATATTCAAATCGCGATGCCATTGGAGCCCGCATCACTGTTGAAACAGAGAAGGGAAGCATCATGCGAACGCTCTCGGGAGGGGAAGGGTTTGCGGCGCAGAACAGCAAGACGATTTTGGTGGGAGTCGGCCTGGCCAAGGGGCCGTGCAAGGTGAAAATCGACTGGCCTTCCGGAAGGGTCACGGTTGCCGAGGGCGTTCTCCCGGGAGATCTCGTCGAGTTCATCGAGATTTCCGGGAAAAATAAATTTTCCCGGTATTCGGGGCAATAGCCTCTTTTAGGCTTTGCGAATTGATGCAAATTTATGTAATACTCCTGAAAGTGCCTCACACGTCACTTTGAAAAGACGGACCTACTATGATGAAAAACAAACAAACAAATAACTTACTTTGCCTTTGGCCTGATGGCTGCGGCCGCTCCTGCAGCGAATGCTGCCGGAGTGATTGTTGATGGTGGCTTTGAAGCTGCCGGGCCTTTGGTCGACGACGGAAACGGCGTCGGAAAATGGAATCCCTTTGCCCAAGCTCCCGCGACGTTCGCAATTTCCACGACGAGCGCAAATTCAGGAGTCCAGTCTCTTGAACTCGCGATGCAAGGCGGGGCTAATACCTTCGCCGGGGTGTTCCAGGATGTCTCTGTGCTACCAGGCGAGGAGATCACATTCGCGGGTTTTCATGCTGCGCTCAACAATGCTCCTTCGGGAATTGAAGTGCGGATCGAGTGGCAGGGTGCCGGTGTCGAAGTTGCCCGGACCGGGAACTCGGTATTCAGTCCTGGAAGCGCGTATGAGATCTTCTCTCTGACGGCCACTGCACCGGCAAATGCCGATACTGCGCGTGTCGTTTATGCGCTGCAAAGCTTTGGTGGTTCAGCCACTTCTGTGGTGAATGTCGATGACGTGACCGTGACCGGAATTCCGGAGCCCACTTCGTCCCTCCTCGCCGCATTGGGAGCCTTGGGCCTTGTGATGCGCCGCCGTCGCTAGACCCATTTTTCTGTTCTCCAGAAACACGGCGATCTTTCGGGATCGCTGTTTTTTTGGGATGTCTCTCGGGTGTCGAGGTTTCGCTTTCGCCGGGTCCCTGAGGAAATCTCTTTCGGGACGAATCGACTTGGAGCAGCGCTTCTGCTTTTCTCCCGCATGCCTGCTTCTTCTACCAATCCTCTTTATATCTGCGGTCCGATGGCTTCGGGGAAATCCGCGCTGGCCATTTCACTCGCGGTGGAACTGGGTGGAGAGATTGTCAATGGGGACCTCTCCCAGGCCTATCGGGGGCTTGAGATTCTCAGCGCGGCGCCTTCGGTGGAGAAGCAAGCCGAAGTGCCTCATCATCTTTACGGAGTCCTTGATCCGGCGGAGCTTTGCGATCCCGTTTCTTTTCGTAATTTGGCGCTTCCGGTAATCGGGAAGATTCAAGCCCGGGGGAAGGTTCCGATTGTGGTCGGTGGCACCGGAGTGTATCTGAAGGCGTTGACTCATGGGCCGTCCACGATTCCGGGGCGCGATGACGCGCTTCGTCTGCAGTTTGAGGAGCGCAGTAGTGATGATTTGGCGGCGGAACTGAAGAGTCTTGATCCGGAGGGGGCGGCGGTGACTGATCTGAAGAATCGACGTTACCTCGTCCGGGCCCTGGAGATTTGTCTGCTTTCGGGACAAAAGATGTCTGCTCTTAAGGCGGAGCAGTTTCGGCGTTTTGATGAAATCACGCAGACTCTCCGTGGACTTTATCTTCTTTGGGAAAATGAGAATCTGAAGCAGCGGATCAGTTCGCGCTCGATGCAAATTTTGGAAAAGGGCGGGATTGAAGAGGTCAAGGCGCTTCGTGGGACGGCTTCGGAAAGCTGCCGCAAGGCGATCGGGTTTTCGGAAATTGAGGAGCACCTTGATGGCAAGCTCACGTTGAAGGAATGCCACAAGGGGCTTCACACGAGTACCCGTCGGTTTGCGAAACGCCAACGATCTTGGTTGAAGAAGGAGGCGTGGCTGGAAGATATCCCATGTCCCTTTCCCTTTGATGCAAAGGTTGGCTCGTTCCGTGGGGAATAGGGCTGACTGGCCCGAGAGCTTGTTTTCCCGGTCCGGCGAATCGTTCGGCGGGTGATGGAGAAACCGGGAAAAGTCGCTGATACAAGTTGGACGGCTTTGTATTTGGTCTCGTTGACAAGGAGTTCGAGAATCTACGGGTTGTCAAAATTTTCGCGAAGCTTTCCCGTGAGTTTTCATGATCGACGGTATCGAAGAACCGCCTGTGAGTCGCATTGGAAGGGAGGCGGGGGAGGGCGGTCACGGGAGATGCCTACTTCTCTGATTCTTTGTTCTTTGCGGCCTCTTTCTTTGCCTTATCGGCTTTTGCTTTCTCGGCTTTTTCCTTGGCTTCGCGTTCTTTTTTGGCCCGATCCTGTTTCATCGGGTTGTCGAAGGACTTGTCCTCGGGAGTGAGAGTGAAGCGCTCTTCTTTGACCTCCGGCGGCCAGACGTTGTTGGCGAGATTGACGTCGGCAGTCTGTTTGAGAGGGTCGATGACAACTTTGGTGACGGGTTTCGAAGTGACGAAGAGTTTGCTGACCCGTTGTGAATCGAGTTTCCAGATCTCGGCCGCGACGACTTCATCCTGCTTCCTGCCTCCTTCGAGGTGTAGTTCAACCAACAGGGGCATGATGACCCCTCCCCGGTTTTCGAAATCAACGACCGTGAAGGACTTGTTCGTCTTGAGAAGCTTTCGTTCGCGGGGCTTCAAGTCTGCGATCATTTTTTTGAATTTTTCCACCTCTTCGTCGGTGGCCTTGTGCTTTTCGCGTTTGTCGTAGAAGTCCTTGAGCCCTTCGTTTTCGTCGACGTATTTTGGGATTTTTTTGTTACGCCCGGCAGTGACGTTCTCGGAGCGGGATTCTTTGGCGGTTTCCTTGTCACGTTCGGCTGCGTCGCGCGGGTCCTTGTCGTCAAGAAGGTGGCGGGTGATGCCGGTGACGGCGAGATCGACGTTGTTGGTGGTGTAGAACCAACTGCGCCAGAACCAGTCGAGATCGACTCCGGCGGCGTCTTCCATGGTGCGGAAAAAGTCGGAGGGTTCGGGGCTTTTGAACATCCAGCGGGTGCTGTATTCGCGGAGGGCGTCATCGAAGAGTTCACGCCCTAGAATGGTTTCGCGGAGGATGGTGAGGCCCGCAGCAGGCTTGGCGTAGGCATTGGAGCCAAACTGGGTAATATGCTCCGAGTTGGTCATGATGGGTTCCTGGCCCCCGCCCCGCATGTAGCCGATGATTTTCTTGGGCAATCCCCGTGAAGGGTAGTTGTCGCGCCACTCTTGCTCGGTGAGCGTTTGCAGAAAGGAATTCAAGCCCTCGTCCATCCAGGTCCACTGGCGTTCATCGGAATTCACGATCATGGGAAACCAGTTATGTCCGACTTCGTGAATGATGACGGAGATGAGCCCGTTTTTGGTGCCTTCGGAATAGGTGCCGTCCACTTCGGGGCGCGGGCCGTTGAAGCAGATCATGGGGTATTCCATGCCGTAGACGGGGCCGTTGACGGAGATGGCAACCGGGTAGGGGTAGTCGAAGGTGAACTTCGAATACACATTGAGCGTGTGGATGATGGCGTGGGTGGAATACTTGCTCCAGAGGGGTTCGGCTTCGTTCGGGTAGAAGGACATGGCCCACACCGGCTTCTGGTTGGTGACGAGTTTGTGACGGACGGCGTCCCAGATGAATTTCTTGGAGGAGGCCCAGGCAAAGTCGCGGACGTTCTTGGCCTCGAAGATCCAGGTTTTGGTTCCTTGGGCGCGCGTTTTTTCGTTTTTGGCTGCTTCCTCCGGGGTGACGATGAAGATGGGCTTGGTTTCGGATTCGGCCTTCTTCAGGCGTTCCTGCCACTCGGGCTTGAGACAGTTTTTGGGGTTTTTGAGGACTCCGGTGGCAGAGACCACGTGGTTGTCCGGGGCAGTGATGGCGACCTTGTAGTCGCCGAACTCGAGGGCGAATTCGCCGCGTCCCAGAAAGGCTTTGTTTTGCCATCCCCGGACATCGGTGTAGGCGCAGAGGCGTGGGAACCATTGGGCGATTTCGTAGATTTTGCCGCCTTTTTCGAACTTTTCCATGTTGCTTCGCCCCCAGGTTGTCCGGGAGTCGGAGATGATGTAGTGCCAGGCGATTTTGAATGAGAATTTCTGACCGGGCTTCAGTTCCGAAGGGAGATCGACGCGCATCATGGTATCGACAATCCGGCGATTGAGGGCCGCACCGCGGTGATCCACGAGGCTGTCGATGTGGAAGCCGCCGTCGAACTTTTCCTTCAAGATCATGCTTTCAAAGCGGTTAAAGGGGATGGAGCCAAAGGAGGGCGACGAGTCGGACTGGTGACCCATCGAACCGGGGGTGTATTTGTTCCGGTCGAGTTGCATCCAAAGATACTTCAGGGTGTGGGGAGACTGGTTGTGGTAAACAATGGACGCTGATCCGGTGAGCTGGTCTTTCTTTTCATCCAGCGCGATCTTGATGTCGTAGTCGGCGCGTTGCTGCCAGTATTTCGGACCCGGGGCTCCGGAGGCAATACGGGCCTCGGTCGGGGTTGGCCAGACTTCCTCCAATTGGCGGAAGGGGTCTTTGTTAAATTCGATGGGGTGGGCGAAAGCGGGCAGGGCTAGGACGAGGATGAGTTTTGCGATCTTCATTTGCAGAAGGAGTAGGGGTGGAGTTGACAGGGAAGAGGGGGCTGGGAACAGGAAAAACTTTGAAATGGATTGAGGGAATGAAGATTCAGCCAAACCCGAGCGAGATCAAGCACCGGTGGCTCTTACTCCACCCATCGACTTGTCGAATCCAAAAGAGTAGGCATAAAAGTCCGGCAGCAAACTTTGCTCGATCTTTCCGAAGAGGGCGGGAGCTGTTCTTAAGATGACGCGTATGGGTGGGCGGCCACGAAATGATTGAGGGAGTGTCAAAAAGAGAAAGCCAGATGCGGTTTCGTCTTCTCACGATTTAAAGCTAATTTTGCCTGTGTGAGATAAAATGTGCATGCTCGGTTCTTTCTCAAAGCCTCCGGGTGAGTCCGTAAGTTTTCATTCTTCGTTTGGGTTGTGGTTTTGATCTACCTTAGAATTACCAAGAGATCGTCCGTATCCGCCGAGGTCCCTTTAACGAGGAGGATTTCTCCGATGGTGCCATCAGCCGGCGCGCTGATGGTGGTGAGCATTTTCATGGCTTCGATAACGACTAATTTGTCGCCTTCTTTGACTTCGTCTCCGGCTTTCACGGCGACCTCGCTGATCATGCCGGGGAGCGGGGCGATGATGTGTTTGGGGTTGCCGGGTTCGCCTTTGAGGTGGGCCGCGATTTCCTTGCCGAGGCTCTTGTCGATGACGACGGTTTCGCGCGGCATTCCGTTGAGTTCAAAGAAGAGGGTGCGGCGGCCTTCGGGGTCGGCATCGCCGATGGAGATGAGCTTGATGAAAAGGGTCTTGCCGGGGGCGATTTCGACGTTGATTTCCTCGGTTCCCAGGAGGCCGTAAAAGTAGGCGGGGGTTGGAAGGACGGTGAGCCGGTCGAATTCCTTGAGGCTGGCTTGGAAGTCGGCGAAGACCTGGGGATACATGAGGTGGCTGTAGAGGTCATCGTCGGTCGCTTCGCGCTCAAGGGATTTTCCAAGTTCTGCTTTGGTTTCATCGAGGTCGACGGGGGCGGCTAGTTCGCCGGGACGGATGGTGACGGGGACCTTGTCGCCGAGGACGAGCTTTTGAATTTCCTTGGGCCAGCCGCCGTCGGGTTGGCCGAGACCACCGGCGAGCATGTCGATGACGGACTCGGGGAAGTCGAGGTTGGGAGCCTTGCCGTTGAGGAGGTCGCTGGTTTTGAGGTTTTGGGTGACGAGAAGCATGGTCATGTCGCCCACGACCTTGGAGGACGGAGTGACCTTGATGATGTCGCCGAAGAGTTGATTGACGTCGGCGTAGGTGTGGGCGATTTCCTGCCAGCGGTGGGCGAGGCCCATGCCGTTGGCCTGTTCTTTGAGGTTGGTGTATTGGCCGCCGGGCATTTCGTGGAGGTAGACTTCGGCGGTGCCGCTGCGGGGAGCGGAGTTGAAGGGTTCGTAGTGGGTGAGGATTTCCTCCCAGTAGTCGGAGAAGTCGTTGATGGTGTCGGGATCGAGTCCGGGGTAGCGCTCGTTGCCACGGAGGGCGGCGTTGACCGAGTTGAGGTTCGGTTGGCTGGTGGATCCGGACATTGAGGCGAGGGCCATGTCGGCAATGTCGACGCCCGCTTCGGTGGCGGCGAGGATGGAGGCTGAGTTGATGCCCGAGGTGTCGTGGGTGTGGAAGTGGATGGGGAGGCCAATTTCTTCCTTGAGGGTGGCGACGAGTTTTTTGGCGGCGGCGGGGTGGCAGAGGCCGGCCATGTCCTTGATGCAGAGGATGTGGGCTCCCATTTTTTCGAGTTCCCTGGCCTTATCGAGGTAGTATTTGAGGGAGTATTTCGCGCGGTTGGGATCGGTAATGTCACCGGTGTAGCAGACGGCGGCTTCGCAGACCGCCTTGCCATGGTTGCGGGCCGCTTCCATTGCGACCTTCATGTTGGGAAGGTAGTTGAGGGAGTCGAAGATGCGGAAGATGTCCATGCCGGCGTCGGCGGCGTGCTTCACGAATCCGGCGACGACGTTGTCGGGATAGTTGGAGTAGCCGACGGCATTGGAGCCACGGAAGAGCATCTGGAAACAGATATTGGGGATTTTTTCGCGGAGCGAGCGGAGGCGATCCCAAGGGTCTTCCTTGAGGAAGCGCATCGCGGTGTCGAAGGTGGCGCCGCCCCACATTTCCATCGAGAAAAGGTTGGGGGTGCGGTGGGCGTAGGCTTCGGCGATATTGAGCATGTCGAAGGTCCGCATGCGGGTTGCGATGAGCGACTGGTGGGCGTCGCGCATCGTGGTGTCGGTGACCAAGAGGCGCTTTTGTTCGCTAATCCATTTTGAGAAGGCTTCGGGGCCGTCTTTTAGGAGGATTTCGCGTGAGCCTTGGGTTGGGGACACCGGTGGGACGCCCGTGCTACTTGGGATGCGGGGGACGGGGAAGGGTTTGGCGGGACGCCAGTTTTTGGCTCCGGGGTTGCCGTTGACGGTGATGTCGGAGAGATAGTTGAGGAGCTTGGTGGCGCGGTCGCGTTTGGGGACGAATTCGAAGAGGCTTGGTTGCGAGTCGATGAGTGTGGTGTGGGCATTGCCGGAGCGGAAGGTTTCGTCGGCGATGACGTTCTCAAGGAAGGGGATGTTGGTCTTTACGCCGCGGATGCGGAACTCGCGGAGGGCGCGGTCGGTGCGCTGGCAGGCCGTTTTGAAGTCGCGGCCCATGGCGGTGAGCTTCACCAGCATGGAGTCGTAGTAGGGCGTGATGACGGCCCCGGCGTCGCCGTTGCCGGAATCGAGGCGGATGCCAAAGCCGGCCGCCGAGCGGTAGTTGGTGATGCGGCCGTAGTCGGGAGCGAAGCCTTTTTCGGGATCCTCGGTGGTAATGCGGCACTGGATGGCGAAGCCGTTGCAGGGGATGTCTTCCTGGGCGGGAATGCCGATTTCCGGGTCGTGTAGTTTGTGGCCCTGGGCGACGAGGATCTGGGAGCGAACGAGGTCGATGCCGGTGACACATTCGGTCACGGTGTGTTCGACTTGAATGCGCGGGTTCATTTCAATGAAGAACCATTCCTTGGAATCCATGTCGTAGAGGAATTCGACGGTGCCGGCGTTGTTGTAGCCGATTTTCTTGGCGAGGCGGGCAGCGGATTCGCAGAGGTCATGCCGGAGGGTTCCTTCGAGATCGATGGAGGGGGCGATTTCGACCACTTTTTGGTATCGGCGCTGGACCGAGCAATCGCGCTCGTGAAGGTGGACGACGTTGCCGTGTTGGTCGCCGAGGATTTGCACTTCGATGTGCTTGGCGCGCTTGATGTAGCGTTCGAGGAAGACGGCGGAGTTGCCGAAGGCGTTTTGCGCTTCTTCCTGGGCTTCTGCGAGACGGGACTGGAGTTCGGAGGGCTTTTCGACAATGCGCATGCCGCGTCCACCACCACCGAAGGCAGCCTTGATAATGAGAGGGAAACCGACTTCGTGCGCGACCGTGAGGGCCTGGTCGGGATCGGTGATGGCGTCGTCGGTTCCGGGGAGGACGGGAACATCGGCGGCGATGGCCTGGGCACGGGCGGCGGTTTTGTCGCCCATGGAGCCGAGGAGATCGGCAGAGGGGCCGATGAAGGTGATGCCTTCGCGAGCGCAGGCGCGGGCGAAGTCGGCATTCTCGGAGAGGAAGCCGTATCCGGGGTGGATGAGGGTGACGCCTTTTGATTTGGCGATGGCGACGATGCCTTTGTAGTCGAGGTAAGCTCCCACGGGGCCCTTGGAGGCATCTAGTTGGTAGGATTCGTCGGCCTTGAAGCGGTGGCGGGAGAAGCGGTCTTCTTCGGCGTAAATGGCGACGGTGGGAATGCCAAGTTCGGTGGCGGCACGGAAGACGCGGATGGCGATTTCGCCACGGTTTGCTACGAGAAGTTTCGGTGTTGTGGCCATTGTCGAAAGTTTGTTGGTGGCAAGCTAGAATTTTGGAGAGGGGGGAGCCAACCACGAAACTTACGAATTTGACGAAACTTGGTTGAGGGGGCTTGGTTGGCCTCCGTAGGTTTGGTTGGGGGCTTTCAGAAGCGGATGCGGTAGCCGAGATGGGCGGACCAGGTGTCATCGGTGCCGATGAGGAGGCCTGTGTTGATACTGGAGCGCGAGGTGGGCGAGTAGATGAGGGAGGCTCGGGCGGTGTGGGTGTCGTAGCCGCTTTGATCCGAGGTCGTGAAGGGATGGAAGCCGCTGGTCTGGCTTGCTGAAATTTCGCCGCCGTGATGGGCGAGGACGGGATTGAGGGAAAGTTCGAGGAGGAGCTTGCTCGAGAGGTAGAGGCCGAGTTTGAGGTGGGCGATGGTTGTGGAGAGCGTTTCTGATTGGTAGGCGAGGTCGAGGCTGGCGGCTCCAGATTCGCTGGTTTCGGCGCGGTGGGCGAATCGTTGTTTGAGGCCGAATTCCCAGTAGGCATCGAGGCTGCCGAACTTGAGGGATTCGTTGCGGAGGGTGGCGTGGAGGGTGAAGAGGCTGGCTTCGTGTTCGCTGGACGCTGCGAAGGTCCCGGTTGGATAATCACGGTTGAGTTCGCCGTTGAGGAAACCGAGGCCGAGGCCGGTTTCCCAAAGCAAGGGACCCCGTGACCCGTGGAGGAGGGCGTCGAAAGCGATGCCGACGCTCTCGAAGCTGGAGGGGCCGGATTCGCCGTCAGAGTAGATTGCTTCGGTGCCGAGGATGACGTTCTCCGAGAGGGCGAAGTCGAGATCGGCGCGGACACTTTGGGTGCTGCGGCGACGGTGGCCGCGGTGGTTTTCGGAGGTGGAGGTGGCGATGTTGAAGTGGAATTGGGCTGGTTGCAATCCAAGGGTCTCGAAGCCGCTGCGATCATCGAGTGCGAGAAGGGCGTCGGTGACGAGGAAGGCATCGGTCGCGTCTTGCGCTAACCGGAGGTGGCTGGCTACGAAGGCGGCGAACTGTTCGTGGACCCCGGTTGAGGGGTGGATGTCGTCGTAGAAGAGGTAGCCTGCTTGTTCATTGAGGGGGATGGTTGAGGGGATCCCGTCACTGGCATTGAAGGCGAGGGAGTCGGTGATGTTGTTGAGTCCGTAGGCGGAGGGGTTTGTGACGGCGTCGTTGAGGAAGGAATGGGCGTCGATCCAGAGGAGATTGGGGCTGGTTGGGAGCCGGGCGAGCTTTTGTTGGAGAGTGGAATTGAATTGGCTCGCGACACTGGAGCCGTCGAATCCCGAGACTCCGGGAGCGACGCCGAGGTCGAATCCAGAGATCACGGCGAAGTTTTGGAGGCCCTGGTTTTCAAGGTTGGTGACAGCGGAGGTGAGATTGGTGGTTGCGGTCTCGATGGTATTGGCGATCTGCCCGGGGCTGGCGGCGGGAACCTGTCTGGCGAGCGGGAGGAAATCGTTGGCACCGCCCCAGAGGAAGGCGAGGTCGTTGGGGGTGATGGTGAGATTGGAACGAAAATCGACGAAGGGCGGGCCGGTTTGGGCGGACGCGATGGTTGCGGTGGTCGAGAGGGCGACCGCGAAATCGACGGAGCGAGAGGGGGAGGCGAGGTCAGGATTGGCTTGAAGTTCCGAGAAGCCGACGACTGTGGGATCGAGATAGCTTGGCCAAGTAGGGCCATTTGAGAGGGTGAATCCGGGGTATCCCGTTCCCAGCCCACCGAGGAGGCGTCCGAGATTTCCGGTGTCGGTGAGGGAATCTCCGAAAAAATAGAATTTTCGAAGCGGTCGGGCTGGTGACGAATCGCGCCCAATATTGGCGCTGACCGTTTGGGTGAGGGGCAGCGTGTCTTTTGCGGCCTCATCCGGAGCCAGATCGTAAAGATTTTGCCCCAGAGAGGTGGCGGGAATGGCAATGAGAAGGCACAACTTCATTTGGAGAGGTGGAGCATGGCGATGAGGGGGGAAATCGCCAAGTGAGAAAGTTTCTCAAGGTGGGAGTTCGGGAGGCTTGCCCCTGATGGGCGTCTCCGCTACGCAGTGGCCGCGATGTCTGAATTGCCCAAAGCCTACGAACCCACCGAAGTCGAGAAGTCCTGGTATCAGGCCTGGCTCGACGGGAAGTGTTTTGAAGCGGATCCATCTTCCGGGAAGCCAGCCTACTCGATTGTCATTCCTCCGCCCAACGTCACCGGGATTTTGCATTTGGGACACGTGTTGAACAATACCATTCAGGATATTTTGGCCCGCCGGGCCCGCCAGAAGGGGTGTGAAGTTCTCTGGCTTCCGGGGACCGATCACGCCGGCATTGCCACGCAGACCAAGGTTGAGCGCCAGCTTCGTGACGAAGAGGGCAAGACCCGCCGCGATATCGGACGGGAGGCCTTTCTTGAGAAGGTATGGGATTGGAAGGAAAAGCACGGCGGCATTATTATCAAGCAGTTGAAGCGCCTGGGGTGCTCGTGCGATTGGAGTCGTGAACGGTTTACGATGGACGCGGATTATTCCGAGTGGGTCTCCAAGGTGTTTGCGGATCTTTTTAACGAGGGCTTGATTTACCGTGGCAAGCGAATGGTGAACTGGTGTCCGGTTTCGCTCACGGCGCTTTCGGATGAGGAGGTCATCATGAAGCCTCAAAATTCCAAGCTCTACTACCTGAAGTATGAGCTGGTGGATGAACCCGGCAAGTTTCTCGAAGTCGCAACGACCCGTCCCGAGACCCTGATGGGTGACGTGGCGGTCGCGGTGAATCCCAAGGATGAGCGTTACGGGAAGTATGTCGGCAAGATGGTGAAGCGGCCTTTTCCGGCGGCTGAGATTCCGGTGGTGGCCGATGATCACGTTGATCCTGAGTTTGGAACGGGCGCGCTGAAAATTACCCCGGCGCACGATAAGGCCGACTTTGAGATTGGAGTGCGCAACGACCTCGAAATTATTGATGTCTTCCATCCTGACGGTCGCGTGAATTGTCCTGAGGTTCCTGAGTTGGATGGTCTTGATCGCTTCGTGGCCCGCAGGAAGGCGGCGGCGATGCTGGAGGAAATGGGCATTCTACTGAAGGTCGAGGAATACGAGAACAAGGTGGGATTCTCCGAGCGGGCGGATGTTCCGGTCGAGCCCCGTATTTCCATGCAGTGGTTCTTGAAATATCCCTCGACGGAAGAAGCGGCAGCAGCGGTGGCGAATGATGACATTTCCTATCGTCCCGCGCGCTGGGCCAAGACTCATGCGACCTGGATGGGTGGCATCCAGGACTGGTGTGTTTCCCGTCAGCTTTGGTGGGGACACCGGATTCCGGTTTGGTATCGCAAGGAGAAGGTGAACGAACTCCAGGAAGCCGAGTCGCTGACTTTGGATGATCTTGGCGCGGGAGACCTGCATGTGAGTGCCGAACCTCCGGCGGATCCAGAAAACTGGGTGCAGGACCATGACGTTCTTGATACCTGGTTCAGTTCCTGGCTGTGGCCTTTTGCGACGATGCAGAAGGTGGGTGAGGACTCCGAGCTCGTGAAGAAATTCTATCCGACAACTGACCTCGTGACCGGTCCGGACATTATCTTCTTCTGGGTGGCCCGGATGATCATGGCGGGCTATCGCTTCAAGGGAGGGCTGCCATTTAAGAATGTCTTTTTCACCTCCATCATTCGCGACATGCAAGGGCGCAAAATGAGCAAGTCTCTTGGGAATTCGCCTGATCCCATCGACTTGATGGAGAAGTATGGCGCGGATGGCCTTCGCTTCGGTCTCATGCGCACCGCGCCGGTGGGAGCTGATCTTCGATTCGACGAAGCGCTCGTGGAAGAAGGGCGGAACTTTGCCAACAAGATTTTCAATGCCTGCCGCTTCCGTCGCATGGTGGGGAGTGATTCAAAAGTGAGTTTCGTCGCTTCGCAGTGCACGACCTTGCGCCCTTACCACCTTGATATTCTGGCCAAGTGCGATCAACTCGCGATTGATCTGGAGAAGGCCTACGCCGACTACCGATTCAATGAAGTCGGGTCGCTCCTTTACGAATTTCTGTGGAGCGAATTTTGCGATAAATTTCTCGAGGCCGTGAAAGGCGATCTTCGCGATGAAGCCACGGGGGCCCGGCGGGAGACGACCCTGGGGGTGTTCGACATTGTCATGGCCCGATACCTTCATGTGCTTCACCCGTATATGCCCCATCTCACCGAAGAGCTCAGTCTTCGAATGGGCTATCTTGAGGAAGGGCTGTTTTTAATGCAAAGGGAATTGCCTACGGAAGGGCTGCTTACCGGAATTGAGGCCGTGGCAGTGCAAGATGCACAGACGATTGCGGATGCGGTCTATGAGACCGCCGGGAAGCTTCGAAATCTCAAAGCCGAGTATCGCCTTGCGGCTCGCAAAGACGTCCGTTTTATTGCCAGGAGCGGTCCTTTGTGGCTGGAAGATGAAGCTGCTATTTTAGCGCTTCTGGCAGGAGCCGAGAGTATTTCCCTTGACGAGGGATACGCCCCGGAGCAGGGGACAGCGGGGGCATTGACGGTGGCCGGCGAAATCTTCATGCCTCTTGATGGCTTCATCGACGTGGCGGCTGAGAAGGCGCGGCTCGGCAAGGAGATTGAGCAGACCGAGATCGAGGTGCGGAAGTGCCAGGGAAAGCTTTCGAACGAAAAGTTTGTTGCCAATGCCAAGCCTGAAGTGGTGGCGCTAGAGCGTGAGCGACTGGTGGAATGGGAGGGGCAACTGGTCCAGCTCTCTGAAATGAGAAGCAACCTTGGTTAGAGGTTATCAGTTGTGTTCTTGTCCTAAATACGTAGTTTAACAATATAGATGATGGAAGAAAGAGGGTTGAAACAGATCGGGAATCTTGGTGAGAGTGGAGCGGAGTTTCTTGTCGCTGCCGGTGTTGAGGATTTGGTCTCGCTGGCCAAGAGCGATGCTTCGGTGCTTCGTCAGGAAATGGAGGGGCCAATGCCATTCTCGCTATCGATGACCTTGTTCCTTCGATCCCGGAGATCGAGGAGTGGATCGAATCGGCGAGAGAGATTGGCGGCGTCGAGGACCCTGTGCCTGTGCCTGTGCCTGTTGTGAAACTTGAGGTGAAGCAAGAACAGTCAATTGTTCAAATCCTTGAGGCTATCCCCATTCCATCGAGTGTCTTGATCGCGCAAGAGATTTCCGTTCAGGACGTCGCCCCGATGGAAATTTTCCTTGAAGGGGACTGGGTGCCCGGGCCGGTTCGGGACGAGCGGCAGGAGGGCGAATCAGAGGCCCGTGGGAAGCTGAGTATCCGGGAAGTGGCCCCTCCAACTGTTAGGAAAACTGATGAGATTGGCGGCGAGGACTCCCCGGTGCAACCTTTGGCGAGAAATCCGATCCGGGATGTTCGTAAGACCGTCAGTTTTGAGTTGAACGCGGGAAAGAAGCTCCATTCAAGAAATTACATCCGCGGTGTGTTACACCCCCAGCCCGTCAGAGTTTGGTTTGGGGCCCTCATCTCCGTGGTGACCCTGATGTTACTTCCAGCGACGTTTGTGGCAGGAGGATTGATGTTGGCAAAGTATTCTCTGTGGTTTGCGGTCATCCCGGCGGCGTTCTTGCTCTTTGGAATTCTTTATTTCATCTACGCACGCGGAATCAAGTGTCGCATTTGTGGTCAGCCCTTGTTTTCTCCGAAAGCGTGCCACCGGCACCCAAAGGCACACCGCATTCCCATTCTGGGATACATCCTGCCGACGAGTATCCATATGCTCTTCTTTCACTGGTTCCGCTGCATGTATTGCGGGACCTCGGTTCGCATGAAGGAATGACCCTACTCGCGATCTTGCGAGTCGATGAGGATGGTGACCGGGCCGTCATTGGTGAGGTTGACGCTCATCATGGCCCCGAAGATTCCCCGGCCAACTTTCTTGCCGAGGGCTGCGGACAGGCTGTCGCAAAATTCTTCGTAGAGCGGGATCGCTTTTTTCGGCCGGGCCGCCCGGATGAAACTTGGCCGGTTTCCTTTCTTGATGGCGGCATGGAGGGTGAATTGACTGACAATCAGGGCCTCTCCTGCGGAGTCCATGAGGGAGAGATTCATTTTGCCCCCGGCGTCATCAAAGATGCGCATTTTGCTGATCTTTCCGACGAGCCAAGCGACCTCCGTTGAATCATCGGCGTCCTCAATTCCAATAAGAATGAGCAGGCCGTGATCGATTCTTGAGACGACTTCGTCATCGACTGTCACTGAGGCCTGGGTGACCCGTTGCAATACCACGCGCATGTGGGGAGTGTCGGCATCAGTGAATTAGTTTCAAGCGATCTTGCCAGCGGTTAGAGACAAATCCGAGTCCGAGGAGTCCGAAGCTGAGGGTCATGAAGCTGAGGATGCGGGGCAGGGGTTCGAGTTTGACGATGTCGAACAGCATGAGGTGTCCGAGGTTCCCTAGAAGAAGAGGGTGAGGAGGAAAAGGGCTTGAGTTCAATCGTGAGACCTTTAGCAGCTTGCGTCAGGCTTCGCAGTCGGGATTCAGCGAGAGTCAGGCGATGGAAAATCGATTCCATGCGCGGGATCCCACTGCTCGTGGCGTTTTTTCGGCCCGCCGTGCGGCAAGCGTTTTTCTGCGGGGCCGCAGGGCCATGTCGAATGCTTGGCCCGAAGGACAAGGACTGCTGAGTCTTGGGAAACAGTGGTGTCCCATTGCTCTCGCTCCCGCTCGCCCCCTGCGGGCATAGGCGTCAAGGAGTGGTCGCCGCTCAACGAAGTGAGGATCTTATCCCCGGAGGGGTCCAAGAAGGTAGCCCCGGGTGAAACCCGGGGTCGGACGAAAGCGCAAGCAGGGCGCCCCGGCAGGGGCGCAAGAATTCCAAGATGATCTTCCGCCCCTACCATACGTATCGATCATCAAATTCCACCAAACCTTGCTTCAACATCGCGAGGTATTCATCTTTGAAGGACTTGGTTCGATGCCGTTCTTCTTGGTTGAGCACGTAGTCACGGACTTCTTCTAATCCCGGCGACCCGACGGTAAAAGCCCCGTATCCCTTTTGCCATGCGAAGGCAGAACGCCTGATCGTTTCCTTGATCCATAATTTCTCGCACCCCTGCCGGGGTGCCCATCCCTTCCGAACCGCAAACCGTGGGCTTCACCCACGGCTACGTTCTGTCCCCCCTGCCGGGGATTGACCCGCTTTGCGGGAAGCTGTGGGTCTCCTTGACGCGTATGGGCCAAGGGGGGCTTGCTTGTGTCAGGGGATGTCGGGATGGTTTGGTGGTTCAACGCTTTTCGGTTCACGAGATCAGCCTTCCGATGGTTGGCGGAACGGTCAGGGCGGTCAGGGCGTGCGCGCTGGCGCGACCCCTGCCCTCTGCCTTGCAACCATGGCCATTTGACTGCGGCTACGCCTTGCCCTGCGGGTACCCCGCCGGGCTGTCTATTTCCGCTTCGCTTCGATTCACAACCACTGAGATCGAGACGCCGCTTAGGAACCATTTTATCAGGATCCTCTCCGAATGTGAGAGTGAAACTGATAAGCTTTTTGTTGAAAATCCCATCAAGTAAAACCACGGGAGAACTTCTTCCGGGTGAACCACGACTCGAAGGGGAAGCGGTGGGTGGACTCGCTGGTGCCCTGGAATCGGATGAACCGGATTCTTTTCACTTCGCACCACGGACCACGCCACACCCAGCAAGACGATCAGAAAGGAGAGGAAAAGGGCCGGTGGTGAGGAGGGCGGGAGTCGTTGATTTTGGGTTCCCTCGCCCTTTCGCTTGCAGGGTGGGATGAGCGCTGCCATGCTGCCAACATGAAATCGTATCTCAAGTTGATCCAATTCTGGGTCCTGATGGCCGTTCTCGGCGCATCGGCCTGGGCCGAGGAGGGCGAGCCGCCCTTGTTTCACTCCTTCACGGTGAAAACCGGTGAACAGGAGGCCGGGATGAAAGACCGCAACGATCTGACGAATGTCGTCGCGCACGGAACTCCCTCGCGTCTCGTTTTGACCATCGCCGATCCAAAGGGTCAGATGAAACTGCCGAAACTTGGGGGCCTGATCAAGTTCCTCAAGGGCGACTCCTAAAAGCTTTGAGCCAGAAGGAAAAGGTGGTGCAGTGGATCATCCGCGAGGCACCGGATGGCTGGGAGGACTTGGTTCCCGAAAGCATGCCCAAGATTCTCGGCCGCTTGCTCGCCCAGCGGGGAATCGAGCGCGATGATGTGGAAATCTTTTTGCGTCCCAAGTTGAATCGTCTTTCGGATCCTTTCGAGATCGCCGAGATGGCTCTCGCGGTTGAGCGGATCTTTGAAGCGATCGACAAGGGGGAGAAGATTTGCATTTACGGTGACTACGATGTCGACGGAGTGAGTTCGATTGCCGTCTTGCGGACAACTCTTGAGGCCTACGGAATGTTGCCCTGGTCATTTATCCCCCGCCGCAGCAGCGAAGGCTACGGTTTGAGTGAAGGGGGCTTGGCGCGCTGTCTGGAAGAGTGCGGTGAGATCGACCTGATGATCACGGTGGATTGTGGGACGGTTTCCAACGACGCGATCAAGATGCTTTCGTCTCGGGGGATCGACACGGTGGTGGTCGATCACCATGAGATGGGGCCGGATGGACGGCCCGACTGTATCGCGCTGGTGAACCCTAAGGCTTCGGGGGATCGGCGGCAGTATCTCTGCGCGGCAGGCGTGGTTTTTAAACTGGCTCATGCCTTGTTGAAGACCAGGAATCTCGAGAATTTCGACCTCAAGACCGTTCTTGATCTGGTCGCAGTGGCCACGATTTCGGATATTGTTCCTTTGATTGAAGAGAACCGGCTGTTGGTGAGGCATGGCCTCCGGACCTTGGAAAATTCAAATCGGCCCGGCCTGCGGGCTCTTTTGAAACTCACGGGAGTGGAAGGCCGGTTAAGCAGTGCTGATATCGGGTTCCGGATTGGTCCCCGGCTGAATGCGGCCGGCCGCATGGATATGCCCGAGCAGGCCTTGGCGACGTTGACGACGGATTGTTCGAAAGAGGCCAGTATTCTTGCTGATGAACTGGAGTGCTTTAATCGCTCCCGACAGGCTCTTGAGCAGACTATTTTTGCCGAGGCCCTCAAGATGCTTCATGAGAGCGACGATCTACCGGTGATCGTCGTGGGTTCGCGTTCGTGGCACGCCGGGGTGGTTGGGATTGTTGCGTCGCGATTGATGCGGATGTATCACAAGCCATCCTTCGTGATTTCCATTGATGAGAATGGGGTTGGCAAGGGGAGTGGTCGCAGTATCGCGGGCATCTCGTTGGTTGATGCCATTGGTGTTTGCCGTGATGAGTTGCTGGCGGGTGGTGGCCACCATATGGCGGCAGGGTTGAGTATCCAGGAGGATTCCATTGATCGCTTCCGGAAGAAGTTTGCGGATTTCGTGACCGAAGTGACCGGAGGCGAGGATCTTCCGCCCCGGGTGCATGTTGATGCGGAAGTGGAGCTTGGTGAGCTTTCTCTGGATTTCCTGGCGAGTTACGAACTTCTCCAGCCCTTCGGGAGTTCCAATCCGCAGCCCATTTTCATGGCGAGGGAAGTTTGGTTGACCGAGCCCCCCCGACGTTTGAAGAATAATCATCTCCGTTTATTTCTTCGACAGGGATACGACGAACGGGATGCCATTTTCTTTGGCGGAGGGGCCCGCCCGCTTCCGGACCCGCCTTGGGATATTGCTTTCACGGTGGACCGGAATGTTTTCCGGGGACGGGTGAATGTGCAGATCAGTATTCAAAACGTGCGAGCTTCGACAGCTGGGTGTGATGAAGTCGGCTGATCATCTGGGCGGGATTCCGGGAATCAGAGAGCGTGACTTGGAGGCTCTCCAGATCGCGGGGATGACGACCGCAGGGGAGCTGTTGGATTGGTTCCCCAAGCGATACGAGGACCGTCGGCGCTTCGATGCCTTCCCGGCCCAGGAAGGTGGTCCTCCGGTTTGCCTCCGTGGAATGGTGATCGATTCCCAGAGGAAGGGCTTCGGAGGGAAAGGGTTCTATGAGGCCATCGTGGAGGACCTGGCGGGTGGCGGCTTTTCCAGAGTGACCTGCCGCTGGTTTAACATGCCCTTTCTGCACAAGATCATCGCGACGGGGCAGGAGGTCGTGGTATATGGTCGGCCGAAAGAAAGCAACGGGCGGGTCGTGATCGATCATCCGGAGTTTGAGGTCGTGGGTGAAGAAGGACTTGGAATTCATCTCGAGCGAATCGTTCCCATTTACAAAAACATCAGCGGGATTCCACAGCGTCGTCTTCGTGAGCTTGTTTTTCAGGCGTTGGACGTTGTGGAGGGGGAGAGTCTGGCGCCTCTTTATGACATTGATGCCACCTTTCCCCGCAGTGACGCGTTTCGCGAAGTCCACTTCCCGGAGGAGTTGGAACAAGTGGATGCGGCACGGCGGTATTTCGCGAAAGAGGAATTTTTTCTCCAACAACTACGGGTCCTTTGGCGTCGTGCCCGGCATCAGGATTTGACGGGCCGGGTCCTCGGGAAAAAAACGACCTTGCTGAAGCAGTTCTATGAGTCTCTGCCCTTCGATCTCACCGGGGCACAGAAACGGAGCGTGAAGGAGATTCTCGCGGACATGCGGTTGCAACGGCCGATGAACCGGCTTCTCCAAGGTGATGTCGGAAGTGGAAAAACCTTTGTGGCGATTTGCACCATGCTTCTTGCGGTGGATTCGGGATGTCAGGCAGCCCTGATGGCCCCGACGCAAATTCTCGCGGAGCAACATTTTCTGACATTTTCAAAATGGCTTGCGCCGCTGGGGGTGCCAGTTGGACTTGCGACGGCGGATCGCAAGGAGGATCTCGAGAACGCCCGGATCATTATCGGGACTCATGCCCTCCTTTTTGACAAGGTGGGATTTGATGATTTGGGATTGGTGGTGATTGATGAGCAGCACAAGTTCGGGGTGACCCAAAGGGGGAAGCTGATTCAGCGGGGAGTCATGCCGGATGTTCTCGTGATGACGGCGACCCCGATTCCAAGGACCCTTACTCTGACGCTCTACGGTGATCTCGATGTCTCGGTTCTCGATGAGCTTCCCGGCGGTCGTGGAAAGATTATTTCGGGGGTCAGGATCAAGCCGAAGATCTCCGAGATGACGACGTTCCTGAAGGATCAGTTGGAAGAAGGTCGGCAGATTTATCTGGTCTATCCGCTGGTGGAAGAGAGCGAATCCGTGAAAGCGGGATCGGTGGTGGAAGAACACCCGAAGTGGCAAAAGCGCTTCAAGAATTTCGAGGTTGGCTTGCTTCACGGAAAGCTTGCTTCCGAGGAAAAGGAATCAGTGATGACAAGATTCCGTGACGGCAAGTCGGAGGTCCTGGTTTCGACCACCGTGATTGAGGTCGGGGTGGACGTCCCCAATGCCAACGTGATGGTGATTTTTGACGCCGAAAGATTTGGCTTGGCCCAACTTCACCAGCTTCGCGGTCGCATCGGACGGGGCGAGCACAAGAGTTACTGTGTGTTGGTCACGGACGGAAAAACTCCGGGGGGGATCGAGAAACTCAACATTCTCGCGGGAACTCTCGATGGTTTTAAAATTGCCGAAGAAGACCTGCGACTTCGCGGGCCGGGGGAGGTGATGGGAACGCAACAAAGCGGCGTTGGCAGCATTCGCTTTGTGGAATTTTTGGCCGATACCGCTCTCATTCGTGAGTCGCGCGAGGTGGCCGAGGGGGTTCTCCGCTCTGATCCCTATTTAGAGAACAATCCCAAGCTTAAGAGTGTGATCGAGCAAGGGAGCAGGATTGAACCAAGTTGATGATCCCGCCATGGGGCGCTTTGCGGACTAATCCGACTTTCGACTTTGAAAGATAAAGACTCCTTTTTTGTTGCCGATCCCGAGGTCGGAGACCCCGTCGCCGTTGAGATCAGCAACTGCCAGCTGGGTGCCCACACCTGAATCCGAGTCGATGAGGCGGGGGATGAATTCAACCGAGCCGTTGGTTCGTTGTTGTTCGAAAAGATAGAGGACTGCCGGTTCGGAAGCTCCCGGATCTCCGCCATTGTGAGCCCAGTAGCGCTTGCCGGTCGCGAAGTCGGTGAGGCCGTCACCATTGAAATCTCCCAAGGCCAGGGCGTGGGCCTGGGTAAAATGGACTCCCCCGATCCCCGGCTTGTTTTCTTCCGGGAGGAGGACGTGTTTTTCGAACGAGACCTTGCCGTCAGTCATTTTATTCTCAAACCAGGCGAGGCCCCAGGCGTGGGCCGCAAGGCTGGTGACAACGTCGTTGTCGCCATCGCCATCGATGTCAAAAACGAGCATTTGAGCCCCGCCGTTCCCGGAAAATTGATAGGGATGAAAAGGCCAGTCTCCGGGAGCGAGCGGGTCTTCTGGAGCCTCATACCAACCATCTTTTTCCAAGAGGTCAACACGCTTGTCGCCATTGAGGTCGCCAAATCCAAGTCCATGATAGTAGGGTGACTTTGTCCGTGAAGGGGAAATAGGATGGAAGGTCCAAGGCTTTTCGGGAGCTTCGGACTGCGGTTGGAAGAAGCCGAAGCGGCCTTCTTGCATCGCGACCAGTTCCAGTTTTCCGTCGCCGGTTAGGTCTGTCATTTCGGGAGACTCGTTGCCGATGCGGGCGGCCACGCGGTGGCGAGGCCAATCCTCGGAGGCGGCGGCCGGTTGCAGGTAGAGGTCGAGGTGAAAGACGCCGTCGTGGGCGACCTGAAAAATATCGGCACGTCCGTCTCCGTTGGCATCGAAGACCCAGCTCAGGAAGGAGTTGTGGGCGTAGCCTTTCGCGGGGACCGCTTCGCCTTTGCGATAGCGGTGGGACGTTTCGAAGTCGGGTCCTTCATGCCAGAGGGGACCGGCGAGGAGATCGATTTTGCCATCTCCATTGACGTCACCGAAGGAGGCTCCCTCGGTATAGACTCCCTGGCTGAGAGTCATTTTATTGTGAGATGAAGGAGGGGGCGCGTCACTCGCGGCAAGGAGGAGGGCGATGGTGCCAAGCGGGAAGATAAGGGCGAGAGGTTTCATGGGTGAGGGTGATTTATGGTTTGATGACCTCGACGAGGACCGGTGCCGAGCGGGAGGAGGAATTGACGGCGAGAGTGAATCGATCGGACTCACCGCCCCCTTGAATCTGAATGGTGGCAGGACCCTTTTCGGGGAGGGAAATTTCCTTTTCTCCATCGAAGAGATGCATCAGGTGGGTTTCGTTGATTTTGAGTTGAAGTTCCCCTTGGGCCGATGGGTCAAGGCCGAAGCGCACGACGCCCCAGTGGTCCCGTCCCCGTCCGAGAACTTTTGGAAGTTCGCCGGTAGGAAGTTCGCCATTCACCCGGCTGACAAAAGGGGTCCATTGATAGCCATCGAATTTTTCGGCAAAAATCTTGGGGCCGTAGTGGCCCATGATGTCTCTGGTTCGCTCATGGGGCTGGAGTGCCGACCAATTTCTAATCAAGGGGCGGGCATCGGTCTTAAAGTCACCTTCCTTGCCGAGCTCAGAGAGAAAGCGAACGAGATCGACGAATTCGTCCTCCCGCAAGCTGGTGGTGAGGCCTGCTGGCATGAGCGAAACCGGGCTGATGACGGTGGAGGCAATATCGGCCTTGGCAATTTTCAGCGTTGCTCCTGAGAAGTCGCGGAGGGTCACGTCGGTGTCGCCATCCTCGACGATACTCCCGGTATGCGCGTTGCCATTCTTGAGAGTGATGAAAGTGGTGTGATAGCCTTCCTTGATCTTGTCATTGGGATTGAGCAAGGAGGTGACGAGGTAGTCAACCGGCGCGCTTGATCCGATGCTGATGAGGTCCGGGCCGATCGCTGCTCCGACTCCGCCGATGGCGTGGCAGGCAATGCACTGGAGGCTGCTTCGGCGATAGATTGATTCGCCTTGTTTGGCATTTCCCTCACCCTGAATCCGCGCAACCATCCGGGCCATTTGATCGTCAGTGAGCGATTGATTCATCGGTTTGAGTTCGCCGGATTTTTGAAGAGCCGCGATGAGATCCTCCGGTGGTTTTCCGGAAGTGCCCGCGCGTTGCAGTCCGGTCGAGGCGACCTGGGTGGGGAGGGTTTGATCGGACAAGGCCTTGGCGAGAGCGGTGGACGCGGCCGGGTTTCTCAGGAAGATGCCAAAGAGTCCGAGTCGGTCGCTGCCGTCGTCCGTTTGCAGCAGGGAGACTGCGGCTTTGGCCGCGCGATTGGGGTCAAGATTTGCCAGTTCCCGGACCGCTAGGGAGCGGATCGCTTCGTTGGACTCTGCGCCCGTGTGGGATTCGAAAAACTCGATGGCCTTGGCCCCTCCAAAAATCCTCAGGCCCTCGGCGGCGGCATTGCGCAAGGTCGGGGGGGTGGCGGGGGCTTCGAAGGTAGCAGCCAGTTGATCCCTCGCTTGGTCGAATTTCCAAAGACCGGAAAGCCTGGCTGATTTTTGGAAAATTGCGGGGTCTTTTGGGTCGAGGTATTTCAGGAGACCTGAGATGTCTTGTGATGGCTTGAGCTTCCGGAGTTCGGCGGCGCTGATCAGTGAATCGAGAATAGGGACTTGTAACTCCGGGCGGCCTTCCATGAGGGCGAAAAGGCGGTGAAGCTCATTGGCCGATCCAATTTTCGAAATAACGCCAATCGCTGAGAGCTTTTGAGCGCCGTTGAGTGATCCCTTGGCGAGAGCTTCGAGAATAGGGTCGAGGGCGAGGGGCTTTTCGAGAGCAGCGATCGCAAAAAGCGCCCGGTCGAGCTTCCCACCAAAATCCTGTTCGCCTTTTTGGAAAGCGGGAGCCCAGTGTTCTTCGTGTTCCCGGACGATGGACCAGAGAGCAAAGTCGAGCGTGGGATCCATGGGGTGATCAAGAGCCTGAAGGGCGGTGGACACAGAGTCTGGGCCGGGGTTCTGTGCCAGGCAACTGATGGCCCAGAGACGGACTTGGGCATTGTCATCATTGATCGCTTGCTTGATCCACTTTTCGGAATCGGGAACCTCTTCCGAGCGATGATAAAGAACGCGGAGGGCGGCAGCACGATAGCGGGGATCTTTTGAACCCAGCAATTTTTCAATGACCTTTGGATCGGTGGTGTTCAGGGATTGCAGGGTCCAGAGGCCTTCAAGGAGTGAGGCGTCGCTGGATTGCCTAGCGAGCCATGATTGGAGCGAGGGAAGAACCTCTTCGGGGCCGCGTTCCCGTAGCTCGCGACGGGCGGACTCGCGGACAAATCTTTCCGGTGAGGTTTGGAGGTCTAACAGACTTTCGGTTTGAGATTTTTTGATGTCCGGAGCCTGAACCAGGGGGCGATCTTTGAAGGTGACGCGCCAGATGCGGCCGCGGGTGTGGTCGCGTCGTTTGTCGCGGAAGTCGACCTCACCGTGTTGAATGATGGGGTTATACCAGTCGGCGATATAGACCGCTCCGTCGGGTCCCATTTTGACGTCGATGGGACGGAAGGCGCGATGGGACGAGCTCAGGAAATCGGGAAGCTGGGTTGAGGTGTAGGAGCTTCCGTTGGGAGCGAGACGGTAAGCGTTGATGCGGTGTCCGCGGAAATCGGGTGCAATCATGACGCCCCGGAGAGAGTCGGGGACGTGGGAGCCGGAGAGGATTTCAAGCCCGCAGAGTTTGGGTTGTCCGGGATTGAGGCCCGGGACGGTCCGTTTTGCGCCCGGTGAGGTCACCCCGACCGCGCGGGGGAAGATGTAGTTGATTCCTTGCCCGCCCGCTCCGTCGGTGGCGAAGGTTTGGCCGTAGTCGTCGAAGACAAAGCCCCAGGGATTGACGAGGCCTTTTGAGAGGACTTCGGCCCGCTGGGTTTCCGGGCGGAGATGCCAGACGCCGCCTCCCATGAGTCGCCGGACTCCATAGGGAGTTTCGAGATGACTGTGGATGTAGATGGACTGCAGGAAGTAGAGCATGCCGTCGGGTCCCTGCTCGAAGGTGTGGACGAGGTGGTGGGTGTCTTCGGTTCCAAATCCGGAGAGGATTACCTTTCGTTCGTCGGCAACGCCATCGCCATCGGTATCCTTGAGGAAGATGATCTCGTTGGAATTGGCGACGTAAGCCCCGCCATCGGCAGGCATCACGGCGGTGGGGATGTGGAGGTCGTCAGCGAAGACCGTCCGTTTGTCGGCAACGCCATCGCCGTCGGTGTCTTCCAGAACGAGCACGCGATCGTTTTCCATGGCACCGGGAACGATGTGGGGATACATGCCGCTGGAGACGAGCCAGAGACGACCCTGGGTATCCCAGTTCATTTGGACCGGTTTTGCGATCATGGGGTCCGACGCGAAGAGGTTGATTTCCATGCCCTCGGGGAGATTGAAGGCGGCGGCTTGCTTGACGGGATCGGGATCAGGAATGTCGCGCAGGCCTTGTTGCGCATGCACGCTGGTCCAGGTGGCCCCGATGATGAAGAGAGATTTGGCAATCATTTTTTAAGCTGGAGAGTGATTTGACGAAGGGCTTCGATTTGGGCTTCGGCCTCTTTGATGAGTGGATCGAACTCGACGAGTTCTTTGGCATTCTGGCCCTGTTCGTGTTTTCGGAAAAGGCGGAGGTAGGTCTCGTTGGCGGGGCGCCACTGGAAGAAAAAGAGTTTGTTTTTTGCGATGATCGCTTCGCGGAGATTCTGGGCGGGCTTGCTCTCCAGGGTCAAAAGGGAGGGCGTGGGGAGGCTCATTTCTTGCACCAGAAGTCGCGCGAGAATTTGGTTTCCTTGATCGGTATAGTGGATTCCATTGTTCGTCAGCCCGGTGGCACCCTGGCCGATGGCGCTAAAAAGATCAGCGAACTGGAGCTGGTTTTTCGCGGCGAGATCGCGAATGGCATCGCGGTAAATGGCAAGGTTTTTGTTGTGCTCTGTCATGTCGGGCATGGGAGCGGGGAGCGATTCGGCGGGAGGCGGGGAGATCAGAACGATTTCACGGGGTCCGGCGGTGGTGGTGATCATTTTAAGAAGGCGCTCGTATCCTTGGATGAAGTTCGCAAGTCCCGCCGGGCCCTCAAATGATGCGACCGCGCCGTAGCAGATCATGACCACGTTCGGTTTGAACTCAGTGAAGTTTCCGGTGAGTCGGTCGAAGCCTTCCTGGGGCGGCCCGAAGTAGCTCCGGGCATCGCCGTAGACGGTATCTCCACTCCAGCCGAGGTTTCGAAATTGCAGGTTGGCCTTGTCCGAGGCAATGGTGAGGGCTGTTTCCAGGTGGCCGTATTCCTGGGCTCGTTCGATCACGGTGTTGCCGAGGAAAACGACGCGGTCGTTATCTTGGAACTCAAGCGACCATGCCGGAGAGAAGGCAAGGGTTTGGAGGAGAAGAATCCAGTATTTCATGATAGGGCTGGGGCGATGATCCTCAAGATGAGAGGGGGTTGCAAGGAGACATTTAGCTCGGGGAGAATACCACAGATTTTGCAGACGTCCCTTTTTTAGGTGGGTCGGCATGATGCGCCAGCTACCTTCCCGCAAGCTACTAAGACTAGATCACTCGCAACTCGACAAACGATTCCACGGCGGAGATGATGCCCCCTTGAAATTCCTTCGAATCATGCCTCTCCTTTTTCCCCTCAACGGCGCGCCCAAGCACCCCGGCTCGAAACAAATTCCCAGCAGCGGAATGATGAAATGCCCCAAGGTGATCTCATGGATTCTAAGATCCTTGTTTTTCCTCGCCGCTTCCACCTCCGCAGCACTGGCACTTGAAACGGCGAAAATACCTCCGGCCTTGCAGGAGACACTGGATGAACAGGGCTTCGTGGTCACCGATACAACCTATCGCCAAGGATTCTCGGCCTATCTCGGGGGATCTTATCCGGCCTTCATCACCAGCGATAGCATCCTGATGGCCTACACAGCGCTGTTGGAAAAGGTGGTTGGTGAGCAACAGTTGTCGCTCATGGGTGCCCAGATCGAACTAGTGGTCGAGATGGCACAACAGATCCCTCAAGCGTCGAACGAGACCAAGGGGGCAAAGGAGACCCGTTTGTTCATCGGCTGTGCCTACCGGATTCTGCTTGGGGTCTCACCCGAGGGGATGACTGAAGAGGAAGGAAAGCTTATCGAGTTGGAAGCCCGACGTGTGGAGAAGGCGGAAGGGGACCGTCCGCCCGACTGGTGGGGATCACGAGATTACTTGCCTTACTCGCGGTTTATGCCGACTTCGACTTGGGATAAAAGCAAACCCTTGCAGCGGTATTTCCGCTATTATCAGTGGATGCAGAGCTTGCCCTTGGATGGGAGAAATGAGTGGTATCTGAACTCCTTGATGAAACTCAACGAGAAGCCGGATCAGCGGGCACCCAAGCTCTTTCACTCCGAAGCCTGGCAGCGGAAGCAACTCAATTGCACGATGGGCGCCTGGGCCGGGTATCGTCATGCGGTCGCGATCACGCAGACTAGCTCAGCGCTTTGGCTGAGTGCCTTTCGTCAGGATCCCGGCTACGTCGAGCCGGTGCCGGAGTTTTTTCAAACCCTCGGCACGGCGGCGGAGCAACTCGCGGGAAAATCGCTCCGCAATCGAAAGCAGAGCGAACGTTTTCAATCGTATTTTTTCGCACTTAAACTGGGCGACTTGGCCAACACCTTGCGAGCGATCAAAACAGACACGGGAGGGAGGGGATATCCTCCTCTGTCCCGGAGCTTTAATAAACACGAGGAGGCGCTGAATCGGATGTTCAAAAAAGTCGTGAAAGAAGAGGAATTTAACGAGAGTGGATGGGTCCCCACGTCGAAGAAAGACCGCGAAGAACTGGTTGCAATGATCGATGCCTCCTGCGGAAAATTCTGGGCACAAGACGCCGAAGCCAAGCAACTCTTCGCCCGGCATGCGGCCGGGACGGGGGATGACGTTTCACACCGGGTCCATCGACTGACGATTCTGTGTCTGCGTCTGGAAAGCCTCGCCCGCAAGCAGTTGGCCGGTTTGGAGCGCAATGATGCCGAGGTGAAATTGATCAAGGACTATGGAAAGACCCTGGGCTACCTCATGTTTTACGAAGGAAACAGCTCTTTCACGCCGAGGGACGACGCCCCGAAGATTGTGCAGATCGCCCATCTCGGTCAACCGGGCGGTGAGCAAGTGCTGCAATGTGGCACCGCCCGCCCGAGGCGCCTGCTGATCCGCTATCCGAACCGGAAAGGAGAACCCGTGCTTTGCCAGGGAGCGGTGTATGCCTATCGCGAACGGATTGCCGGGAAGCCGATCTCCAATCGTGAGTGGCGGGAGCAGTGCAAGGAGACCAGCACTCCCCGGTGGATGGTGCCGGTTTCGGACGATCTGCCCGCAGAGTGAAATCGCATCATCACCCGCGGATTGATCTGCGGGAAATACTGAGAGAGCCCCCCTTAATCCCGATCACGAAGATCGTTTGGCGAGCGAATGTGGTGGGGATGTTTGGTGCAGAAAGCGCCGTTTTGGATTCGCAGAAGGGACTCAGAAATGCGAAGTAGATCCGTCGGCTCTCCTGCATCATGAAATCTCTCCTCTCAGTCTCACTCCTCTTCGTCGTTCTCTCGCCCTCCGCCACCGCAGACGATTGGCCGCAATGGTTCGGCCCGCAACGCGACGGGATCTGGCGGGAGACCGGGATTATCGACAAGTTTCCAAGTGACGGCCCCAAGATTCTCTGGCGCACCCCCGTCAACCGTGGCTATGCCGGACCAGCGGTCGCCGGTGATCGCGTCTTCGTCATGGATCGCAAGGCGCTCGACACTCCTGAAGCGAGAGCCGAGGGGGCGCGCACTGGCAAGAAGCAGGGGAACGAACGCCTCCTTTGTCTCGATGCCACCACCGGACAAGTGATTTGGGAAAAAGCCTACGACTGCCCCTACACCATGGCTTATTCGTCCGGCCCCCGGGTCACTCCGATTGTCGATGGCGACCGCGTCTACACCTTTGGCGGAGAAGGAAATCTCATCTGCCGCGCGACCAAGGATGGGGCCGAGAAGTGGTCTCACGACTTCAAGAAGCTCTTTGCGGTGACAACCCAGACCTGGGGATTTGCGGCGGCACCTCTCGTGCATGGCGATCTCTTGATCTGTCTCGGAAGCGGCGAGGGAACCACTGCGGTGGCTTTCGACAAGGTGACTGGCAAGGAGGTCTGGCGATCCGTCTCGGCCAAACACCCCGGCTATTGCCCGCCGCGCATCGTCCAGCATGGCGGACGCGATCTCCTCATCATCTGGCATCCCGAGGCCGCCAATGCCCTCGACCCAATGACGGGCAAAGTCTACTGGAGCATTCCCTGGAAAATCCGCGCAGGCCTCACCATCGCAACTCCGCAGATGATTGACGAAGAGCATCTCTTTTTCACCGGCTTCTACAACGGCTCCATGCTCCTTAAGCTCCAGAAGGATCAGACCTCACTAAACGACCTCGTTTTGGCGGGAGGGGGGAGCAAGTTGATTTCCCTCAAATTTGGGGGGATTGGGGAGCGGCATGGACTTGTTAGGTCGCGGTGGAGTCGTCGATGCGCACGCTGATTTGTTCCTTGCGGGTGAGGCGCAGGCGGAGGGGACGGCCGCTGCCGTCGGGTAGGGTCAAGCCGCTGATGTTGAGTTCCTCAAGGTGCCGCTCGACGATTCGGCGCAGTTTGGGCGGGTAGTTGACTTGCGGCACGAGGTGGACTTCGA
>Ga0209390_10000775_pt1 | contig 63469 bp, 50 predicted proteins | sample BON01_FD_187212 | JGI IMG/M metagenome (GOLD analysis project Ga0209390, IMG submission 187212) | Freshwater microbial communities from Lake Bonney liftoff mats and glacier meltwater in Antarctica - BON-01 (SPAdes) (version 2) | ecosystem: Environmental > Aquatic > Freshwater > Ice > Glacier...
ACGGAGGAGGGGGAAGGCGAAGGCTTTCAGCAGGGCCGCATCGATAGTAGCGTCCTCCGTGGCTTCTTGGGTCGGATCAAACCGGACTACTGCTACGTTTGTGGAACTACCGACGTGGCCGAGGATGCCATTTCGGCACTCAAGGAACTCGAAATCGACGATTCAAAGATCGTTTGTGAGAACTCATGAGACATAAATCTTTCCAGCGTTTTTGCAGAGATCACGGGATCTCACGACGGCGCTCAAATCGAAACAATTATAAACAAAAATATGAAGATTCAAATTAACACAGACAATCACATCGACGGCCGAGTAGAGCTGGCCGAGGAAGCAGAAGCGACGGTGGAAAACACGCTCGGCCATCTGGCCGAACATATCACCCGCGTCGAAGTGCATCTCAGTGATGAGAACAGCGACGAAGACGCGATCAATAATATGCGTTGTATGATGGAAGCACGCCTCGAAGGACAACAGCCCATCGCTGTTTCAGATGAGGCGGGATCGATTAGCCAAGCGCTTGAGGGAGCGGCTGAAAAACTCAAGAGATCTCTCGATCACACCCTTGGGCGATTGAAAGACCATTGAAGGTCGATTGCGTGTGAATCAGAGTCATTGGCGGTAGCGACTGGATCTCAGTTTTGGGGTCAGGAGTCGCATTGCAACATTTTTCTAATTTCGCCACCAGAGCTTCTTTGTTTCCAAGTCGGTATACAGCCAAATGTTGAAATGCGACACCTGACGCTAAATAAAAATTAAACTCCAATTACAGAGCATTCGCGCGATCGTTGTCTCTGCCCGAGAGCGTGAGGCTGTCGGCGCTCTTTTTGCGGTTGGCGGCGGCACCGTGCTGGTAGGCGTGGGCGCTGGTATCGAAGCAGATGCCTTGAGGCTGGACGCAGCCCGAAGCCGTCAACGCGCCCTGAGCTGGGTGGGTGATTCCAGAGGTGTCACACTTTCTTCGATCAGTCTGGCGCCGGGAGCGGCTTCGAGAGCCGGATTGGGCGGCGGCGAGGTGGGGAGATCGCCCGCCGGAACAGCGGGTGGCGGCGACGGCAGCATCTTTTCCGGGGTCCCCGGATGAAAGCCACCGCCCGCATCGGTCGCGTAGAGGACGTCCCCGGATTTGCTGAACATCAGCCGCATATTTCCGCTCGGAGCTTCAAGGGTGTCGAAAGTGCCCGGACCGACAGCAAACCAGGTGGGGGCGTTTAGAAAAACCGCAGGTTTTGCGGCTGGAACCAAAGCGAAGGCGTTCTCGTCCCGGAGGTAACGCACCAGCGCGGCAGATGGCTCCACCACAAGAAACCACTGCCACTTTTGGACGCTGCCGCCAACCTGATCGGACCATTCGCGGCGTTCCGCGTGGAGGATCCGATCGCCCTCGAAGGGCCGTTTCCAGAAGGCACTCTGGAAAACCGCCACAGGGTCTACATGGACCGCTGTGGCTGGCGGTGACTGCGGGTCGAGCTCAGCGGGCGTGTACGACTCATGCTTGCGTTCCCTCGTGCAGGAGAGGCTGGCGGCGCAGACAAGGGCCGCGCTTGTCAGAATCAGGCGTTTCATCAGTTTCCAGAATTCGAGTAGGTCCGCAGGAAGAGATGGATGTCTTTGACACTCGCCGCGAAACGATTCAGGCCTTCCTGTTCGTTCGATGAAAGAGTGTAGGCTGGAATGACGATCTTCCACTGGCTGTTCCACACACTGCGGGCGATGAGGCGAGAGTTGGTGAACTCGACCGGCACTCTGCTGTAGAAGAGGGCCGCGTCCTCCACCATGCGGAAGGATTGATGCTTGCGGAGGATCCATGGCTGTTCGCTGAGCGTGCCGTTCGCACTGAAAAACTGAGTGCCGTTGAAAGAGCTGGCACCAAGGTTATACGGCAGTGGAATGGCCTGATCCTTGACGCTCCAGGCACGCAGGGTATTGGTATCGCCCAGCGGAGGAGCCAACATGTAATCAGTGCCACACGGGATGAGATAGGCATACGGCGTCGCACTCAAGGCATTGGCCGCGCCGCTGGCGGGCGGACCGGCAGTTGGAGTGCCCGAAGCGAAGGTGTCCATCCCAACATAGCCGGGAAGCGCGATGCCGACATTGAAGATCTTCGTGGCGAAATTCGTTGGCGTGTAGTTATGATCCCCGGCCGCGAGGGGCAGGCCGAAGAAATTCTTACCGTGCTCAATCGTGGTGCTGAACGGAATGATGATACCGGGAACGGGCGTGCCATCGGCCTTCTTGATGTTCCGGCAATACGTCGCCACGTCGGCGTCGTTCAAGAGGTTTGGCACCATGCGTTGTTCGAGCGTTTGCTGCCACGCACGATCATCGCTGCTGATGTTAGGATCATTGAGCAAGCGGTAAAGCTCCGCCCGCAGCGAAAACACCGTGCCGTATTGGTCCGGGTTGTTGATGCCAAGCCGCCCTTCGGCGACGGAGAAGTCCGCTTTCAGCTGCGCCATGGTTCCGGCAAGTCCGGCGTCGCCAAGGGTGCTGGCGGTGGATTGGGGAACACCTCCAGTGAGGTCGCCAAGCGAACGTGAGGCAATGATCTTGTCGAAAACATCCTGCCCTGCGGGGGTGCCAAGCAAGCCGGTTTCATAGTCATAACTTTTTGCGGCCAGGTAAGTGTAGCGGCTCGCGAGATCAAACAAGCTGCGGTACTGCTCGAGAGCCTCGTTGCGGAAAATCCGGAAGCCCAGATCCTTCGTCCGGTAGCCTTGAATAATTGCCGCGGCACGTTGCCGGAAAATCTCGCGTTCACTCAGGATGGTGTCGCCCTGTGCCCTGATGTTGACTGCTTTCTGGTCGGCCCGCTGCTGGGTGGCGACCAATTCCGCTAGCTGGTAGTGCTGGCCGAGCAAATCCCGGTAGGCGACTTCCAGTTCATACGCGAGTTGCCGCTCTTCTAGCGACAGGTCCATCTCCCTCAAGGATCTTTCCAGCTCTTTTTCGAGAGAGCCAGCACGCGCCTGTGCACCTGCCGCACCAGCCGTCAGGCTATAACCCACGAGCCTCGCCCCATATCCATAGATAGCGTTCCACATCTTGATGCTACCCCGTGCTGGCGCAGTAACGTCGTTGGAGAGACCGACGGATGTAGGCAACATCTCGGCAGCCGCCCCTGCAATTTTTAGGGCATTGTCGGTGTGAAGATTAATCAATTCCGATACTTTGGTCAGAGCTATAGCCGCATTTTCCAGAGATTTGACTTTGGAATCATTTTCCTTTGCATTGACGAGTTGCTTGCGGTGGATGGCGACTATATTCTGAAACTCCGCCGCCTGGCGGAGAAAGTTCGAGTCCTTGGACTTCCATTCGTGGCACGCTTTTAAGAGGGCCACCTGGGCAAGGTGGGAATCAAGAAGCGCGTCTTGAAGCGCACCGGTTTGAGGACGACTGCCCGTTGCCAAGATTACATCGGCAAACTGCACGAAACGATTGGGCACTATCGTAAGAGTGCGCTGCAAGGTGTCCACCGTATTGTTGTAGCTATCGACGACGTCGGAGATGGAATGGCCAGTGAAGCCCCTGACCCCGTGAGGGACCCGCATTGTCACGCTTTCTGCCGAAATGTTTTCCACAAGGCGGGAGGGACGGTCCACGATAAACCACCGCTCGGTATCCGGCCCGACGTAGCCTTGGACGTAGGTTTTCCCAGCACCCACATCGCCCGAATACGGCCGTCCGAAGATGTCGATCAACTGGCTTACGTAGGCACGCTCCTGTTGGACGATCACCGTGTTGTAGTCGTCGATCTGGTTTTGCTGGTTGCGTAGCGAGCGGGTCATACGGCTGGCTTGGTTAAACGCACCACTGGCATTCGTAAGGGCAAGCAGGGATCTATCGTAAACTTGCTCAAACTGCGATTGGCCTGCTTGCAAAGCAGCCGATGAAAGGTCGAAAGCAATCGCCCCGGAGCTGAGGCCGAGCGGATTGAGATGGGCGTTTGCGTTGTCCATGGTGGACTGCAGGCTGGTCCCCACTGAAGCGAGTAGTTTGATTTCCGGCACGGTGGTTCGGTCGATTTTCTGGACTCCGGTGTTGAAGTTATCCACATCGGGAACCAAGGCGTTCGCCACCGCCCAATGCAGATAGGCACCCTGGGTGCTGCGGCTCACCCATTCATCGAGACCTTGTCTACTGGTCACGCCGGTCTGGGTGTTTAGACCCTTGGAGTCGCGGAAAGAACCCCACCCGGCCGCAGAATCGTCCTTGTAGCTTTGCCGATAGACCAGCGAGCATATCTGCTCGGCGGTGCGCGCCACGTTGGCTGCGGATGCGGCAAATTTCCGTTCATCTTTGTAATCCACCGTGACGGGCTGGCCGAGAACCGTCACCGTTTCGGCGCTCGGCTCCCAAGTGAAATTTTTGTTGGAAAGAAGACGATAGTAGCCGGTGAGAGCCGTGAGATAGTGACCATAGGCGTCGCCGTGCCCCTGTGGGAACATCCGCTGGGCATCGGACTCATCGATCACCCCGTTAGCGGTGCTGCTGCCGACTTTCTCCTTCACGTTATAGTTCACCGCATAGATGACTTCGCCGCTGTTGATGCCACGGGTGTAATTCCAATACAGACGGTTGTAGGCGGGCGCAACGCTGGCGGTGGTGGTGAAGTCGTCGCGCCCGCGCAGCATCGCGAGTTCCTCCTCCAACGAGCTGGATACCTGGCCCTCGAAGGAAAAGCGGCTGGTATTCACTTCGGTCACCGCAGTTTGGTCATCCAGTGAGATGGTTGGATTCGCGGCATCTGCGAAGGCTTCGTTGCCGAGGATCGTGTAGAGATCGTTCAGGTAACCGGCGGCGAGTAATAAGGCGTTGTTGGTATCAGAATCACTGGTGTTGGCATTGATGCTCATGTCCTTACCGCGGTTGAGGACCGTTTCATAAATGGCGATCAAGCCCACGTCATTGATGTTGGACATGGTCAGCGCGACGTCGCCCTCCCAGCGGGTCCCGGCTTGAGTGAGGACGCTCACATCGGTATTGGCCGCGTTGTTATAAAGATCCTTCATTCGCTGTTCGAAGGGATTGATCGCCGCGAGAACCCGCTTGATCCAGCCTTCGACAAACTGGGGCGGCATCCAGCGCGACCACGCCACCTCGTCCTGGGTTGTCTTGCCAGCCGTCAGCACGTTGGCGGTGGTCAACAGAGGACGATAGCGCATGGTGAACCAGCGATCGTTGATTACGAACTGTGGCCCACCGAAGGGGAGATCTTTAGAGCTGGTAACGAGGGCGACGTTGGTATTTTGCTCAGGATTCGTCGTGGGCTTCTGCCAAGCGTCTTCAGTGACGACCACATCGGTTTCCAGGGCGGCCTCGAGCATGAAGTTTAGTGACGAGACGGAATTCGGATCCGCCGAGGTGTAGACTGCGACTTCAATGGTGTTCATACCGGCGGTGAAATAGCCAGCCGCGATGCTGAACTGTTTCAATAGGCCGGTGGGCGAGAGCCCGGTGCTGGCATTGATCGGCGTGAAATAGGTGGACGGCACGTTGTGCGCGACTGCCACCCGCCCGTTCACGTAGAGGGCGAAGCCGTCGAAATTTCCCAGCGTGGCGCTGAACACAATGTCATTGGGAACTCCAGTGGTGAAATCCACCCCGGTGGCAGACTTCGCGACCAGTGACGGATATCCGGCAGCGATTTCTGCCGCAGTGTAGCTGGTCGCCTCGATCACGGTGGAGGTCGGCCGGTTCTGTGCATCGAGCACGTAGTTGACCGGATACACGTTTTCGCTGCGGGAAAACGGCAGTGCGCTTCCAGCGGCAGCGTATTGCGATACGGAAGGTATCAACGAGCCAGGATCGCGCACAACGAGCCAACGGTGCGTGTTGCTCGCAGGATCACCGAGACGCCGGGTCATGACAGTGCTGTAGATGCTGGGCGCAGATGCTGCACCGGTGTGCCAGCGCCATTCGAACTGATAATCCTCCGGCTTGCCAGCGAAGTCACCACTGTGGCGGAGAGTGACTTGTTCATCGAGCGGATTACTGGACTGCAGAACTTTTAGATCCCCGACGTAAAGTTGATTCGCGACTTTGAAAACCTTTACCTGGACCGGGTCCCCTTCCGGTTGTTGCTTGGGATTTCCACTGTTTCCAAAAACCATCGTCACAAAACCCGAGCCTTGCCCGGTCGCTGTCAACGCGTAGCTGTCCACGGCGGTAAGCGGGCTGCTGATGACGGCGAGAGATGTGCCACTTACCTCCTGAGTGGTATCGACCGTGTAGGAACCGGAGCGCGCGATGTCGGGCTTGAAGGTCTCCACTTTTGTCTTGAGCTCATCAATGGCAGAATCCCAATTAGCCTTAGCCTTAGCCTTAGCCTCAGCCTCACCAAGCGCAGCGGCGGGAACCAGTCCCTTCACGGCGAGTAGTTCGCTCGAAGTCAGTAGGTTGAGATCGAGGTAATCCTCGCCGGCGATTGCATCGTGAAATACACCGGTGAAAACAAGAGCTCCCTTGCTGCCGCGGACGGGATCGAGATAAAGCCGTTGTTGCAAATGAGGGGGCAGGCCTTGGAAGTAGGTCTTACCCTGATAGCTTGTCGTTTTCAGCTCCGCCGGAAGGGCTGTGAGGTCGACTCCGGTACTCCCTAGAGCCACGGTCTTCTCGCGTGTCGGGTCATGCAGCGTCACGCTGTTCTTGGTGCGTAACGTCGCCGTTGGTGCATTCGCGATGGACTGTTGATAAAAGACTTCGGCGCTCGCCTGTCCCCTGACCTGTGGCAACCCGAACTTCGGCAAGGTCAACGTTTCAGCCACCCTGAGTTCCGGGGCGTCCGTTGGCCATGTGGGCCGGTAGGTCACGGTCAGCGGTTCGTCCACACCGCCAGGCCTGCCGTCTTCATTTGAGTTGATCGCATTGATGTTCAGGGTTTGGCCACTGCGCCCCGCAGCCCTGAGGAATGGGAGAACGGTACCTACGGGAAGCGTATCCATGCCAGGGACAAAAAATCCTGCGCGGCTCAGATAGTAGAGCTTCATCCTCAGCGTGGCAGTCTCCGTGCTGTGAGGTCCCCGGTGCACCCAGGTAAAGCCCTTGCGATCCTTGAAGGTGAAGCCCTTGTAAGCATCCTCGGTCGCCACCGTGCCGTTGAAAGGCACATTGTCAAAGGTGAGCTCGACATCCTTTGATGTCCGGTCAATGCCCGTGCCAACCATGGGCAACGGCATCAAGGGCAGCGGATAGGGTTTGACCAACAGGGTCCCGGCAGTCGCTACAAAGTCGAAATCAAAGGTGGCGTTGGAGCGAATGACCTTGTAAGCCCGGATGGCTGGACGGCCATCCGCCTGATCGGTGTAGGAAAGCAGCACGAACGGCTCCGAGGTGTAACCGCTGCCGCTAGTGACATTCAAATCATCGCGTAACGCATAAACCCGTGGTGCCAGTGGAAGAGAGTGCTCTTCATTGGGATTGTAGCCCACCGCGGATGGATCGTTTTGATAGTAAACGCTCCCCGCCTGCTCCGCTCCGGACAGATCTCCGGTCCCCACTCCCTGGGCGATCACGATCTGCGGGCTGGTGGTGGCCGGGTAGCTGACGGTGTAGCGCCCGATTTTTCCAGGCACATACAAATCGCTGAACTGGGCACTTGGCGCGGAGACTTTTTTAAACCATCTTACGGTGATAAGTTTGTCGTTTGGCAGGGCATTGACCGGGATAATGGCGCCCTTGTTCGCCGCCTCGACACCGACAGTGAAGGGGTTCAGGTAGCCTTGCGGGAAGTAGCCAGTGCCACCCGAAATATAGCCTGCATTTTCATGGCCGGCAGGCTGGACCAACCGCGAGCCGACGGTGGCGGCGGCGTTGATCGGAGCAGCAGCATCGGACTCAACCGTATAACGCAGAACGTTGGTGGCGGCGGCGATAACTTGGGAAATGGCGATGCTGGTGCCATTGATAATGCGGGTGATGATCGCCGAGCCGGTGATGCCGGGCCCGCTAACGACCATCCCGACCTCCAGCCCGGCAGTGCTGGCGACGGTGACAAAGGAGACATCGGATACACCTGGGCTGGCGGTGGAGACCAGCAGTGCCGCGCGGTTTTCTGTCTGGGAATAGAGATTCACATACCAAACCGAAGAGCTGCCGTTGAATTTAAGCAGTGAACGGTTCCGCTGGTCCGAATCGGGGACGAACCTCACCACCAACCGCTGGGTGGTCAGGTTGATGGAGGCTTCACTCTGGGACGGATCATCCTGATGGACAATAGATGGTAGCGTCCCCCCCGTAAAAGGCATGCCGGTATCGGCGGTGCTGCCACTTGGGTCGACCGTGTGGTGGACGTATTCGTCGAGATTGGGCGACCAGCGCAGCCAGTAACGGTTCTGGAACTTCGGCCACTGGATGCTGAAGTTGCCTTCCTCCAGCCAGTAGAACACGACTTTATTGAAGGCGTCCTGTGAGGCAGGAAAGCCATCGTCCGGAAAGTTCTCAGCGCTGGTCTCCCGCTCGGCAAAATAAGTGGTGGCCGCGTCCGGCCCGACGATGCTGCCGTAGTGACTCCCGCCGTTTTGAGAGTTGCTCAAGACAGGCGCAGGTTTTAGCACGGGATAGCCGCTCCCTCCCTGATGAAGGGTGACGGAAGTGACCACTCCATTGACCACCGTGGCGCTAGCGGTGGCGGCGGTGCCAGCGGTGGGTATGGCGAAGGTGATGACCGGAGCATTCCTCCCGTAACCACTGCCGCCGCTGATGATGCTGATGCCGGTGACTTTGCCGTTGGCCAGCGTCGCGGTGGCCTGGGCGGTGGTGCCGCCGAGGGGAGCGGGAGAAAACGACACCGAGGGTTCGTGTGGGGAAATTTCCTTGCCGAGATGCACGGTTTGATAATTTGCTTCTGGCGTCCTGATGATTTCAACCACGTCCGATCCGATGAACTCATGGATGTTTCCGGCTTTACGGATGGCACCGAGGTATTCGATTAAGATCCGGCCTTCGACGTTGTAGGCACGCAGCTGGCCAATTCCGCCAAACCTGTCAAATGACAAGGTGGAGAGGTTCGGCGTGAGCGGGACGTTCCCGGGAATATCCACCTCCTGCGGCGTCGCCTTGGGAACAGCGCTGTAATAAACTGGGTTCACCGTGGTGATCCGAGCATCGGTGATCTGCACCCTCGGCCCATCGAAGCCACCCTCGGTCCAATAGATAGTCCGCACCGGCCGCGCCGTGTTGGAGGATACAGCGAAATCTTCTTCTTTAGTGAAATGGTTCCCGCTGCCGTCGGGAGCGCGGGTAATCCAAGTAACCGTCACCCTGCCGGCCTGCGATGCAAATACCTTCTCGGCATGGGGACTGTAGTAGTATGAGAGCGCCGGCGTGACCTGCACCGCCGTCGCGCTGGTGATTGAGGCATTCGCGTTACCCGCGAGGGTGACGTTGTTACCGCTGATCCGGGTAATCGGCTGACCGAGCAGGGTGGCGCCCACCGCCAATTCCGGTGGGAGCGTTCCGGCCACCGTGACGGTGGTCAGGTTGCTGGCCGCTGAGGAAACGGTTACACTGGCCAGCGGGAACAATGTCTGCGACGCGCCACCGATTCTGAAAATCTCGCCCGCCTGCACTGGCTGAAGGCGCCAATAGTCAGGCTCCGCTGCCGTCACCCCATTCGCTTGGGTGAGTGGCGGGGTGATCACGTCGCCCAGCGCAAACCGGGGCAAGCCCGAGGCGAAGACACCGCCGATGGTGGCCTGGGCCAAGATCAAGGTTTTGGCAGGGTTCCCGGGATAACGATCCCCATAGGTGGCAGTGTTGGAAATCGGCCCGATTCCTCCGGCGATCTGCCCCATGGCCGCAAATTGGCTCGCGGTCGGCGGGGGATCCGTGACGAGTGGCGGACCAGAAGGGGCAGCCGCATCACCGGCAGCGGTCTGTGCCACGAAGATGCTATTGAAGTTCCCTGACTTGAGTTCAAATTGTGCCAGGGCAGAACCAGCAGAACTTAGAAAGCCCAGTGCAAGAAAAAGGAGACGCGATGGATTCATGGTGGCGCAATACAATGGATAAAAGTTTAAGAAAATTCAAGTCGTCCAATTGATCGACATTCTCGAAGCGGTAAGGGATTCAGGCCTGGCTCAGTTTGGCGGCCAAGGTTCAACGGGAGGAATTAACGAGCTTCTCTAGGGCGGCAAGGCGGGCCTCAAGGGCGGCGATCTCCTGCTCTTTTTCACTGAGTTTCTCCTCTAGGGTCGTCTCGAGCTTTGTCACCTCTTTCTCCAATTTTCCGTCCAATTCCTGGATGGATTTACAGGCGATGGTGGCAAAGGTCGTATAGCCTACCGTCAGCAGTCCGTTTTCCAGCTTTTCGACGATTTCAGGAAAGAGCGGCTGTACTTCTTGGGCGATCACACCAAATTCGGGCATTACACCCGGCCCATCATTATCCTTCCAACGGAAGCGGCGGAACTGAAGCTGCATCAACCTGTCCAGCATCGGCTCAGCATCCACTACGTCTGTTTTTAGCGTGGCGTCTGACATAAAGTTCCAATCGCTGTCACCATTGTAGAGGGCCCCCCTCCAAACACCGGTGTTAACTTCAGCACCTAAAACTTGAATTTCCGCCCCATTATTTGTAAAAGCCAGTCTCGCAAAACCCGGAGACCCGGTCGTCCTTCTGCCGATGGAGACCAGCGGACCGGCAACATTGAGGTTTCCGTGAGTTAGGTCTTGCGTATTAATGCCGACAGCTCCTCCGTTTGGATTTAAGAAAAGTGGATAATTAGTATTTAGACCCCAACTATTCGTACTCTGTAACCAGCTTCCACTCCCACCGGCGGTTCCAAAGTCCAAAATTGCGTCATCATCACCTTGTAGCCGCAAGGAGGCGGCAGGCTGAATGTTTCCACTCGTCGCAGGCATACCTTTGGAATTTCTAACAACATGGAGCCTCGCGGCAGGGCCGGTCGTCCCGATGCCGACATTGCCTCCGTTCGGATTTAACAAAAGTGGATAATTAAGATCCAGCTTTGTCTGATCCGTACTCTGTAACCAGCTCCCACCCGAGCTGTTGGTTCCAAAGTCCAAAATTGCGTTATCCTCGCCTCGGAGCCGCAAGGAGGCGAAAGGCTGAAGGGTTCCACTCGTCCGAGGCCAACCGTTGAGCTTACTCGCAACACTGAGCCTCACCTCAGGGGAATTCATCCCGATACCGACCCGGCCGTCAACCGGATTGAGAAGTAAATCGTTATAGCCGACACCCTTTCTCTTCGCCTGCAAAACAGCTATGCCGTTGTCCAACACTCCAATCCCTAGCGCATTTGCTTCCGGGCCTATGCCGTTTTGAATCTGAACCTGGAGGGCGTGCTGGCTGTTAGTAGGATTATTGTCAATAGAGGTCCCCTGAACCGTAAGTCGATTATCCGGCCGTATTGTGCCAATCCCAACGTTGCCTGAGGTCATCACTGTCAAATGGTCCACTTCTGGTGCCGCGCCAGTTTTAGAAGCGATGCTGTAACCCCAAGGCGAGCCATCCGTGCCGAAGATGGTCTTTCCGGATATAGGACTTACCCCCGTGCCGGTCAAAGCGACTTGGCCTGGCACAAGGTCTAAAGGGCCGGCAGGTGCGTTAGAAGCGATGGCACCCGCTACTTGGAGTCGCATCTTCGGATCGACGACGCCAATCCCGACATTTCCTGCGGCATTCCAACGCAGCGCGATGTTTCTAGCGGGACCGTTCACCGAGCCAAGAGCGCCGCCGCTCGCGCCGAAGAGCACCGGGCCATCCACTGGCGTGTTGTTGAAACGCCGGGATTCGCCATAATAGCCGAGACCATAGTTAGAATCGTTGTGAAGTTGCAGGTCGGTGCCGGAGCTGATGGAATCTGCGGAGCGGGCGCGGAAGCTGTAGGCGGTGCTGGTGATCTGCTGGCGCGGGGCAATGGCCGCATCCTGGGTGTTGAGTATGTTGTCGCCATTATCCACCACGATCTCCACGAAACGGGCAATTCCCGCGGCGGTGAAGACCGTGGCCAGAGGAACGTTGGTTGTGGTAGGATTTTCCGTGACGTTGTTGAAAACCGTATCGATCCCACTGCCAAGCAAGACACTGAATTCGCCGTTGGAGATGGTGACCGTGTGCTGCTCGGACCACAGCCGGTTACCCGCGGAGGGTGCATCGAACACGCGGAAAATCACCTTGCGGTTCACGGGTGTGCCCGTGCCTAGGCCGACGCCGGCACTGTCCGTCACCTTGCCTTGATAATTGATGAAAGGTGGCACGGTCTGGGCGTTCAACGAACCGAGGGCAAGGCCTAGCGCGGAGGTGAGGATGGCGGTTGATTTTTTCATGGTGAGAAGGCTTGAGTCAAATTGCGGGTGGTTGATTTCTTTTAAAAAATGCGTTTTTACAAATTACTGGCTGAGGGTTCCGACCTCGGAAGCACGACTCAGCTCGAAAGTACCGGAGACGCTGATCTCCTCGCTGTGGGCTCCGGTGATGGTTTCCGTATAATTACCTCCGATCACGCTGCTGCCCCAACCGCTGGAGACGGTGCTGCCAGCAGGTGGCGAGGCGGTGAACGTGAACGTGCATTTGCGCACAAGGGTGTAGCTTTCCTGCCCGGCGATCAGGGCATCCCCGCGGGGGTCTTTGTTATCGTGGTCCGGGTGATATTGGTGAACGAACGGGTTGGTGGGGTCGTTGAAAGGCACCGTCACCTCGAAGATCACTGAACCCGGCTGTGTGAGTGTGATCGGCTGTAAGAGGACCGGCTGTAAGAGGACGCCCTGCTGTGGAGGTGTGGGCGAGTACGGTGCTCCGACGAGGTCCAGTGGCAGATGCGCGGCCACCAGGCGCGTGGCACTGGATTTTGCGTCCTGCTTCAGCAATGCCTCTTGGGTGCAAACTCCTTGAGCATGAGGAGCCACCGCCAATTGGCCGAGAAATACCTGTGACAACAAAGTGGGGCGGCCGCCGTCCGCGACGTGAATTAGCGTACGGAGCAGAAACGGCTCCGGCGTGGTCGTACCCGTTGATCCCGCGGCCTTGCTTTCCACTCCGGTGAGCTTGACATCGCCGATCCACAATCCGGTGAGCGACGCGGGCTGTGCGCGCACAGGGAGCACCAGATCCATCAATTGCCCAGCGTCGGTGACGCGGAGCATCGAGGCATATAGGGACGCCGTGCCGCCATTCATCGCGCCTCGGCTCAATCCAAATTGCAGTTCCACGGTGCTCTGCGCGGCGATCACCTGCGTGAAGCCGGAGCCGAGCGGCGTTTCGGTCCACAGGAGCGTCAAGGGATTAAAAACACGACGGCTGAGCGGCACTGGACCAGTGATCGCCGCCTGGCCGGTGGGACTCGCCTCGCTGCTCACCGGGGCGAAGGTGAGCGTGACAGGTGATGCCCCGCGATTGCGGACCTTGGCGGTGATGACCGAACCGGTCCGGCCGAAGTCGAGGCCGTTGGCGTTGGAAAGATTGATCTCTACGGGCCCGTAAAAATTTTCCACCACCTGCGCTGAGAACCAGTAAGCTTGGCTGCGATCAAGTCTCTCGCTGCCGGTGGAGAAGACCAGCAGTGGGTTACCCGGCCCGAGCTCGCCACCTACATATTTGAAAACCTTGGCATTCGCGGCGACTGCGGCAGGGAAGGTATTGAAGTAGCTCGAAATGGTCGGCGCAGTCGCTGCGGTTCCGAATGCCGGGAATCCGAGGAAATTCGCGCCGTTCCGGACCCAGGACGAGCCGGGAGGCAGGGGTGATTGCTTGATCGTGACCGTATAGGTATCTGCGATCGTGCCGGTGGATTTGACCAAATAAGCGCTCCGCCCGATCATCTCCGTGAAGCTGCTGTCGGCCGGCGCTCCACGCCTCCAGACGCTCCAATCCGCCGTCCCTGCGGACGGTATGAGGGGCGATTCGGTAAACTGAACTTGGTTCGGATTTGGATTCCACCGCCATACCTCCGTCACGGTGGCGGGGAAAAGATCTCCGATGGCCGCGTGGCTGGCATCGCCGCTTAGGTAGATGGAACTCCAGCCGCCTTTCAGCGTGTAGGTCGTCGACTGCCACTGGGCATGGGCCGGACTGGCAAGAAGGAAACCGGTCAGTAGAGTGAGTAGGTGGAATAGTCTCATCGGACGGAAAGTCGGTAAAATTCGTTTTTCGTGCCGCGTGGTGCGGTAAAGGCGGAGACGATCCCCGATGCGGTGGCTTGATGGGCCTCGTATCCTATCGCAGGTGCACCCACGGCAAAGCGCACCCGGGTCCAAGTTTTCATGTCGAGGCTGCTCTCAATGACGTAGGATTTCCCGGTCACCGCAAAAAATTCAAACCGCACGCTAGCCGGAAGCTTCTGCTTGATCTCCATTGCGAAGGTGCTGGTTGCATCACCCGCGAAGGTGCCCGCGAGGTATTCCAAATAGTCGCTCACGCCATCCTTGTCCCAGTCACCAGCCCGATTGATCAGGCTTAGGTCCCACTTGCCATTTGCATCCGGGAATAGCCCGGCTTGGTAGAGCTGCCACATCTCCCAGATATCCGGCAAGCTGTCCTTATCGGTATCATCACCCAGGGTCAGATCGAGTCGCACGCGCTCACCGCCCCTGCCAGCCGTGAGATTTCCGGAAACCTCGATCGGGTAAAACAAGAGGCCATTCATTTCCACGACTAGGCTGAACAACCCATTGGCAGCGACTGCTTTTTCGGAATAAAAAATTGTTCCGGGAGCATTTTGATCAATGCGAACTTTCAGCTCGTAGTTTTGTTCGAGCCGGGACGAACTGATGGGCGCACGGCCGATCACCACCCCGCCCTTGAGCAGGAGCACCTCCGCACCATCTGCGGTGACCGTCTGGCCGACTTGATCGCGCACCATGCCGTAGATCGTATAATTCGGTGCAGGTGGAAAGGCTGCCCCAGGCATGGCGGATATCAGCCAACAAGCGGCTGCAACCAAGAGGCCCAGCGCCGCGGGCTTTGTGGTCGGAGGAGATGGAAAATCTGTTAGTTTCATCGGATCGAATTACTCGGGCAGACAGGAATCTGCGGCAAACAATTTGCACGTTAGCTGATTCCAATAGAATGCAAGAAGAATGTGACCAACGTGGCATTTCTAGCATTGAACCGGGTAGAATGACACCGGGGAAAGTTTCGAAATGAGGCTGGAGTAGATCGTTGGCTAGAAAGAATGACCTCCGGATGAAAACAATATCTGGGATCATGAGTCGCGTAAGCAAAGAAGAGGATTTGGAGAGCTGTGGGCAGCGCTATGCGAGCCGTAATCGGGTGAGTAGAAGCGCGATGATTAACGAGGTCTGCGACCCGCTTGGCTGGGATCGTAAACACGCGATCAAAGCTCTCAACGGCAAAGTTACTCTCGTTAGCAAAGCTAAGGAGCGTGGCTCCAAGCCGACCCACGGCGAGAAGCTACAAGCGACCATCGCCAGCATCTGAATGAGGTCAACTACTGCATCGCAACATTTTCCTTTTTTCGGCCTGTCGTTGATCGGACAAGAACCTAATCGTCAGAACAAACCCCGATCCCTCCTTCGCTAAAGCCAACGCAAAACTACAGAAGTCAGGAAAGCTAAAGCATATAAGCCGGTAACGCCGCCTGCTTACTGGGTCCCTCGTGAAAAAGACCTTAGATCATCTTGTTTTCCAAGAAACTCACTGCGGAATCAGAATTTTGATCGTGAAGCACCATCGGCCCAGTCCAGAATGCGGCGACCGCCGCAGGTGACCACGCTGCGACGGGCCGCCATTTCCCAATTTTACAGAATGAAGCTCCAAGACACTCTCACCCGCTCCCAAAAGGAAATCGCCCCACTCGATGGCCGGACCTACCGCTTCTATTGCTGCGGCCCGACAGTTTACGGCCCGGCCCATATCGGAAATTTCCGCACCTTCGTGCTGCAGGATGTTTTCCGTCGCACGCTGGAAGCCAGCGGCACCCGCACCCTCCACGTCCGTAACCTCACGGATGTCGATGACAAGACGATACGCGATTCCCTGACAGCTGGTGATTCCTTGAAAGCTTTTACCGACCGCTGGCGCGACAAGTTCCACGCCGATTGCGAAGCCCTCGCCTGCCTTCCGCCCCACATCGAACCCTCCGCGATCCAGCACATCCCACAGCAGATCGCGATGATCGAAAAGCTTGTCGAGAAGGGTAACGCCTACGCCTCCGAGGACGGCTCGGTCTATTTCAAGATTTCCTCCTTCCCCGGATACGGAAAACTTTCCCACCTCGACGAACGCGTGCTCGATCTCGGAAAAACCCAGAACAGTCGTGCGAACACAGACGATTACGAGAAAGATAGTATTTGCGACTTTGTTCTCTGGAAGGCAAGGCGAGATGAGGACGGAGAAAACTTCTGGGAGTCCCCGTGGGGCCAAGGTCGTCCCGGCTGGCACCTCGAATGTTCGGCCATGATCGCCGAATACCTCGGCGATACTTTTGATATGCACTCTGGCGGGGTTGATCTGGTCTTTCCCCACCACGAAAACGAAATCGCTCAAAGCCTCTGTGCCTGTGGCGGAGAATTCGCAGCCCATTGGTTTCACATCACCCACCTCCTCGTCGATGGCGGTAAGATGTCGAAATCCCTTGGCAACATGTACACCCTCGCAGACCTAGAAGCCAAAGGCTTTACCGCGATGGAAGTCCGCTACGTCCTCATCGGTGCCCATTACCGCAAACAACTCAACTTCACCCTCGACTCGCTCTCAGGCGCCAAAGAAGCCCTGAATAATCTCGCGAAGTCCGCTACAAAAATCGCCGAGAACATGGGCGGCGAAACCGGTCTCCCCTCCGCAGACTTTGGCCCCTTCCAATCCGCATGGGACTCACTCAACGACGACCTCAACACCCCCGCAGCCCTCGGCGGAATCTTCACCGGTCTTCGCGAAGCTTCGAAATTGACGAGAAAAGATGCCGCAGCCGCCCTAGCCGGACTCAACCGCATCCTCAAAGCTCTCGGAATCACCCTCCCTGAAATTTCCACAGACACCACCGAGGCCCCCGCCGAAATCAAAGAGCTCGCCGAGACCCGTTGGGCCGCCCGTTGTAATAAAGACTGGGCCTCCTCCGACAAACTCCGCGATGAACTCGTAGGAAAAGGCTGGGCTGTAAAAGACGGAAAAGACGGCTACGAATTGTCGGTAATTTGAGATTTAAAGTTTAAAATTTAAAGTTTTGAGATTTTCCGTCCTAGGCTCCGGTTCCGCCGGTAACGCGACCGTCCTTGAATGCGGCTCCACCCGCATCCTCATCGACGCGGGTCTCTCCGCAAAACAGCTCTGCCTGCGCCTAGCCTCACTCGGAATAGATCCGGCGACCCTCTCCGCCATTCTCCTCACTCACGAGCATGGCGACCACGTTCGCGGGCTAAGAAATTTCCTCAAAAAGCATCCCACCACGATCTACGCAACTGCGGAAACCGCCCACGTCGTTCGCGAACAGAACATCGGGGAAGCGGACTGGAAAACCTTCGAGGCCGGACAGGAATTTACCGTCAACAATCTCACAGTCGAGAGTTTTTCCATCCAGCACGATGCGGTCGATCCCGTCGGCTACGTCGTCTCCAATGACAGCTTCCGTTTCGGCCTCCTATCCGATGCTGGTTTCGTCACCTCCAGTGTCAGGCTGCGCCTTAAAAACCTCTCCGCCCTCTTTGTCGAAGCGAACTACGACGAAGAACTGTTAGAACTTGATACCAAGCGCCCGTGGTCCATCAAGCAACGGATCTCGTCCCGCCACGGTCATCTTTCCAACGTTCAAGTCGAAGATCTAATCCGCGAAATCGCTCACGCCGATCTCTCCCAGATCGTCTTCGGACACCTTAGCTCGGACTGCAACTGCCCGAAAAAGGTGACCTCCCTCTTCACAACAATCATCAGAGAACTCGGCCACCCCACCGCTCTCCACTGTGCATCCCAAGCCGAAACCACCCCCTGGTTTGAAGTAGCGGCTCCGTTCCGTTTGATCTGAGTCGATCTCCCCCAACGAGTTGCGATTCCCGCCTATCAAGACCCGCGCAGTCCGCCTCGAAATCGATTCAGCCCAGTCACCCAGCGCTATCCAAGAGTGGAGTATCGATTGAATAACCCCTAAACCTAGAAGGGAAACGCTCAGGCGTAGGGAGCCAAAGGCCGCCTGCAACTGCGCTGTTGCCGCGCTGAATCCGGCTTGCCGATCGCCAGAGTGGAACGCAAAATGAAGATGTGAATCCGATAACCAACGACCACCACTTCCTCAAGGAGGACCGTGCCGTCCGCTGGCACCGTATCGCCGGATTGGTCAGGGAGAATCCGGGCAATCTGGATGTCGCCCTCGGCAGCATAGCCCGTTGGCTTGCGCTCGGCAGGGGTCAACCAGCACCAATGCTCGATTGGAGGGAGCGCATCGTCATTGCCCGGAAGATTTTCTCTCTGTCTTCCGATCAGTCTTCGGGAACTAGGCTTTTCTTCCCATCAACAGGCCTCTAGGGACAAAAGCAGCGTCCTTAACCAAATCTCAGGAAATTCCCCCTTGAATTCACTAGACGACTGGTCTAATTAATCTTCCATGAGCTCACCCCACACCAAGGAACGCATCCTCGATACCGCTGAGGAAATCATGTGGAAACGCAGCTTCCACTCGGTCGGCCTCAACGAAATACTCAAGGCAGTTGGCGTTCCAAAAGGCTCCTTTTATCACTGGTTCGAGTCAAAAGAACACTTCGGCGTAGAACTTCTCAGGCACTACATGGCCGCCGCAACCGATGAAAAAAACCACGCTCTTTTCTCCAAAGAGGTAGAAAACGATCCGATGCCTCGACTACTGAGCTTCTTGGAAACCTCGATTCAAAAATTCCAAGACAACGGGCAGAAGTGCCCCTGCCTTGTCCTCAAACTCGCCTCAGAAGTCACCGATCTCAGCGAACCGATGCGCGAGGTCCTAGCCGAAGGCATGCTCACCTGGCTGGATCTGCTGGCCGGTGTCTTTGACGAAGCGAAAGTCCTCGGACAAATCCCCAAGGATATCGACTCGCACAACGAAGCGGAAATTTTCCGCGATCTCTGGGCAGGCGCCATTCAACGTTCGGCCATCATGAAATCCACAGAGCCCATGCGCCGCGCCCTCTCATTCCTGAAAGAGCGCGTCGTATCATACGCGCCTTCGCCCACCGCAACGCAAGCCCGTGCATAAACCACTTTTCCCGGTTCCTATTTTGAAATTCAAGTCATCCCACATCGCGCTGGCCGCCCTGGCCATCGCTCTCACCTCCTGCAAGCTTATCGGCCCCGATCACACGACTCCTGAAAGCGAAGGAGCCGACCGCTACAAGAACGCTTCCACCGCTTTTTCTTCACGCATGAGCAAGAGCTGGTGGCGCACATTCGGCGACTCAAAACTCAACTCCCTGATGTCCGATCTGGACAAGGGAAACTTCGATCTCCGCGCTGCCGAGGCACGTAGAAACCAAGCTTACGCCGCATTGGGAGTCGATCGTTCCCGGCTTTTTCCCGAGGTCCTCAGCCAAGCCTCCGCAACCCGCAACCGTGGCACCGAATCGGAGCGCGGAGCGGTGTTCGGTAGATTGGACCCCTACTTCAACCAATACCAGGTCGGAATGTCACTCGGTTACGAGGTGGATCTTTGGGGTCGGGTGCGGCGAATCGTGGAGGCCGGTCGTGCGAATGCCGAGGCAGCCGAAGTTTCCCTAGATCAGGTGAAACTCTCGCTCCAGGCACAACTCGCGAGCAGCTATTTCGCGATGCGCTTCCTCGACAGCGAGGCGGAGACTCTGCGAGCGTCGCTGAAAACCCGGCAAGAATCACTGGACCTCGCAAAAGATCTTTTCGAAAGCGGAAAATCGAGCGAACTCGATGTTGCCCGAGCGGAAGCCCAACTGGCAAACGCCAAGGCCCAACTCGTCGCCCTCCAAGGACCTCGCGCCTCTTTTGAAAATGCGGTCGCTGTCCTAGCCGGGAAAAACCCTTCAAATTTCACGATCAACCCGAACGCCATCGCCCGCAGCGCCCCCGCCGTTTCCGCAGGCTCGCCCGTGGAATTGCTCGGCAGGCGTCCGGATGTGTTCGTCGCAGAGCGCCAACTCGCCGCCACCTCCGCAGGAATCGGTATCGCGAAAGCCGATTTCTATCCGAGAATTTCCCTGATCGGTAGCGGTGGATTCTCCTCAGTCGACCCATCGGACTTTCTCAAACATTCCAGCAGAGAGTTCTCGGTCGGACCACAGATCGACCTACCCTTGTTCCAAGGTCTGCGGCGGAATGCAGACTACGCCGCCGCAAAGGCCCGGCACGAGGAAGCACTCGCAAACTACCAGCAAACCGTCCTGACCGCCTTCGCCGACGTAGAAAACGCCCTCGCCGCCAGGCGCGCGGCGATCCGTGAAATCACAGCCCTACAGGAAAGCATCGCGGCTTCACAAAAGGCCTACGACCTCTCTAACGCCCGCTACAAAGAGGGCGTTGCAAGCTATCTCGAAGTGATCGACAGCCAGCGCGAACTACTCGCTGCCGAGCTCAGTGAAGTCCAGGTTCGCGGTCGTTCTTTCACCGCTACCGTGCAGCTCATGCAAGCTTTGGGCGGCGGATTTTCCCGCTGAACGAAGCGCCGGTTATCCTTTTTCCCCAGCATCCAACTATCATGAAATTCCTTCTCTTCCCTTGCGCGCTGCTACTTCTCACACAGTGCAATTCTGAAAAAAAAGCTGGCGGGGAGCCTCCGCCAATGCCGGTGCAAGTCGCCCACCCGATATCGAAAATCGTCGCTCTCACCGAGACCTACACCGGCAGGTTCACACCGATCGAGGAGGTAGATCTACAGGCGCGCGTCAGCGGCTACCTCGAATCCGTGCATTTCACCGAAGGCCAGAAAGTCAAAAAAGGCGACCTGATGTTCCGAATTGATCCCCGCGTTTTCGATGCCGCGCAGGCCCGCGCCGAAGCTGTCCAGAAGCAGGCGCTCGCCCGCCTCGATCTCGCGAAAAGCACCCTCGCTAGAGCCAAGAAACTGGTCCAACAAAACGCTATCTCAGAAGAGGAGTTCGACACACGGGAAACCGAAGTCCTGCAGGCGGAGGCTGATTTACTCGTCGCCGAGGCGGACCTCCGGACCGTGAAGCTCGACCGCGAGTTTGCCGAAATCCACGCACCGATCTCTGGCGTCGCAGGGCGCTTCAACGTGACGACGGGAAATTACATCAGTGGCGGCGCGGCCAACGCCACCCTGCTCACCACCATCGTCCCGCATGATCCCATTTACTGCAATTTCGAGGTCGACGAGCGCCGGGTCCTGGAATTCGCCCGGCTCTTTTTTCAAGGCGATGCCGGCGGCCGTGAAGGAAAACAATCCGAAGTCGAGATCGCTGTTTCTGACCGCGATGAATTCGAGTTCAAAGGCACCATCGACTTCGCGGAAAATCAACTCGACCGCGAAACCGCGACCCTCCAGATCCGGGCGTTGGTGGAAAACGAGAACGAATTCCTAACACCCGGCCTCTTCGCCCGCGTTCGCGTTCCGATTGGCGAGCCCACCGAGCGCCTGCTTGTGAAAGACGCAGCTCTCGGTTTCGACCAAGACAAGCGCTTCGCTTGGGTAATCAGGGAAGATAACACCGTTGCGCGCACTTACGTTGAAACCGGTTCTCTCGAAGGCGACATGCGCGTCATCACCGGCGGCCTCACTGCTAACGACCAGATCGCCATTTCCGGCATCCAGCTTCTGCGTCCCGGCGTGCCACTTTCGCCAACGACTGTCCCGATGATCACCAAATAAGTAGAAGGGTCTTTCCAAGCCCTAGCAGAGCCCAAGTCTGCTCTTTCCGATTCTTCGCCAGGGCTTGGAAAGACCCTTCTACATACTCATTTGCGGTTGAATCGTTCCCTCCCTTCCCCATGAAAAATTTCTCCTTCTTCTTCATCGACCGTCCGCGCTTCGCAACGGTCGTCTCCCTGCTGATCGTCATCATCGGAGCCATCGCGTATTTCAGCCTGCCCATCGCACAGTTCCCGGAGGTCGCTCCGCCGACGGTGGTGGTGCAGACCGCCTACCCGGGTGCCACTCCCGACACCATCGCAAAAACTTTGGCTGCCCCCATCGAGCAGGAGGTCAATGGCGTGGAAGACATGCTCTACATGAACTCCCAGAGCACGGCAGACGGGAACTACCAGCTCACCGTCACCTTCAAGCTCGGCACCGATCTCGACAAAGCGCAGGTGCTTGTCCAGAACCGCGTCTCACTCGCAGAGCCGCGCCTTCCCGAAGCCGTCCGGCGCATCGGCGTCACTGTCCAAAAATCATCACCAGATCTGCTCCTCGTGGTGCAGATGTTTTCCAAGGATGGCACCTTCGATCTCGGCTACGTCTCGAACTACGCATTGCTCCAAGTGCGCGAGCGGCTGCGGCGCATCGATGGCGTCGGCGAAGTCCGCCTCTTCGGCGGGCGCGAGTATTCCATGCGTATCTGGATAGACCCCGAGCGCATGGATTTCTACAAGCTTTCTGCCAGTGAAGTCGTCGCCGCTCTTCGCGCACAGAACGTCCAGATCGCCGCAGGTATTATCGGTCAGCAACCGCTCGATAAGGCGGTCCCCTTCCAGATTAACGTCACCGCCCAAGGCCGCCTCACCGAGCAGGGAGAGTTCGAGAAAGTGGTAGTGAAAACAGGCGAAAATGGCCGCATCGTCCGGCTCGAAGACGTCGCCCGCGTCGAACTCGGCTCGCTCGATTACAACGTCAACGCCTACCTCGGCGATACCCGGACTCTGGCCATGCCGATCTTCCAGCGTCCCGGCTCCAACGCCCTCCAAACCTCCGCCGATATCCGCGCGGCGATGAAGGAGATGGAGAAAGATTTCCCGGACGGGCTCGACTACGACATCGTTTACGATCCCACCCAATTCATCGACAAATCCATCGAGGCGGTGCTCAAAACACTTCTCGAGGCGGTGCTTCTCGTAGTCTTGGTGATGATTATTTTCCTCCAATCATGGCGCGCCGCAATCATCCCCGTAATCGCAATCCCGGTCTCGCTGATCGGCACTTTCGCGGTGATGCAGGTCTTTGGGTTTTCAATCAACAACCTCACCCTCTTCGGCCTCGTGCTAGCTATCGGTATCGTTGTCGATGATGCCATCGTGGTGGTGGAAAACATCGAGCGAAACCTAGAAGACGGCCTCGCCCCGAGGGAGGCCGCGCGGCGCTCCATGACGGAGGTCAGCGGCGCGATCTTCGCCACCTCACTCGTCCTTCTCGCGGTGTTTGTGCCCACCTCTTTCCTCTCCGGAATCTCCGGCCAGTTCTACAAGCAGTTCGCACTGACCATCGCCACCTCGACGATCATTTCCGCCCTCGTCTCGCTCACCCTCAGCCCCGCGCTCGGCGTCCTTCTGCTAAAGCCGAAACAGGCAAAACAGGACTTCGTCTCCCGCATCCTGAATTTCCTGTTCAGCTGGTTTTTCAAAATCTTCAATCGCACCTTTGATCGCACCAACCGCATCTACACCGGCCTCATCAAGCGCTCCCTTCGCCTCGGGCTGGTCATGATCCCGCTCTATTTCGGCCTACTCGCCGTCGCCGGATTGGGCTTCAAGGCCGTACCCGGCGGCTTCATCCCGCCGCAGGACCAAGGCTACGCGATCGTCGCCGCCCAGCTCCCGACCGGTAGCTCACTCGACCGCACCGACGAAATCCTCCAGCAGCTCATCAAGCTAGTCAGCGAAGTCGAAGGCGTGGAAAACACCGTGGCCTTTGCCGGATTCAATGGAGCCACCTTCTCCAACGCCACCAACGCGATCGTGATCTTCCCAGTCTTCGCGCCCTTCGGTGAAAGGCCGAGCGGCGAGGAAATGTATGCCAGCCTCACCGAGGCTATCCGCAAGGTCGATGCCTTCGGGATCGTCATTCCACCCCCGACCGTGCGCGGACTTGGCAACGGTGGTGGTTTCAAAATGGAGATCCAAGACCGCGCCGGCCTCGGCTACGCGGAATTGGAGAAAGCAACATGGAACCTTGCGTTCGCCGCCGGGGAGCAAGAGGAAGTCGGCCAGGCATTCACCCCCTTCACCTCCTCCGGCCCGCAATTCTACGCAGATATCAATCGCGAAAAAGCCCTTATGCTCGGCGTTCCCTTGGAGAACCTTTTCCAAACCCTAGAAATCTATCTCGGCTCCTCGTTTGTCAACGAGCTCAACCTTTACGGTCGCACCTTCCGCGTCACCGCCCAAGCAGATTCACCCTTCCGCGACAACGTCGAGGACATCGCAAAACTCAAGACCCGCAACTCCTCCGGGGAAATGGTCCCACTCGGTTCCGTCATGGAAATCCGACAGGCCACAGGGCCGGATCGGGTCGTCCGCCACAACCTCTACCCTTCCGCAGAACTCATCGGCTCCGCCGCCCCCGGCGTAAGCACCGGCCAGACCATAGCGAAGATGGAGGAACTCGCCGAAAAAACCCTCCCACCGGGAATCAGCTTCGAGTGGGTCGACCTCGCCTACCAAGAGGCAAATACCACAGGCTCCGCCGCCGCGATTTTCATGATCGCAATCCTCTTCGTTTTCCTCCTCCTCACTGCCCAATACGAAAGCTGGGGCCTTCCGCTCGCCGTCGTTCTCACCGTCCCACTCTGCCTCGCGGGTGCCATCTGGGGAATCTACATTCGAGGCATGGACAACAACATTCTCACCCAAATCGGGCTGGTGGTGCTGGTTGCCCTCGCTTCGAAAAACGCCATCCTCATTGTCGAGTTCGCAAGGCACCTTGAGGAACAAGGCATGGATCGCTTTGAAGCCGCTGCCGAGGCCGCCCGCCTCCGGCTCCGCCCCATCATCATGACCTCGCTCGCCTTTGTCCTCGGCGTGGTCCCGCTGGTCATCGCCAGCGGCCCGGGTGCGGAAATGCGCCAAGCACTTGGAACCGTCGTCTTCTTCGGAATGATCGCAGTCACTTTCTTCGGCATCCTCTTCGCACCATTTTTCTACGTCTTGGTCCGGCGCGGGCCGAAAGCTCAGTAGGTAATTTTTACTGGAGTGCCCACCTTCACCTGATCGAACATCTTCGGCACGAATTCCTTCGGCATTCGGATACAACCGTGGGAGGCGGGCTCACCGGGCTGCGGAATATTCCCAACATGCATCCCGATCCCGTAATACGTCAGCCGCATCCAGTAGGGCATAGGTGCGGGTTTATAAACTTCGCCAGGCTGCAGAGGATCACCAGGGGATGCATCGTCATCCGTAACCTCTCCGTATTCGTTCTCAATCCAGCCGTATCTGTTGGAGTGCTTGTCCACGATCTTCTCCGTAATATTATAGGAGCCCGGCTTTGTCGCGCGGCCCTCCTCACCGGTCGCCACAAAGCACCAGCCGATCTCACGGCCTCCCCGTTTGATCGTGGCGATCTGCTCGCCTAGGTCAATGGAAACGGAAACCTCGCCAGGCCCGCCGTTATCGTGCCACTGATACATGATGCGCTCGGCCTTTTGCGGCGGCGGCGGGGGGCCAGTGGAGCAGGAAACGAGCATCAGCACGGACAAGAACCCGATTAAAGCACTTGGGAAAAGCAATCTTGAATTCATCGGTATGCCCAGAGCTTTCGTGGCAATTCTTTTGACTGTAAAGCAGTTTCGGCACTCACTCACGTCCATTACACTCATTTTACGGTCAAAATTTTCTCAAAAATCCCCGATCAGATGAAATAATCGGCCCATCCAGAACGTTTCCGAAATCTACACGCATGTTTCGATTTAATACCGCCATCTTTCTAGTTACTCTTGTTCCCACTCTTCGGGCACAGGATGGTGAACAACTTTATAACCTCCACTGCTCCGCCTGCCACGCACCGGACGGAAAAGGAGCGACCGGCGGTGCCTTCCCCCCCCTTGCCGGAAGCGAGTGGGTTCATGGAAACCCTAAGCGCTCCATCGCGATCGTGCTCAATGGACTTGAAGGCCCCATCGAAGTGCGCTCCAAGGCTTACAATCTCGCGATGCCACCCCACGGAGCGTCGCTCGACGACCGAAACATCACCGCCATCTTAAATTACGTCCACTCTGCCTGGGGCAATCGTGGCGAAAAGATCAATGGCGACGTCGTCCGCACCGTACGTTCGGAATTCGCCTCCCGCGAGCAACCATGGACCGCTCCCGAATTGCTCAAACTTTTCCCCCTCCCGAAAAAGGAGACTCCACTGAAAAATCTTACCTCTCGGATCTACAAGGGACAATGGGACCGCGTCCCGGATTTCGGAAAGATCCAGTCCGAGAACGTCGAGGAGGAGCACGACGGCATCATCGATATTTCCGTTTCTCCGATGACCGATGGCTTCGGCATCGTTTGGGAGGGCGAATTCATCGCTAAGACAGACGACATACACGAATTCTACCTCGATGTTGACGACGGCGCACGCATCGTAATCAACGATAAGAACGTCGCAGAGATTCACGGCCACGGCCCGATGAACGGAAAGCGTGCCAAGACCGGCAAAGTCAAACTCAAGAAGGGCAAGAATGCCATCCGAGTCGAGTATTACGAATTCAAAGGCAATAAAGGCTTATCGATTGGATGGAAAACCAAAACTATGGGAGATTGGGATTGGCTGACACCGACCGCCTCGCTTCCGAGAAAACCGTTCCCAGACATCATCCTCACTCCGAAAAACGACACTACCGTCATCTACCGGAACTTCATCGGAGGCACCACCCCACGCGCCATCGGCGTCGGCTTCCCTGGCGGGCTCAACCTCGCCTACTCCGCTGACAACCTCGCTCCCGAAATCGTCTGGTCGGGCGAATTCATTAACGCCGGTCGCCACTGGACCAACCGCGGCCAAGGCGACGAACCCCCTGCCAGCGATCAAGTTTTCAAACTCACCGCTTCCCGCTTCCTCCCCCAAGAAGCGCAATTCAAAGGCTACACCCTTGACCAGCACGGCAACCCCACATTCAAAGTCGCCATCGGCAGCACGGTCCTCAGCGACTCTTGGAAACCTGGAGAAACCGGCACCCTCGTCCGCACCCTTTCCATAGTTTCCCCAACAGGCGTGGTTCCTCCTATCGAAATCCCCCTCGGCAACGTCGAAATAACCGGCTCCGAGAAAGTAGCAGTCACCTCCGGCCAGCCCACCACCATCACCTACTCCCTCAAGTAAGCTTTCTTCGTCTTCCACTGATCACTCGGCACTTTCCACTTCTTCCCATGCGCACCCTACTCCTTTTAGCGATCCTCGCCATCCCGGCCATCGCCCAACAACAATCCGATTTCTACCTCCGCGAGGAAATCCCCCTCCCTAACGGCGAGATCATGGAAATCTCATCCATCGCCCTCATGCCGAATGATGAGGTCGCCGTCGCCACCCGGCGTGGCGATGTCTGGATTTGCTCCGGTGCCTATGGCGATGACCTCTCTAGGGTCACCTGGTCCAAGTTCGCTACCGGCCTCCACGAACCCCTCGGCATGTATTACAAGGACGCCTCCCTCTACCTCACCCAGCGCCCGGACTTCTCCCGCATCGAGGACACGGATGGCGATGGCAAGGCGGACACCTTCGAAACCATCAGCTCCGACTGGGGCATCACCGGAGACTATCATGAATACGCCTTCGGTAGCCGCCCCGACCCGAATGGCGATGTCTGGGTCACCCTCTGCCTCACCGGCTCTTTTAACGCGAATGTCGATTGGCGCGGCTGGACCGTGCGCATCACCCCCGACGGGAAAATGATCCCAACCTGCTCCGGCATTCGCTCCCCCGGCGGCATCGGGCAGAACGCAGAGGGCGACATGTTCTACACCGATAACCAAGGCACTTGGAACGGATCCTCCTCGCTGAAATGGCTCAAGCCCGGTTCCTTTCAAGGCAACCCCGTCGGCAACAAATATCACGAACTCGCAGGACTCCCCGCACCTCCCGTTCCGGACGAAAAATCCCGGATCCTTGCCGAGCATCTGAAACACCCCTCATTCATCCCCCCCGCAGTCATCCTCCCTCATGCCCGGATGGGCCAGTCACCCACCGGCATCGAAGTCGATACCTCGGGCGGAAAATTCGGTCCATGGGAGAAACAGCTCTACATCGCCGAGCAAACCCACTCCCAAGTCCAACGTGTCTTCCTTGAAAAGGTAAACGGCCTCTACCAAGGTGCGGTCTTCCACTTCATCGAAGGCTTCGAAGCCGGCCTTATCCCTCTCCGGCTCGATCAGGAAAAGGGCGTGCTCTTCGCCGGCGGTTCCAACCGCGGCTGGGCCTCACGCGGCACCAAACCTTTTACATTCGAACGCGTCCGTTGGACGGGAAAGACTCCATTCGAAATTCTCACCATGAGCGCCGAGCCAGATGGCTTCACCCTGTCTTTCACCGAACCGATCGATGAAAAGACCGCCGCAGATCCCGTCTCATATTCCATGGAGGCATGGACCTACATTCTCCAGAAAGGCTACGGCAGCCCCGAGGTCGACCAAGCCACGCCCATCATCAAAAAGGCTACCGTCTCCGCTGACAAACTCTCCGTCCGCCTCACTATTGAAGGCTTAGTCCGCGGTCACGTCCACCAACTCCTTCTCCCCGGCCTGAAATCCGCTTCCGGCGCAGACCTCTGGCACCCCGAGGCCTTCTACACCCTCAACGAGATACCCAAGTCGTAGCAGCCGAAGACGCGCTCTCCAGAGCGCGAAGCCCACCTCTTCTCCCTGAGCAAGTTCTTGAGAAAGCGGCTCCTTACGCCCTCTCGCACTTGCCTTCCCACGCTGCTACCTGCCCTCATTCCCAATAACACATTGTCACGATCCCGTCCGAATGATCCGCCGAATGGTTGATCTATATCAGCCGTCCCTCCCCAGTCGACATCGCGAACTCCGCCGCATCCCTGAACAGGCCTTCCCAACTTTATTATTGGAAGCACCTTTTGGGGCGATTTCACCTGTCTTCATCCGTGAAAATCTGTGAAATCCGTGGTTAAATCAATCTCCGGACTTCCCAGCTTGATCGCCCTGAAAAACGGATTAGTCGCCGTCGCCACCCCTGCCTTGATCTCCACCCTGCTACTCTTCGAATACGAAAAAGGGCGTCTTCTTGCCGTATCTGTTGAACTCGTCAACGTTCTTGGCGGAAATTAGGCCAATGGCTGTTGGCTGACCGGAATGTGAATACCAATCTTGACAGGTCTCTCCCGCGATAATGATTCCTCCCCATCCAAGCCCGCCCACAGACTGGAATGTAGAAGTGAGACCCGACTCGCCAGAGATAATTCGGAAGAAATTTTCGGTAATACCCAGCTGCTGCGTATCTACAACCGAGAGCTACGGCGAAATACATTCAAAGGCATCCAACTCAGCGGCGGCGGAACAGAAAGAAGCATCCGATAGCACCCAGCAAGGCGGCGGCTGGCTCAGGCACCGGTCTGGGGGCGTCTAGCAATTTATCGCCGTAAACATCAAATTTACCGATTTGATGTTGCGCCTTAAACGCAGTTTTGTGCTGCGAGGAACTGAGGGTGTTGTCGCTTCCTGCATCCGCTCCTTTGATGAGGGTCACTGAAAAGAATGCGAACGCGAGGGTGGTGAGTGCTGGTTTCATGGGAACAACGATGTTGATGAGAAACCGTGCGAGGACGTGGGTATGTTTCAAATTAGTGGAGAGCAACCGATGTGCCAGATTTGGGATTCAGTGAAGACATTTCCGAGAAGTTTTCACAAAAAGTTAAAGAAGACGGTCGGGGGCGGACACTGCTGCCCCCCGCTCCTAGACAAGGAGGAAAGGAATGTCCTTCCCCCTTAAATTTCCAGCACTATATCGCAGGCCTCGAGCGCCGCCTTTCCCTTCGTCTCATGAAACAACGCCAGCGCCTTCAGTTAAGCCGCATAATCCTTCCTTTCATCGTCATCTGCCGCGAGATACTTATCTAGTAATTCCGCAGCTTTTCCAAACTACTTCACTTGCATGGCTTGCTCCGCAGGCTGCAGCTTTCCCTGTGCGGAAACGGTTACAATCGGCAGGAAGAGGAGAATCAGTAGGGCTTTCATAATTCTCGATTCTGGGGTGCTATTTTAAAACGTGGTGTGAAATTACTGTAAAAGCACTCAGTAGAAAAAAGTGCTCGACTGCCCATTTAAAAAGACTTTCCAAAAACGGATTTCTTGAAAAAAAGAATGAATATTCTTTCTCGGATTTCTGTCCTACGCGCGGAATTACACTTCCATTTTTAAAAGCGGACTATAATTTAAAATAATGAAATCGGCATTACCCGCATTCCTGAGCTTGTTTCTCGCTCTACCACTCACTGGAGAAACCGGCGGCGATAGGAGGTCTCTCCTGAACGACGATCCGGATGTGATCTATCTTGTTACGATTGTTGAAAAGCCAATCAAACTAAAAGTCATCAAAGAGGCTCCGGTTTATTCCGATAAGGACGGCAACCATCGGTTGGGATTCCTTAAAGCCGATCAAATCGTCGAGCTCGAAGGAATGACTGAAAAAGCCTATCGGGTTCGCGGCCAAGGAACGAAATACGGGATCGCAGGCTGGGTGCCACCTTGGGCGTTTTCGCATCCAGAGGAGAATTTCGTTGATAAACTCAAACAGCTCTACGCCCGCCAGATCGCGGTGAACGAGGTGATCGCGGCGAAGGGCGTAGCCATCGGCATGACGATGGACGAGGTGTCCGAATCACGCGGAAAACCCACCAAAACCTCAATCCGGCGCACCGCAAAAGGGCAATCAGGCTCATGGGAATACATCGACTACGATGAGGTGAAGCATTACATCACGCGCATCGATTCCACCTCCGGACAGGCATTCCGGCAGCTCTCGCATGTCACCCGCGAGGAAACAGGGAAATCATTGATAGAGTTTGAGGACGGACTTGTGACCGCCCTAGAGGAAAGCGAAAACAACGGACCAGGAAACTTGCGCATCATCGTGCCACCCATGGTCGTCGGGTGGTGAACCATACTCCGGCCCAGGCTTAGCGAGTGCCTTTTTTGTAAATCTCGTCCGCTTGTTTGATCGTCAAATCATAGAGCACTCCTTCGAGTGGCACCTCGATCGGAATCCGCCCGATAACTTCAGAGGCCGGATAAATTTCCATGAGTTTGGGTGCACGCAAGAACGCGTCCTTTTTTACGGTCATGGTAAATTTCCCGGCGTAGCGATACGAACGGGTGAGCTTCTCCGCCGCCAGTTCCTCGATTCGACGGTTCTGGATATTCAAACCTAGTCTCTCGAAAAGCGATTCTACGTCGTCTTCTTTTTCGAAACCAAGGTTCGCGGCAGCTCCGGATTTCTCAGCTGCACTACGAAGTGTCAGTGTTGCGACCTCCTCCGCAAGTTCGTCCTCCGTAAATATTGTTTCCGAGTAACTACCTCGATCACTAAGCACAAGCGCTTCTTCAGACGTAGGAAGGCGCACGACCATGGAACCATCCAAGCTCATCAGATCATCGCTGGTACTGAGTTCGACATCACGGAAGGTCAATCTTCCCGCATGGGATTTTATTTTAAACGAGCCGTTCCTAAAATCGACGCGGCGGTACGTATTGACAGCGTCAACGACACTGAGAGCCCGAAGAAGATGGATTCTATCGCGCAGAACGATCATATCCTCACCCTCAAGAATAATGTTACCCTCGTAGCCAACTCCCTCGCTCGAGTTCGTGGAACCAAAAACCTTGAAGTCACCCGTAATCGCACCCTCCACAAAACCCCTCAAAGCGGCCGGCATCAGAAGCGATATATCAAATTGCCGCAGGCTCATTTCTCCGGATACCTCAGGGCGTTGCCCGGCCTTCACTTTCAAGTCCTTCATTGTCACCTCGCCCTGGCCTTTTTTGAAAATTGCCTTTTCAAAGACCAGGCCCTGCTTTCCGAAGACGACATCAAGCTCCTCGATCTCCAGCCTCTTTAGCCAATTCTGGGAGAATGTCCCGCCGCGGAATGTCAGCCTCCATCCATCAGCCAGTCGCCGCGCTGTCATTTTACTACCAGAAATCTGTCCACGGGTCCGTTCGGAGTAACCCCACTTGATTGACATTTCATTAACCTGCAAGGCATCAATCTTGACCCGCCCCGTATCCTGAAAAAGCACGTCGCTAATAGCTTTCGAGGAAGTTTGGGAATCCGCTCCAGCCCGGATCGAGATGTCTGCGCGGGCTATCTCGATCAGGCCAGGGTCCCAAGTTTTGCGCAGACCATCCAGCAGACCCATGTTACATCGCAAATTGCGTATTTCCAATCCGGTAAAAAAGGTGTCCTCGCCACCGATCAGCGCCATGCGGCTGATGGAAAACTCGCCTTGTAGGCGGCTGAATCCTTTGATCTGAATCTCCTCGGCCGCGAAGCTTTCCCGAATCGCCTGATTGAGTTTAGCGCGGTAGCTATCAGTGTCCCCCTGATTCGCTAGATAATACCAAAAACCGACAGCTACAACAGCGACGAAAACGCCCACCCGTGCCAAGAGTCTTAGAAAATGAAAGGTAAGCGCACCTCTTGAACCACCTCCGGAAAGTGAATACCGGAGTTGAAACCAAAATCCTTGGTCGGAGACCCACTGGCTCAGACGTTCGTGAAAGTTTTGTAATTGCTCTGATTCAGGCTGTCCGTTCATGCTTGCTCCACATAAAACCCCCCAACGACTCGACTTGCGAGAAGAAATTCTCAAACCTCTCCAACTCCTAACTCAATTCTCTTGGAAACTTCCGACTACAAAGTTCGACTCGAAATCTTCGAGGGCCCGCTCGACCTACTCCTTTACCTGATCAAAAAAGACGAGCTGGATATCCAGACCATCTCGATAGAACGGATCACGAAGCAATATTTGGATTACATCAATACCTTCAAGCTTCTGAACATCGATCTCGCCTCCGAGTTCATCGTGATGGCGGCCAACCTGATGTATATGAAGTCTCGGACGCTTCTGCCCCGCACCGAGCAACCGCCCGAGGAGGACGCAGAAGACGACGATCCACGCTGGGAACTCATCCGACAACTGATCGAATACAAGAAATTCAAAGATGCGGCCGGCTTCCTTTCCGCTCGCGAACTCGATCAACAAGGCCGCTTCGCCCATCAACCCGATCCTCAGGATAAGCCTCTTGAAGAACCAGCGCCACTCGCAGAGGTTTCTATTTTCGATCTCATTCGCGCCTTCCAGAACGTGCTCAAGCGCTTTGAGGAATCCCACGACTTCGGAGATATCGTCGATGACCGCTTCACCGTGGCAGACAAGATCGAGTTCTTGCTGGATCATTTTCTCCCCGGCCAAGCACTGACTTTTGACGCCCTCTTCCAGACAGCGACTACAAAATCCGAAGTCATCGTCACATTCCTCGCCGTCCTGGAACTAATGAAGCTCAATCAGTTCGTCGTCCGCCAGGACAACCTTCTTTCCGCCATCACCGTCGAGCGCAGGACCGCGATCGGGATGGAACACGAAGAAGCGCCGGAGGACGAAGCTCCTTCCGCGCCCTAAATTCCGAAGAAATCACCCGAACACCCAATAATTGTGAAAAAATCATCGTTTCCACGCTGTTCGCCCTTGCATCGCTAACCCAATAGCAGGCAGAACCTGCCATGCCCGAAACACCAAAAGACGTAGCAGCCGCTCCCGAAGACGCGGCAATCACCGATTCCGGCCTCGCCTCAAGGATCCTTGAAAAAGGATCTGGCGAAACCAAACCCAAAGCCACCGACTTGGTCACGGTGCACTATTCCGGATGGACCACCGACGGTAAATTGTTCGATTCCTCCGTAAAACGCGGCCAACCCACCTCGTTCCCTCTCGACGGAGTAATCGCCGGATGGACCGAGGGTCTGCAACTAATGGTCGAGGGTGAGACGCGCCGCTTCTGGATCCCCGCGAAAATAGCCTATGGGGAAAAACCACCCGCCGGCTACCCGGCAGGAACCCTCGTCTTCGACATCGAACTTATCAAGATCGGCAGATGATCCCGCATTCCGGAAGCTCTACTTCAAACCACGGCCGCTGCCGGGGCATCGTCCCCGCCTGCCTGCTTTGCGTGAGTATTTGCTTCACCGCATGTTCGGAGCCTCCGCGAAAACCCGTCCCAACTCTCGATCCCTCGAAGGCGATCAAAGAAGAGAGCGAGGCAACACCTGAAAATCCCACTGCACCGTCCACGCCAGGCAAGCTGACACGTATGCCTTTGGGAAACCTCTACCAGCTCGTCCAGAAAAACGCAGCTCTCGTCTTCGACGTCCGCCCGAAAATCTTCTACAAGATGGGACATATCCCCGGAGCGATCAGCTTTCCCGAGTCCGATTTCGACCGTGATATCGCCAAATACGAAGCGCAAATCCGCATATCCAACACCAGCCGCACGCCAGTCGTGGTCTATTGTACAGATCTCGCGTGCCCGGACGCGGTCACCGTCGCTGCCAAACTCGCCGCGCGCGGTCACGACGTATCGGTCCTACAGGGAGGATACGAAGCGTGGAAAATTGCCGCCGAATAACTCCCACAACGTCCATCCCATTACTCAACTCATGAAACAATTCCCCAATGCCACTGTCGACGCCGTCGGTAACATCTATTTCGACGGAAAGGTCGTCTCCCACACCATCCACCTTCCCGATGGCAGCCGTAAGACCCTCGGTATCATGTTTCCAGGGACTTACCGGTTTGACACGGTCGCTGCCGAGATCATGGAGATCACTGACGGCTCTTGCCAGGTAGTGATCGACGGCTCTGGCAACACACGATTTATCCCCACCGATGAATCATTTGAAATCAACGCAAACAGCGGTTTTTCAATAACCGTCAACACCGGCGTATGCCAGTACGTCTGCTCATACCTGTAGGTCTGAAAAAAACCGCGCCAATCCAAGGTAACTGAATGACCTATGATCGCCCGGAGACTCGCATACTCGTTATCAGCCCTGCTCTGCGCATCGGTTTGCTCCTGCAATTTCATCACCCTGCCCCCGTCCCCAGAGCCTTCGCAGGAACTGATTAGGAAAAACACCGTTTCAGTATACACCCCGGAGCGCCCACCCGAAGTCCAGGTATGGATGCTTGCTGACAAGCTTCACACAGGTATGGTGTTCCCATACGACTGGCTGATCGAATCCGGGTTCATCCCTCCCGAGAATTTTCCGGACTGTAAATACGTGACGTTCTCATGGGGAGACCGCATGGCATACGTAACCAAGCGCTGGCTGACCGCACCAGAGGTTCTCAAAGCAGTCTTCCTGCCATCCCGTGCCGTCATGGAATGCATCCCGATCAACTGGGAAATCCCCGAGGTCTCTCCCAACCAGCACATCTGGATGAAATCGATCCCACGCCAGCAGGGACCCTATGTAGCAGCCTTTCTCAATCACTGCACCGTCCCCAACGAAAATGGCAGACCCACCGTCGCCGGCGCCGCGAGCTGGGGCGGAGGGGTCCTTCTGGAATCTCCGCAAATTTACTATTTCCCCCGGATCTGCAACGTCTGGACCGGCCAATCGCTGGAATCATGCGGTGCGAGGATCAATCCCTTCATGTCGATCCACCGCGACCTGCTGGTAATCGAAGCGGAGCGCAACGGCTTCGCCAAAATCTGGGACGGCTCCGGGAATAAATACATCCCGATCAACCGCTGAGTCACTCAACCACGCGGATCTTTTCTCCGCGCAGCCACGTCTGGATCACTCCCGTTTCGCCGCTTAAATTTCCGATCATCCGCCAATTCGATTTTTTCAGCGCCCAAGCGTTCCGGCGACTCTCCTCCACCACCCCGACGCGGCTGGTGCCAGATGAATGCAGAAAATACATCCCATCACTATGGTTAACAATAAAACCGACATGAGTATCCAGTCCAATCAAATAGACCCCGTTATCCAAGCCCTCGACCCAATCCGCATACTCGGAGTATTCCACGCCGACCCTCAGCTTGCACGCATCACCGGACAGGAAAGTCCGCATGATGTTCTCCGATGGCTGCTGCGCCAGCTTGTAGCGGTTCACCTTGAAACCCGCGTCCCGCAGCACCGTTGAGACGAAATAACCACACGCGATCTTTCCTTCACCGGGTTTTTCCGCCGTCCCATTGAAATCGTAGCCGGTTCCCAGCCAGCAGCGCATCATTTCAGGCATCACCAGTTCCAAAACGATGCGCGCGTCATGTTCCACAGCCTCTCGCTCTTCTCCGGTTCTTGCTTTTTTGTAATCCCCGCTGAGATCCTCGCGCCAACGCCGCAACTCCCCCACCAGCACCTCGTAACGCTCCAAATCCGGCACCGGTTCCTTCTCGCCGATGAGGAGGATCTCAAAGACCCCCTGCTGATCAGCACGCCAAACCCACAAGCCCGCCCCGCCAAAAGCCGAAAGCATCAGAATCCCCAGAATCACTTTCAGTGCCAACTTCACTTGCCGATTGTTCCTTTATTTGACCATTTCATCAATCCCGTAAAACGCCGACTTGGACCGCCGATCTGTCCGTGTATTCAATCCCCCCAACAAGAAAACTCATGCTAAAAAAACAACGCGCCCAACACCTGCTTCGCAGGCTTGAAGAACTCTACCCCGAAACTCCCATCCCACTTGATCACACCAGCCCCTACACGCTGCTTGTGGCCGTGCTGCTCTCCGCTCAATGCACCGATATTCGGGTCAATCAGGTCACTCCCGCCCTCTTCGCTCTCGCCGATACTCCACAGGAAATGATGCGCATCCCCGTCGAAGACATCCGAGCGATCATCCGCCCATGCGGCCTGTCTCCTACCAAATCCGCCGCCATTTCAAATCTAAGCCGTATTCTCGTCGAGCAACACCATGCCCAGGTACCGAAAAGTTTCGAGGAACTGGAAAAACTGCCAGGAGTCGGTCACAAGACTGCCTCCGTTGTGATGGCCCAAGCATTTGGTATCCCAGCATTCCCCGTAGACACTCACATCCACCGCCTCGCCAAACGCTGGAAGCTGACCCTTGGAAACAATGTTGTCCGCACCGAGCGCGATCTGAAAAAGCTCTTTCCCCAAGATTCATGGAACAAGCTCCATCTCCAGATTATTTTCTACGGACGCGAACACTGCACCGCGAGAGGCTGTGACGGAAAAAGCTGCCTGCTTTGTCGAGAATTGTTAGTGAAGTGAGCGTAACCATCATTCAACAAACCGAAAAATCGAGGCGTGACATTCCACGGAGCCATGCCCAACATTTTAGCACTCTTAGCCATTTTTGCGTCTTATGGATCACTCAATTTACGATATCGGCAATAGACTTGCCCAGAATCCCGAACTTGGAAAACTTTCACGCCGAGGCTTCATAGCGGTATCCACCGCCACACTCGCGAGCTGCCGGGCGGCTTCGCCAATCTCTTCTACAGCCAACGCATCGGTGAAAACTTCTCCGAACAACGGTTATCGCACGCCTTCCCTCAACGGCCCGGTGCAACGCAACAGCGCTGGCAACCACTCCAGCAATTTCTCTAAAGACGCCGGCGTCACCTTTTCCCGCGTCCTAGTCTCCGGAAACTACATCGCAATGACCTTCGATGACGGCCCTCATCCACGGAACACCCCCCGTCTTCTTGACATGCTCGCCAAGCGGAACATCAAAGCCACTTTCTACGTGATCGGCCGCAGCGTCGATCTCCACCCCGGCGTTCTCCGCCGCACCGTTGCAGAGGGCCACGAGATCGGCAATCACTCACACACCCACCGTCTTCTTTCAAAACTGGGCGATACCGAAGTCTGCCAAGAAATGCAGCGCTGCCAAGATGCCATCGGTCGCGCCACGGGTGTCAAACCTCGCACCATGCGCCCCCCCTACGGTGGCCTGCTACAGCGCCAGCGCGAACTAATCCACGATGAGTTCGGATACCCCACAATCCTCTGGTCTGTCGACCCTCTCGACTGGAAACGCCCCGGCCCGTCCGTGGTCGCCTCGCGAATCCTTTCGGCAACCACCGCAGGCGGAATCGTCCTCGCCCATGATCTTCATTCCCAAACGGTCGATGCTATGCCCGCCACCTTCGACGGCCTTTTGAAACGCGGATTCAAGTTTGTTACCGTTTCACAACTGATCGCCATGAAAGCCGAGTCAGAGGCGCAGGCATCTGTGGCTCCGGCTCCCTGAGTCAGCATCCCTACAACAGTCAAGTGAGCGAGCTCAATTTCGGCGAGCGCTACTTTGCCACCCGTGAGCGGATCTCACAGGTCGTGAAAGGAATCTCCGAGCTTGCCGCAGACACCTCGACCAATCTCGGCGACAGCCTCGAAAGATCCGCGTTAGAGGAGGACCTCGAGACCCCTTTCCTTTTCGTCGTCTGCGGAGAGGTTAACGCAGGTAAATCCTCGCTGATCAACGGACTCTTCGGAAGGGATCTTTGCGCCGTGAATATCCTTCCCGAAACCGACCGAGTCACCTGGTATCGCCACGGAGTCTCCGCGAAAGACGTCAATACGACTCCCTCCCTCCAAGAACGGTTCCGACCGATTGAGTTCCTCCGCGATTTCAATCTCGTCGAGACCCCGGGCACGAATTCGATTGTCAGGGGCCACCAAGAAATTACCGAGCACTTCCTTCCCGTAGCGGACCTGATTCTTTTCGTGTTTCCCGTCACCAACCCATGGGGCGCGGCGACATGGAATCTCATTTCCAAACTCCCGGAAGATTCCCTCGCGAAAGTCGCCTTCATCATCCAGCAGGCCGACCAACGAGAACCTTCCGATATCAAGATCATCGTCCAGCACATGACCGATCTGTCGATGAAACGAATCGGCATCGTCCCACCGATTTTCCCTGTCTCTGGGAAAAAGGCCTTAGAAGGGAGACGCGCAGGATCATTCGGCACAAAGGACTGCAAAGAAAGCGGATTTCCAGCTCTTGAGGATTTCATCTCGCGCCGCGTCTGCAATTCCGCCGAACGCCGTGCCGCCCTCGAAACGTGGCGCACCCATGCCTCCTCCGCCCTGCGAATGATCGAGGACCGCATGGAGCAACAGACACGGATGCTTGGAGATCAGAACGCATTTCTCGCATCACTAGAAAATGAAATAGATGGGATGCGCGAACAGCTCGTCACTCGACTGCCACGCCACCTTGCCAAAGTTGCCGAGGTCTTCGAAACCGAAGCCATATGGGTCACGAAGTCACTCCGTAAATGGCTCGGGCTCGTCCCCTCGCTGTTTAGGATTTTCGTTGGCGACCGCATCGGCAGCGAAACCGAGTCGCTTTTTATTGCACGCTTGCGCACAGCAGTGGAATCCGTGGCGGAAAGCGACGGCAAGGACGTAGTTGTCGCATGCCAAGCCCATTGGGCCGAACTCGGCGGGCGCGTCAGGGAATCGATTGGAAATACCATCGACAAAACAGAACCCATCGACGAAAACCTAGAACAAGCCCAAATTCGCTTTGTCAATAGGATAGGACGTGCCGCGCATCAAGCAATCGGCAATCTACATGTTAGGAAGGAGCTGGAACACGAACTCCGTAAACGTAACCGCGCACTTAAATCATTTACCGCGACAACCCTTCTACTCGTGATCATCGGAGCAATCTGCGGAATCTTCGGGTTACCTTGGCTGCCTTGGATCTTCTGCACAATCGCCATGGCGTTTTCCATCGGCGGAACTGTGATCGCCATCATCACACGCATCAGGATCACTCGTGAATTCCAAAATTCGCTCCTCGATACTTGCGGAGCCTTCGCTGAAACGCTCAGGGCGGATTATGAAGAAGCTCTCCGAATTTTCTTCCAGGACTACACCACATGCCTTAATTCGATCAGAAAATATCTCGCACAGGAAAAGATGGCCATCGAACCCAAGCTCAGCCGTTGGCACGGTTTATTCTTAACATTGAAGTCCATAGAACAGGACATCTGACTCTTCTTTGTAAGTCGCGAACTTGAAAAAGTATTTTACAGAAGTTAATGAGTTCCTCATCAAGCAAATCAAACCCACGGGAATCAAAGCGACAACGACGCCGACGCTTATGCCTCTGATAATCCTGATGAGAACTGATGTGTTTGCTTTCTCTTCAAGCCCCTTCCGGTCTACCGCGATGACGGTGGATCCAGACACTCTGGACCAGTCCAAGGAGAAACATGCAAATTACCACAAACGTGCCTGAATAACTGATCAACGGTAACGGAATCCCAGTGATTGGCATCAGCAATACACACATCCCGATGTTCTCGTAGATGTGGGCGAAAAGTAAAGCAACCACCATGCAGACGATCAATCTCCCTGCCACATCCCGGCTATAGAACCCGATAAATAGCGCTTGGGTCAGCAACAGCGCGAAGCCGAATAACAACAACAGGGCACCTCGAAATCCAAATTCTTCCGCGATCACCGCGAAAATAAAATCGTTGTGAGCCGTCAGATGCGGAATGAAACGCTTGTCGTGAAGCGAACCCTTCTCAGCAGTGGCTTTCCACCCAACCCCTTTCCAGCCCGCCTTGCCTACCGCCATCGAGACATAATATGGAGCATATGCATCATCGCTGATATCTACCTCTTCCCCTTGCGTCATTCGCAGCCACAAATCAATCCGGTCCGGTCCGCGTTCGGAAACCAAAGGCAAAATAACAAAAAATAAAATCGGCAAGGCACCCGCCGATACGAAACCGATAAATGTAAGGAATCGATACGGTATGCCAGCGACAAGCAGCGAAACAATCACCACAGGAATCCACACCAAGGCCGATCCCATATCTCCCATTTTCATCACCATCAAAAAAGGAACCGAGGATACCACTCCGATGATCGCGATCCTCACAAATGGATTGCCGAACAGGCGATGCAGCTTCGGCAGGTCTTGCATCAACCACGCGATCATGATGATCCCAGAGGTCACCCCCAACTGCGCCGGTTGAAAACTTAACCCCGCGATGGTGAGACGGTGAACCTCGTCATCCGCCTGCATCGCCATTCCCATTAGCCCCAAACTCACCGCATACATAGGAATCCCGAGCCAGCGGATCCATCGGTAGTCGATCAAAGCAGCGCCGAAATACGCAACACTCCCGATGGCAATCCAGTTCTTTTGCATCCAAGCGAAATAGAGTCCCGCAGAACCGAACTCCTTGATTTTCTCCGGACTCATTGGCAAATGCCGGGCGGCACTCTCAATCATAAAAACCCCAAAAATGAGAAGCCCGTACATCACCAGCACAAGCATCCAGTTCATCCCCAGTATTTTCCGTAAAAATGGCGTCATTTTTCGCTAGAGCCCGAACATATCCAGACGCCCACCCATGGCAAGCAGGCATGCCGCAAGCGTAAATATCGATCCTAAATTACTCAGTGCCTGAAATGCCTGTGGCCAGTGAAGACCATCGCCATCCCGGCAGCATCGGCGGCGGCGATGACCTCTTCGTCGCGCATGGATCCACCGGGTTGGATGCAGGCAGTCGCACCGGCATCGATGGCGGATTGTAAACCATCGGCGAATGGGAACATCGCATCGGAGGCGACGATGGAACCTTTTAGATCCAATCCCGCTTCCTTGGCCTTCCAAATTGCAATCCGGGAAGAATCCACCCGGCTCATCTGTCCCGCTCCGATCCCGAGGGTCCGGTCCGCATGGGAGTAAACGATGGCGTTGGATTTCACGTTCTTCACGACGCGCCAACCAAAGCGCATCGCACGGATTTCTTCTTCGGTCGGAGGACGCTTGGTGACGACTCTACTTTCCATATCGTTGAGCCCAAGAGGTGTATGATCGCGATCCATCACCATCAGGCCTCCGGGGCACGAACGGATAACCGCAGCCTTTTTTGCCGTCAGGTAAGCGTCGTTGATCTTCATCAGACGCAGGTTCTTTTTCTTCTGAAGTAGCGCGCGAGCCTCGGGTTCGAAATCGGGCGCAATAATCACATCGGTAAAAATTTCGGAAATCACCCGCGCCAATTCAATAGTTAGGGGCCGGTTGGTCACAATAACTCCGCCAAATGGTGCCTGACGGTCGGTCTCGAATGCTTTCTGCCATGCGAGCCGTAGATCCTCATCGTCTTGGCCGACTCCGCATGGATTGGTGTGCTTGAGAATCGCAACCGTAGGTCTGACGAAATCGAGAATTAGATCAGCGGCTGCTTCAATATCGAGGATGTTCGTATAGCTCAATTCTTTGCCTTGAACTTGGCTGAAACAGCAAGCAAAGTTTCCGTATAGAGAGCATTTTTGATGGGGATTGTCCCCATACCGCAGTTCCTGCTCAAGCGGAAGGCTCAGGGTAAACGTGCACCCCGTACCCTCACGGCATTGGCCGAGGTAGTTCGTGATCGCGCTGTCGTATTGGGAGGTTCTAAGGAAAACTTTAACCGCAAGCTTTTCACGCAAGCCTTTTGAAGTGTCACCGCCGTTTTCCCGCATTTCCTCAAGCACCAGCGGATAATCGGAAGGTGAAACGATAACCGTCACGTGCGAATGGTTCTTCGCAGCACTGCGCAGCATCGAAGGTCCGCCGATGTCGATATTTTCAATTGCCTCTTCGAGCGTCACCCCCTCTTTGGCGACCGTCTCCTCGAACGGATAAAGATTTACGACAACAAGATCAATGGGCGGTATCCCGTGCTTCTCAGCGTCGGCCACGTGTTCTGGATCATCACGCCTGTGGAGCAGACCTCCGTGGACCTTGGGATGGAGTGTCTTGAGCCGACCCTCAAAAAGCTCTGGAGCACCGGTGTATTCGGAAACATCGATCACTTTGAGTCCGGCGGCACGAAGCGTTTTCGCAGTGCCACCGGTCGAAAGCAATTCGACCCCCATCTCCGCGAGCCCTTCCGCAAACTCTACCAGACCTGTCTTGTCAGAAACCGAAAGCAACGCTCTAGAAATAGCCATAATATATAATTTTGGTGGGATCCTCCGACACTGGGCCGTCCGGACACGTCTTCCCGTAGCGAAGCGCTCGATAACACGCAAGCGGGAATCCTTTTCACGCTACTATTTCAACTTATCCACATCTAAAATCCAACACACCGAATCATCGAACCGGAATCTAACATTTAGCCCGCAAAGCGAAGCACCGTAGGTCTTATCGCAGTCTTTGGCTGAAGCTGCCGGACGCGGATCAAGCGAAAGCGCTTCGATGATCACCCGTTGCGCTCTTTCATCCAGCATTTGAAAAGCCACTGCCGCAGAATCTTCGATTTTTACTTTCATCCTCTGGATCTCGCCCGCGGCGTATCCCCCCGAGGCTTCGGGTACGGATTCCGCGTAAGAGAGATAGGGTTTCAAATCGTAGATTGGGGTCCCGTCGATTTGATCGACTCCCGAAACGAAAACCACAGGCGACTGAAGCCCACCGCATGGTTCGTAGTCGATCTTATCAAGCTTCACCAAAGACAGACCGAGGCCGTTTGGACGAAAGTTCGAGCGACTGGCGAACACCCCCACCCTCTCGTTTCCACCCAGCCTTGGCGGGCGAACGGTTGGATGCCAGCCTTCTCCGGCCGTGCCGTGGAAACCGAAAATTAGCCAAACGTGGGTGAAGCCCTCAAGCCCCCGCACCGCTTCAGGCGACCTGAATTCTTCCCTGAATTCAAGTATCCCCCAAGCAGAAGGGCAGAGACCCGGTTGGCGGGGCGCTGCGAATTTACCGCCGAAGCAAGTCCGGAGAAAACCAATCGGCTCGATGTCCATCCTATTGAAAACAAAATTTCAGGGACGAACCTGAACCAGCCAGATCACCTATCACTTGGTCTTGAAATGGATCGTGCTGCGGATATGACCCTCCTCTCTGCGGACGTCCCATGTCATCGATTCAAATTCACGTGAAGCATCAATGACTTCCCTTATCATGGCTTTGCTTCCGTTGAATTTCTCCATCTTCCGCTCACTAGTGAACAGCACCTTGGAATTCTTATCAGCCATCGCCAGCATTTCGTCGGCGTAGCTGGAGAGAGCGTTAAAATTCATGTAGAACTTGACGCCGTTGCCCTTCTCGCCACCTGCCGCTGCTTTGCCCATCAGATCCAATGCTTGGGTCTTGGAAGTGGAAGCGGCAAACCAATCATCACTCAACGTCACTGACGGCATGAAATCATCTTGGAAGAAAGGAAACGAGATAAACCATGTGGTCATTCCGTCTTTCTCAGAACTGATTGGCTTCTGCATCGGGATCTTCTCCCCAGACATTTCGCTGATAGTGGCCAATAGCGAAGTCGCGCGCACATTTATTTCGTTCCAAGAGGCTACAAGCTTCGACCGATCTGTGACCGGAAAGATCACCGCCAGACGCGGAGCTTTCCCCCCATCGACCACTTCCTGGGGAAACCCCGGAATTGCCGGAACCGAACCTTTAAGATCGATAATGAAGGCACTCTCATGCCCAATACCATCGGCAAAATCACCGCTGATCGCTTCATAGATCCCAAGCGTATCCTCACGGAATTTCTCGTTGAAAAGCTGCGTGTATCCTTTCATTTCCGCAAAATCGCTATCATCGATATCCAGTGAGGCCACTCTCATTGTCATCGCGTAGGCAGTTTCGAAAATCGCTTCAAGATACCCACCCATTTTTTCATCGTGCAGGGCGTTACTCGGAATGTTGAGGAAAAGCAAGTTATCTCCGCTGTCGCCCAGATGGGAGAGCTCAGTTTCCGCGTCCCAATCGATCCCGCCTTTGTCGTAACCACCAAAGCTTTCGATTTTCAAGCCTTCGTCAACGAACGCCACCATTCCCGTGTCTGCCGATGAGCCCAAAGCCAACAGAGCCTTTTCGCGATCTGCGATGATCTGAAGCATCTCTTCGATGTCGCGGGTATCGCCAAGGTTTTGTCCCCCCATGATCCCCTCGCGCATTCCGAGCGCGTAGCTGGCGATTCCTCCGGCGCTATCCATTAGAGTCCCCAACACTTCACCATCGCCATACGCGACACTCACCAGTTGTTTGTCAGCATAAGCATCGGTGAAATTCAGTTCATTGGTGCTCACTAGGGATTCACCGGTATCGGAAACCAATTTTATGGAATTCTCGTCACCCCCGATCATCATGACAACATAGTCACCTACCGTCCCACTCACAATAATGAGATTCTTCTTCCCGATTGCCGCCATCATCGCGTCAGTGGTTTCAGCACCGAGGTCCTCTTCGATATCCTCACGCCCCGCTTCCATTGTCTCAGCGATCTTCGCTCCCAGGAGCTTGAAGCCCGCAAATGAAAAACCTCCGGTTTCAATCTCTATAGGAGCGGCCATTTCGCCAGCCATCCCGAAGAAAGCCATACTCGAATTCACGAGTTGGGCCGCCTGTTCGATTTCGCCGTCCTTTGCGCGGAATGCGATGTAAATGGGTGGAAAAGCCACCTCATCAAGAAGTTTTGTGCCAAACTCGGAGTCCTGCATCAGATCCCGGATTAAACCGGATCCTTCCATCGAGGAAGCTAACTCATCTGAGAAATCCTCCATTCTGCCATCCTTCGCAAGTTTCTGGGCCGCACGCCCCAAGGCCCGCGCTTGGAAAAAGCCAATCCGGCTTTGCACTGTTACCAGGTTCGCCAACTGATCTCCCGAAGTATTACCGAGCGCGATCGTAACTTCCTGCCCCAACAGCGTCCATGGTCCCGGGCCTTCACCCATTTCGTCAGGAGCCTGACCCGCAAGATCGTCTTCCTCGCCCTGCTCCTCTTCGAGCAACTCTTCTTCAAAACCATCATCTTCGAATCCATCATCTTCGAATTGCATCTCCGGGTCCATTTCTCCCATCCACATACTCCGCTCGATGATTCCATACATCTCCAAGGCCTTGAGTTGCTCAGCCGCCTGCTCAGCATTGTAAACCGAAAGCATCATCTCTGTATCCGCAGGCAGATACTTGGCAAACCCAAGCTTCGCGGCCCGCTCTTCCACACTGATCGAGGATTTCACCTCAGGAACAACGGTATCCTTGACCTTGTCGACCACCTTCTCGACAGCCGCCTTGTCATCTTCCGCAGGCGCCGCAGCGGGATCCTTGGCTTTCTCTTTGCAGGAGACGGTCGCGAAAACCAGCACCAATATTGCGCTCCATGCTCTAAAATGTAACTTCATGGGGGTTAGTAAAAACAACGTAGCGCGGCGATCAAGCCTCAATCATGCGAATCACAAAACATTTGCATCGCCCACAATCAGCAACATGCTTTCACAAAGAGTGTTTCCCGACCTCTCTCGCGACCTAAACCATGGACCTTTCCGACTTTAGAAAAGAATACTCAGCAAAAGGCCTTCACCGAGAAGATCTGATCGAAGACCCCGTCCTGCAATTCGAGACCTGGTTCAAACAGGCCACGGACCTCGGCCTCCACGAACCGAACGCCATGACCCTGGCAACCGCGACTTCCGATGGGGTTCCTTCCCAGCGCACCGTCCTCCTCAAAGCTTTCGACGAGAAAGGATTCACCTTTTTCACAAACTACAGCTCCCGCAAGGCCCGCCAAATCGAAGCCAACTCCGCAGTCTGCCTCCTGTTCCCATGGATCGTCCTTGAGCGCCAAGTCATCATCCAAGGACACACCCAGAAGATCTCCACCGCCGAATCTCTCAGATACTTCTCCACCCGACCTCGTGAATCCCAAGTCGGAGCATGGGTCTCTAATCAGTCCGAGGTGATTTCCTCGCGGAAAATCTTACTCCAGAAGCTCGATGAGATTCGCACCAAATTCAAAGATGGCGAAATCCCGCTGCCCTCCTTCTGGGGCGGCTACCGTGTTGTCCCACACACGATCGAATTCTGGCAAGGCGGCCCGGCACGAATCCATGATAGGTTTCTCTACAGCTCACAACCCGATAGCACCTGGCAGATCGAACGCCTCGCTCCGTGAAAAAACCGTCTCGATGGACATGATTCTGTTGCGTCTACTTTCTCCGGCTAAATACGTTCTCCCGATTTTTTTGTTCCTCGCCTCCTGTGCCGGGACACCGGAAAAGCTACAAGCTAAGCCCGAATCTGGTAACACCGAAGAAACCAAACCCACACTCGTCGGCCGGGTTTCTTCAATCCCGGCCGACCGGAAATTCATCCTGATCCAAGCCTACGGCAACTGGAAGATCCCGACCGGAGCCATTCTCGCGACACTCGGTCCCAATGGTCGTGCAGCCAATCTCCGGGTCACAGGTGAAAAACTCGGCCAATTCGCCGCCGCTGACATCCAGTCAGGGAATCTAGAGGTTGGTGACGGCGTTTACACCACCATCACCCGTCCAGCTTCAGATCCCAGCCAAGATACCGAAGCGCCTCCCGAAGAATTGTAAAACTTCCGCTTGAAAACACCCTGCAAAATCACACCCGAACCTTGCCGGAAATTAACCATTGCCTCATACTCCCATCATGATCAACTGGCTTCTCCTGTCCATCTGCCTTGCGCTACCTTCTGGCGCGCAATCCTATGCAACTTCTTCGGAAAAACCGCCACGTATCACTCGTGAATTCCGGGCCGCCTGGGTCGCCTCAGTCTACAATATCGACTGGCCTTCCGCCAAAGGCCTGAGCGCCAACGCTCAACAAACCGAGATCCGAGCCATCCTCGACAAGCTCGCGGTTCTGAAAATGAACGCCGCCATCGTCCAAGTGCGCCCCCATGCCGACGCACTCTATGCTTCCCAGTTGGAGCCTTGGTCTCCCTGGCTCACCGGCACCATGGGCAAATCACCGGGATACGATCCCCTCGCCTACTGGATCCAGCAAGGACACGCCCGGGGAATCGAAATCCACGCCTGGTTCAACCCTTTCCGAGCCCTCGCCAGCACCGACCAGGCCACCTCCAAAAACCACATCACCCGCACCAAGCCCCATCTCATCCGCAAATACGGAACCAAACTCTGGGCGGATCCTTCCCACCCGGGCACCCGCTCCCAAGCTTTGAAAGCGATCATCGATGTCGTCAAACGCTACAACATCGACGGAGTCCACCTCGACGACTACTTCTATCCTTACCCAGTCGGAAATCTCAGTTTCGATGACGGAAAATCCCCCGCGCAACGCCGTGCCGTGGTCGATGCCTTCGTGAGCCAGCTTTATTCATCCGTGAAAAAGGAGAAACCCTGGGTGCGGGTTGGAATCAGCCCCTTCGGTATCTGGCGTCCGGGAGTCCCGGCGGGAATCGAGGCAGGCGTGGACTCTTACGAACACCTTGCCGCAGACTCACGGAAATGGCTAAAAAACGGCTGGGTCGACTACCTCGCTCCACAGCTCTACTGGAGAATCTCCCCTTCCAAACAATCATACACCACACTCCTGAAATGGTGGAGCGATCAAGGATCCAGACCTGTCTGGCCCGGCATCGCCACAACCCGTATCCAGTCATCTGAAGATCCGGGACGACCCGCATCTGAAATCATCAACCAAATTCAACTTTCACGCACAACCGGCAGCAACTGGGTCGGCCATATCCATTGGAGCGTCAAAGGCCTCATGAAAAACCAAGGAGGAATCACAGCCCAACTTTCAAAGATCTACACTCAGCCAGTCGCCGTTCCACCGATGCCTTGGCTTAGCAAGGCCGTCCCAGCCACCCCTCAGCTCGGAGCCTCCGCCCAAGGCGACAAGACCTCCATCCACTGGAAAACAGAATACGCAGCCAAAATCGCGATCCAAGCTCGCTACAACGGCACATGGCAGACCGTCGCCATCGTCCCCGCCGGAACCCAAAAACTCGCATTCCCAAAAGCCGATGCCGTCGCAGCAACCTCTATCGATCGCTTTGGGAACGCATCGGCACCAAGAGTGCTTGCGATCCGATGACCTTTCCCAAAAAATACTGCGTCCAGCGCTTGCCATTGTTGCAAAAAATCCCGAACTTCATCCATACCTACTTCTCCATGAAAACACTCCTCCTCCTTCTCCTTACCCTCCCTCTCTCCGCTTCCGATCTCAACATGCTCACACCCGAGGAGAAAGCCGACGGCTGGGAACTCCTCTTCAACGGCAAGGACCTTTCGAACTGGCGCACGTTCGGCACCCAAAATCGCCCGGGACCAGGCTGGAATGTCGATCAAGGTATTTTGAAAAAGGCCGCCAAAGTCCCGGGCGGAAACATCATTACCAAAAAGAAGTTCAAGGACTTTACCCTAATCTGGGAATGGCGGATATCCGAAAACGGCAACAACGGTATCAAATACCTAATCGATGAAAAACGGGCCAAAGCCCCGGGTCCTGAATTCCAAATGCTCGACGACAGCGGTCACCCCGACGGAAAAATCGGACCAAAGCGTCAGACAGCCTCGCTATACGACATCTTCCCACCTGCCGCTGACAAGCTACTCAAACCCGTCGGCGAATGGAACCGCTCGCGCATCATCGTCCAGGGAAATACCGTCCAACACTGGCTCAACGGCGCTCCCGTCCTCGAATACGAACTCGGAAGCCCTGAGCTCGCCGCCGCCATCGAAAAGAGCAAATTCAAAAACGCGCAAGGCTTCGGAACGAAAATCGAAGGCCCCATCATGCTGACTGATCACTACGACGAATGCTCTTTCAGAAACATGAAGATCCGCCCCGGCCTTTTCGACTGAGTCGCCTCCAAGCCTTCACGCCGATTTTCCTTTTAGGGTTAATTGCATTGTCATACCGTAATAACCGCTCTTCCATTCGGAAGTCTCTTCGAAGATTTATATGATTTGTAACACCCCTGAACTTAAGGCATTCCTTAAAAACTGCACCAAGATCGAAGGAAAAAGCGTATGTGCCATTGATACTGAGGCGGACAGCCTACACCGTCACAAAGAATCCCTGTGCCTGATCCAGTTCACCGCCGGGGATGAATGCGTATTAATCGATCCACTCGCGATCGATGATCTCAGTCCTCTGGGTCACTATCTCAAGGACTCCACCGTCTGGATGCACGGAGCGGACTACGATATGACCATGCTGAAACGCGAATTCGGTAGCCTCCCCAAAACCGTTTACGATACCCAGATCGGTGCCCGCTTGCTGGGCGTGCAAAAATTTGGCCTCGGAAACCTCGTGGAACATTATTTCGATGTTGTCCTTTCAAAGTCATCGCAGAAATCCGATTGGGGCAAACGTCCCCTTTCAGAAAAGATGCTGGATTATGCACTCAACGATGTCCGCTATCTTCTGGAAATGGGAGACACGATTGTCGCACAGCTGAAGGAAAAAGGACGCTACGGTTGGTTTACCGAAAGTTGCGAGGCAGCCAAAAGCAAAGTCGAGGAACGCGACGATTCCAAGGAAGAGCAGTGGCGCATATCCGGCTCCGGCAAGCTCGAACCCTACGGCCTGGCCTGCCTGCGCTCTCTCTGGTATTGGCGTGACAAGGAAGCTGAAGCATGGGACCGACCCTCCTTCATGGTCGCACCCAACCGCCTGTTGCTCGAATGGAGCCAGCGTCTTTCCGAAAAGAAAAATGTCGAACTACCCTCGCACTTCCGCAGCGACCGCATCAAGCGTTTCAAGGAAATGACCGCGGAGCTCAACGAACTTCCAAAATCCGAATGGCCCGCGCGCCCGGTCAAAACACGCCGCAAACGCGACCGCGAGTTCGATACCCGCGTGGATGCGCTGATTGATCGGCGTAATAAGATCGCAGCCGACTTGGACATCGACGGCTCCCTCATCGCCTCACGAGCCGTCATCGAAACCATCGCCTCAAATGAAGCAGAGCCTGCACAGCTCCTGATGAACTGGCAGCTCGAGCTTCTCGATTTCTGAGCTCCACGCCCCATCGCACGACCTCATATTAAAAAATTCGACCTTAACTTGATTTGACCGCAGCGCGTCCTCGTTCACTGTCTCCGCAATGTCCGCTGAAACCAGCACCCTATTTTTCGACCACCAGGAGACTTTTAACCTGCGCGACGGCTCTTCGCTGCCCGCAATCAGGATAGCCTACGAGACCTGGGGTGAACTCGCGCCTGACGGCTCCAACGCCATCCTTCTCTTCCATGCCCTTTCCGGATCACACCACGCGGTGGGTACCAACACGGCAATCCCCGGGATCGGAGACCTATGGCAGCCCGAAATGCATCAGGGATGGTGGGAAGATATGATAGGCCCCGGCAAAGCCATCGATACCGACCACTTCTTCGTCATCTGCCCGAACTATCTCGGAGGCTGCTACGGATCCACCGGTCCTGCTTCGGAAAATCCCGAGACCGGCCAGCCATGGGGCTCCATCTTCCCATCGGTTTCCGCAGCCGATCAGGTCAACGCCTTCTCCCTGCTTATCGATTCCTTTGGCATCGGCACACTCCACGCCGTGGTCGGCCCCTCAGTTGGCGGACTCATCGCCCTAACCTTCGCCACCCGTCTCCCGGAGCGCGTCCGAAACGTCGTCACCATGGCTTCGGGGTTCAAAACCACTGTCCTCAATCGCCTGATCCTCTTCGAACAGATCCTCGCAATCGAAAACGACCGCAATTTCAATGGCGGCGATTTCTACGACTCCAAGCCACCCCTTTACGGCCTGGCGCTAGCCCGCATGATCTCCCACAAGACCTTTGTCCACCTCGACTCAATCGAAACACGTGCCCGCCAAGACGTGATCCAAGCCGAGGACGTGCTTCAATGGTATCGCGTCCGTGACCAGTTCCAGAGCTACATGCTCCATCAGGGGAAAAAGTTCGTCCGCCGCTTCGATGCCAACACCTACCTCCGCATCATCGATCTCTGGTCCCGCTTCGACGCCCTCTTCGAAGGGGATGCGGAAACCCCTGAAAAACTTTTCGAACGCTGCGCGAAAGCCGGACAGAAGTGGCTGGTGTTTTCTGTAGATTCGGATTTCTGCTTCTACCCGGAGGAACAATCCGAACTCGTGCGCCATCTTGAGGCCTCACACGTCGACGTGATGCACATCACCGTCCACTCCGACAAAGGCCACGACTCCTTCCTCCTCGAGCCAGACCTCTACACACCCCACATATTGTGGGTGCTCCGCTCATGATCCGCACCTCCATTTTTCTCTCTGGCGCAGCCATCATTGTGATCGGCATGGGAGCGGTGTCACAGTTGGAGAGAGAGTTAGGCATTCCTTTGCTTCAAGGTGCGCTGACCCTCGGCGGCGGATTGATCATCTGCGGGCTCTTCAGCTTCCGCATGCTCTGGCATGGAGTTATGGGCGCAGGATTACTCGCCCTACTCGGCCTCGGGCGCGGAGTCCTCAACTTCCCAGATGCCGCGAAATATATCGCCGGTGAAAGGGCCCGTGGCCAGGCACCTATCCTCGAACTGGCCGTCACAGTCACGTGCGCATTCCTGCTCATGCGCATCCTCGGTGCTTGGAAGCGCGAACGGACACGTCGCCTCCTTGAAGAGTAAATTACTGCTCGGAAGTGTCTTCAGGTTCCACTTCAGGTTCTGGCTTCGGAAGAAGATCCGTCCACTGATGGAGCTGATAACCGCTGCCTAACCCACCGATCTCTTTAAGCAATTCGAGGCACTTCTGCCGCCATTTCTCATAATCAGGAGGTCCATTGCGGATCTCCCGACTACCGGGAAAAACCACATAGGTGACTTTCAGATCCGAGACCGGACGACTGTAAGGCGAAGCGTTTGAGTTGAGCTCCTTCGCCATCCGCAGAGATGCCTCACCGACTTTAAAGGTCGGCCCTCCATCACCCACAATACACGGATAGACCTTCTCACCGTAAATCACAACCGCGTAGTCCCCCACCTTCGGCGCATACGAATCACTCCGATCAGTCAGTAAATTCACAGGAATCACGATGAACGGATCATACTCAGCAATCAGGTAACTTCTCGCTTTTAAATCAGAGATCCAAAGCTTCAGCATCGTGATACGATCCTTCAGCCAGATTTTGCGCGCGGCGGTCGTCTGACTTTTCGCCAGCTCCTTATTGGCATTGCCGATCCGCCGCTCGAATCCAGCGATCATCGGGTTCGGGGTCTTACCCGTTTTCCTCCAGCCATAGCTCGTAAACGGCTGGTAGTAGGTCGAATTTACGATCGAATCCGGCATTTCCGGAAGCCGGTCACCATCGGACCCATCCGAAACCACATCCATTTCGGCCTGCATCAGAAACACTTTCCGACCGCTCTCCGAGCGGAGGTGCATGATCGTCTCGCAGTCATAGATATTGTGTTTGGTCAGAAGCTCGTTGAGCGCGTTTGCATCCCGCCGCACCCGCTGGCTTTTGTTCTCGTAAAGCTTATTAAACCACGGCGAAATCTTTCCTTTATCGAGTAAATCCGGCAGAGATGGCAGGATTTTGGAAAGCTTCGCATTGCTCATCTCCAGTTCTGCGATCGTCGTAGCAGGGGCGGGCAGCTTCAATCTCAGTTCATACTGCGCGACATAACTGTCGTCCTCCCCGCGCTCCACCGAGGCGATCCCACCCTTCTCAAAGGTGATCTCGGTTTTGAACGGAATCCCGCTGCGAAGTTTGCGAACATCAGTCACCTTTCCCAGTGGCAACGGCCGCAGCTGCTCGGGGCTTTCATCACCATCGTCCGCTAGTGGTTCGGCTTGCCTGACCTCGGCGAGTTCCCGCTCCAGCTTCTCCTCCATCTCCGCCCGCAACCTTTGCTCAATCTGCATTACGATCGTCCTTTCGTCGATCGTCGCCTGCGGCTTACGGCTTTCTGCCAACTGCTTGAGATTCCGACTCACCTTCGCCGGTATCTCAGTGAAAAACGACCCCACCACCGCGGCCGCCAGTATCAGGAATGCGACCCCGAACCACGGCACCCCCCTCCGGACCTCGCGGCTCTTGAAATTCTTTTCTTCCATGGATCAAAAAATATACGGATATCGGAGGGAGTTTCAATCCCAGTTGTCGCAAATTATTCCCCGGAGCCCACCGCCTCACCGATTTCCTATAGGCAATCGCGCGGCGGCATCATAGGCTTCGCGCGTGACCCGAGATCCAGCCCGTTCCAACCTCAAAACCGATGGGAAATTTTTCCGCTACGGTTCGGAACGCTCATGGCTCAAGGCCGTCACCTACGGCCCCTTCCCTCCCGAAAAAACTCCTCCGCCACGCGAGGAACTCGCGCGGGTCAAAGCCGCTGGTTTCAATGCGATCCGCCTTTTCACACTCCCTGACGAAGCGCTGCTCGATGCCGCCCACTCCGAGAACCTGCTGGTTTTCGCCGGCCTCGACTGGCGGCACTACGAGGATTTCATCTCGCGGCCCGCCCTTATTTCCGCAGCAGTAATAAAACTAACATCCTGGCTGCGGAAACATGCCGACCATCCGGCCATCGCAGCTGTCTATGTAGGAAACGAAATCCCCTCTGATCTCGTGCGCTGGATGGGCCCCACGAAAGTGAGAGAGGTCCTGGAATCCCTAATCAATACCGGCCGCGAAACCGCCCCCCACCTCCTCTTCGCCTACGCGAACTATCCATCTACCGAATACCTGGAACCCGCCAACGCCGACTTCTCCGCATTCAATATATATCTGGAGGATCAGGACTCTCTTGCCGCCTATCTTCGCAGGCTACACAACATCGCCGGAGACCGCCCGCTGGTGGTCTCGGAATTCGGCATGGATTCCCTTCGCAACTCTCTGGAAGTCCAGGCCGCAGCTTTGGGTTGGGCTTTGGAAGCCGCACACTCGGAAGAAACCGCCGGCTTCACCGTCTTCTCATGGAGCGACCTTTGGCAAAACAATGGAGTCGAAGTCACGGACTGGAATTTTGGGATCACCGATCGGGATAGCAACCCGAAGCCATCCTATCGGCTTTGCAAAAACTTCACACCCAGCCCTCCAGCTCAGACCGAACGCCCATTTTCCATCATCGTCTGCACCCGCAATGGTGCCGCGCGCATCGCAGCTTGCCTCAAAGCAATCGCTTCCATGGACGGCGGCCCCTACGAAACTATCGTCGTCGATGACGGTTCAATCGACGGAACCACCCGCATCGTTTCGGAAAAATTTCCTTCTGTCCGCCTCCTAAGTATTTCTCCCTCCGGCCTGAGCGCGGCTAGGAACTTTGGTGCCGCAAACGCCTCCGGCGAAATTTTCGCGTTCACCGATGACGACTGCGAGCCAGACGCAGAATGGATCGTCCGCCTCGACCGGGCATTCCGAAATCCATCCATCGCCGCAGCAGGTGGCCCGAACCTTCCGCCGCCAGCCCGCAACTCCGATGAAGCAATCATCTGCGCCTCTCCCGGCGCACCGAGCCATGTCCTTCTCGAAGACACCCGCGCCGAACACCTCCCCGGCTGCAACATCTCCGTCCGTCGCGAGGCCTTCGAAAAAATCGGCGGATTTGATCCTGATTTCCGAACCGCTGGCGACGACGTCGACTTCTGCTGGCGGCTTCGCGACGCCGGTCTCGAACTGGCTTTTGTCCCCGGTGCCTTCGTCTGGCACTGGCGCCGCCCCTCGATCCGAGCTTTTCTTAAACAACAGATTGGCTACGGAAAAGCCGAACGCATTCTCCTCGCGAAGCATCCCGAACGATTTTCGAAACACGGGGAAGCCCGCTGGGACGGCTTCGTTTACGGCGGTGGTCCAGTCCGGGTCACAGACGATTCAATCATTTACCACGGGCCGATGGGGCAGGCAGGCTATCAGGCAATCACCAATCGCATGCTCCCCTTGCGCCCTTTGGACTCTAGGCATCAGAATCCGTTAACGGAACTCATCTCGCAGGCAGTCCGCATTCTCCAACCCGCGGTCAGAAGATGGTCGCGAAACCACAAAATCAAACTACCGCATTTCTCCTTGGGAAATACCAATTCAAAGGAACAATCGACCGAGTTCGCCATCGCCTACAGAAACGAAATCGATCGCCACATTATTCTCAAGCATTTCGTTTCGCAAGAATGGCAGGCCGCCGGCGCTCGCGATCCTTGGGATTTGGAAAAAGACGGAACCCGTCTCCTGATCGCCACCGAAAGACTCGGTCACGGCCATCTCAACAACCTCTTCCGTGTATGGGGCGAATCAACCCTCATCCGCAAAACCCTCGCCTCCCTTCCTGTAACTCACTAACTTATTCCCATGTCCCTCTTTACCAAAGATTACGATTACCAACTGCCCGAGGAGCTCATCGCCTCTCGCCCTCTCCCCGTCCGATCAGCTTCACGGATGCTTGTCGTCCACCGCGATACTGGTAAAATTGAGCACCGGATGTTCTCAGATTTCGAAAGCTTCATCAGAAAGGATGACCTACTCGTTCTCAATAACACCCGCGTCATCCCCGCCAGGCTATTCTCCGATGACGACCGCGTCGAACTACTCTGCCTCGACCAACTCTCACCCACCCTCTGGCGCTGCCTCGCAAAACCGGGGAAACGAATGAAGCTTGGTCACACCCTCAAGGTCGGTGGAACTACTGGAACCGTAGTGGAAGTTATGGAAAACGGAGACCGCATCATCCGTTGGGACCAAGCCGTCGATCTCGAAAAGCACGGCCATCTCGCACTACCTCACTACATCGGAAGGGACGACGACGAAGCGGACCAAGAGCGCTACCAAACGGTCTACGCCAAACAAGAAGGTGCCATCGCCGCCCCCACCGCAGGACTCCACTTCACCACGGAGATTCTCTCCCGTATCGACCACGATTTTATCACCCTCCACGTCGGTGTCGGAACCTTCCGGCCAGTCTCCGTGGATGACATCGAAGAGCATGTGATGCATTCGGAACGGTATGCCGTCACCCAGGAATCAGCGGACAAGATCAACGCGGCCAAGCGGGTAATCGCCGTCGGCACAACCGTCACACGTGTCCTAGAATCATTGGCATCCGATACGAACCGGATCTCCCAGAACGCAGCCATGACTGGCGAAACCGATATTTTCCTGCACCCACCATATAAGTTTAAGGCGGTAAACGCTCTACTAACAAATTTCCACCTCCCGCAATCCACCCTCATCATGCTCGTCTCCGCCTTCGCGGGCCGCGAACTCACCCTCGAAGCCTACCGCCTGGCCGTCGCCGAGAAATACCGCTTCTACTCCTACGGCGACTGCATGTTGCTCCTTTAAAATTCAACTTTCAAATCTCAAATCTCAAATCTCAAATCTCCAATGCCCTCCCCACCACCTCTTTTTGAGTTTTCGAATTTAAATTCTAAATTTTTATGAAAATCGTCTCCTGGAATGTCAATGGCATCCGCGCCGCCCTCAACAAGGGCCTCACGGAATTCATCTCAACCGAAAACCCCGACATCCTCTGCCTTCAGGAAACCAAGGCCCGCGAGGAACAGGTAGAGCTCCCGCTCGAATTCGGTGCCTACAAATCCTATTGGAACTCCGCTGAAAAACCCGGCTACTCCGGCACCGCCATCTTCACCAAACATGCCCCCATCGCCTGCACCCACGGCCTGGGAATCGAAGAACATGACAAAGAAGGCCGCGTCATCACCTTGGAATATCCGGATTTTCACCTCGTTAACGTCTACACAGTCAACGCCCAAGACGGCCTACGCCGCCTCGCCTACCGCCTCGATTGGGACACTGCATTTCGCAACCACCTCAACACCCTTGCCGCAACTAAACCCGTGATCTTCTGTGGCGATCTCAACGTCGCCCACAACGAAATCGACCTCGCCCGCCCCGCAGCCAACCGCAAAAGCGCCGGCTTCTCCGATGAGGAGCGCGCCAGCTTTTCCGAGCTACTCAAAAGCGGTTTCATCGACTCTTTCCGACACCTATATCCCGACAAAACCGAGGCCTACTCTTGGTGGTCCTATCGCGGCGGAGCCCGCCAGCGAAACGTCGGCTGGAGACTCGACTACTTCGGGCTCTCCCCCGCCCTCATCGACCGCCTCCATGAAGCAAGCATCCTACCAAACATCATGGGCTCCGACCACTGCCCGGTGGCTATTGTTTTAGAGTGAGGACAAACTCATTTCACCAACTCTGCAACAATGGTTGCGACATTCCCCCTCACCATCGCCTCGTAGCTGCTCACACCCCGACCATCGGCGATGAGCTCACCGCCGAGTTTAATCCCAGTGTCGCGGGTGAGGCTTTTCAGCATCTTGGGATTCGATTCCCTCTCCGGGAAGATCGCTGCGACTTTCTGCTCTTTAAGATCGCCAATCAGCGTGGCCAGTCTGACCGCGTCCGGCATCTGCTCGCGGTTCATTCCCTGCACGGAAAACGATTCAAAGCCGTATTCATCGCAGAAATATTGGAAGGCGGCATGAGCAGTCGCCAGCTTGCGCCTGTCCTTCGGAATGCGAATCACCTCGCGCTTCACCCATTTCTCCAACGCATCCAGCTTCGTACGATAGGCCACTAAATTAGCCTCGAAGTCATCGCGCGCCTCCGGCAATTCCTTCGAAAGCTCTTCCGCCACCACGCCAGCCGCACGCCGGAACAAATCCACCGAATGCCACCAATGAGGATCGAGCTCAAGGGCATGATCATGATTATGCCCTTCGTGATCGCATGCACCATGCAGAGCCGGCAGGGTCGCACCCACCTCCACGATCCTTACCTTATCGCCAAGCACCGCTTTAAGCTCCGGCAGGTAGTTTTCCAAGCCCATCCCGGAAACGAAATAGACTTCCACCCCTTTTGCGGCTACCAGATCCTTCGCTTGCGGCGCAAAGCTGTGGGGATCACCGTTCTGACCGATCAGGTCAATCACTTCGACCTTGTCACCGCCGACCTGCCTCAAAATGTCTCCGATCAAGGGATGCAGCGAAACGACCTTGAGCTCAGACGCGGAAACCGAGCCAACGAATCCGACCAATAAAGCGAAAGTTTGAATCATTTTCATGCGGGTAACTTTGACGCGACTCTCAGCTAACGCAAGTATTTTGCACTAATATCGCAACCGCGATGCACTCCCACGAACAATAAGGAGCGCCTCAAGAATCGTCTGAAACAGCCCAAGCACGCTCCAGAAGCGTGGAAGACACCAACAACCTGCCGAAGAAAAGAACCAAAGAATCCAAGGATTTACGGCCCCAATCATTTTTTCAGATTCGTCAGATTCGTGGTGCCTTCATTCTTTTACTGACGTCTAATTGTCTGGAATGTCGTAATGTCAGACATTCCGCACCCAACCGGTATCATTCTTCAGCCAAATTCGGGATTTGGATTTTGTTAGGAGTATCTTTGAGTTTTGCTTTTTGCGAGTGGGTTAGTGTCGATCGTCTCGTCAAATCCTAGGGCTTTCAGATATAGCCGTCCTTGCGGTTTTGTGTCGTTGGCTATCAGCGGCTCTTTGAGGAAGGAAAAGTTTTTCTCCACGTGAGGTGGTGACTTGGCTTTCCTGCGCTTTGTAACTGACTCGTTGGCGGTTTACTGACGAGCTCGATGTTTCAGCTAGAACACCTAGATCGTCCCACTTCCCTGCATCGATGGCTTGTCCGATAACCCGGTCGTGTTCCTTGAAGGTGGTGGGGAGGCGGGAGATGAAAAGGAGGACTTGGAGCTGTCTGAGATTGCCCGCCGTGATGAGTTTGCAGTCGGCGGCATAGGAAAGTTCACCGATGTTTTTTCCTAACGGTTTGTGCAGTCTCGCGATGCGCTGGAGTTCCTCGTTGTTGAGTGTCTCATCGCTGCAATTGCCGTTTTGCATTTTACCGGAAATGGGGATATTGCCTTCCACGCAGAGCATTGAGACCATGAATTGCTTGAGGTCGCGACGCTTATCCTTGCCGTATCCGTAAGTGATGTGTGGGGCTTTTTTGTCAGAAAGGCTGGTGTTATAATCTCCCCAGACATTTACGCTGGTGGTGTCAAAGCTGCACTGGCTGGTGTCGAGATTGAAGACGGTAGCTGCTCTGAGAGCGACCTCGGTAAAGAGCTTGAGGGTTCCTTTTTCGTGGATGCGGTCGAGTGCGTTGCCCAATGCGTCGTCGTTGAAGTTGCGGGGGTTGACGGGGATGCCGAAGAGAAGTTCGGTGCCTTGGTCGGCGATGAATTCTTCCGCTTTGTAGAGCGGGCTACGGCCTGAAAGGGTGCCGCAGACCATGCCGGTGACGAGGGTGCCTAGTTCAGAGCGGTGTTGCATGGGATGCTCTCGTTGATTAGATCAATGAGACCCAGACGGTGAGACATTCGGGCGATGGCTGGGATGTGGTGAACTCGCAGCATGAGGGAGTCATCGACGAGTCGCTGTGCGGAGGAGACCGGCTTGCTCATGGGAGAGAATGAGCCAAAGCATACATACAATGTACAGAGCTGTTAGATTTACGGACTTCTCCTAGTTCGTAACTGTCTCACCTTGAATCCATTAAATATGAAGAATATTTTCATCCCGTGAGGTGCGGAATGCGTGTTGGAAGTCCACGTCGCACCACGCGTTCAACGGAGCAAGACCATTTGTAAAATCCTCGGGAAACTATTCTGACAGCTTTGTCCAGCAACTGTCTTTTCTCTTAGGTGCGAATCTGATCGCGATACGGGCTATTCCTGCCCGTTTGAAAGGGCACCATGACCGAGGAATAACGAAGCTATTCCAGAAAAGCGCACAGCTCCGCTTCCACCCGCGAAACGGTATTAGCTGCCGAACACTTCTGTCACCGCTTGGCCGTCTTTGAAAATAGCGGCTCGGATGTTAGACTCTTCTCCTCCCTCGATAGGTTCCGTATAAACTGGAGAGGTTGCGGTAGGATTGGTGCCATCGCTTGTATAGCGGATCTTCACACCTTCGCTAATTTCTCCTTCTTTCTCGATACTGATACGTCCATTGGACAGGTCAGCGACGATATTTAGCCTTGCTAGGAATGATGGATCGAAGGCTGGACGGCCGTCTTTGCCGCGTGGCATCAGATAAACGACGGCACCGGTTTCGGGTTCCCAAATCTCCAGACCTTCGGGCAAGTCGAAGGGGTTCTTGGCATCGATCTCGCCAGTTACTCCCTCAATGCTATCGACTTTGATGGTGCGGGTAAACATCATCTTAGGGCTGACGCAGAGCCAGTTGATTTGGTTGAAGGAACCAGAGGCGCGGGTCCATGTCTTGTCGTCATCGTTTGCACGTAATGGGGCTCCCCAGCAACCTTCGCCGATGAAAGTGGTGCCGTTGGCATCATCGCGGATAAACCCTTGATCGCTACCGGGTTGGTTTGATGGGCGGACGGGCCAGGTGCGCTTGACCACGTGGCTATCGCACTCGATTGCGAGATCAATTCCAAATTTGAAAAATAGCGGCGCCCAAGCGTTGTATTGGACGTGCTGCTCGGTTTTAGCAGATGTGTGTGGACGAAACGGATGGTGGTAGTGGGCGATTTTCCAGGTCGTTTCCTGGTTCCTCTTGAGGTCTGATTCAAGCCAACGACCTTGCGAACCTCCACGAGTAATGTTGCTGTTGAGCGTGTAGACACGGAGAAATCCGTTACCGAAATCGACGGCGTAGTAATCATCAGGTATCGGCGTATCAAAAATAGCGTGGATATCTTTCGCGCTCTCGTGGTTGCCACGGGCCGCGATGATAGGGATCATGTGGCCGTCCTTCCGAGTTGTGAGCTGCCAATCATCAAGCCAGTTGCCCCACTCTTCTGGGGTGGGTCGGTTGATCATGTCGCCGCCGAAGCAGACGAATAGCGGGCGCAGCTTGGCTGCTGTGCGGTTGGCGCGCTGGCGGGCGTCGCGGTGGTTGCGGCTGTCGCCGCCTGCCACGAACGAAAAACTAGCGGGGCTATCGGGCGCTGTCTTGAAAGTGAGACGCTGACTCTGGGAGTTTTCATCTTTGATGATGAACTCGTAAAGCGTGTCTGCTTTGAGATTCTTTAGCCTGACAAATCGGTTCTCCAACCCTAGGTGCGAGGTCTTATGATCGATGCTGGCCGTCTGGCTTGCAGCGGCCGACTCGACTTCTTTGTAAAATAGGCTGGCGGAGCCACCATCGATCTCACACCAGCCGATGGTGATGGATGAATCGGGTGAGTCGTTCCAGATAAGGCGGTATTTGTCAGTGCTTGCAAAAGCAGGAACTGCGGAGGCGAGAAGCAAGAGTAATGAGAAAATTTGTATCATGATTGAGCTGAGGTGGGCCTTGAGTCCTCTGCTCGACTTGCGCGCAGCGCAAGCAGTATTATCAGAGGCAGAAGGAAATGTGGCGAGCGATAGAAGAGCTCCGGAAGCCAGCGGATTAGGGTTTCCATGGCGGCTGTTGGTTCGAAGTAAGCCCACGGGCGGGCGAGCGCGGTCACGAGTCCCCAGACAACCATATAACCAAGGCCGAGAAGGCGCACCCAACCGCGGAAAAAGATCGCGGCGGCGGCGATGAAATCGAGTATGCCCGCCGTCAGCAAGAACGCGCTGGCATGTGATTCAGATTCGAATCCCAGGCAGAGCATAGTCATCTCGACGAATTTTCCCGGTTGCGGGTGGTTGAGAAGGACGATCTGCGATGTTTGCCCTATCGCGAGCAATCCGTGTGTAACGAAAGTGATCGAGATACTGACCGTTGCGACAATACGCCACTTGTCTTTGCCGAAAACCAACAAGCAAAGCACAATTGGGAAACAGATCTGGCTAGCGTGTTCCAACCAGTGAGCAATGCCTTCACCGGATTCGTAGTATTTTAACCATCCGAGGAATAACAAGTCCAAAGCGATGGTGAGATAGAGCGCGGCGGCGATGAAGCGACTGCGGCGCAGTGGAATCAGGACGGTGACTGCGGAAAGAAAAAACAGCCAAGCCTGCGCACGGACGACGTTGCTGATCCCACCATCGACCTGCATCGATGAAGCCCATGTGTCCCACTCCATTCCGCTGAGAGTTTTCACCGACCCAGAGACCATACCTTCGTCCCAGAGAAGTGCGCGCAGGGGCATCTGGCCGTTCCAACACATCATTCCATGGCCAAATAACATCACAGCACATCCGATGCGGAGTAGCCAAGCGATGTGACGTGGCTCGGAGGTCAGGACTAATGATTCTTTAAGTGGCACGGGATATCTTTAAAGAGCACAGGAGAATAACTTCCTCAACCTCGACTATTTCTCATACTGCTAGGAATTTCCTTTTGTTATAGGCTCCTAAAACAGCAGTTGGGCTTGACCGGAGGGCGGGGAAAAGGGGGCGGAAGAGGTCTTTCAGTGATGCAGTGGGCGGTGTTTCGGTAGGAGGAACCGCCAGGCCGCGCCGGGATCTGGCGGAAGCTTGGGCCTGCGCTGCGGTATTTATTTTTTGCTGGTATAACTTTACTTGCCGCTTTGCCAAGAATTATTGAAAAGCGATTTTTTTGCCGATGGAAGGCGTCAGGCGTCTTCGAGAACTAGGGTGCGATTATCCCTCACTTCGTTCGGGATCTGCGGTGTCGCTCCGTATTCCTCAAAACTTCAATCGCGGTGGGGAAGTGTCGTCCAATTGGATCTTCTCGTGTTTCCACGTCGGACTTTGATCGACACAGTCCGGCTCGGGATTGCAGGGATTCCGGGGACGGTTAAACCAATCGAGGTCTCACCCTTCGGGCTACGACTTCGCCTCCGTCCGAAACGCCTCCAGTCCACCGGCGTTGTTCGATGCAAAAGGCCGGTGGCATAAGCAATTTTATGAGGTTTATCAAAGATCCGACGTAACTACCCAAGGAGGGAATTCCCACTTTCCGGAACTTGACCACCCCGATCAGGTGGCGGGGGCGAGACGCTGGAGGAGGCGGCCTAAAACAAATGCAAGGGGAGGCAGAATGATGGCGGTAATGAACATCAAATCGACGCTTTCAACCCGTTTCAGATTCAACC
>Ga0209390_10000777_pt1 | contig 63452 bp, 54 predicted proteins | sample BON01_FD_187212 | JGI IMG/M metagenome (GOLD analysis project Ga0209390, IMG submission 187212) | Freshwater microbial communities from Lake Bonney liftoff mats and glacier meltwater in Antarctica - BON-01 (SPAdes) (version 2) | ecosystem: Environmental > Aquatic > Freshwater > Ice > Glacier...
AGGTTGGGATGGGACGTTTGGCGGCAGACTCATGCAAGATGGCGTTTATGCCTATAGTTTAGAGTTTCGCGAAAGTGGTTTTTCGAAGGTTTTTAGATCGAAAGGGAGTTTGAGTTTGATGCGGTAAGGGAAATTAATTACGAATTACGAATTGGGGGAGAATTATATATTTTGTGATTACGGAGTTCATTTGTAATTCGTAATTAATTCAATACGGTTTCAAAGCCTTTTTATAAAACGTTCGAATTTCCGCGGGACTAGCTCCTTTTTTAAAAAGACGAATAGCTTTACTGTTGACCAGCTGAATTTTTAACCAGGAGTTTGTTCTGTATTTCCGAATTGAAACGATTGTACTTTCTCTGAGGATTTTAAAGGATGTAATTTCGCGTGCGCGTTTCATGAAATCGTATTCTTCCATCATGCAATAATTTTCATCGTAACCATTCAATTCGTCAAAAAGCACTTTATCCACATACAATGTTTGATCTCCTCCTCTGCACCAAACATAATCAAATCGAGTGAAGAACGCATTTATCCTCAAAAGCAATCGATTTCCCTCAAATTTCTGTCTAAAACAACCAATTTTTGATCCGTTTCGATGACTTTCTACTATTTTTTCAAGAAAATTTATTGGAGGCAGAACGTCTGCATGAACAAAATAGAGCAAACTTGAAGTTGCAGCTTCTGCTCCAAGATTCATTTGATGCGCTCTTGACTTAATAGTTGAAGAAATAGCTATATCTGCACCTTCCTTTGCAATTTTCACGCTATTATCGCAACTTCCTCCATCAACGACAATAATTTCAGTATTTCTTTTGCTATCCAACTTACGTAAATATTTGAGCAAACGAGGCAACAATTCAGCTTCGTTGAAGACAGGAATGATAATACTTACTTTGTATTCTTTCATACTAAAAATTGACGTAAATCTTTTAGATCTTCTTCACGATCCACATCAGATAAAGCACTTAAAATCGCAAGCTTTTTGCCCATTTCGTGTATCGATTTTTCCGCTTCTCGAAATACCGTATCTGTGCTCCATTCTTTTCCAAGAAAAACACTTTCATCTGGATTGGTTGTTCCAATGAGATAATATCCACCATCAATCGCAGGACCGATGCAATAATCGTTATTTTCCAACCTTTCAAAAGCATCAGAAATTATATCAGCTGTCAATTCGTAACAATCTGTTCCAAGTACAACTATGCGCTCTGCTCCCTCTTTTTTCACTTCTGAAATTGCATTGAACATTCGAAGTCCTAAATCACTACCACTTTGAGTTTTCAGTGAATAGTCGCTCCATTCTTCACTATATTCTTGAAAATCAGAGAAAAAAAGATATTTTTTTGCTGCAATTTGGCTGGCTAAGTCATGTGTATGCTTCACTAAAACTGAATAAATTTTTAACGCATTTTCATTCCCAATTGTCGAAGCCAAACGCGTTTTCACTTTCCCAAGTTCAGGATTTTTTTGAAATATAATTAATGCATTTTTCATTTATAAAATTAGATTTTACTGTCTATGCAGACGAATAAATAGCTGTAAATTGTATTTACACGAAAATAATAAAAAATAATAGAAAATTCTGAAAGTTGTTATAACATTCAAAATTTTAAGCCACCGTTCCTCCACAACTAGAACCAGCACCAGCTGTACAACCATAACAATGTTCGTTAACGATAATATGTCGACTTTCAATTTGGTTCAAATCGAAATCTGATAGATGTTTGGTGTTTTTCGTTGCCACTTTTAAATCTAACATTTGATTGAAATCGCAGTCATATAAATAACCATCCCATCCTACAGAGATTGTATTTCGGCACATGACACTAGATGCTGCAACGGGATTAAATGCGTTCACTAGCTTCTCCATGTATTTTTCATAGTTATTGGAAGCGACCAAATAACTCAAATAACGACTGACAGGTAAATTTGTTATTGCGAACAGCTCATTGAATTCTATTTCAAACCCTGTCCGCAGTTTTGTCTTAAACTGTGTTTGCAACGAAGCTTGATCAGGCGGTAAAAATGCGCCAGATGGATTATAAACCAAATTTAAAATTAACCCTGTATCTTCTATCCCGTAACCAACCTCGTTTAACATTTTAAGCGCACGAATACTTTTATCAAAAACACCTTCACCACGCTGAGCGTCTGTTTTAGCGGAACTGAAATAAGGCAAGGACGAAGCTAATTCAACCTTGTGCAATTTAAAAAACTCAGGTAAATCGTAGTAATTTTTGTTGGCAACGATAATCGTCAAATTACATCGAACGATTATTTTTTTACCCTTGGCACTTAACTGCTCGACAAACCATCTAAAATTTGGGTTCATTTCAGGAGCACCTCCGGTTAAATCCACGGTATGACAGTTTGTCTTATCGATAGCATCCAGACACAACTGCATTGTTTCAATCGTCATGATTTCTTTTCGATCTGGACCTGCGTCAACATGACAATGATCACAGACTTGATTACACATTTTTCCAACATTAATTTGGAAAACATCCAATTTTGTTGGTTTTAGCGGGAAGAGATTGATTTCATTTAAATTCTCACGAAAAGGTTTTAATCCAACAGATTGTAAAAGTTTAAGTTGCTTGTCTGATTCAGAAAGATCATGACCTAATGCTTGAAGAGATTTTGTTACTGTTGCCATAGTTTAATTTACATCGAAAGACTATTGTATTTATTCATCATTTGAACACTGTGTACCAAAGAAGCGCCTCCCCGAATTGCTGCTGCCACATGAACCGCCTCCATTAACTGCTCCTCATCGCATCCTTTCTCCATTGTATCCTCTGTATATGCATCTATACAATACGGACATTGGATTGCGTGGGCCACAGCTAAAGCAATAAGCGCTTTTTCGCGAGCCGTTAACGCACCCTCTTTGAAAACTTCTCCATAATAATCAAAAAACTTCTTCCCTAAGACAGGTTGGAATTCCGATATTTTTCCAAACTGCTTAAGGTCTTCTGGGTTGTAATATGTCTCCATTTTATTTATTTAATAACGTTTAGAATTACCTTTTGGATTTCCTGTAAGAAAAATAATTAAATATAACTAAAAAGACGACGCGTCGGGAGTAAGTCGAATAATCCCATAAAACCTTACAGTAGAATGTATGCTTAAATTTCTATTTAGGCAGTGATTTAAAAGCAATATTCCATTTGTATTTCCATTTAAAATAGAAAAAGAGAATAGGCTGATAAAGGAACATCGTTAATAAAACTTCCCAACCGATGACCGGAGCAGATATATCCATCAATAAAGCGTCCGTCTGCAAAGCTTGCCAGTTATTCGTTACGACAAGAGCCGCAAAAATATTATTAATGGCGTGGTAGCCCATTGCAAGTTCAAGTCCGTTATCGAAATGCGTTATCAAACCGAGAAAAACTCCATTCCAAATGTAAAAAATCAGGGCTAATTTCCCTAGCACTTCGATTTCTGGATTCGCTGCATGCATAAGCCCAAAAAGTATTCCGCAAATCAAAACACGCAAGAGAGGTCGCCCGATAAAATTTAAATTTTTAAATAAATAAGATCGAAACAGAAGTTCTTCACAAGTAGTTTGTAGAGGCAATATAAACAAGCAGATTAAGAGCAAACTCCAAAATGTACTTGGCTTATAATTCCATATTAACACATCTGAGGCAAAGTAAGAATATGCCGTCATTAAAACCAAGAAAGCTCCCCATATTCCAAAGCTTAGAAATACTCTTTTCCAATCAAATTGTTTACGTGCGCTAAAGAAATTAATTATGCTAGATCGATGAATGTACTTTATAGCAAAAACAATCGCCAATAACCCAAGTGCAAATGGAATTATTAAAAGCGTTAAAAAGAGATTACTGCCCAGTAATTCAGCCATTCCTGTTTGGGTAAGACCACCTAGTTCATTTTCATCCAATGCTTTTGCAAATAAAGCGATAACCAGCGGTATTTGACCAATACCAACAAAAACAGACCCCAAAAGGAGTATTGTTGTTGCAAATTGCCAAAAACCAAATTTACCATTTTCGGGCAACTGGTAGAAAGGTTTAATCGTCTGACTCACTGATTATTTCGTTTTTTGGGATGAAAAATAAAAGCAGGAAACCGAGTAAGAAGAAGATTGTTACTGAAATAACAGACATACGAATTGAACCTGTGATTTCCTCTATATAACCGAAGAAGAAAGTCCCTACAACTATTCCGATTTTCTCCGTTACATCGTAAAATGAAAAGTAACTGGCATGATCTTCTGTTTCAGGCAAGAATTTTGAATAAGTTGAACGAGCAACGGCTTGCACTCCACCCATTACCAATCCAACACAAGCAGCAAGAGCGTAGAACTCTGTGGGTTCGTGAACGATGTAATAAGCGCACAAACAAATCAAAATCCAGAAAAAGACAGCAACCATTAAAGTTTTCACATTCCCTACAATACCTGATAATCTAGACATTAAGAAGGCGCCAGCGGCTCCGAGTATTTGAATCAAGAGTATAGCTATTATCAATCCAGACGTTCCTCCATTTTCAGACCAATTAACTTCTTTACTAGCAAAAATAGTCGCTAACAACATAACTGTCTGAACTCCCGTATTGAAAAAGAAAAAAGACATCAAATATCTTTTAAGGCGTTTTGTTTTTTGGAAAGACTTAAAAACAATTATTAATTCTTTGAAACCTTTGGTTAATATACCTTTTCCTGGTTTTTTATTGTAAACATTATTGGGTAATGCACGGTATGTAATTTGACTAAACCCGGCCCACCAAATACCAACGAAAACGAAGCACCATTTCGCTGGCAGATCCAAAACTTGTGTCCAAACCAAACAGATAATCAACAATATCATAGAACCGAAATAGCCCATGGTAAACCCTAGAGCTGACACTTTATCATGATCTTTTGGTTCGGCTATTTCTGGTAAGTAGGCATTATAAAAGACCAAACTATTCCAGAATCCAATTGACGCAAAGAAAACAGAGAGCATGCTCCATTCCAAGTTTGCAGCATCAAAAAAGAACATGCTTATTGCGGATAAACTACCGAAATAACAGAAAAACTGTAGAAATCGTTTTTTATTTCCCGAGTAATCTGCGATTCCAGAAAGAACAGGAGAGAGTATCGCAACCGCAAGAAATGATGCAGAAAGAACATAAGAAAATAGTACAGAGTTGGAAAAATGCATGCCAAAGAAGTCAACCATGACAACCTCTCCTTTTGGCAGTTTCGTTAAGCCATTTTCTTTGAGATAATGTTTCGTCGTAACGGCATCATAAAAAATAGGGAATATCGCTGACGAGATAACCAAATTATAAACTGAATTAGCCCAATCGTAAAAGACCCATCCTCGAATTATTTTTTTATCGCCTTTAATCATGGATTCATTTTAGCTTAGAATACCATCAACAAAATTCTGAAGAAACAGATACTTTTCATTCAATTTCCCCTCTAAATTAGTTTCACTAGCATTAAAAATTATTCTTTCAGAGTCACCATTTAGAAAGTGAGGAAAAACACTCTTCATCAATTGATTTCCAAAATCCTCTGATGCCTCTTTTGGTAATTCCGTAGGCAAATTATCAACAGCCATGACAACGATGTTATTTTCTTCCTTCCAATCACCTTCTAACTCATTCTCCACATTGTATCCATACAAAGGATCGGCGATAGAACTTGGTCGCAAAGTACAGGCTATTGGACCCGCAATATCACAAGAAATATCTGCGACTACTTTTAACGCAGTACATTTTTTCAAATCCTCTAATGTTAAAAGTTTTGGTGCGGCATGATTCCAAAAGTGACAACTTATATACACTTCAGATTTTTGAACATAGTCAACTAAAGTTGCTTCATATAGTTCAGGGTTATGATAAAATTCACTTTTTTCAAAGCTTTTATCCGATTTCTTTTGATAGTAATCCGACGACTCTAAATGCGTGAATACGGGTTCTGTATATGATTCATTTAAAAATTCTGAAGGAGAAACTTCTAATATGGGCAATAAATCTAAAATTTCTCTTGCACCATTTCCTACTTTGCCGAATCCTGTGAGAACAATTTTAGCTTTTTCTTCAAATTTTACCTTGAGCAATTCAGCCTCCATTTCTTTTCGATCGAGACAATCTTTTGCTCGTCGTAGTTCAAATAAATTCGTTTTTAAGCCATATGCGTAGAGCGCATTGTAAGCTCCAACTATTCCTGCGAAGCGACCGAAGCCAATGATTCTTTTTTGATCTTTATTCTTCAATAATTCGTAATCAATCAATTGAATTTTTTTATCGAGAACAGCCCTTAGCAGGTCGCGATTGTACTTTTGCTTTTTCACCGTATGCGAAAAAAACAGGTACTTTTTATTCTCAATTAAATCAATAATATTGACTTCTTTAACACCAATTAGAACGTCACAGCCCGACAAATCCTCTGAGAGGGTTATTCCCTCATCTGCATATTCACTATCACTAAAGGAACGAACGGCACTAGGCTGAATATACAATTCTATTCTACCAAATGTATTTTTAAGCATTGCGCATTGCTTCGGCGTAAATGGAACTCTTCTATCAGGTGGCACTTTACCTTCTCTTAAAATTCCAATTTTTATTTTTTCCATTTCTTTTTATTCGATAGGAGTTTGAAGTAAAATAGTATCAATAAATTCTCTGACACAACCTTCACCACCTTTCTTATTCAAAACTATGTCTACATTGGCTTTTACTACTTGAACGGCATCTGCAGGACAAGCAGAAAAACCAACATTTCTAATGACTTCCAGATCGTTGATGTCATCACCAACGATTGCAACATTAGCTAATTCTATATTTAACTTCTCACAAAATTCTTTAAGAATATTTATTTTTTTATCTCGACCTAGGTAAAAATGCTGTATGCCCAAAAGCTCAGATCGCTCCTTAACAGCTTCGCCTTTGAATCCTGAAGAAATTATTCCAACTTGAAAGTTGTTTTTTGTCAAATGAAGAATAGCCATACCATCTTTGGCATTGTATTTTTTCATTTGATCTCCACTTTCGCTAGCATACATTCCACCATCCGTCAAAACACCGTCAACGTCCAGGATAAGAAGTTTAATCGCTTCAATTTTATTTTTCCATTGATTAGGACGGAACATCGGTTTGAATAATAGACTATATAAATCTATTTCATACTCTTCTGTCACAGCCATTAAATCATAGATAGTCAACTCATTGGGCTCGTCGACATTCATATCCTGTAAAAAGGCATAATAGTCCAGTCCAAATTGGTCACAAAGTCCGCGAAGATTCGTTTCTAAAAGCATCCTTAAATAATAGTATAGCCTACGCTTGTAGCTACCGGTTTTAAACTGTTTACCAATTGGCGGAATTCGTCATGATTAAGTTGCTGAGCGGCATCCGATTTTGCCACTTTTGGATTTGGATGTGCTTCTACCAACAATCCATCAATCCCCATTGCTACGCAAGCACGTGACAAATCTGCAATTCCGTAGGCATAACCCATGGCATGACTTGGATCTAAGATAATTGGTAAATTGCTATATTGTTTAACCCAAGAAACGCCGCACAAATCCAGCGTAAATCGTGTTCCTGTTTCAAACGTTCGAATTCCTCTTTCACAGAGAATTACATTTTCATTTCCACCGCTTAAAACAAATTCAGCAGCTTGGACAAATTCTTGAAGTGTTGAACCAAACCCTCGTTTGATTAATACTGGTTTTTGAGTTTTCGCACATGCACGTAGAATTCCTTGATCGTACATTGCTTTTGCTCCAACTTGAATTACATCTGAATATTCTATCACCTCATCAATTTGGGAAGCATCACGAACCTCAGTAATAATATTTAGTCCATGCTTTTCTCGCATTTTAGCCAATAACTTCAGCCCTTCTAATCCCAATCCTTGAAAACTGTATGGACTTGTTCTTGGCTTGTAACATCCACCGCGCAGCGTAGTTAAACCTAATTCCTTTATTAGTAAGGAAGAAGATTCGATTTGTTCTTCCGATTCAACCGAACAAGGACCGCCGATCATAACCGTATTCTTGGTATTTCCTCCTATGGTAATGTTACCAATTTTCACTTCACGTGTCTTCTTGAGGTAATCTCGCGATGCCAATTGGATATCGTTTTTCATTGGAAAAAAAGCTTCTACACTTTTTTCAATTCCAGCTGGTAATTCCTTTAAGGAAGAAGCCGTAACCAAAACGTAAAAGTCTTCTTTTTTATAAAAAATAGCCTGACACTGCATAGCAATTTTTTCTGCGTCCGTGTGACTTGTTGTATTTTTTAAATGTATGATCATAACTCTCCTTTGATAAGGTTTACAAAGGTAACAATTCCTTTTGCTCTATTCGCTGAATCTTTTACAGGAAGATAAGTTACCTGAAATTTACATTCGCGTATTACTTTCATCATCTCGATAACGGTCATTTCTTCATCCAATGAAACAGGCGTTTTATTTACCAGTTTTTCGGGAGACATTGCATTGAAATCTGATAAGTTTCTCAATAGTCCTTTACGAATATCTGCATTAGAAGTTAATCCTTGTAATTCTCCTTCACGATTAATAACCAAACAAAATCCCAAATTACCTTGTTCAATTGCTTTCAAAATATTTTCGTTCGACAATTCTTCGGTTAACACAGTTGGTGCTTCTCCGATGGGAATCATGAAATCTTTAATTTTGTAATGTGAATCCATTTCACGCGTGGTCAAATCCATTAAAGCGTGACCGATACTTGGCGCTTTAAATAAATAAGAACCTGAAACAGACGAGCGCACACCTAGATTACGAAGAATGAAACTAACTTCTCCGTTCACACCTCCATCCACATGTATAGCTTTTCCAGGGAATTTATTTCTAAAATTTCTAATCTTCGAAAAGTTATGCGCATCGAAAACTCCTCCGCTTTGACCCGGGATTGTTGCCATAATGAGAATGAAATCCATTTCTGAGAAATTTTTAAAGACATCCACTGATGTTGGCGTGATTACTGCCAAACCTTTTTTACCAGAAATATCTTCCGGGATTTTAAATCCTGGTTTTAATTGCTCGTACTGAAAAGTAAGGTATTCAACAGGTGTTTTTCTCAACAAGTCAAAATATTTCTCTGGTGTTTCTGTTATGATGTGCAAATCAATTGGCGTATCTGTCCATGTGCGAATTTTGTCAATGTCCTCAAAAACGCGAACATCATCGTTGCAATCTACGTGCAATAAATCCACTTTGTGATCAATCAAATCTTCAATAACTTCCTTAAGAGATCGTTTAATGTCGCTGTAAATCGATGCTGATATTTTCATATTTTATTGATTGATATTGTAAAGTGTTTTAAATTGACGGTTCGCAATTACCAATTCTAAACGATTGGGATGGACTACTTTTTGAAGACTGTCTTGTAAACTTTTCAAAATTGCCCTTTCATCGAAACTGAATTGCTTTGGTTCAAATTTTGCGCTTGGAATTAACTTTAATTCTAGAATTTGACCCTTTCGTTCGATTTGAAGAAATTGTTTTTTTTCACCCAAGAGTTGGTGCTCTTTCCAATACATTGCAATGTTTCGAGCAATTTCTTCATCATCTGGGTTTGTAAAAAAAATATCTAATTCGTTAGATTCTAATTTATTCCCGTAATCTTGTCCGCATGCACCCAAGAGAATGAGAAGAAGAAATAGAGAAGAAATTTTTATTTTCGCCATAAGTGTTCAAAGATAAGCAGCAAAATGTTAAAATCGTTACTTCTATTTGCCAAAAAACCAAGAGTTATCAAATGAAAAAAAATAAGGTAAAAAACGCGAAATACAAAGGTGCAGAAGGTCGATTAAGTTTAATTGATTTAGCTATTCCCGAAAGTTATTCTGGGAAGCTCATATTATTCGTTCACGGATTCATGGGTTTTAAAGATTGGGGAGCTTGGCAGTTAACTGAAGAATATTTTTTAAATCTGGGTTTCGCGTTCTGCAAATACAATGTTTCACACAATGGTTGTTCAACAACTCAACCAACAGATTTCGTCGATCTAAATGCTTTTTCGAAGAACAATTACAGCAAAGAAAAAACTGATTTAAACCTTGTTTTGAATTGGTTAAGTGAACAAATGAAACCTTTACCTGAAATTTATGTTATTGGTCATTCGCGAGGAGGCGGGGTTGTTTTGCTTTCAAACCAAGATACACGAATAAAGAAAATAGCAACTTGGGCGGCTATTTCAGATATTGGCAAAAGATTCCCAGTTGGCGAAGGACTGGAAAAGTGGAAAACGGATGGCGTTCGTTACCAGAAAAATGGTCGAACGAATCAAGAAATGCCCTTGTATTTTTCACAATATGAAGATTTTGTTGAATACCAGCACGAGTTGAATATTAAAAGTTCCATTCAATCGATAACCAAGCCTTTGTTGCTCATTCATGGAAATGCTGATACTTCGGTTTCCATTTCTGAAGGTGAAGAATTATCGCTTTGGTCCGGTGTTTCTTTGAATACAATCGAAGGAGCTAATCATACTTTTGGCGGCTCGCATCCATGGAAAGAAAAGAGTATGCCCTCAGATTTGCAAAAAGTTTGTAAACTTACAGCTGAATTTTTCCTATCCTCATTGAAATGACAAATCAAGACGAACAAAACGAAAAGCTAAGTTTACTTACCGAACTTATAAAACTTGCAAAAGTTGATGAAAGCCTTCGCGATAGTGAATTTCAATTTCTCTCCGCAATAGCAAATCAAATTGGTGTTTCGCAAACAGACTTTGAAAATCTATTTGATGAATACATCGAGTTCAAACCACCCATTTTTGAGTTTGATAGAATTATTCAATTACAAAGGTTGGTACTTTTAATGAATATTGATCAGGTTGTTGAGGAAAAACAATTGTATCTCATCAAAAATCTAGGAATCAGAATGGGACTTAATCCATTGGCGGTCGCTGAAGTTCTTGATACGATGCATAAATATCCAAATATGATGTTACCTCCAGAGAAGTTGATTTCTATTTTTAGGACTTTTCACAATTGACTATGGAAACTAGAATATAGATCGTCCTTTGGACTGATGGGGTATGTATTTGATTCGTGCTTAAATCAAAATTTAGCAGCGAGCAATGCGAGGGTTCCAAAAAAAACTAATTTAAAAACCTTTCTCGGTCTCTTTTCTCAGGAATTGCACAGAACCCTTTGCTAATCTTATGCCGTCGTTTGGCAATGAAATCGTATACTTTATCGCGCAGAAATTGAGGTACTATCCAGAAATATTGGAAAATAGATATTGGAAATTTTAAGTTTCTCGAAATACGTAAACCCGCATCTGATTTGGCATGTAAAATGCCATTCTCCAAAAAATAGACCGTACTTAAATCTGGTATTTCCCAGTTTCTTTCTTCGAATAGATTCTTTGTGAATTCAGACTGAATAGCGGAAAAATAGATTGTTTCATCTTTTTGATATTTCAAGACAAATTGGACGGATTGATTGCAGAAACCGCAGTCGCCATCGTAAAATATAATTTTTTCTGGAGTTTTTATCACAAAGTGAAGGTACACAAATCTCACTGCTTATCCTCTTTGCACTGTCTTTTATTCTCGAAAAACGATACTTTTTCTTCCTGCCGAAGGATTAGAAAAATAGTATATTTGTCAAAAATTTGATAAAATGAAAAATATAGCTGTAATCGGTGCAGGCACCATGGGAAATGGGATCGCTCACACTTTCGCACAATTTGGATATAAAGTAAGCTTAATTGACGTTCAACAAACCAATTTAGACAGAGGGATGGCAACAATTGCGAAGAACTTAGACCGTCAAGTTGCGAAGGAATTGATTAAAGAAGCGCAAAAAGGAGAAACATTGGCAAACATCACCACTTTCACAGATATGAAAGCTGGCGTTTTGGGCGTGGAATTGGTAGTTGAAGCAGCAACTGAAAATGTTGATTTAAAATTGCAAATCTTCAAAAACTTGAGTGAAGTTACTTCAGAAAATGTAATTCTTGCAACTAATACTTCATCTATTTCTATTACGAAGATAGCGGCTGTTACAAATCGTCCTGATAAAGTAATTGGAATGCACTTCATGAATCCAGTCCCTGTAATGAAGTTGGTTGAAATTATTCGTGGATATTCTACATCTGATGAAATCACAAAATTAATCATGGACTTGGCTCAGAAATTAGGGAAAACGCCTGTTGAAGTAAACGATTATCCTGGATTTGTTGCCAACCGTATTTTAATGCCAATGATCAACGAAGCCATTTACACATTGTACGAAAGTGTGGCTGGTGTTGAAGAAATTGATCAAGTTATGAAATTAGGAATGGCGCATCCGATGGGACCTTTGCAATTGGCTGATTTTATTGGTTTGGATGTTTGTTTGGCAATTTTGAATGTACTACATGATGGATTCGGAAATCCGAAATATGCGCCATGCCCACTTCTTGTTAATATGGTAGCTGCTGGAAAAAATGGAATCAAAACAGGTGAAGGTTTCTATTCTTGGGGACACGGAACGAAAGAATTGATTGTTGCGGACAACTTTAATACGTAAAGCGAACAAAACGATATAGAAAAGGAGCTTAAGATATTAAAGCTCCTTTTTTTTGCATCATTTTTAAAATATTTAAAATGTGAAGTGATAAAAATAAAACCTTGTTGGGCAATTGGCCAATTACCAAATTAGCGAATTGTCCAATTTTCAGGGTACCTTTATCATATCAACAAAAAGAGGAGAAATAAATCTCCCTTTACTAGTTGGCATATCCAATCCAAGAATTTGTGCCATCGTTGCCGTTATATCAATCAACTCGTAATCATCAGTAACGACTTTTCCTTTCGTAAAATCTGGACCTAAAGCTGTTAAACTAATGTGCCTACAACAAGCACAGCCGCCACCATGCGATCTATATCCATCTTTGTGTCCATCACAATGGCGACCGTGGTCATTTGTAATAAAAAGTGCCGTTTTATTTCTGTATATTGGATCTGATTGAATCTTATTCCACAATTCTAGAGCTTGTTTATCTGTACTTTGAATTCCTTTCAAGTATTTCTCCCATTTTCCCGCATGGCCTTGAACATCGGGTTCTAATAAATTAATTAGCATCAACCTTGGATGAAAATTTGAGATTACGCTATCGACAACTTTCATGGTATAGGGATCTTTTCCATAACCATAACCTTCGCCCAGAGGTCCACACCAAGTACGAGCTAAATTGTCATTTTCCCATCCTTTATAGCGAGTATTTGCTAAAATATCCAATTTGCCTTTTGAAGTTATTATCCATGCATCATCCTTATTGCGTTTTTTATCACGCATATAGTATTGGAAAATACTCGGATATTTAGGTGCTTCCATTCCGCTATTTTCTACTTTTTGGTAACGCCCAGTTGTAATTGCTGCATGACCGGCATTGGTGAATGTTGAACCGTTATTATAAAAATGGTCAAAAAAAGTTGCTTGGGGCAAAAGACTATCTCTAAAACTTGGGATATATTGCATATTCTCAGCTCCAAATGTTTCCGAATATCTTGGACCATCAATAACAAGAATTACAACATTCTCTGCTTGAAAAATCTCAGGAATAAGGACAAGTTCTTGATTCGATTTTTTAGCTCCGAAGAACAAACCACCTAAAGGAATTGCTCCTGCCAAGGATAAAGCACAAATAACCAAGACTTTCATCATAATCTGAAATTAAGGAAATTTAGGAAACTGTTGAAAATCAGGATCTCTTTTCTCTAAGAATGCGTTCTTACCTTCTTGAGCTTCTTCCGTTAAATAATACATCAATGTTGCATCGCCTGCTAATTCCATTAATCCGTGCTGACCGTCCAATTCTGCATTCAAAGAGCGTTTGATCATTCGAATTGCCAAAGGACTTCTTTTCATTATTGTTTTACACCATTCAACTGTTGTATCCTCTAATTCAACAAATGGAACAACTTTATTTACCATTCCCATTGCCTCTGCCTCAACAGCTGTATATTGATTGCATAAGAACCAAATTTCACGTGCTTTTTTCTGTCCAACGTGCCTTGCTAAATATGAAGAACCAAAACCCCCATCGAAACTACCAACTTTGGGCCCAGTTTGTCCAAATTTTGCATTATCAGAGGCAATCGTTAAATCGCAAACCACGTGAAGAACGTGACCACCGCCAATTGCATAACCGTTTACCATTGCAATAACTGGTTTGGGTAATGAGCGAAGAGCCTTGTGTAAATCCAATACATTTAAACGTGGAACGCCATTTTCAGAAATATAACCTCCAACACCTTTGACATTTTGATCTCCACCAGAACAGAATGCTTTATCACCTGCGCCTGTCAATACAAGTACGCCAATATCATTTCTTTCGCGACAAATATTTACCGCATCCAGCATTTCAAAATTAGTTTCTGGCCGAAAGGCATTGTAAACTTTTGGTCTATTAATTGTGATTTTTGCAATTCCTTCATGAAATTCAAAAAGGATGTCTTCGTATTTTTTGATGGTTTCCCACTTTCTATTGGACATAGTATAATTTTTTCGATTCAAAGTTAATTATTCGACGACAATTCTTTTGGATAATTTGGGGGATTTAAAAAATTAATAGTACCGTTTTCCAAGAATTCGTTTAACAAATTGCTTGGCGAATAGTTTAAAGTCAAAAGTATACATTTTACCTCCAGAAGAAAGAAAAGCATGCACGCCTTTGGTCATTTCATTTGCATTGGAAAGATGGACATTAGCGTTGAGATTCAATTTTTCTTCTAAAAACCCTTTGCGGATTAAGTAATCTTGAAGTGGATACAATTGAGTACAAACGCCCATTTTCTTTGTATGGAACAGAATAGTTTTATCTTTCAAAGTATGTCCATTATTCAATTGAATATTCATAGAATAATACTTTCGATATGAAATTTTTAACTTTTCTTCCAAATAATGAATAAAAGTGAAACTGTTTTGCAGATCGACGTCAATGAAAACGAATTTTGCATTTTCACGAGCTAACAATCCGAATATACTGTTTTCACCGAATGAACTCTCCTCCTTTAGTTTTACTATTTCATCCGCTTTTTTCCCCCAAGTATAAACAGAATGTAAAGGATCGAAAGAGCGCACAAAATCTTTTCTCCGTCCGATTCTATTGGAAAGAGCGCCAGTCGTTGGCTTGGTTTTTTGGTAATCGAAAACATCGCCATTACGCAAGTTATCTGTGTAAGCTGGAAAAATTAGCGTTCCTTTCTTTACCTTTAGTTGAAGTGTTTCGATAAAAGTATTCACATCAAAAGCTGCTTCATTTTCTTTAAAATATTTAGCCAAATTTGACAGATCTGAAGATACAAAGACAACATCATCCTCTTGTAGATTGAAGGTTTCCACAAATTCAGTATATAGATTTACTTTTTCAATCATTTATTGAGATACAAATCGGTAAATTATAGTTCCATCTTGCGATTTTGGTGCTGCACTATTAAAGGCAAATCGTGACATTTTCGCATACTTAATTGCTTGTTCTACCATGCAAGGATTTGCTCCGAAACTTCGGATAGCATTGTAACTTGCTCCAATAATGTCACCGTTGGAATTTACCTTAATATCTACTACAACTGTTCCATTTGATCCAACGCCACAAGTGTAACCAGGATTTCTAACATACCAGTTGTTATTTTGATGTGGATTTCGATCGATTAAACTCCACTCCACCATTACATTGCCCGCATAGGATTTATCTCCACCTGTTTGCGCTGGCTTCGATGGACTTGTTGCGCTTGTATTGGGTTTATTTTGTTTTTCATTCTCCATTTGCTGACGAATCCGTTCTCGTTCAACGGCTCCACCTGTTTCTTCAAACAGTTTTTTCTCGTAATCTTTAACGGACTGCGAAACACTTTGCGCCGACTGATTTTGGGAGTAATTCTCATTACTCTTTTCCCGTTTATCATTCTGATCGCGCGCCATATTTTTGACATTGTCTTGGAAATCTTGCGGAACTTCAATTTGTTCCTTATCTAATTCTATTTCCGGTTCTTGTTGTATTGAGGCACCTTCGTGGAAAGGCGTTATTGGGAAGTATTTAGTATATGAGCGCATTTGTAAATAAACGAAAATCAATATGTAAGCCGCAAAAGCAGCAATAATTCCAAATTTATTTTTGTCAATTAATTCAAAAAATCGGTTCATACTATTTTTGGCGCACCACCTTATTTTCGGGAAGGTACAAAAAATCGATGCTGCCTTTTCCTATTAAAACGTAAAATGTACTATTCAATTGTCGAATCTCGCTGTATTCTAGCGGAACGATTATCTTTCCATCAATTCCATAAAGCCCAACGCTCTCGCCACTTGTCACCAAAAAACGCTCCTTATCCATTCGGCTAATTTCATCAAATTCTATCGGCACAATAGGCAAACCTTGACGATTAATTACCCCTTGTTGATCGAATTTTGCCACAATCGCATTCTCGCCTTGAAAGCTTTCCGCCCAATCAAATGTAGGCTTTAAAATAACTTTGTTTTTTGAATCAACATAACCCCAAAGTTTTCCTTTGTTAAATGCTATCAGCGAAGAAAATTCCCCCAATTGATTGTAAACATTTGGTATAATGAACTTGCCACTTTTATCAATTACACCGTATTTCCCTTTTGATTTAACTAAGGCAAAATTACCAATAAACTGACTATTCTCCATATAATTTGGGAAGGTTTCAAACTTGGGTTCAATCTTAATAATTCCATTTGAATCTATGTATCCTAATTTTCCTTCGTAATTAACGACAGCATATCCATTGCTTAAATTTCCAATTTCATAGTACTCGGCTAACAGTACGATTTTTTGTTGATAGTCCATAATACCGAAAAAACCGTCATCTTCAAAGACGATATAATTCTTTGAGAATGGCTTTATCGACGAATATTTCGGAGGAAAAACATATTCACCTTCCGTGTTAATAATTGCCTGAAAGTCGCCTATTTGAACATTTGCTCTACTTTTCTGAAATGAAAAAGCATCATCAAATTTCATTTTAATTCGTTCAATTCCAAATTTATCAAAGTAGCCATATCTATCATTTTTTTGCGCGTATATCAATCCATCAGAGAAAGTCCCTATATCTTCAAATTCGCAAGCTAAAATCATTTTCCCGGAACGATCAATTAATCCAAATTTTCCGTCTTTTTCAACAACCGCTCTACCTTGTTCGAAATCTAACCCACCATCAAATTGACAAGGTATAATTCGTTCATTCATTTTATTAATGTAGCCATATTGTCCGTTCAAACCAACAAGCGAAAGACCTTCACTAAAAATACTTACTACGTCATAAACGGGCGGAATAACCAAATTCCCATCCAGATCCATAGCTCCAAATTTGTGTAATACTTTAAATGGCACCAGTACTGTTCTCGCCATTTTAAGATCCGTTTTTATTTCACTTTTAAATGGATATTGCGGATACTCTTTCTCAAATTCTTCAATTCGTTCGTCTGAATAGTCGTACATGTAAACTTGATACAAACGACGCCAAGCTTCCTCTTTGTTACGATTGTTTGGGTTGTTGCTAATAAATTCTCTAAGTGACTCTACCGTATTTTTGTTTGTCGCCAAATTATAAACTTGATCTTCTGCCTGCAGTTTATATGGATTTTCAGCGAATGTGATAATGAAGTTTTGATAACTTGCAATGGTGCCAGCTTTCGTTTGCTCCCTGTATTGCGACAAGTTGAATCCTTCTTTTGCTTCTTTAAATAAGTAGCTATTGGGATATGCTGACATGAAATTGCTGAATGCTTTGGAAGAATTATCTACCCTTGTTAATCGAAATGCCAACGAGTCTCTAATTTTTATAGACCTCGAAAATTCAAGCGACTCAGGATTTTTAATCGCAAAATTATCCCAGTCGCTCACTGATTTTTGATTTGACAAACGATTGAAATAATAAGTGCTTATTTTTTGTTTTAAGTCAGCAATTGCATCCTTAGTAAAACCATATTTTGAATACCGTTCAACTTTTTTAGCTTTTAACAAATCAAAAGTTGATTCTGCTAATCTCACTAATCTATATGCAGAATCAATCTGATGAAACGGATTATCTTGTCGGAAATAGATTACCGCCAAACCAAATGCTGCCGGCGATGTTACTTTTTTTAATTTTTTCTCAAACTTTTGTTTCGCATCGAAATAATTATGCACTTCCAAGCTTTCGAAAGCTTTGTCAATTTTCCCAGCAATTGAAACACAAGGAGCCGAAAACAATAATATCAGTATAATTACACACCCACTCTTCATGTTACAAAGATAGAAGTCAAAGGCTCATTCTATTGTTTTTCAGAAAAAAAACGAAACAATAAAACACAAAAAAAGCCTTTCGTCTCCGAAAGGCTTCTAATACTGTCCAACAGCTTATTTTTTGTTTCTTGCCCCGAAACGGTTGTTGAATTTATCAATTCTACCTGCTGTGTCCACAAACTGAACGATCCCTGTAAAGAAAGGGTGTGATTTGTGTGAAATATCTAATTTTACCAAAGGATACTCGTTACCGTCCTCCCACTGAATAGTTTCAGATGCAGGTGCGCAAGAAGGGCACAAAAAAGCATAGTCATTTGACATGTCTTTAAATACCACTGGTCTATAATCTTCTGGGTGTATATCTTTTCTCATTTTTGTGCTATTAATTCGATTGTATCCCTTTAACAGGAGTGCAAATTTAGACAAAGATTTTTAAATTTCATCAAATTTCTTGAAATAAAATAAACTTTATACAAATTACGTTATTTTTGATATCAAACAAAGCTATGACAAAGTATATTTTCAGTATCTTTTTTATTTTAGGAATAATATTGAGTTTTTCTATTGCAGGTTGTAAAAAATCACTCAACTTCTCAAAAGAGAACTTACTATTTTCTGCGGACACTGTGCTTTTTGATACCGTCTTCACCACAATAGGCTCAACTACAAAAAGATTGAAAATATACAATCCTTCTAAATCTACTTTAAAAGTGGACGAAGTTGAATTAATGGGTGGGGCAAATTCTCCATTCCGCCTAAATTTTGATGGTATAAAAGGAACATTATTTTCTAATACAGAAATGGAAAAAGATGACAGTCTATTTATATTTATCGAAGTAACTTTATCTGTCAACAACGGTGTTTTACCTTTTATTGTGGAAGACCGCATTCGTTTTAGGACAAATGGAAAAGACCAATATGTGCAATTAGCAGTTTGGGGACAAGATGCGTATTTCCATTACAAAGATTTAAACATGGGCACCTGGCCAAATGACAAGCCACACGTAATTTACGGTTATGCTGCGGTTGATTCTGCTCAAACATTAAACATTCAGCAGGACACAAAAATTTATTTACACAAGGATGCCATCCTATATAATTACAAAGGAACATTAAATATAAACGGAACTCATGGTCATGAGGTAACTCTTCAAGGAGATAGGCTAGAATCTTATTATCAAAATCAAGCTGGACAATTTTATGGAATATATATGCAAGAGGCGCGGCCTTCAAAAATAAGTTACACAATAATTAAAAACGGCACAGCTGGTATTCACGTGTTTTCAGAAGACTCATCCAATAGTGGCTACACATTAGCGGTTGACAATACGATTATTCACAACAATTCACGGTATGGCATTTTTATTTATTCTGGAGCTAAGGTTAAGGCGGAAAACTGTTTAATCTTTAAAAATCAATCCTATGCCCTGTTGGTTTTAGAAGGTGGTGACTTCAACTTCAATTACTGTAATTTATTGGGATACGCGTCATCAAATCAAGTTCCGGCGGTTGGTATTTCCAATTTCTTTAAAAACAGCCAAGGGATAACGAATTATAAATCTATTGATGAAGGAACAATTACAAATAGCGTAATTACCGGGAATCAGGCGACTGAATTGATAATAAGTACGCTTAACCCAGGTGGAGTTTACAATTTAAATTTTACGCTAAATAACAACTTGATTACCGCAGAGGTTATACCCACAAATTCATTTTTCCAATTTAATAAGTGGAATTTAAATCCTGGTTTCATAAATATCGACGAGGATAATTTCCATATTAATTCGTCTTCCCCAATGAATGCGCACGCGGATAATTTCTTTATTTCCCCGCTTGTGTTGCAAGATTTAGACTTAGTGACCAGAACGCCCGCTAAGGACTGCGGTGTCTATGAATCTTATTAAATTCTCCTTATATTAAAGGACAATTACTTCATAAATATTTTAAAAAGTAATCATCTATCGAAAAAAAAGAGATATTTGTGTCTAAAAGATAACTTAAAATGATAAATGCCCCGATATTCAATGATTTAACTGAAAAGCAAAAAAACAAGCTGCTTGAGGAGTCCTCTATCTTGATTTATCCAAAAACCTCAATAATTTTTGAGGAGGGGAACAAAAGCTCGGGACTTTATTATATTGAACAAGGCACTATAAAAAGATTTATTTCAGGCTTAGAGAATCGTGAGTCTATATTTGAAGTTTGCGGTCCAGGAGATATTTTCGGTCACGGTATACTTTTTAATGATGAACGACATTTTGATTCATCTGCAGCAATTACCGACGTCAAATTACATTTTATTCCCAAAGCAGTATTTCTGCAATTCATAGCTGAAAATAATGAAATGAGTCATAGTTACATCAACTTATTAAGTGAGGACAGCATACGCCACATTCGTCATTCACAGGTAGTAACACAATTAAGTCTTAAACAAAGAACGGCATTTTATCTTTTGTACTTACAGTCTAAAAACTTAGACAAGAACAATATGGATGTTGAAATTTCTAGAACAGATCTTGCAAACCTTCTAGGGACAGTAAAAGAATCAGCCGTACGTATTCTACATGAATATAAAACTGCAAATGCCATAAAGAGTATGGGAAGGAAATTAATTATCCTAGACTATAAATATTTACTGACTGTATCCAAAATATTCAAATAAGAAAAATGCCTACATTTCATCAGGCATTTTTCTTATTATTAGATAATATATTAGTTTATTGAATAATAATTTTCTGAGTCCGTTGGAATGAATTTCCACCTACAGCAACAATATATATTCCTTTGGCTAATGAACTCACATCCCATGAAAGACTTAGTTTTTCGCCATTAATTTTTGAATCAACAGATCGAACAGTTCTTCCACTCATTTCCAAAAGCTCAACATGCATTTCGTTTGCGAATTGAATTCCCTCCATCTTGATGTTTAATATTTCACCGTTTTGAAAGGTAACAAGATCAATATCATTAATACTATTCTGAGGAGAACCTGCTAGAGAGATCATATCAAAAGAAAAGATTCTTGTTCTTCTCGATCCTCCCGAACCAATATATTCTCCTGTATACCAAAACGTATCACCATTAGGATCCAATGTCAATTGGGAATAATCACCGAAACGATTGTAATTTGATTGGAAGTAAGAGCCTTCAATTGCTCTAACTTCTTGAACAGTCATTTGACCGAGTGGATCAAAGAAATGACGGCCCGTGTATCCAAGACTAGGATATGAGTTTGGACCAGAAATCGAATAGGCCATTCCAATATTTCCATTAAGATCCATTGCAATACTTCCTAAGAATCGGCTATCAACATCTGGAGCAAATGTTCCTTCTTGATAAATTGAAAATTGGTTAGTCGCATTATCTTGCCGAAGCTCATACCATCTTATACCGCCTTTATTTGCATTGTTAACATCTACAACATTGCACAACATTACCGTGTTGTAGCTTCCCCAGCGAATATACTGAGCTCTGTAATTAAAAACAGACGCAATTCCATCTAGTTTCTGAGAAGTTCCTTTTTGTTGTATGTCATCCCAAGAATTAGTAAAGACAGCATTAAAAGCAGATGGATACAAAGTTTGGTGCAAGGTTATGGAGCTTAAACTTGGTGTATTCCAATCTACTTGAAATTTCAAAATTTTAATTACGTCGTTTGAAACTGCTCCTGACCATGCATCATCTTGAAAATAGAACATGTAATTTGGCGTTCCAAATGGAGGTAAAGCGCCATCTGCATCTGCAGGCAAAACACTTTTAAATCCGTATTGCGTTGTAAAACCTGGCGTATTCATGGCTATATATGATGCCGTATTTGCACCCGCCAGCATTGCAGTTCTATCAAAAACAACTGCATTTTGACTTCCTGAATTTGAAGTCATATAATATCCATCCGACCAAATAGAATATTTTGGATAATCGGGAAAACTAGTTAAACCGTATGAATACGTTGCATACGTACCTAGCGGATCGGGTGTTGTTGAAACAGCGAATAGAATTTTATTACCAGATTGTTGAAATTGCGTGATTACCCATCTGTCGGCATGTCTGTCATACATGACTATTGGGTCTCCGTCGTTTGTGCTTCCTGACCACAATGAACTTAAAGGTAGGTTTCCCGACATGGCAGATCCAGTTTTACTATACACTTTATAACTTGAATTAACTGCTTGAACATAATGATTTGGCCCAACTGCTCCAGATGGATCTGGTGGCAATCCGCCTAACAATCCATCAAAATTTGCCAGTGGTGTTTTCGATGCTTTCGTTCCAAAACTTTCTTGCAATATTGGGTCATTCCCAATAGGTAATGCTTTTTGATTAACAACTGTTGGTCTTTTTCTACTTTCCTTTACTGTTCCTTCATTGTGCGAAGTAACTGTTGCTTCCGGACCGTTAAAATCAGAAATCGGTTTTGTAATTCCTAAAAAGATTCCTTTCACATGTGCTATTTCCGCATTCAATTCTTGTTGCGCGAGAATGGTAATAGTAAAGAATAAACCGAATCCTAAAATGAAGTATTTTTTTTTCATAGATGATTTTATTTTGAACTTGCAAGTTCGTAAAAATATATCGTTAACAAAAATAAACGTTTACCTAAATATTGGATACCTATCCATGAAACATATCCTTCACTCTTTGAAAAAAGCCTTTTTCTGCACCATCAGGATTGGGAATAAAGTTTTCGCTAGACTTCAGCTGGTCCAACAAATCTTTTTCTTCTTTACTTACTTTCTTCGGGGTCCAAACATTTATATGTACAAACATGTCTCCTGTCTGGTGGCGCTGTAACACAGGTAAACCTTTACCTTTTAATCGCAACATTTTTCCGCTCTGCGTACCCGGATCAATTTTAATTTTTGCCTTCCCTGTAATTGTTGGAATCTCAATACTTTCACCTAATACCGCATCAACAAAATTTACATAAGCCTCAAAATGAATGTGTTCCCCATCTCTTCTCAGGAATTCATGTGCTACCTCCTCGATGACAACTATTAAGTCACCTGCTATTCCGTTAAACGGACCAGCATTTCCTTTCCCACTCACACTTAGTTGCATTCCTTCCTCAACTCCAGCAGGAATTTCAATTTCAATAATTTCCTCTTTTCTAATTAATCCGTTATGGTCAGCGTCACTTGGTTTCTTATCAATCGTCTTTCCTGCTCCTTGACAAGTTGGACAAGACGATTGGGTTTGCATTGCTCCCAAAAATGTTTGGGCAACTCGAGTAATTCTTCCAGTACCATTGCAGGTTCCACAATTTTTTAATGTGACATCATCCGCGTTGACTAATTTATTGACCTTAATTTTTTTCTTAACACCTTCTGCGATTTCCTCGAGTGTCAATTTCATTTTAACACGCAAATTTGTTCCTTTTACAACCCTCGAGCCTCCGCTTCTGGAGCCCCCGAAAGAACCGCCAAAACCACTTCCAAATATATCGCCAAAATTGGAAAAAATATCATTCATATCCATTCCTCCGCCAAAACCAGCACCACCACTGCCCATGCCAGCGTGTCCATAACGATCATATTTGCCTTTTTTATCTGCGTTAGATAAAACCTCGTAAGCTTCAGCGGCTTCCTTAAATTTATTTTCAGCTTCTTTATCATCGGGATTTTTATCTGGGTGGTATTTTAACGCAAGTTTTCGGTAGGCCTTTTTAATTTCACCTTCATTTGCGTTTCTACCAACACCAAGCACCTCGTAATAATCTCTCTTTTCGCTCATATTTGTTTTATCAAGAATTCTATTGACCTACTACTACTTTCGCGAAGCGAATTACTTTGTCGTTAAGCAAATATCCTTTTTCAACATCTTCAACTACTTTGCCTTTTAATTTCGCTTCTGAAGCAGGAATGTTTGCAATTGCCTCGTGAATTTCACTGTCAAATGCTTTACCTTTAGCTTCCATTTGCATCAATCCTTTGCTCTCTAAAATTGCTTTAAATTTTGAGAAAATCAATTGAAATCCTTCCTTCAGTGCAGCAGGGTCTTCCACTGTAACATTGTTAATCGAGGCTCTTTCAAAATCATCCATAACTGGCAGTAAATCTCTCAACACTCCTGCACTTGCATTGCTCAATAAATCAACTTTTTCTTTATTCGTTCTTTTCCGGAAATTTTCAAACTCCGCATACAAACGAATGAACTTATTGTTAGCATCCGCTAACTGTTCTTCTAGGGTAGGTTCTGTTTTCTCAACTACAGTTTCACCGTTATCCACATCCGTTTGAACTTCATCTTGAGTTTTTAACTCTTGCTCTTGTATTTCCTCCTCCGGAATATTCTGATTATCTGACATTGATTTGTTTTTATTTTAAATTTTCGACAAAGATTCTGCCAATATTAAAATGTGGACAGTGTGTCATACAAAAATTAATTAGTAGGAAATCTTGTCACAAAAAAACCCGAACTGAATGTCAGTCCGGGTTGATTGTTTAAATCTTTCTGTATTTATGGCTTCGCTCTTAAAATCGCAGCACCTTTCGCTGATAAAATCAAATCTGCCTCAGCCACTGTGATTCTTTGACCTCGATAATAGGCAGTAATAAATGCATCAATTAAACCATTCTGCTGAGCTTTCTCGAGCTTAACTTTCGCTTCAATGACGGAATGAAAAATTCCGGAATAGTATCTTGTAGTTCCGTCTTCAATTTTCAGTTTATACATTGGCGAAATTTCTTGCCAATATTTTTCAGTTACTACGCTAGTAAATACTCCCAATTGAACAGTATAAAAGAGTCCTTGGTCAGAATCACTGTTCATTAAATCGTCAAATTTAGGTGTTTTTATTTCTTGCCCTTTGGTATTAACTACTGCTCCTTCAGTAGTAGTTGGTTCGATGTCAAGATAATTTGCTACTCCGTCATTGTCATCGTCCATCATTTTGGAATCTATCGCCTTCGTATCTTGTTTTAATAAGTCCAAATCTTGTTTTGTATTCACCAACTCTGCTTCAAGTTCATCTAAACGTTTTTTCATCGCTGCGTCATCTTCAAATTTCCAATCTACATGAGTTGCTTTTTTTCCTAAATAATAACTTAGTCCTATCGAGGCAGTTCCGTGATAACCATCAAAACCTGCAACACCTTTATATGGTCTATAATCATAAGTATGTACTTGTCTAAAAGTACCAATTACAGATAAATCAACAGTCATAGCCAATTTAGGTGTCAGAAGAAATTGAGGCGTAATCCCCAAAACTAATCCTCCAATTTTATCAATTCCATTAACTGGGTAAGAAGATATATCTTTCAAGAACCCTATTGCAGGACCAGCATGAGCGAGCAAGCTAATTCGCTTTGTCCAATCTTCAAAATTTGCAATTCGGCCTAAATTAGCGACAGCTTGTAATGATCCTTTTAATAAACGACCTTTTGATTCTAGTGTTCCAGAAGAACCAATAAATCGATCAATACTCGCTTCAAATTTGACTCCAAATTTACTGTTTGCCATATAGCGAACACCTAAATTTCCATGAAGTAGATTGAAATAAGGTTCTGAATAGCCTTTTGGAGCGATTGCCTTATTAACACCAATTGAACCGTCTAATGAAATTCGATTAAACTCCTTCACTTGAGCGGTAATATTTTGGCTATAAAACGAACAAAAAAAATTAGAATTGTTGCTAGCGTTAATTTTTTCATAATTCTGTTTTATGTTTAAAAGATATATTTATTCAATCTTGATAAAGATACGTTTAATTGTTCTTTTTAGCTAGAAGCAAAGAATTTAATGTTTGAATAAGCCCTTCGCCCCTCAATTGATCACCAGAAGCAATAATATTTCCATTTCCATCAATAAGAAAAGCACTAGGAATGAACCGAACTTCATAATCTCTAGCGACAACGCCTGTTTTATCGAATCCATGATATAACCAAATTAGACCGTCGTAAATTATTGCTTTTTTCCAAGGATCTTCTTGTTTATCAAGACTTATACTAAAGACTTCAAATCCCTTCGCATTTTTAAATTTCTTATCTTTAAATTCTAAGTAAGCATTAAGCACATTCGGATTTTCTCTTCTACAAGGTCCACACCAAGAAGCCCAGAAATCAATAAGCACTATTTTTCCTCTCAAAGAACTTAAGGTAATTGTTTTACCATCTTGTCCCGCAATGCTAATTTCTTTCGCCTTAGTCATGGTCTCGTCCTGCTGAATAAAAAACGAAAACAAGGCTATAGTAAGTATTCCAATTAACTTCATATCAATTAAACTCTTCTAATTTGAGCCCCTATATTATTCAAGCGAATATCAATATCTTGATAACCTCTATCGATTTGTTCAATATTATGAATCGTACTTTTTCCTTTAGCAGAAAGAGCAGCGATCAACAAAGAAACTCCTGCACGAATATCTGGTGACGTCATTTGAATACCTTTCAAGCTATGTACTCTATCTAATCCAATCACAGTCGCTCTGTGCGGATCACAAAGTATAATTTGCGCACCCATGTCTATTAATTTGTCAACAAAAAACAAGCGAGATTCAAACATTTTTTGATGAATCAAAACACTACCTTTTGCTTGTGTTGCAATAACTAAAATTATTGATAATAAATCAGGCGTGAACCCTGGCCAAGGCGCATCCGCTATAGTTAAAATTGAACCGTCAATAAACGTATCAATCTCATAAGATTCCTGAGCAGGCACGAAAATATCATCTCCTCTTCGTTCCAATTTAATTCCCATTTTTCGAAAAACATTAGGGATAATTCCTAAATTTTCCCAACTAACATCTTTTATTGTTATTTCAGATTTTGTCATGGCGGCCAGTCCGATAAAACTTCCTATTTCTATCATATCTGGAAGGATTCGATGGAAACAACCTCCCAATTCTTTTACGCCTTCAATCTGCAGCATGTTCGAGCCGATGCCTTTGATTTTTGCCCCCATACTGTTTAGCATTTTACAAAGTTGCTGCAAGTAAGGCTCACAAGCAGCATTGTAAATTGTCGTTTTGCCTTCAGACAAAACGGCTGCCATTAGCACATTGGCTGTTCCTGTAACGGACGCTTCATCCAAATGAATATAGGCACCTTTTAATTTTTTGCACTCAACAGAATAAAAATGCTCACCTGCGTCGTAATTAAATTTAGCACCCAATTTTTCAAAACCTTCAAAATGTGTATCTAAGCGCCTACGACCAATTTTATCTCCTCCGGGTTTAGGGATATACCCACGTCCAAAACGAGCTAAAAGAGGGCCAACAATCATAATTGACCCTCGCAAAGCACTCGCTCTTTTTCGAAAATCATCCGAATCAAAATAAGTTAAATTAATATCTTTGGCTTGAAAAATAAAAGTACCGCGTTCTACTTTTTCTGTTTTCACCCCCATCGTTTGTAATAAATTAATCAATTTATTCACATCGATAATATCGGGTAAATTAGAAATTGTAACTTTTTCTGAGGTCATCAGAACAGCACATAATATTTGCAAAGCCTCGTTTTTTGCACCTTGAGGAACAAGTTCACCTTTTAGCTGTTTTCCTCCTTCGATTTCAAATGAAGCCATCTTTTATTTCTTTTTCTTTTTGTACTTGTTATTGTTATTCGTTTTCTTTGTTGGCTTGGGGACTGAACTTCTTTTACCAGTTCCCAAAGCGCGCAAGATTTGATTGGTATTAGCCAACTCGTCCGGGTTTTCTATTGCAAGTTCACCACCTGATAATTCCGATAGTTGATTTGCAATAACATTATTTTCTACGGTATCATTATTATAGGCTAAATATTGCAATTTCATGAAGTTACCCATGGTTTTTTGCATAAATGCTTTTTCCTCTTCTGAATCCATAGATTTTGCGCCAGCAAGAATTCTTTGTGTGTATTTTCCATAATGCCCAAAACGGATTTTTCCTTTTGGGTATTCCATTATTCCTGGTTTTTCATTAAGACTTTCCTTTTGGGGTATTTCATAAGGTGAATCTACGTCTAATTTAAAATCAGACATGACGAATAAATGTGTCCACAATTTGTGCCGATAATCGTCTTCATCGCGCAAATGAGGATTTAGTTGCCCCATAACTTCAATAATTGCTTGCGCTGCTCTGTTTCGCTCCTCTCGTTTTTCAACAGTCATAGCGTGTGCAATCATATTTTGAACGTTTCGACCGTATTCTGGTAGAATAAGCATCGATCTAGTTGTATTGTATTCCATGAAAAAATTACTTAGATATAGAACCGAAATTTGTTTGATTCTGACACGTCAAAAATAATCAAATAAAATAACGATTCCTTACGAACTTTAAATTTCTACTTTTAACGCATTAAATTAATAAATCCTGCTGCTTCTTGTTCTTCATTTCGCCAAGTGCTAACTTTTGCTTTGTAAGTATAACTATCGTTGTTTTGAAGCACACCTTTATAATATCCATCCCATCCGTAATCGACGTCAAAGGACTCGAAAACTAACTCTCCCCATCGGTTAAATATTTGGAAATAAATAACTTCCTTGATGCCCCAGCCTTGCAAGTAAATCACATCATTTATACCGTCATTATTTGGCGTAAACGTTGTCGGTAAATCAATAAAAGTTTGTGGGAAAATATTTATGACAAAAGTACCGGTAGCATTGGAGCATCCCAAAATATCCTCCATAAAAACCGTGTAAGTTAGGTTTTCTAATCCTTGATGCAAGGGAAACGAACAATCATAACAACTTAAACCAGTTAAAGGCGTCCAGACAAAATTTACAATGCCATTTTGATTCGATATAGGCAACATAGCGGTATCACCAACGACTATTGTAGTGTCCCAAATTATGTCTGAAAGCGGCTGGATAATTACAACGAAAGCTGCATCCGTTGCAGAGCAATCAGAAATTGTATCGAGCACGATTACACTATAATCAACAGATGAAGTGAGGTTTGCAGTAGGATTTGGAATTGTCGGATTACTTAATCCTAATGAAGGTGTCCATAAATAACTATAGCTCAATTGTGCTATATCTATTCCTAGCTGAGCAAGTTCACCTAAACAAACTGTATCACCAATTGCACTAAATACTGGTCGGTTAAAAACAATTACTTCCTTTACTAAGGTATCTCTGCAGCCATATTGAATATTATATACATTCAAACTAATTAAAAATGTATCTGCAACAGTGTAATTATGATTAAATGCTGTTGCACCTGAAGTGGAAGCGGTACCGTCTGCAAAATTCCAATTATACTGATCCGCATTTAATGAGATGTTGGTTATCAAAAGAGGATCTCCCATACAAACCGTAGTATCTAAATCGCCATTTCGCAAGAAATCAGCAATTACTTCGCGAATAAAAACAGTTTTTTCCATTGTAACAGGACATACTCCACCCGCTCCAAAAACCGTTAGCTTAGCTACTGTTTGACCTGAAGGTGGAATAAACAAATAGTTATGAGAAATTGGACTAACATTAGTCGTAAAAGTGCCATCTCCAAAGTCCCAAGAATAGCCTCCCACATCGCTAGAATCTATTATTGTGAATTCTATAGCATCACCAAGACAAATATAATTGGTGTCCATCTCAAAATCACCTTCCGGACCTATTATCGTGAAAGTTTTATACGCTGTATCTCTACAATTATAACTCGTTCCTGCTATCAATTGAACGGTATATGTCCCTGTATTAAAAGTAAATGCCGGATTCAGTGATGAACTATTTAAACCATTGCTAAAACTCCAATTGGTAAAAACTACTGGTGAGTTACCCGCACTATTATCTGAAAAATTAATCAATTGAGGACTGCACAGAGCTGGAAGGGTATCAACATCTGAAGTTAATCCGGCAAGAGGATAAGCCTGAACATCGACTATCATCGTATTTGAGTCTTTACAGCCTGAACTTATCTCCGTATAAACAACTTGAACGCTTACAGTAGTATCGAAATTATAAGTGTGCCCAACATTTTGACCTATCGCTGTAGTTCCATCTCCAAAATTCCAAACAAAAGCTAAATTTGATCCCTGAGTTGTATAATCAGTGCTATTAAATTGCACTGTTGTTCCTGCACAAACTTGACCACCAAAAGGAATACTTGATAGGTTACTGGTTGGGGTATAAAAATTCAAGTCCAGAGAAGTTGAATCTTTACAACCGTGAATATCTGTAGCCACCAATCCAATACTCGGGAGGAAAGGAATAGTTGGCAATGTTGATGCAAATATATGAATAGGATTTTGTGTGTTTCCCGTCTGATTATCTGGAAAATACCACTGCCATGAGGCCAACGGGGCATTCGAAACTGACAAATCTGTAAACAGTAAAGTATCAGGAGCACAAATCATATTGTCCGATATTGAGAAAGCAGCATCTACGTTATAAACTGTTAAATTTGAAGAGGCAGTATCTGTGCAACCATTAACATCCATAACAACCAATGTCATGGTTTGCGGACCTGATTGATTCCAGCTCAAAGATTCCTGAGGATCTTCGGATGTAACTGGTCGCAAAGTAGTGTCAGAAAAAATCCATTTATAACCTCTATTACAATCTGCATTTACATCTATAGAACTACTAGCGTCCCATAAATTATCAATTCCCCCGCAATAGGAACTCAAAGCGTTGAAACCTGCTTGTATTTTTCGTATTCGTATTTGTGATGAGTCAACTGAAGGATTACATCCCGTTGTATTATTTGTTGCTGTCAATTTAACCCAATAATCTCCTGTCGCTGCGTAGGTATGTACTGGATTATTAGTTGTTGATGAACTTCCGTCCCCAAAATCCCACAGAATACTTGTAAAGCCTTGACTTTTATTAAGCAACTGAATATCCATGGTGTCAGAACAATCGTATAACCAACCAAAATTGGCAATTGGTCCCAATACCGTTAAAGAATTGGATAAAGTAAAATTTGACAAACAGCCATTGTAATCAGCTGTTAAAGTAATGTCAAAAATACCGACAGAATCATCAAAAACAAAGACTCCGTTTGGATCTTCTTGACAGGAAGACAGCAATTCTCCATCAGACGAAAAATGCCAACCATCGACCGAATCAGGGAGAATAGTCGGAGTCAGATTTGTCATCGTTACCGATTCGCCAGGACAAATAATTGTTGGGGCGATACTAAAATTTAATGGAATAATTTGGCCAACTTCTATCCATATTGTGTCAGAGGTATTGCTACAACCGTTGTTATTATCTGCGGTCATAACAACTTCGTAGATCCCTGGTATATTATATGTGTGCACATTTACTGCTCCGGCAGATGTAAAATTTGCTGTTGTGCCATCTCCATACCTGTAGAAAAAATTGGTAATCGGAAAATTAGAAAGAGTTGAGTCCGAAAAAGTAACCGTTAACGGCGCACAACCATGATATTTATCCGGCATGAATCTAGCACCAACCCAATGGATAGTATCTTTAAAAAACACGGTATCCATGCACCCTCCTGAAGTTGTATAAACTAAATAGCTTGAAACATATCGGGGTCGTCTTTTTAAATAAGCCGTATCGTGAATATGAAATATTATAGTTGGATTTGCTAAAGTTGAAGTCTGATCTTCGTCATCAAAAAACCATTGGTAATCAACTATATTAGAATTTGTATTCGCAGAATAACTAAAAACAGCATTGGTATCACACTGTCCATATGGAAGTCCAACAACATTAACCGTTGGGTCTTCAACAAAAATAGTCTTAATTGTATCATCACTACATCCACCTCCTGGCGCCGTTACTGTTAACTGAACATTAACCGATCCAGCGGCAGTAAATAAATTAAACGGTGATATGAGGTTAGAATTTGGTGTCAAAGCTGTAGGCCCAAATGACCAAGACATATTACCGGCAGAGGAAGTATTTACAAATTGTTCCAATGCATTAATACAAATTGTATCTTGAAATGTAAATGAAGCAGTTGGACCGCCAATCGATATTGGTTTAGAAATTGTTTTAAAACAATTATTTGTATCTGTAATTTCCAAGGTTGCCTGAACTGTTCCTAATGCTGTATATACCTGATTCGGCGGATTTGCAGTTGTATATATATTGCTATTACCCATATTCCACGAATAGGTTAACGATAGAGTACTTGTAGAAGTATTTACAAAACTTACACTCAATGGTGCCGTGCAGGACGATGCTGGATTAGGTGAAGTAGAAAAGCTAGCGCTTGGATTGGATACACCGACAAACGAACTGTAAGTTACTGTGTTATTGCAGGAAGGCGTATTGGTAATAATCCCAATCGAAACATTAAAAACACCCGCAGTATTGTAAACGAAATTTATATTTTGACCTGTTCCACTCGACCCTTCACCATAGGTCCATGTATAAGATGTGGTTGTTATACCAGCCGGTAGCGAAACATTCGCCGAAAAACTAACAGGCAGAGGCTGGCAACCTTTCGTAGCTCCAACGGCAACTATGCTTGGCACAGGTTTAGGGTAAACACTAATCGTGACGGTTCCAACTACTGGTCCGCCAGCAGAATTTTTAAACTCCACAATATACGTTCCTGCGTTAATAAAAGTATTACTTGGATTTTGAATATTTGCAGTGGCACCGTCTTGAAAGTCCCAATAATAAGTTGATGAACCAGCAGGCGCGACAAAATTTACAGACAATGGAACGCAACCCTGAAGTATACTTGCCGTTTGACTATATACACGCTGTGTTAAGCAAATTACGATTAAAATGAAAAATAATATTTTACGCAGCAAGTAATTAGAGTTTTGATTGAAATTGATTCTCAGCATATTACCAAATTTACATTTTTTTTCGATACTCTATAATTTTTTTCTAACTTTGATTTACACCCGACAATAACTATGAAGATATTCGGATTACTCGTATTTGCATTAACCCTTTCTATTCAAATAAGCGCGCAAACTAAAGATAGGTTGCCTTGCATTGATAAAGAATTTTCCATAGTCGCCCACTTATTTAAAGATACTTTTGGCGTCTACAACATTACAGAAGCCGAAATTAACTCAACAATAGCAGGTGTTAATAATGATTTCAATCCAATTTGTGTCTCTTTCAAAGTTTGCGAATTCCGATACCACGACAATTGGGAATACAGTGTTCACAATGCAGATGAAGAATGGTCAGAAATGCAAAACCTATATCATGTCAAAAATCGTATTAATATTTTTTATGTCGATACAATAAAAATACCTGAAAATGCTTGTGGTTACGCGGGACTTGGTGCTATTGGCAGTTTAAATGGTAGTGGTATTGTAATTGAAATCGGATGTGGAATAGGCGTGCATTCTCATGAATTAGGGCATTACTTTGGTCTCGAGCATACTTTTATGGATCTTGGAACCAATGAACTAGCTGATGGCTCAAACTGTTTAACCACCGCCGATGGAATTTGTGATACTCCTGCTGATCCCTTTATAAAAGGCTCCGACATGGCGCTTTGGTTAGATGGATGTAAATTTATTTCAACAATTCGAGATGCAAATGGAGATTTTTATGACCCTATAGTTGGAAATATAATGTCTTATTATCCTTGTGCTTGTGGTTTTACGGATGGTCAATTCCACAAAATGGCAGATACGTATTACTCACAAATCGGAATGTGGTAGAATATGAAAAAACTACTTTTATACCTGTTATTTTCATCCGCCATTTTTAATCTCTCAGCGCAAGATTTACATTTATCACAATTCTATACCTCTGATCAATTTTTGAATCCAGCCGTTACCGGAGCGCACGACGGTGACTGGCGCTTGATAGCTAATTATCGAAATCAGTGGAGACAAATCAATGGAGCACCTTTAACAACTAGTATGCTGAGTTTTGACAAAACATTTCACTATTACTCACACGAAATAAATGGAGGAATCTATTACGCAAGAGATCAATTCTCTGGATTCCAAACTATTACTAACAAATTTTATTTAACCGGAGCGTATGGATTAGATTGGTTATCCAGTCATTGGCGAGGAGGAATTCAAGCCGGTTTAGTGACCAATAGTACTGATTTGTCATCTCAAACTTTTCCAACACAATGGGATTATCCAAACGGCCAATTTGATCAAAAAATTTATAATGGTGAAGACAATATTCGCGCTTCTCAAATGTACTTAGATGTTAATTTGGGTGCAACTTGGTCTAAAAAATTCAATGCATTTCGACTAACTTCTGGAGTAAGTATCAATCACGTTAACAGGCCAAGAGACACTTATTTCAGTCAAGTTTTTGAACGAAGAAAAATGAGAGGTACATTTCATTCTACCGCTGAAGTGCCACTTAATAGCAACTTACGTGTTGAACCAAAATTGATGTGGATGTGGACAACGAAGGCGAATGATTTTCTTTTTGGATCAAATTTCCGTTATTTCACACAAAACAAAACTATCCCATCACTATATGCTGGGCTTTTCTATCGACATGGTATCAAACGTACCTTTGACGCAGTTTATCCAGTATTAGGACTTACTTACAAAAATTTTGATGTCGGTTTTAGTTACGATGTCAATCTATCTATTTTAAGCAAAGGAATTAAACGCGTAAAAACTTTGGAGGTCTCATTAATTTATACTGCACCAAGTGCTAAAGTGAAATATAAAATTATCCCTTGTGATCGTTACTAAAGAGCAAATCTTGAACTTATTTACCATTTTTCTGTTGGCTTTTTCATCAACTTCCTTATTGAGTCAGGAAGTCGACCCATCTGATTTGATTGAATCGAAAGAAGGCAGAACTTGGCGACTTGCGATGGAAGCCAAAAGAACTAGGAATCTCTATTTATCCCAGAATTATTTGGAACAACTTTACGCCAAAGACAGCACAGATAATAATGTTATTGTGGAACTTGCGACTATTTACAGACTCACGCACAACTATGTTAAAACAGAAAAGTTTTTTCTAAAAATCGTAGAAGGCAAAAAAAGTGACAAATATCCTGAGGCACTTTTTTACTTAGGTCAGGCACAAAAAAGTTTAGGAAAATACACTGACGCACAGGTTAATTTTGGAAAATTCAAGAAAAAAATAAGCTCTTTAGGCGATAAAAAACTATCAAAATTATATAAAACTGAATTAGAAGGTTGTTTAATGGCATTGAGTTACAAAGACAGTGCAGATGTTGCTGTAAGCAAAAATTTAGGCGATAAGGTTAATAAAAAGCATATTGATTTTTCACCCATTCCAATTGGAGAAAATGAGCTCATTTACGGCAGTTATAATGAATCTGAAGAAAGGATTTACGAACTTAATGATACACTTTCTTTAGATATTGAAAAACGAAGATTTTTTGTCGCTGAAAAAAAAGACACTGAATGGAAAAAGAAGGGAGCACTTTCTGGACCTTTTAATGATTTAAATTTTGATGTTGCAAATGGATGTTTCTCATTAGATGGCAAACGCTTTTATTTTACTAAATGTGCCGAAAACTGGCAATTCAAGATGATTTGCTCCATCTATGAATCCAATATGGATAGCAATGGAAAATGGACTGTACCAGAAAAATTAAACGATTTAGTTAACAACCCAAATTTCACAAGTACACATCCTACAATGGGACGTGAATCTAGAAGAAATATGGAAGTTCTTTACTTTGTTTCTGATAGAGAAGGAACACGGGGAGGTCTGGACATTTGGTATGCTCCTTTTGACAGTCGTAAAAAAGAATTCAAAAAAGCAAGAAATTGTGGTTCTCGGCTGAACAGTGTAGGTGATGAAATGACTCCTTTTTATGACTTGCCGAGTCAAACACTTTATTTTAGCACTGATGGTCGGCCAAATTTAGGCGGTCTTGATATTTACTCAATAGTTGGAGAAGCAAGCAGATGGGACAACCCTAGGCATGCTGGAATGCAAATCAATTCTGGAGCTGACGATCTTGACTTTGCGTTAAAACCATCTAATCGCGGTGGTTACTTCGTTAGTAATCGAGTTGGTGGATTATCCCTTTATCACGCTACTTGCTGCGACGATATTTATGAATTCGAGTATACCAAATTTATAAGCATAGATATTGATGTTAACGTTACCGATAAAGAATCTAAACGTTTGTGCAAAGAAGGTCCTGTCTACGTCGATTTATTTTTAGAGGGCGAAGATGGCCGATTACTAATTGAGGAAAAACGGAACATTTGTGAAAATGCCAAATTCAATCTACGACCAAACCAATCCTACGTCATAATCGGTGTTTACGAAGGTTATTTTCCGAATGAAAAAATATTGACTACAGACCATATTCTTGAATCGACAACCTTGAAAGAAACACTTGTTTTAGATAAAAAACCTTTGGAACCGATGTTGTTATCTAATATTCGATATGAATTTGACAGTCCAAATTTGACACGTGAATCCAAAAACATATTGGATACCACGTTACTTTTAATTCTTAACAAATATCCGAACACTAAAATTGAAATTAGCGCACATACCGATAGCAAAGGGACGGATGCTTATAATTTAAAATTATCACAACAACGTGCTGAAAGTGTGGTCCAATATTTAATTAAAAAAGGAATTAATCAAACCAGATTGCAAGCGAAAGGCTATGGTGAAACGATGCCTGTTGCACTAAATGAAAACTCAGATGGAACCGACAACCCTGAAGGCCGGGAGAAAAACCGCAGGACTGAATTTAAAATTTTAGGTGAAATTGAACAGGAAATTATAGATGTCGATGAAGACGACTATTAATTCTTATTCTTTTTAAAATTTTATCGTTTTTCCAGTTTTATTCCTTCAAGCCTGCTAAATTTGTCTAAAATCTTATTCAATGGAGTGTATTAGTGTTTTTGATATGTTGAAAATCGGTGTTGGTCCGTCCAGTTCCCACACCTTAGGTCCATGGCGCGCCGCAATGCGTTTCTTGGATAAATTGGCATTAACAACCGATATTTCTGAAATAGAGACATTGAAAGTGGACTTATACGGATCACTTTCTCTTACAGGTAAAGGTCATGCTACCAATGTTGCGATCGTAATGGGCTTATGTGGGAACGATCCGAAAACTTATCCTGTAGAAAATATCCAAAAAGATATTGACCAACTAAAAAAAGACAAACTTCTAAAGCTGAACAATACGCCTTACGCCACTTTTGATTTCGACAATGATATTATTTTTCACCGCGATTTTTTGCCCTTTCATCCAAATGCTTTGACTTTTACGGCAACATTTAATGATGGTGAAAAACTAAAAGAAACTTACTATTCTATTGGAGGTGGATTTGTTGTTCAAGAGGACAGAAAAAGAGCGAAGAAAAAACAAGAGATTTTCGATACCTATCCTTACCAAATATCTAAAGGAGATGAATTATTAGCCGTTTGCAAATCTGAAAACAAACAAATTCACGAAATCGTTTTAGCGAATGAATTATCGGTTAGAAGCATGCAAGAAATAGACAAAGGTTTACAAGAAATCTGGAATGTAATGCTTGATTCTATGTATACCGGCTGTCATACTGAAGGAATATTGCCTGGAGGCTTAAATGTTACCCGACGCGCTTTTGCGATGCATCAGAAACTTATTGGAGACCGGAGCTATAATTCACATACCGAATGGTTGGAAAGCATACGAAATACGACAGTAGCATTTCGGGAAATTTTAAAATGGGTGTCTTGCTATGCTTTGGCGGTAAATGAAGTCAACGCATCTTTAGGAAGAATTGTAACTGCTCCTACAAATGGAAGTGCAGGAGTAATTCCAGCTGTTTTAATGTACTATATGACCATTGAAAATCACCATGCCGAATTCAAACACATCAAAGAATTTTTGCTTGTTGCTAGTGAAATTGGTAGTATTTTCAAAAAAGGCGCTACGATATCTGCTGCAATGGGCGGATGCCAAGCTGAAATCGGAGTTTCATCCGCAATGGCGGCCGGAGCGCTTACTTCTCTTTTAGGTGGAACGCCAGAACAAATACTAATGGCATCTGAAATTGCCATGGAACATCATTTGGGAATGACCTGTGACCCGATTGGTGGTTTAGTTCAAATTCCTTGTATTGAAAGAAATGCAATGGGAGCTATTAAAGCCATTAATGCTGCTGAATTAGCACTTGATGGTGATGCAAGCAAAGCGAAAGTTTCTCTAGATAATGTAGTACAAACCATGTGGGAAACAGCACAAGATATGAACTCTAAGTACAAGGAAACTTCAGAAGGTGGATTGGCCGTAAACGTCGGTCTATCTGATTGTTAATCAACAGGCAAAATCATCAATTCCTATTTTTCTTCAAAAAAATTCGATTGCCATTTTCTAAGATACATTCTGTTCCTCAAAATTCGTATTCGCTCATCTGGGAGGAATCAAATTGGGATGTTTTAGTCACACCAAATTAACCTCAAAATATCGCATGTCGCATTGTTCTTTTTAAACCTAAGGGCTTCGCTAATTTTTTCCGTATCGAATGATATGTAAAACAATCGCTGCATTTTAACATTTAAAAACAACTGCGGCTTTAAAACGACTTTTGAAATTTAACCTAGTATTAGACCATTTTTAGAAACGAAATAACACAAAAAAGCAGCGAATCATTTCGCTGCTTTTAAATTTTAGAATCTTTAGTTTATAGTATTACGCTTCTAAAATATTTCCTAGTGCGTTATCATAAATATCTTTCGCTTCATTGATGAACCCGAAGTGATTATCATCCACGACCATTTTACCTTTGGTAACGTGACCAAGCAAAGTAAAATTGACACCAGAATCAATCATGTATTCAATAAAATCCTCTTCTTTGTCTTCTTCAATTGTGACCACTACTCTACTTTGAGCTTCACCGAATAAGAATGCATCCTCGCGAATTTCGGCATCGGAAACGATGTCAAAGCCGAGATTTCTCGGTGCAGACATTTCAAATAAAGTAATGAATAATCCACCATCAGCGCAATCGTGAACCGCATTAACGATTTCATTCGCAATCAAACCTTTTAGTTTTTCTTGCATTTCGAATTCTGTATCTAAATCAAAGAATGGCGCTGGTGATTCTTTCACACCATGGTAAGAAACCAAATATTCAGATGAAGAAATATCATTTTTAGAATCGCCCAAAATGAAAATTAAATCTCCTTTTTGTTTGAAGTCTAGACTCATTACTTTGTCTTTGTCTTCTAAGATTCCGATCATACCGATGGTTGGTGTTGGGAAAACTGGAATTTCGACTCCATCTATCGATGTTTGATTATAGAAAGAAACATTTCCTCCAGTCACTGGTGTAGCGAATTTTAAACACGCTTTTGACATCCCTTTGATGGCTCCTACAAATTGCCAGAAAGATTCTGGATTGTATGGATTTCCGAAATTTAAGCAGTTTGTAATTGCAGATGGTATGCCGCCAGAACAAACGATATTTCTTGCCGCTTCTGAAACAGCAATCTGTGTTCCAACTTCTGGATCTGCGTGCACGTAACGTGAATTACAATCTACTGTCATAGCCAATGCTTTATTGGTTCCTTTAATATTAACAACGCCTGCATCCGAAGGACGATTCGTCGTCATGGTTTTTGTCCCAACCATAGAATCATATTGCTCATAAACCCAACGTTTAGAGGCAATATTTGGATGTCCCAAGAGCGCATTAGCCACTTTTACTAGATCATCCGGTTGTTCAATAGAATCAATGTTGAATTTCTTATATTCTTGAAAGTAAGCAGGCTCTTTGTATTCTCTTTCGTAAACTGGAGCTCCACCGCCTAAAACCAATGATTCAGCAGGAACATCTCCCACTAATTCCCCGTTCATAAAATAGCGAACTTGTGTAGAATCTGTAACAACGCCTATTTCCTCCGCATGTAAATCCCACTTATCAAATATGCGTTTCACTTCCTCTTCATGTCCTTTGTTTACAACAACCAGCATCCGTTCTTGAGATTCTGAAAGTAAAATTTCATATGGTAACATATTTTCTTGCCGCGTCGGGACTTTTTCCAAATACACATCCATGCCGACTTTTCCACCCGCACTCATTTCACAAGAAGAACAAGTAATCCCAGCGGCTCCCATATCTTGCATGCCGGCCACGGCGTCCGTTTTCACCAACTCCATAGTCGCCTCAAGCAATAATTTTTCCATGAAAGGATCACCAACTTGAACAGATGGTAAATCGTCAGCAGATTCTGCTGTGATATCTTTAGATGCAAAGGCTGCTCCTGCAATTCCGTCTTTACCTGTAGAAGAACCTACAATAAACACTGGATTTCCTGGACCTTTTGATTTCGCTGAAATAATTTTTTTCGAGTCAATAATTCCTGCAGAGAAAGCATTTACCAGAGGATTCGTGTTGTACGAGTCATCAAAGAAGACTTCACCTCCAACGATAGGAATACCAAAAGCGTTTCCGTAATCACCTATTCCTTTCGTGACACCTTTCACCAACCATTTCGTTCTATCTTTTTCGATATTTCCAAAACGAAGTGAGTTCAATTGCGCAATAGGTCGAGCTCCCATTGTAAAAATATCTCTATTAATCCCTCCAACACCTGTCGCCGCGCCTTGATATGGTTCTAATGCACTTGGATGATTGTGTGATTCTATTTTAAAAGCACAACCTAATCCGTCACCAATATCGACTAATCCCGCATTTTCTTCGCCGGCTTTTACCAGCATGTGCGGACCATCTTTTGGCAATTGTTTCAGCCAATGAATTGAGTTTTTATAAGAACAGTGTTCTGACCACATTACTGAGTACACAGCTGTTTCGGTAAAATTTGGTGTCCGCCCTAATATTTCTTTGATTTTATCAAATTCTTCAGGTCTCAAACCTAATTCTACTGCTTGTTCTAGTGTTGCTTCGTGTTGTAATGTGCTTTCCATAACGCTCAATTGAGCCGCAAAATTAATCAAAATATCCATTTTTCAGGAGACTTGTTTTTCCCAAAAGCTTAAGTTTTTCAAAACGTTTGGTCAGAAGCTGTTTTCGTGAGGATATTTTAGCAAAAAAGAAGCGTGTCCGATATTTAACCTTTTTCCATTGCAATGAAAAGACTTTCTAAAATGAATGGAGAGAGTTTTTAGTTGAGAATAAAGGTGGCTCAGAAAAGAATAATTTATTTCGTGAGCCCATTTGAAAGATTAAATACTAATGTACGACTCCACCTCTATTTTCAAATCTTTGCTTAACTTCGCTGCTCAAAAGATATTTAGCGATTATGAATTACGATATTATAGTCATAGGAAGTGGACCAGGAGGATACGTTACGGCGATTCGCGCGGCACAATTGGGCTTAAAAACAGCCATTATTGAGAAAGAAAGCTTAGGTGGCGTTTGTTTAAACTGGGGTTGTATTCCAACGAAAGCTTTATTAAAAAGCGCAAATGTTTTTGAATACATTAATCACGCTGCTGATTACGGCATTCAAGTAGGTGAGCCAAAAGCTGATTTCAGTGGAATGGTCAGTCGAAGTCGCGATATCGCTGGTGGCATGAGCAAGGGTGTTCAATTTTTATTAAAGAAAAATAAAGTTGATGTTCTCATGGGAACTGGGGTTGTAAAACCTGGTAAAAAAGTTTCTGTGACCGATGTAGATGGAAAAGTCACTGAATATACTGCTGATAAAGGTTTGATTATAGCAACAGGTGCTCGTAGTCGTCAATTGCCAAATTTACCGCAAGATGGTGAGAAAGTCATTGGTTACCGAGAAGCAATGACCTTGAAAACACAACCCAAGAAATTGGTTATAGTGGGTTCAGGGGCGATTGGTGCTGAATTTGCTTACTTCTATAATGCAATTGGAACGGATGTTACAATTGTTGAATATATGCCAAACATTGTTCCTATTGAGGATATTGATGTTTCGAAGCAACTTGAAAAATCATTCAAAAAAACTGGAATTAACATCCTGACGAATTCATCTGTCGAAGCAGTGGATACGGTAGGTAAAGGATGTATTGTAACAGTAAAAACAGCCAAAGGAGAAGAGAAAATCGAATGTGATGTTGTTCTTTCCGCAGTTGGAATTGAAGCAAACATTGCAAACATAGGTTTGGAAGAAATGGGGATTGTTACAGATAAAGGCCGTATTCTTGTAAATGACTTTTATCAAACAAATATCCCTGGTTATTACGCAATCGGTGATGTTATCCCTGGTGCTTCATTGGCACATGTTGCCTCTGCTGAAGGAATCACTTGTGTAGAGAAAATCGCTGGACACAACCCCGATCCATTAGATTATGGAAATATCCCAGGTTGCACGTACACTTCTCCAGAAATTTCATCAGTAGGAATGACAGAAGCTCAAGCAGTTGAAAAAGGTTACAAAATAAAAGTTGGTAAATTCCCATTCTCTGCATCTGGCAAAGCGAGTGCTGCTGGAGTAAAAGATGGATTTGTTAAATTAATTTTCGATGAACAGTATGGCGAGCTATTAGGCGCTCATATGATTGGTGCGAACGTAACGGAAATGATTGCGGAAATCGTAGCAATTCGCAGACTTGAAACAACTGGACATGAATTGATTAAAACAGTTCACCCGCACCCAACCATGTCAGAAGCAATTATGGAAGCTGCTGCTGCCGCTTATGGTGAGGTGATTCACTTGTAGTCAGTTTAAAAATATACTTCAAACCCGAATCTCAGCAATGAAATTCGGGTTTTTTGTTGATAAAAACCTATTGTAGGGTAATTCTAAAAGTCAAATAGATATTAATTCTGCTCCGAAGTTGTAGATTTACAAATTACAGATAGCACAAATATGTTTCCTCATTTTAAGTCATTCTATAATAAAGCACTCGAAAATAAACCATTCGCAATTTTATCAATTGTGCTTATTTTACTTTTTGTTGCCATGTACATTGTGGAAACTACATCCAATCGTTTTGAAACCAACGACTTTAGAGTATTTTATTCAGCTTGTGAAAATTACATAAACAGCAAACCCGTTTATGGAGAATCTTTCGGGCTTTCAACCGGGTATTACAAGTATTCTCCCACTATTTTATTGTTTTTCACGCCTTTTCTGCTCCTTCCGTTTAGTTTCGCAAGTACACTTTATTACTTTGGAAATATAGTTTTATTGCTCTTCTTATTCAATCGGGTCATAAAAATTTCGACAGAACACCTTTTGTTGACCCGAACGAAATCCATACTAATTCTCCTCTTACTATTCCTTACTTTCTGTGGTCATTTCATTCGAGAACTTCATTTGGGAAATACGAATATTTTACTACTCTTTTTAAGTTTTTCACTAATTGAAACACAAGCAAAACAAAGATATATTTTAGCCGGTTTACTTTTCGCTTTTATGATTTTCACCAAACCCTATTTTTTAATTCTTGGTTTACCTTTCTTGTTAAAAAAAGATTACCAAAGTTTGATGAGCACCTTTGTTTGGTCCATTTTTCTATTTGTAATGACCATATTGGCAATGGGGCTCCAAAAAGGGATAGACATGCACATTCAATGGATCAACTCCATTCTAGCTCATTCCAATTACCTAACGAGCAACAATACACTAACGCATAGTCTAAATTCCTTTTTAAAAACACAAATTCCTGAAATTGTTGGGAGCATTGCATATATATTGATTTCTGGAGTCTTGTTTGTCTTTTTCAATAGACAGATAAAACATTTTCCAGACCAAAAGAATAAAATTTTTATTCTTTATTTTTTCATGCTTATGGGTCTTTTTCCAAATTTCTTTATTACAGATACAGAACATTTCATGTTTTCTTTTGGACTTATTGGACTTTTAGCTTTTACTATTTATGAGAAAAAATATTCTTGGCAGTGGATTCCATATTGTATTTTGGTGCCCTTTTATCTTGGTGAAATGAATCTTTTTCTCCCCAAAGAGATGGCTTTACAAATTAAATTGTTCGGCGGTATGGGCATCGCAAATTTTATATTTATTATTTGGTCCTTTCTTTTATCATTGCACACTTTAAGAAGAAATAAACGAGTATTACTATAAGACAGGTTTTTATTTTTCAATTCTTGCCCAAGTTTGTTAATTACTTTTATCTTCGATTGAAAATTCAGCGTTTGCTCAAAACGAAGTACATACTTTTTCTCCTAGCGTTTTCCATCGGAATCAAACTAGTCTATTTAGTTCTATCCGTTTCTTTGTCTGAAGAAACTCTTTATGGAAGTATCTATGAAAAATACATCCAAACCGCACGTAAATACGATGCTTATTGGTACGAGAAAATAACCGAAAATGGTTACCCAAAGGTTTCAAATAAAAAGGACCTAGGCTACGCCAACGAAAAGGAATTTAAACAAAGTGAATGGGCTTTTTTTCCTTTCTATCCCAAATTGATGAGTGGAATGAAATCAAGCTTGGGAATGAATTACAATTCAGCTGCATTCTTTCTAAGCCTATTATTTTCTTTTCTATCTATGCTTGGGATGTTTTGGTTTAGTTTGATTTACTTAAAAAACAACAAGAAAGCATTTCAAGCAACTATTTTACTGTTCATTTTTCCATTTTCGTTCTACTTTTCAATGTTTTATACGGAGGCACTATTCTTTTGCTTTCTAATTTTTAGTTTCATTGCCATTCATTACAAAAAGCATATTGCCCTATCACTTTTAATCGTACCACTGATCCTTCTTCGCCCTAATGGATTGGTTCTTTTGTTTCCACTTTTCATTTACTTTTTAGAACAAAATGACTTACTGTCAATATGGAAAGTGAATTGGAAAAATCTATTATCGAAAAAGAAATTAATTCTGGCTTCTGCATTCATTTCTGGACCAATTACCTTTCTCCTATATTGCTTCTACCAGTATAAAATGACGGGTTATCCCTTCGCATTCAGTATTGCCCAAGCCGGCTGGTATCGCGAACTTATGTTTCCGTTGCTCGCTTTATTCAGAAAAGGCGATTTGGCAACTCAATTCAATTCAATCTATACTCTACTCGTAATTGTTTACGCTTTTTCAATACGGAAAAAACTTCCACTCAGTTTAAATACACTGTTATGGATCAGCATCATTTTGCCCTTGTGCTCTGGCTCTGTTACTTCCATGACGAGGTTTATTTCAATAATTTTTCCTTTATTTTTAATATTGAGCTGTCAACTAGATAATTTTAAATTTAAAAATTCAATAATCATCTTAATAATCGGTTTACATTTCCTTTCGTTTTCAACGTGGATTTTAAACATGGTGATTAGTAATTAATCTTAATTATCAACTGAAAAAATAAAAATTATCAAACCTTATTTTCATCACAAAACTTTCCTTTCTTGCCATTTTTAGCTCTATCTAGTTATTTCTCTTTCAATATAAACACATTTTGTTCAGAAATTAACAAGAATCCATTATCAACCAACATTATTTTCTTTCCAAGTTTAAACTTCTTAAATTTACGACGCAACTTTTAATAATTCGTTAACGTCACTATACCGATACGAATTAATTAATTTTATTTCAAAATATGAAAAAACTAAAATTTATGAAGGCGATTTTATTTATTGCTTGTTTATTTTCAAGCGCCAGTTTTATGGCACAAAATCTAGGAAACTTATCAAACGAATGGCAACTTCTACAAGAAAAAGAAGGCATTCAAATTTTTGCTAAAGTTGAACCGTGCATGATGTCAGAACAAACTCCAAAACCTTTTGATATTGCTTTTTTGAAAATTGTAAACAACACCAACCAAGAAGTTGAGATTGCTTACAATTTTGTAATAGAATATACAGAAGGTTGTAATGGCTGTGACAGTGGTGACGAATCGTTTTTTACACAAAAAATTCCAGCAAACGGAATTTTGGTGGAAGATTGTTCTTTCACTCAAAATGGAATGGCACATAGCATCCGCAATCAAAATTTTAGTGGAGGATGGAATTTTGAAAAAGTAGCTATCACAAATTTAAAAATCGATTAATATTCAATTATGAAAAAATTAATAATCTTAATTTCGATATTTACTTTTATCGTCTCGATTAGAGCAATTGCTCAAAATCCAAATTGTATCGTCTTTGTTACACCTATGGATACTACTATATGTCCAGGTGATTCTGTTTTTGTTCAAGCCACTGCGAATTTATTAGGCGCGGGACAGTCATTCAACTTTAACTCAAGTACTTTACCAACGGGATGGTCGACAACTGGAACAACTTTTTTCTCATCTCCTTGCGGACCTAGTCCTAACAATACTCCATATTATTGGGCGTCAACAGCAACTGCTGGGTCTTATCCAGGAATTACGACAGCTGGATTTAACATCACGTGTGGCGGGGTTATAATGTTCAATATGATTTATTCTGTTCAAGGTGGATCTTCACCTTGCGAAGGTCCAGATCAGTACAATGAGGGTGTTAGTTTACAATATAGCTTGAATAACGGCGCAACTTGGCTGGACATTATTTACTATGCTCCAAATGGTTCAATATTACCTGCTAATCCAGGCACTACAACTCCTGGTGCATCTGGAGTAACTCCTTTCACGACTTGGAATGCATATACAGTGCCAATTCCTTTAGCTGCATTGTCAACCAATACTATGTTTCGATGGACTCAACTTTCTACTTCAGGATCATGTTGTGATAACTGGGGATTAGAAAACGTCATTATAAACGCGACTGCTGCTCCTTGTGGAACCTCTACTGTCGTAAATTGGAGTACCGGTTTAACAGACACAACTTCATTTTGGATTACGCCAACAACGGATACAAGTTTTGTTGCTATAGTTTTTGATACTCTTGGAAATCAACAGTGTGTTTCCGATTCAGTTCATATTGACTTTTACGATGGGAACTTCCAATTCAACCTAGCTCCTTCTGCAAATGTTTATTGTCCAAATGCATCTACAACAGTTGGGATTAATTCCATAATAGGTGCAAGTTTACCTGTTTCTTATGCTTGGACACTACCTCCATCAGCAACTCCAATTTCCACAGGTGCCTCTGCTGGTCTTTCTGGTCAAGGAATAACGCCCGACGCAATTTGGTACTACGTAGATGTAACCGACAATTGTGGATACGTTCAAACTGATAGTATTGTGTTAAACGTCAATCAAACTTTAGATGTGAGTAATATTCTTATGAACCCACAATTGAATTGTGCAAACAACGGTTCTGCAACAGCAATTGTCGGGGGCAATCAAGGTCCAATCACATATGTATGGTCAAACGCGAATGGTGGACAAGTTTCAGCAACAAGTAGCGTTACAGGTGCTGCTTCAGGTTGGTATTATATATCTGTCACTGATAACGTTTGTACGACTTCGGATAGTATTTTCATTACACATACGATAATTGATAATATCACTTACAGCTTAGCAGATTATGTCACAACAATTTGTCCACTAGGAACTGTTCCTACACCAGTTACTGCTTTGGCAAATGCTACGGCTCCAGTAAGTTTCAACTGGACAAATGCTGCTGGCACAACGATAAGCACTTTAAGTTTTGCTCAGTTAGCAGGAAATGGAATCGCTCCTGACAGTATTACTTATTACATGACATTTACAGATGCATGCGGATATACACGTTCTGATAGTGTTATATTGATAGTAACAAACAATAACCTCTTGAATTTTAATTTACCAGATACTTTAGAGAAGTTCTGTCCTGGAGATTCAATTTTGGCGACGGTTACCGGCTTAACGGGAGCACAAGCACCAACGACTTATCTTTGGTCGACAGGTAATACAGGAAACACAAGTTGGTTAACATCATCAGGACTTGATAACGAAAATATTCCTTACACAGTAACAGCAACAGATGCATGTGGATACTCGATTACTAAAACTGTTGTATTCAGTATCAACAAGTTGTTGAATGTTACAAGCGTTTCTTCATCACCTTCACAGGCTTGTAATTCAACAGGTGAAGTAGTAGCAACTGTAGGAGGAAATACTGGACCAGCTCTATTCCAATGGGAAGATTCATTGAACTATATCACAACGGGAATTGGAGATTCAATTGCTTCAACGTCTTGGAATAATATAGGTTCAGGTTGGTATTATTTTACTGTTACAGATGATGTTTGTAATGACTTGGATAGTGTTTATGTTGATAATATTGCTCCACCAACATCCTCTTTCACAGCCTCCGTAACTGATGGTTGTGCAGGGATGCAAGTGACATTCACAAATACTAGTCAAAATACTTCTACTTACGAATGGGACTTTGGCAATGGCAACACGGCGAGTGTCGCAAATTTATCGTCTCAGACGCAACAATATTTCACGTCTGGAACGGTTACACTGATTGCGACAACTGCTGGGCCTCAACCGTGTTCTTCCTCTTCTTCAATTAATATTGATGTGGTTGTATGTGGTTGTACCAATCCAAATGCCTTAAATTATAATCCATCAGCAGTCGTTTCTAGCGGTGACTGTATCTTCCCCTTTCCAATAGTTGAAGATCCAAATGTTTTTACCCCAAATGGTGACGGTTTTAACGATTTATTCTTTTTCGAGACAACTTTTACAGTTGAATTTAAATTGACAATTACCAACAGATGGGGTAATGTGATGTTTGACAAAAACCTTGACCTAACGGCGCCAATTGGCCCCCAAGGTTGGGATGGAAGAACTCCTGGAGGAGCTGAAGCCGGAGACGGAACTTATTTCTACAAATACACTGCAATTGGTGTAAACGGTGACGAAGTGTCTGGAAAAGGTTACTTACAATTGGTAAGGCAATAATAAAAAGCAATAACTAAAATAAGGGTTCGGTTTCCGAGTCCTTATTTTTTTGCGCACACTTTTTCCATTTAATATCATTTCCTAGTGCTGCTAGGATTCATTTTTAGACGGCAATTCCTTCATACTTATTCAATTTTAGAAAACACTTATTGGCAGTATCTAGTTCAAAGCAGTCTTATTATGATTTCACTGAAAAACTGTACCTTTAAACAAACACAATAAAATGGACATTAAATTAGCCGTCTTAATTGATGGCGATAACATTCCTTCTGCTTACATAAGTGAGATGATGGAAGAAATAGCCAAATACGGCAATCCAACTATAAAAAGAATATACGGCGATTGGACAAAGCCTCATTTGACCAAATGGAAAAATCTCTTATTAGAGAATGCCATTACCCCTATTCAACAATACGGTTATACAACGGGTAAAAATGCCACTGATTCAGCGATGATAATCGATGCAATGGACATTCTTTACTCAGAAAAAGTAGATGGTTTTTGCCTTGTTTCTAGTGATAGTGATTTCACCCGATTAGCGACTCGACTTCGCGAAGCAGGAATGCAAGTCTATGGCATTGGTGAAAGAAAAACACCAAATCCATTCATAGTTGCCTGTGACAAATTCATATACATTGAAATATTAAAAAAGCAGTCGCAAGAAAATGAAAATGAAAACACCGGTGATCAGGAAAATAAAATTATTGAAAAAGAACCAGTAACTCAAAAAGTTATACAGTTTATCACTAATAGTATAAGTGATTTAGCAGATGATGACGGATGGGCATTCCTTGGAGATGTTGGAGGCTTACTACAAAAAAAACAACCAAACTTTGATGCTCGGAATTATGGATTCTTAAAATTAACTCCTTTAATAAAATCGATTCCCAACTTTGAAGTAGAGCAAAGAGATAGTCAAAACGGACGTTTCAAATTGATTTATGTTAAAGTAATTGAAAAAACCTCCAACAAAGGAAGGAAAGTAGTTGCTAAAGTATTGCCGAAAAATAGTAAATGAAACCATCCAGTCTTAAAGACATCAAATCCGATCTCAAAAATTGTACGCAAGAAGAGTTACTCGAATTGACATTGAAGTTAATACGATTCAAAAAAGACAACAAAGAGCTTATTTCTTATTTGTTATATGACGCCGAAAATGATCATTTGTACATTGAAAGTTACAAAGAAGAAATCGACGAAGCTTTCTCACAAATAAACCGTTCAAATTTTTTCTTTATTCGAAAGGGTATGAGGAAAATACTGTCTCAAACGAAAAAAAACATTCGCTACGCTCAAAAGAAGCACATTGAAATTGAGCTCTTACTGCACTTCTGTAAAAATTTAATGGAATTCCGACCGAGTGTCAAAAGAAACAAAGTAGTAATGAATTCATTTGAAACACAAATTCGGATGATAAAAAAAGCTATTTCAACAATGGATTCCGATTTACAACACGATTATACCGTTATTTTATTCGAAATAGTAGACTTAGATTAATTTTATCTGAGCTTCGTTGCCAAGACAATTAATGGTGTTCAATAATTTTTGACATCAATCTACTTTTTTTATCGGATAAAGAATATTTAAAAGCACAACTATTAAATGATTCGTTCAATTCGAGCTAAAATTTTCACATTGAGTAGTATTTCCAACTAAATTTTAAAAAAAATCAATTAGTTTAGCCATTCAAGAAATTCACCAGCTAACATTTATGAGTTTTCGCACACTTACCAATAAAATTCCCGGGAAATTAAAAGGTCTTTTTTTCTTTCTTCGCGTAGATAGAATCATCCCTATTCACCTTTTACTTTTTACAGGACACATGGCCGAATTGTCGCGTTGGATTGCCAAAAACAAAAAAGAAGGAAAACATGATTTTTACAGTCGTAAATTTCAATACAACAAGCGCGAAGGTTTATTCGAACAAGTTATTAAAGCTGAAAATCTAGATAGCAATATTGATTATTTTGAATTTGGCGTTTCAAAAGGCGGATCGTTTCGCTGGTGGATTAATCGTTTAAAAAATGAAAATGCTCGATTTTATGGTTTTGACACCTTCTCGGGCTTACCAGAAGATTGGGGACTTTTCAAAAAAGGCGATATGGACAATGGGAACGAACCACCCAAAATCGATGATAATCGGCATATGTTTTATCAGGGTTTATTTCAACAGACTTTACTTCCATTTTTGAGTGATTATAAGAATGCTCAGAGGAAAATCATCCATATGGATGCTGATCTGTATTCGGCAACACTATATGTTTTAACATTGATGACACCTTACCTTAAAAAAGGAGACATTATTTTCTTTGACGAGTTCAATGTTCCCATGCACGAATTCAAAGCCCTTAAAGATTGGAGCAGTGCATTTTACGTAGAATTTGAATTATTAGGTAGTGTGAACAACTTTTACCAAACAGTGCTAAAAATTGTTTGATGCCATACACGTAAAATAGAAATGTGCTCCTACTTGAAGAAGAAGCACATTTCTATTTTTAAACCGTTCAATTCTATAAATCTTCTTGCGGAACTAGGTTTTAAACCTCAAATTCTTCTTTCAAATTACCATCTTCGTTATAACGGTCTTTTTTCGAACCTTCGTAGATTGTAAATTTTCGAAAACTACATTCCAAATCTCCATTGTACAATTTCAAGCGACGTTCTGGACGTAAGCCTACATTTTTCAAACCTTCTTCACTCGCCGATATTATCCAACAAGTGAATCCGGTAAGTTCTTGTTTCATCCAATCTCCAAGTGCCGTATACATTTCAGGAATATCTGTTCCCATTCTTTCGCCATATGGTGGATTTGAAATCATCATTCCTCCATTTTCAAAAGGTTTCTTTATATCCGCAAAATCATCCGATGTAATATCTACAAAACGACCAATTGGCAAACCACGTAAGTTTCGTTTTGCTTTCAACATCATGTCTGAGCTCAAATCACTACCCGATATTTTACATGGAAGAGCTGTACAACGTTTATTCGCATCTTCATAAATCTTATCCCAAATTTCTGCTTGGAAATTTTTGAAATTTTTGAAAGCATAATGATGTCTTTCCAAATTAGATGGAATATTTGCAGCTAATAAAGCGGCTTCTATCAAAAGGGTTCCTGATCCACAAAACGGATCATACAAGTCTGTTTTTCTGTCCCATCCAGAAAGTCGAATCAGCCCAGCGGCAACAACTTCGTTTAGAGGAGCCTCACCAACAGCTTCTCTGTAACCTCTCTGAAACAAAGGAACTCCAGATGTATTTAATGAAACGATACATTCTGTTTCGTGTATGTACAAATCGAACAAGACTTGAGGCGCTTTAACATTAACATCAGGGCGATCGATACCCATATCGCGAAATTTATCTACGATTGCATCTTTCAATAAGAAGTGTGGATATTGAGAGTGGCGGAATAATTTCGAGAACACGGCACCTTTTACCGCAAATGTTTTGTCATTTGAAAAATATTGTGTCCAATCTATTTTATAAGCTTTGCTGTATAAATCTTCCTCACTTTTAATTCGGAATTTTGCAATTTGCACCAAAACAGATACAGCGCAACGCACATGTAAATTCAAAAAGTAGATATCTTTCCACTCCCCTTTTAGTTGAACTGCACGGTTTAAGATAGAAATATCTGAATAACCCAATTCTTCTAGTTCTTCCTTCAACACTTCTTCTAAACCAAAAAAGGTTTTAAGTGTGATTATTAATTCTTCGTTGTCCTTACTTTTATCTAAATCTGTCATCTTATCCCTTTACCAATTACTTTGAATGTTCGCAAATACTATTAAATTTGTACAAAAGAACGCATTTGAAGTCATTTCTTTATAAATTTCTTCTACTATTCCTAACTTTCATTGCTTCTAATAACATTTTAGCCCAGCAAAAAGTCGGTTTAGTATTGAGTGGTGGCGGAGCCACGGGTTTTGCTCATATAGGTGTACTTCAAGCACTTGAGGAGAAAGGCATTCCAATTGATTATATTACAGGGACTTCTGCGGGAGCTTTAGTGGGGGCACTTTACGCTGTAGGATATTCACCTTTACAAATTCGAGGATTATGTATATCCTCTGATTTCATGAAAATGGCAACAGGAGAATTGAAACCCGAACAACAATTTTTCACCAAAGAAGATGAACCGAAAAGTGATATGTTCTCTTTTCCATTTTCCTTAGATAGTCTTTTAAAAAAATCGCTGCCTACGAACTTTACCAACTCTACATTCCTCGATTTCGAGTTAATGAAAATTCTCGGGACAGTTAGTGCTGCAAAAGGAAATAATTTTGATAAACTCTTTGTTCCCTTCCGATGTGTCGCATCTGATATTGTTTTAAAAGAGAACGTAGTTTTTCGTTCAGGACACTTAAACGAAGCCGTTCGTGCCTCAATGACTTTCCCCTTCTATTTTCAGCCTTTACGTGTGAATGGTCGTTTGTTGTTTGACGGAGGTTTATACAATAACTTCCCCTCGGATGTTTTATATAAAGAGTTCTGTCCAGACTATATTATCGGAAGCAATGTTACATACAATGCAGATGAACCAACGGAATATGATTTGCTTTCTCAAATTGAAAACATGCTCGTACGTTACTCTAATTTTTCATTACCGTGCGAAGAAGGAATAATAATTGAACCCGAATTAAGTATCGGTACTTTTGATTTTTCTGAGGTTGAATTTGCTATTGAAATAGGGTATCAAGCTGGTTTGAAATATGCTGACAGTATTTTGCCGCAGATAAAAAAACTCAAACCATTATCCGAAATTGAGAGAGAACGCCAAGAGTTCAGAAAAAATATTCCAGATTTAGTAATTGATAGTATCTACACTGGCAGCGATAGAAAAATAAATTATTTCGTAAAAAACTCCATGTTGCGCTTGCAAAAAAGATCGCCTGTATCGGCTAGCGAAATTGAAAGAAGATACTATAGATTGGCGGCGACAGAGCACATAGGCTTCCTTTTCCCAACTATTGATACGAATGCAAATGGCAACTACAACATGAGTTTAGTCGTGCGCGAAAAGAATAAATTCAAATTGGACGTTGGAGGATTAATCTCATCTCGGCCTGTGAACACAGGATATTTAGGATTGACCTATTGTCATCTTGGTAAAACAGCTATAAAACTGCATGGTGAATCCTATTTTGGGAAATTTTATGGTTCCATTAATACACATATGAAAATTGAGTTTCCTGCTATTTTTCCGGTGACAATTGAGCCATATTTCACGATGAATCGTTGGGATTACTTTAAAAGTTTTGCTACATTTTTTGAAGATGTAAAACCTTCATTTCTCGTTCAAAATGAAATGTATTACGGTTTAAAAATATCCCACCCTATTTTAAATAACAGTAAAAGTTCATATGATTTTCGTTTGTTTAATTTAGAAGACGACTATTATCAGACTGAGAAATTCACTTCACAAGACACCAGTGATATTACTTATTTTAATGGCGAAACGTACAGCTGGAAAATCGAACAAAATTCTTTAAACAGAAAGCAATTTGCTAGCTCGGGTCATTATTTAAGTTTCAAAGCAAGGTTCGTGCACGGAAATGAGCGCACACGAAGCGGTTCAACATCAAACAATCCTGACGCTCAAAAAAACCATCAGTGGATTAATTTAAATTTTGACTTTCAAACGTTTATTATTAATTCAAAGTTTTTTCATTTTGGACTGCAAGGGAAAGCAACATTTAACAGTCAAAGTTTATTTGGGAATTATACAGCATCACTTCTACCTATGACTTCTTTTGATATCATTCCAGACGCAAACACCTATTTCCTGCCAGAATTCAGATCACCTCAATTTTTTGGAGGAGGCACTAACTTCATTTTTTCTTTGCCAAAAGGTATTGATATTCGTTTTGATGGTTTTTACTATCAACCACTTATCCAATTAATACAAACTGATAATGGCGGGTTTGAATACTCAAAACCTTTTCAAGGAGAGTCGTATTTAGCTTCGGCTTCTGTAATTTATCATTCTATTATTGGACCATTGCGAGCCACATTAAACTATTTTCCCAAACAAATCTCCAATCCACTAAATTTCCAAATTAGCTTAGGATATGTGCTGTTTAATGAGAGGGCGATACGATAAGTAGGTAATTCGAGTAAGTTTTTATCTTTGCACTTTACAAATATTAAGTTATGCAAAAAATTATTAGTGGTATCCAACAAATGGGTATTGGCGTTTCAAATGTGCCTGAAATATGGAAATGGTATCGCACATTCTTTGGATTGAACGTCAAACTATTCGAAGACGCAGCTGAAGCCCCATTAATGACTCGATATACTGGCGACAAAGTTCAATCGCGAACGGCAACATTGGCCCTTTCCATGGATGGTGGTGGAGGCTTTGAAATATGGCAATACACTTCGAGACATACTGAAAAATCAACTTTTGAAATAAAAATGGGGGATTACGGCTTATTTGCATGTCGCATCAAGTCGCATGACGTTCAAAAAAGTTATGACTATTTCAAGGCACATGGGGCAAATGTCCAAGGCGAATTAACGACACGTCCAGATGGTGGCCAACACTTTTTTGTAGAAGACCCGAATGGCAATTTATTCAATATTGTTGAAGGAATCGATTGGTTTTCCGATACAAAACACCCAAGTAACTGTGGCGCCGTAGCTGGAGCAATGATAGGTGTGAGTGATATTGATGCTTCATTAGAACTGTACGCTAATGTTCTCGGTTATTCTAAAGTGATATACGATAAAACTGATACTTTTGAAGACGTCAATTCTATCTCTGGCGGTACATCTAAATTTCGTCGCATGCTCTTGGGGCATCCAGAAAAACGAAAAGGTCCTTTTGCTCAGTTATTGGGTTCAACCGAAATCGAATTGATCCAATGCCTAGATAGAGTCGATTGCAAAAAGATTTTTGAGAACAGATTTTGGGGTGATTGGGGCTTTATTCACCTTTGCTTTGATATTCAAGGTATGGATATTTTAAAAGAAGATTGTGAAAAGGCGGGATTTGAATTTACCGTAGATTCTGGAAATACATTTGATATGGGTGAAGCTAGCGGACGATTTTCATACATTGAGGATCCAGATGGAACTTGGATAGAATTTGTTGAAACACACAAGGTTCCTATTATGAAAAAATGGGGTTGGTACATCAACTTGAAAAATCGAGATCCAGAGAAAAACTTACCGAAATGGATACTGAAAGCCATGGGTTTAAGTAAAGTTCGAGATTGATTTGAGTAAACGCATATAATCACTTATTCTATGGTTATGATAAATCCGCTTAATTCTCTAAATTTGTATAACTTTATCACAATTATGAATAAATTTCTTTTAATTTCCTTAGTCACTTTGCTGGGTTTGTCTTTTCAATCGTGTAAAGAAGATATTACATTATCTACGACATACAAAGAAACGCCTGTTATTTTTGGCCTTTTAGACCAAAATGATACCATTCAGTATATAAAAATAAACCGTGGTTTTATAGGCCCTGGAAATGCATTTGAAATTGCAAAAATTCCCGACTCAAGTTATTTTGAGAACGTCAGTGCTAAAGTCGAAGAAGTCGTGAATAACCAAGTGGTGTATACTTGGATATTAAGAGATACTTTGTTGGACTCCAAAAGTACAGCTGGGTTATTCTTCGCACCTCAATTTAAAACTTATTATTTCTTAACCGACGCACATCCTTTGAATCCTGATAGAAGCTACCGTTTATCTGTTGATATTAATGAAGGAAAATTACAAGTTTCAGCAGAAACGCAACTGGTTAAAAATTTCGCTCCACTAATTGGAAATGGAGGTACGTCTCTAAATCAGACAAATACACAAGTTCGCTTTGCAAAAGATCCAGGGGAATATATTAGCACTTCAATTATTTGTGATGCTGGAACAGCCGTTTTTGGAAATATCTCTATGTCAATTAAAATTTCTGAATACCGAGGAACAGACAGCACACATATCGAAATTCCATGGAATGTGACTGAAGGATTGACGGCAAATAGTAAATTAACGGCCTTAGCGCAAGGACAAACCTTCTTCAGTTTAATAAAAGCAGCCATTACAAAAGACAATACAATCACCAAAAGAAATTTCGAAGGCTTTACCGTCACGTTCACAGGTGGAACACAAGAATTATATAATTATATCCTAGTGAATCAACCCTCTACTTCATTGACTCAATCGAAACCAACCTTCACCAACTTAACGGTAACAGAAGGCTATTCAGTTGTAGGAATATTCTCTGCCAGAAATAAAGTCACACTCTACAAACCTTTCGTTCTCGGGACTAATCCAAACATACGTTGTATTGATAACAATACAACGCGAGAGCTTTGCGAAGGACTCGTGCCTGGTTTTGCAGCTTACTTTTGTAGTCAACATCCAGGGGACAACAGTTTGACAAATCCAAAATCATACGCTTGTAACTAATTTTTTCATCTTAGAAAAAAAATAGTAAGTAACTTTAACATATGAGTGAAAGGCGAACTCTTTTTATTGATGTTGTTTTACCTGTACCTATCCACAGAGCCTTCACGTATAGAGTTCATTTTGAGCTAAATAACTATGTTCAACAAGGTATCCGAGTAATTGTTCCATTTGGAAAAGCGAAGCTTCTTACAGGCGTTGTTGTTAAAGTACACGAGAATCCACCAAAAGAATATGCAGCAAAATATATAGAGCATATTTTAGATGAACAACCCATAATTACAGGCAACTTATTGACTTTTTGGAATTGGATGGCCACTTACTACATGGCGCCGATTGGAGATGTTATGAATGCTGCTCTCCCTTCCAATTTTAAATTAGCCAGCGAAACAAAAATAGTTCTACATCCAGATTTCGATATTCAAACCGTCTTAACAGAAGATAGAGAAATAGCCATTGTCGATGCTTTAGAAGTTCAAGAAGTTCTTGATCTAAAAGAAATTTCAGAAATTGTCGGAATAAAAACTATCCAACCCATTATCAAAAAAATGTTGGATAAAAGGATAATTCTGACTTTGGAAAGTTTAGATGATAAATTTACTGCAAAAACAGCTCTGTTTATAGAGCTAACTCCACACTATCTGCAAGAAGAAAATATTAATGAATTACTGACTGATTGGGTAGATAAAAAAAGTAAAAATAAACAAAGTGAAGCCATTCTGACGCTTCTAGCTGAAGGAAAATACGCTTCTGGCTCGATGACTCCCGTTCTTAGGAAAGACTTAGAAAACAAAGGGATTTCAATAAGCACCATCAACACACTAGCAAAACACGAAATTCTTCAAATCAACAAATTAGTAATTTCTAGAGTCAATGCTGAGGAGGACGAAAATGAATTTAGAACTTTTGATTTGAGTGCTGCGCAAGAAACAGCACTTGCAGAAATTAAAATCAATTTTAAAGATAAAAACGTTTGCTTGCTCCATGGAATTACAGGTTCTGGTAAAACAGAAGTCTATGTTCGTTTAATTCAAGAGCAACTGGCTAAAGGAAAACAGATTCTATTTTTAGTCCCTGAAATAGCACTTACAACGCAATTAATTAAAAGACTACAAAAGATATTTGGTCAGCAAGTAGGTGTATATCATTCTAAGTTTAACCAAAATGAAAGGGTCGAAATTTGGAATAATATTTTAGAGAACAATCCCGATAATTATCGCATTGTGATTGGGGCTCGCTCATGTGTTTTCCTTCCCTTTCAAGATTTAGGAATGATTATCGTTGATGAAGAACATGAAGCAACTTTCAAGCAACATGATCCATCTCCGCGTTACAATGGAAGAGATTGTGCCGTTGTACTCGGTCAAATTCACACGGCAAAGGTTTTACTCGGTTCGGCCACTCCATCTTTAGAATCATCTTACAATTGTAAAATAGGAAAATACGGCTTAGTAAAACTTGAAGAACGCTACTCCGGTATCCAGATGCCTGAAATTTTATTGGCAGATTTAAAAAAAGAAAGACGACAAAATAAAGATTTTCAATTTTTTAGCACATTTCTTATCGATTCTATACGCGAAGCTTTGAATCGGAAAGAACAGGTCATATTATTTCAAAATAGAAGAGGCTACAACCCACGATGGCAATGTGAAGTTTGCAGTTGGACACCTCATTGTGTCAATTGTGCTGTGTCTTTAACTTATCACAAAAGAACAAATACATTAAAATGTCATTATTGTGGTCACACGGCAGTGCCGATGGGTTCATGCAGAAGCTGCGGAAGCAATCGATTAAAAATGATAGGTTACGGAACAGAAAAAATTGAGGATGAAATGTCTTTGTTATTTCCAGATGTTGCCGTTGGAAGATTGGATTTAGATACGACGCGTAACAAAAACGGTTACGAAACCATAATTCATGCCTTTGAGAATAGACAAATCGATATACTGATTGGTACGCAAATGATTAGCAAAGGTCTAGATTTTGATCACGTAAGTTTGGTTGGTATTCTTGATGCCGAAGATATGCTAAATCGACCTGATTTCAGAGCCTTTGAAAAATCATTCCAAATGATGACACAAGTTGCTGGCCGAGCAGGAAGAAAGCACAAAAGAGGTAAAGTAATCATTCAAACTGGACAAGTAGACCATTGGATAATTGAAAAAGTATGTCAATACGATTACGATGGTTTTTTTAAACATGAACTAATTGAAAGAGAGAATTTTTTCTATCCGCCTTTTTATAAAATCATTCAATTTGTAGTAAAGCATCGAGATGAAAATATTCTGAACATCAGTGCTCAAGACCTCGGTAATCGGCTAAAAGAAGTTTTCAAAGAAAGAGTGATTGGTCCAGAATATGCTCTTATCCCGAGAATCAAAAATCAATTCATTAAAGTAATAAAGCTGAAATATGAGAAAACTGTTTCAGACAAAGCAATAAAAGAAAAGGTCCAACTTCTGCTGGACCAATTCTATAGTATTTCTGAAAATAAATCTATTCGTGTGTCGATAGATGTCGATCCAATTTAACCCAAATAGGCTTTAAGCATTTTACTCCTTGACGTGTGTTTCAATCTCCGTATAGCCTTCTCCTTGATTTGTCTCACACGCTCTCGTGTTAAGTCAAACTTTACTCCTATTTCTTCTAGAGTCAAAGGATATTTTCCATTCAATCCGTAGTACATTTTCAAAATTTCACTTTCACGAATCGTAAGCGTAGAGAGCGATCTATCAATATCTTTTCGCAATGATTCGATTACTAAACCTCGTTCGGGGCCCGGCAAACTGTCATTTGGCAATACGTCGTACATACTTGATGAAGACTCATCACCTTCTACCAGTGGGGCATCCATAGAAACGTGTCTGCCGCTATTATTCAATGAATGACGCACATCATCTACGGAGAAATCCAAGTATTCTGCCAATTCCTCAGCCGAAGGTGGACGCTCATAACGCTGCTCTAATTCAGAAAATGCCTTTTTGATTTTGTTAATGTTACCGATTTTATTCAAAGGCAATCTTACGATTCTGGCTTGCTCTGCCAAAGCCTGTAAAATTGATTGACGAATCCACCAGACGGCGTAAGAAATAAATTTAAAACCGCGTGTTTCGTCAAATCTCTGCGCAGCTTTTATCAGACCAACGTTTCCTTCATTTATTAAATCAGGAAGTGAAAGTCCTTGGTTTTGATATTGTTTGGAAACAGAAACTACAAAACGTAAATTTGCTTTCGTCAATTTCTCGAGCGCACTATTATCGCCTTCGCGAATTTTGCGGGCTAACTCTACCTCCTCTTCTGCCGTTATCAAATCCACACGCCCAATCTCCAATAAATACTTATCCAAAGATGCGGTTTCACGATTGGTGACTTGTTTTACGATTTTTAGTTGTCTCATAATATGAAGGGGTATTAAGTAAACCTCACCCTATTAAGACGAATAAATTGAAAAAAAGTTTGATAAATTTTGTTTTTTAACAAAATTTACTTATCAAATTGCCGATTTTGGGGATTTTTATTGTGTTTTCACATAAGAAAGTTTTTTCACTGAGTTCCTTTGAGTACTTTTGCCGCATGAAAATACTAATGGTTTGTTTGGGCAATATTTGTCGTTCGCCTTTGGCTGATGGTTTAATGCGTAAGAAAATCGCTGATAACGGCCTAGATCTTGAAGTTGACTCAGCGGGTACATCTACTTACCACATTGGCAATGAACCCGATGAGCGAACGCAAGAAAATGCACTTAAACATGGAATAGACTTGAGTTCATTGCGAGCTCGCCAATTTATTAAAGAAGACTTTAATTCTTTTGACCTGATTTATGTCATGGACAGAACAAACTATTTTAACGTTCTCGAACTGGCAAGTTCTGATGAAGAAAGAGACAAAGTCAAATTAATATTAGATGAATTACCGAATGAGCCTTTAAACGAGGTTCCTGATCCATATTATTCTGGGGAGCTAGGATTTGAAAAAGTATACCAACTTTTGGACAGTGCGACAGATGCTATTGTTGAACATATACTAGAAACTGCATTATGAGCGCACCACCAAAATACAAAGGAAAATTATACTTGTTGCCATGTCCAATAAGTGAGGAAGACTTCAAAATGGTTATCCCAGAAGAAGTGGTGAAAAAGGCACAAAACTTTCGCTTTTTCGCAGTAGAGGATTTAAAGTCCGCTCGACGTTTTTTGCGCAGAATGGATCGTTCATTCCCTATTGACGACAGCACATTCTTCATTTTGAATAAAAAAACACCCGAAGAACAAGTACAGAAAATGATTGAGCCGCTTTTAAACGGGGAAGATGTTGCCATAATAAGTGAAGCAGGTTGTCCTGGTATCGCTGACCCTGGCGCTACTTTGGTCGACTTAGCTCATCAACACGAAATTCAAATTCATCCTTTAGTTGGACCATCGTCAATTTTTTTAGCTTTGATGGGAAGTGGATTCAATGGCCAGTCGTTTACTTTTCATGGATATCTGCCCAAAGAGCGCAAGGACAGAGTTAGAGCAATCAAAGACTTCGAATTCAATACAATAAAAACTGGTCACACTAATTTATTCATGGATACACCATTTAGAAACATGAATGTTTTAGATGATCTTTTGAATGAATTGAGTGATAATACATCGCTTTGTATAGCAAGTAATATTACAGGTCAAACTGAAAAAATTCAGACAAAAAGAGTTGTTGACTGGCGAGAATCTGCTTACGATTTAGGAAAGATTCCAACTATTTTCGTTATTGGAAAAGGTCAAGCAAGCAAAAAATAAAAAAGAACATTTTAACTTTAACTTTAACGACAAGACAATTAAATTGTCAAATTAACATATGATTATTTACAAAACTTCTGAAGAAATTGCCATCATGCGAGACGCAGCTCAAGTCGTTAGTCGAACTTTGGGTAAAATTGCAGAACGCATTGGTCCTGGTGTTACGCCAAGAGAATTAGATATTTTTGCGGAAGATTACATACGATCTCAAAAGGCCATTCCTGGCTTCAAAGGGCTTTACGATTGTCCGAGCACCTTACTTATTTCAGTTAACGAACAAGTTGTACACGGCTTGCCAACAGATATTTCGTTCAAAGAAGGAGATATTGTTTCTATAGATTGCGGAGCAGTTTACAAAGGATATTATGGAGACCACGCCTACACTTTTGCCATTGGCGAAATAAGCGATGAAAAAGCGAAATTACTGAAGGTGACTGAAGAATGTTTATATCTTGGGATTGAGCAAGCGCGTGTGGGAAATAGAATTGACGATATCGGTTGGGCCATTCAAACACATGCTGAAAAACATGGTTTTGGAGTTGTCCGCGATTTAGTTGGTCATGGTTTAGGAAAATCGTTGCATGAAGATCCACAGGTCGCGAATTACGGCAGAAGAGGACACGGTAAAAGGATTCAAAATGGATTAACCATTGCTATAGAACCTATGATTAATCTGGGAACCGAACGAGTTGAACAATTGGATGATAATTGGACTATCGTCACTGCTGACGGTTTGCCTAGTGCACATTTTGAACACGATATTGCCGTTGTTGATGGTCAGCCGGTTATCTTAAGCACTTTTGATTATATACTTGAAGCTTTAAGCAAAAAATAATGAATGAGCAAAAGCTGTTTTACACCGTTTGCGCAACACTCATTATTTACGGCTTAGGAAGTCTTCTGCAACTCGGTAGTTTTATCCTACCCTTGCCTTTTTTTGAAATTGGACTATTTATCATCTGTATTTATTTTACCGTTTCCGTCTGGGAAAGCAAAAAGCTACTCTCCTTCTTGTTTTTGCTTTATGGTCTCGCGCAATTTTTAGCCCTTGAATACAATTACAGTTTTTTTCTTTCAGACGAAAAATTAGAATTGCTAACGAAAAGTGGTACAACTGATCTTTTCAAAATTCTCGCCCACATTGTTCTTTTGCCCATATTATTCATTCAGAATAACTGGATGACAATAATTACAAATCGATTCATACTATTTTTCATCTCCCTTATTATCTTCATCTGCCTCTTTCTTCCATCGACTATTTGGTTAGTGACGCCCTACTTGTTTTTAATCGTAATCATCTGTACCAAAAGAAATATTTTCATGAATTCCTTAAGTTTCTGGCTATATCTACCCCTTTTTATTGGAGCTAGAGAACTGAGTTTGTATTTTTTATCAATAGCGTCCTAAATAATTTAAAAATCGAAATCGTAGGTTGATTCTATTGACTTTCAGGAAGAAGATGACACTTTTTCAAAACAGAACCCCTTGTATTGATTTTGGAGGAGGTTCTGATTGTTTTT
>Ga0209390_10000778_pt1 | contig 63440 bp, 56 predicted proteins | sample BON01_FD_187212 | JGI IMG/M metagenome (GOLD analysis project Ga0209390, IMG submission 187212) | Freshwater microbial communities from Lake Bonney liftoff mats and glacier meltwater in Antarctica - BON-01 (SPAdes) (version 2) | ecosystem: Environmental > Aquatic > Freshwater > Ice > Glacier...
AACTCATGATTTTGGATGTCACCTCATCCGAAGTCAAATAGCCTCGAATCACTTCTACCAATTTCATTATTGGCACAGGATTCATGAAATGCATCCCGATTACTTGACTTGGTCTCTGTGTGACGGCGGCGATTTTGGTGATTGAAATCGAAGAAGTATTAGTAGCTAGTATGGTCCATTCAGGACTGAATTCGTCCATTTTACGGAAAAGATCCAACTTGATATTCAGGTCTTCTGTAGCTGCTTCTACAACTAAGTCAGCGGATTTAAGGCCATCTTCGAAAGTTGTAAAAACTGAAATACGATCTAGTGATTGGGCTTTCTCTTCCTCTGAGAGTAATCCTTTACCTATCTGACGATCCATATTTCCGGCAATAACAGCAACAGCCTGATTCAATACTTCCTGACTGATATCAATCAACGAAACAGCATGACCATTTTGCGCAAACACATGAGCGATGCCATTCCCCATTGCACCAGAACCAATAATTGAGATATTTTTCATAACAAGATGGTAGAAGTAAATACTAGCTAATCTAAGTCTAGATGGTTTCTAGTTATACAAAGTTACTTTCGAAAGCCTCAGATTCCAATTTTTAAGTTGTGCTTTCCTGACTTTGTTTGTCGCAAAACATCCCCTTCAGAAAAGCAATAATTGGCTACCTTTGGAATATGAAAGAACTTGGCTTAGTCTCTACTTTACCCATAAATAGATTTACTGACTTCGGCGCTTACCTTGCGCTGAGTTCAGGTGAAGAATTGCTTTTACCAAAGGGGTACTTGATTGGTGAAGAAAAAGAGGGCGATCTCAAGGAGGTCTTTATTTATACAGACTCTGAAGATAGACCTGTTGCCGTAACCCAAATGCCTCTGGCTTTTTTAGACGATTTTGCGGTTTTAGAAGCTAAAGTAGTAACTGATTTCGGAGCTTTTATGGATTGGGGTTTACCAAAAGATTTACTTGTCCCGAAGGCTGAAATGGGTAAAAACATGATTGCAGGAGAGAAGTATCTGGTAAAAATCTGTGTTGATCATCAAACAAACCGATTGATAGGAGTAAATAAATACAGGGATTTTATCCTTGATGCGCCAGTTGAATTTTCTGAAGGAATGGAAGTTACCGGGTTGATTTTTGATGAAACAGATTTAGGCTACAAAGTTTTGGTGGAGAATAAATTTGAAGGCTTACTTTTTAAAAATGAGGTGTTCCAGTCAATTCATATTGGAGAGAAACGATCAGTATTTATCAAAAATCGTCGGGATGACGGGAAATTAGATTTACAACTTTTGGCTCCGGGCAGAGAAAAATATGATGAAGGATCAGAAAAGATTCTTTCTATTTTAGAGGAAAAGGGTTTTTTACCACTTCATGACAAGTCTACTCCTAAAGAAATCCAAGATATTCTTGGTATGAGCAAAAAGCATTTTAAGCAATGTATCGGACAATTGTATCGGGCTCGTATGGTTCAACTATTGCCAGATGGTATTTCCCTGAACACTACGAGTTGATAATGTATATAGCTCTAAAAGATTTTACCAATAGTGTAGATCTACTTTTTCGATAGCTGGAAATTTACGTGAAAACCTAGCAAAGTGAAGCCCAGATCAGTGGATGTTTAATTTGAATGGCTTCATACAAAGGTTTTTTCGAAATGGATTAGCTTGATTGTGCAAATCATTAGTGAGTCTACCAGCCCAATAATTTTAGACACCGCTATCGAACGATTGGCGAAAGAATTTCGAATGAAAAAAATCGGTTTTGATAGTTGAAGATTTATATCAGAATGAAGTTGAAGATTTTGTATTGAATTTTGCACCTTGTCTTTTTTTGAATATGCTGACAAATGTTCCGTGTGTTAAAATCATCCCAAAGCTTGCCGAGAATTTCCATGCACCAATCGGAAAAACATTCATAGAATTTTAAAGTTTTCCCTAAAAATTACGCCTGTTTATCCAGCAGTTTTCAAAATTTTCGAGTAGATTAGGTAGATTCATAGGAAGTAATCTGAATCTTTTGCTCTTTTGAAGATCAAACCTATGTAGAAACCTATGCATAATCAGGACGCACACTTTCTTGGCGTGGATGTGGGGGGAACCCATTTAAAGATCGGATTAGTCGATAAAAAAGGAGAAATTCTAGACTTTCAAAAAGAAGAAACCATCCCTTATCGGGATGATGATTGTGGCTTTGGTCCATGCTTTATAAAAGGTCTAAAAAAATATCTCGATAAATACCCAACTGTACAAAAAGTTGGAATTGGCCTTCCTGGATTGATTTCCAAAAACCGAGCTACTACCCTCGAAATTCCCGCAATTCCATCTTTAAATGGATTTAACCTAAAAGAAGGCTTAGAATCAGCTTACCCTGACCATGATTTTTACTTAGAGAATGATGCCGCCGCCGCCGCCATGGGAGAGTTTTACTATGGAAAAGACAATTCTCATGAAAACTTCATTTTCATCACTATGGGTACTGGAATTGGCAGTGCCTTACTTCTTGATGGCAAGGTGTTCAAAGGATCCAGAGGCAATGCCATGGAAATGGGACACATGCTTGCTCAAGGAACATCAGGTTTGGAAACACTTATTGGAAGAAAGGGAATATTGACCATAATGGCCAGAATGATCGCTGCTTACCCAGAAAAAGCAGGTTGTTTAAGCGGTGCACATCTTGGAACGCACTTATTGGTAGACACAGCAAAAGCTGGAAATCCAGTTTCTTTGATGGTTTTTGAAGAAGTAGGGAGAATCCTTGGAGAAGCTATAGTATCCACGATCCGAATTTTGGACATCAATACGGTTTACTTTGGAGGAGGGATTTCAGCAGGATTAGAGTTTATGATGCCAAAACTTGAGCACACCATGAAACAATATTTGACACCCTATTATATGAAAGATTTAAATCTTAAGAAGGCGACTTTAGAAAATAATGCTGGGACTTTAGGTGCAGCTGCCCTATGTTTCATGGGTTCTGGGTCGTAATATTCACTTCAGAGACTTTGCTGATTGCATTCATTCGAAAAAGAACCTTTAAAGGTTCTTTTTCTATTTCCACTCCATCACATTGAATACTTGGCTCTAAAAAGTAGAAAAAGAAACTTTGACTTTTATCGACCAGCTCTACCCGATCAGGTCTTCCAAAAGTCTTGATCAAGGACTGGTTATTAGCTCCTAAAAATGTGTTTTTGATTCGCTCTAATTCTTCTAAGTCAAGAATCCGAAGATTCTTACATCCGTATCTATCAGATTTCCAATTTTCCATATTTAGATTACCTGTATCAAGCCTACCACCACAAGAAACCAAGAACGTGCTTCCAAAAATGATAGTAAGTAAAAATATGATGGATTTAGTCATAGGTAGTGTAGCACAAATTTTATTAAAATTGATAATTTAAATTAATTTTCTAGTAAATAAGAAACCGATTTTTAATTGAAAAATGATTCTCAAAAAAGTAAAGCTGTCAATCTTCAATTACCCCTGATTCTCATTATTTTGGATATTTTTCCGAAACTAATTGTCGAATGTAATGATTAAGTAACCATTACACTCACCGATTCTGTTTGGCAAATCGCTTATATTAGCAGAATTAATCCCCTTGTTATGTTATATCGGTTTGGAAAAGCGTTTTATTTCCTTTCACTATTTGGTTTTATTTTTTTTCTGCTGTATTTCTATTCAGCAATGGCTGAGTTGGTTGGCTACGGACTTGACGAGAATGGTTCTGTTATCGACAAGGTCTCTAAAGAAGCCTTTTTCTATGGCATGATTGGCCTATTTGTGATTCTAAATGCCGTAGTTTTACTTCCTCCAAAACTACTCGAAACAAAAATGCACAATGGATTGCATCGGATTTTCCCCTTAGGTGATATTTATCGAGATTATTTTCTGGGATGGTTTTATTCATTCGGAGGAATTGTCAATCTAAGTCTTTCAGTAATGGTTTTTTATACGCATGCCATTAACAATCAACAAGCAATAGCTGTCAACGAGTTTAGTTTTTTCTTTTATATGATCCCTGCACTTTTTATAATTTGGATTATCGGTTTGTTTGCTATGTTGACAGGGAAGTTCAAACAAATTAAAAAATAATCGCTCTAAGTTTTAGTTCAAAAAATGGCAGAATTAAGCAATTACACTGAAGACAGTATCAAATCTCTTGACTGGAGGGAACATATCCGACTTCGACCAGGAATGTATATAGGTAAACTCGGAGATGGTAGTGCACATGATGACGGCATCTATGTAATGGTCAAAGAAATTCTAGACAATTCCATAGATGAGCACATGATGGGATTTGGCCGAGCGATCGAAGTTAAAATTACTGAGCATAAGGTTGAAGTTCGTGATTATGGCCGAGGAATTCCTCTTGGAAAAGTTATTGATTGTGTCTCAAAAATAAATACAGGGGGAAAGTATGATTCTGGAGCATTTCAAAAATCTGTTGGTCTAAATGGTGTAGGTACAAAAGCAGTAAATGCATTGGCAGATTTTTTCAAGGTTCAGTCATTCCGAGATGGTGAAACAAAAATAGCAGAGTTTGAAAAAGGATTTTTGACCAAAGATCAAAAAATCGGAAAGAGCTCTGATCGAAACGGAACCAAAATCATTTTCTCTCCTGATGGGGCAATATTCAAAAACTACCATTTCATTCCCGAATACCTTGAAAATCAGATTTGGAACTATGCTTTTCTGAATGCAGGTCTTACAATAAACTATAATGGTAAAAAGTATTTTTCTGACAGAGGTCTCTATGATTTATTGACCAATAAGGTCGATATAGAATCCATCCGTTATCCTATAATTCATCTTAAAGGAAACGACATTGAATTAGCTATCACGCACTCAAGCCAATACGGAGAAGAATATTATTCTTTTGTTAATGGACAATATACGACCCAGGGTGGAACTCACTTAGCAGCATTTCGTGAGGCAATCGTAAAAACCGTTCGTGAATTCTACAAAAAAGATTACGACTCCTCCGATATCAGACAAAGTGTCGTAGCGGCAATTGCTGTACGAGTGATGGAACCGGTCTTTGAATCTCAAACCAAGACCAAACTTGGTTCGCAATCGGTCGGACCCGATGGACCTACGTTACGAACTTTTGTTAACGATTTTGTCAAAACTGCACTTGATAATTACCTGCACAAAAATCCTGCGGCAGCTGATGCTTTATTGAAGCGAATTCTACAGTCAGAGCGTGAGCGCAAGGAGATCTCAGGAATTAAAAAGCTTGCGAATGATCGTGCTAAAAAAGCCAATCTCCACAATAAAAAATTGAGAGATTGCCGCGTTCACTATGACGACCCTAAGGCAAATGAAGATGCTAAGAATAACACCATGCTGTTTCTGACAGAAGGTGATTCCGCTTCTGGCTCCATCACCAAATCACGGGACGTACAAACTCAAGCGGTTTTCTCACTTCGGGGCAAACCTTTGAACTGCTTTGGTATGACCAAGAAAGTGGTATACGAAAATGAGGAGTTCAACCTGCTTCAACATGCATTAAATATTGAAGACGGTATTGAACATCTTCGGTATCGTAAGATTGTAATCGCCACGGATGCCGATGTTGACGGGATGCATATCCGACTGCTTATCATGACTTATTTTCTTCAGTTTTTTCCTGATTTGGTGAAAAATGGACACCTATACATCTTAGACACTCCGTTATTTCGGGTAAGAAATAAAAAAGAAACCATCTACTGTTATACTGATGAGGAACGACAGCGAGCAATCCATAAACTAGGGAATAAGCCCGAAATCACACGATTCAAAGGACTCGGAGAAATCTCTCCAGATGAATTTGGAACATTTATAGGTGAGGATATTCGATTGGAGCCAATTATCCTAAATAAGGAGACCAAAATTCCGGATCTACTTACCTTCTATATGGGCAAAAACACGCCCGACAGGCAAAACTTTATTATCAGTAACTTGAAAGTAGAAAAAGATTTGGCTTTGGACGAGCTGAAGCCGGTAGCGGCAAACGGGGAAGAAGTAGCTTAGTTTAGATTATACTGAGTTGATTCATCAAACTTTCACAGGAAAAATACTAGTCGGAGGAGAATAAAAGCCTAAGACCATTCAAAAGAAAAAATTACATGAGTGAAGAAAAAGATAAGCAATTAGGTGCGGACGAATCATTGCACAATGCAACGCCAGTTTCAGGAATGTATAAAGATTGGTTTTTGGACTATGCATCTTATGTAATCCTTGAGCGCGCAGTACCTGCTATAGAAGATGGCTTAAAACCAGTTCAGCGTAGAATTTTACACGCCATGAAGGAGATGGATGATGGTAGATTCAATAAAGTCGCCAACATCATCGGTCAATCCATGCAGTACCATCCCCACGGAGATGCCTCTATTGGAGATGCTATGGTCAATATTGGCCAAAAGGAACTACTGATTGAAACGCAGGGTAACTGGGGAGATGTGCGCACTGGTGACAGAGCTGCTGCTGCCCGTTACATAGAAGCAAGACTTTCCAAGTTTGCATTGGATGTTGTATTCAACTCTCAGACTACGGAATGGCAACTTAGCTACGATGGTAGGAAACGAGAGCCTGTTACCCTGCCAGTGAAGTTCCCATTACTTCTTGCCCAAGGAGTCGAGGGAATTGCTGTGGGTTTATCCACCAAAATTTTACCCCACAATTTTATTGAACTGATCCTAGGGTCAATTGAAATTCTAAAAGGCAATAAAGTCCATGTGCTTCCGGACTTTATCACAGGAGGGATGGCAGATTTTTCCGAATATAATGAGGGCAAACGAGGAGGTAAAGTCAAGGTTCGTGCAAGAATTGAAGAGGATGTCAGTAAAATGCTACTAATCAAAGAGATTCCTTATGGAACCACTACTGATTCACTGATTGATTCTATCCTAAAAGCAAACGAAAAGGGTAAAATAAAAATCAAAAAAGTTGTAGATAATACAGCTAAGGATGTAGAAATCGCCATACAATTGGCACCAGGTGTTTCGCCAGATGTGACAATCGATGCACTGTATGCATTTACAGACTGTGAGGTTTCGATCTCTCCAAATGCCTGTGTGATTGTAAAGGATTCACCGGTTTTTATTTCTGTAAACGATATTCTAGAATTCAATACCAAGCAAACAAAATATCTCCTCAAGCGAGAATTAGAGATTCGGAAAGCAGAACTATTGGAAAAATTGCTTTTCTCCTCTCTGGAAAAAATATTCATAGAAAATCGAATCTATCGCGACATCGAAGAGTGTACCACTTGGAGTGCTGTCTTGGTAGCAATTGATAAAGGATTAGAGTCTTATAAGCCAAGTTTCTACCGAGAGATTGTCCAAGAAGATTTAGTTCGTCTGACGGAAATAAAGATTAAACGAATTTCAAAATTTGATGCTTTTAAAGCTGACGAATTGATGAATCGTCTTCAGGAGGAATTGAAAGAAGTCAATCATAACCTTCGGAACTTAACAGAGTTTTCGATCGAATACTACCAAAACCTGCTTGCTAAATACGGTAAAGGACGCGAGCGAAAAACTGAAATCAGAACTTTTGATGCGATTGAAGCTACAGTTGTTGCCGCGAATAATGCTAAACTTTACGTCAACCGAACAGATGGTTTTGTGGGTTATGGGCTGAAAAAAGATGAATTTGTTTGTGACTGCTCTGATTTAGATGATATTATCGTCATTCGAAAAGATGGAGTAGGTATGGTCTCAAAGATCCAAGAAAAAAATTTCATGGGTAAGGATATTCTTCATGTGGCTGTTTTCCGCAAGGGAGATGAACGAAGGGTATACAATCTCATCTATCTGGAAGGAGAGTCTGGAAGAGCTATGGTCAAGAGATTCCAAGTTTTGGCCGTCACCAGGGACAAGGAATACGACTTAACCAAAGGCACCAAAGGTTCAAAATCACTTTACCTAACGGCTAATCCAAATGGAGAAGCGGAGATTGTGACTATATTTTTGACACAAGGCGCAAAAGCCAAAGTAAAAGTTTTTGATTTTGATTTCGCATCTATTGAAATAAAGGGTAGAGGGGCCGCAGGAAATATCCTTACCCGTTATCCACTTCGTAAGATTCAACTCAAAATGGAAGGTGTGTCTACCTTAGGAGGAATTAATATTTATTACGATCTGGTGGTTGGTCGACTAAATACTGACGCAAGGGGTAAGCTGATTGGAAATTTCCTAGGTGAGGATAAAATTTTGGTCTGCTATAAGACCGGAGAGTATGAACTCACAAGCTTTGAGTTGACTAATCGCTACGTGGCTAATGGAGTTATTTTGATTGAGAAATTTGATTCAGATTGTGTGTTATCAGCAGTCTACTTTGACGGAACTAGCAAAACACACTATGTCAAGCGTTTCCAGATAGAAACCACCACTATCAATAAGAAATTTAATTTCATTTCTGACCATAAGCAGTCCTATCTTAAACTGATCACCACCGAAAAGCAACCTCAACTAGCGCTCAAATTCCTGAAAGGAAAAGTAGAGGAGGAAATGGATTATGATTTTGATATGTTGATTGATGTAAAAGGTTGGAGAGCAGTCGGAAATAAGTTGAGTACATATCCAATAATAGAAGTTAACCTTATCGCATCCAGTAAACCAGAAAATGTAAAAGATGAAAATCAAGATTCCGAAGAAATTGCTGATGATGCTAGCGAAGAACTTGATGTAGGGACAACGATCAGCTTGTCTTCAAAAAAAGATGAGAAAGAACAATTGGGATTGTTTTAGATATGATTTTATCGATGCACGATGGATAAGCTAAATCAAGGTTTACTTGAGTATTTGGGAAGTTTTATTTCTGATGGTAAGAAGTCAGCTATAGAAAACGCACTCAGTGAACGGACTCGCTTTTACACAGTAGTCTTAGAAGATATTTTTAAACCTCATAATGGAAGTGCCGTTTTACGGACTTGTGACTGTTTTGGAATACAGGATGTACATGTGATTGAAAAAGAAAACCAATATAAAATCAATCATTATGTGACCCGCGGAGCTTCCCAATGGCTTGATGTACATAAATATTATTCTAAAGTAAGCTCTCCAGTTCAAGAATGCTTTTCCAAACTGAGGGCGCAAGGCTATAAGATTTTGGGAACTTCGCCTATTCCAGGTTCACGCTCCATCCATGACTTAGACCCAAGCCAAAAATTAGCGCTTGTGTTTGGGAATGAGCACGATGGAATAAGTGAAGAGGTGAAACAGAATGCAGACGGGTTGATTCATATTCCGATGATGGGATTTACAGAAAGCTTTAATATTTCTGTTTCCGCTTCAATATTTTTATACGAGCTGCGAAAACGTGCAAATGACGTTGGTATGAAGGATTTTTTCATCTCAGAGGAAGAGAAACAAGAGCTCCGGATGAAATGGTACAAGGCGATTGTGAGGAGGTCGGATTTGATCGAAGAAGCCTATTATAGCAGTAAAGAGTCCTAGTTGTTTTTCTTGAAGATTGAATCTAGTTTTTGTCCAAAACTTGCATCTGATTTTTTAGCTTTTTTTCGCTGCCGTTGGCGCTGCTTCTTTTTTTGTTCCTTGCTCTTTACTAGTACAACACGCGCAGAGATCCCGACTTGCCCACGATAAAATTCATTTCTACCACTAATATTGATATTTGGCTTATAATCCAGAGAGATGACTGTATTGGCAACAGTAAGTTCAACGCCGCCGATTAGATCCACTCCCAGGGTGCTGTTACCATAAGTCTGGACTAATTCTTTGTTCACTGCATCTTTATAAATGCTTGCTTCCTTTCCAAAAGACACACCAGCCCCATAATAGTAATTGAAGCGTTTTGAGATAATCGGATTATGTTTTTCCAATAGCAGAGAAAGTGTGGTATTCAATTTGAAATCACTTTGCAGCATCCCTTCTAAACTGATCCGATCTAGGATTCTTTGCTGAGCAGTGATTCCCAGAGTTCGACCATACTCATTATTTCCCAGTCGAATACCTACAGCGGTGCCATAGCGCTGCGCATTTGCGAAGAAGGGGATACTCAAGAAAATAAGAAGTAAAAGACTATTTCTATTCATAATGGAATTTTTTTACAGATCGGCAATAACTATTCCAATCATTGAAAGCTATTAAATAGAAAGTTTAAGCAATTTCAGTTTGGGTATTTATTGAGTGGGTAAATTGACTATTTTCATATTTAAAAGTCTTTAACCAGTATTCCATGAAAAAAACGCTGCTAGCGATCGCTCTAATTATTCTAATCAGTTTGGCCGGTACTTGGATATATTCCATATATCAATTTAGAGATCGACACGATGGCTATTGGATTGATCTTAACCTTGAGTCAAGTCAAAAACAGATTCTAGCTGGTTTCTCCAAAGTCGACATCAGTCCTGAAATTCCCGATACATGGGTAGATGTAAATGGCGATGCCAGATACAATCCCGAAGATGGAGATACTTATACCGACGGGAATGGCAACGGCAAATTTGATGCGGTCTGGCTAGCTGGCTTTCATAAAGCACGAGCAGCTCAAAGTGTATTAGATCCGCTTTGGGCTAGAGCAATGGTCTTAGATGCCGGCAATGTGAAAATGGCTTTGGTGGTAATTGATATGATTGGCTTTGGCAATGACGATGTTATCGCCACTCGCAAATTGATTCTGGAAAGTAATCCTGAGTTGGACTATGTGATTATATCGAGTACTCATGTACATTCCTCACCTGATCTATTGGGGATTTGGGGAGAATCTGATTATAAATCCGGAGTGGATCCCACCTATCTGACACAAGTCCAAAGCGGGATTCAAGCCGCAGTAAGTCAAGCCGCAAGCAAGGCAAAACCTGCCTATTTTAAATTTACTGAGGAAATGGAGCTGCTAAAGCCACTGGTTGGCGACACGCGCAATCCTCAGGTTTTTGATGCCGGTTTGAAAATCATGCAAGTCTTAGATCAAGACACAAATCTAACACTCGGCACAATTATGAATTGGGGCAATCATCCTGAAACTCTATGGGCGGAGAATATTCAGATCAGCTCAGATTTTGCGCATCCTTGGAGAGAAATGGTAGAAAATGGAATTATTGAAAAGGATAGTGTAATAATAGAAGGAGTCGGTGGAGTAGCCATTTGGTTGAATGGTGCCATAGGAGGATTGATGACTACCCATCCAACTATGGAGGTCTTAGATCCTTATTCCAAAAAAGGTTATCTGAAGCAAAGTACTGATAAAGTAGTAGCTCAAGGTAGGGCACTAGCCAAAATTACATTGGAAACAATGGCTGATTCTGCTGCGGTTTTGGTCCATGACACTGAGTTGGCGATAAGAGCCGAAACCATTGAATTGAAAATGGACAATCAGCTATTTCATCTCGCTTCATTTCTTGGGATTTTTGACCGGGGCTTCACGAAGTGGAAGCATATTCGATCTGAAGTTGCTGCTTGGAAGCTTGGGCCCGCAACTTTTGTGCATGTTCCAGGGGAATTATATCCTGAGATTTTACATGGAGGTATCGAGAGTCCAATAGGAGGAGACTTTGGAATAGAGCCCTTAGAAGTCCCTGCCCTACAAAGCCAAATTCCGGGACAGTTTAAATTTTTTGCAGGCATGTCTAATGACATGGTGGGTTACATTATTCCAAAAAGTCAATGGGATATGGAGCCTCCTTATACTTACCGAAACGAGAAAAGACCTTACGGTGAAGTTAATTCCTTGGGACCAGAGACAGCCCCAAAGATTCACGCCGCAGTGTTGAAAGTTTTAGAGGAACTGAGGTAAAAAAAATGCCCCTGAATAAATATATTCAGGGGCATTTAAGATTTCAAATTGGAATCAATCTTCGAAGATCGTGATCTTCTCAATTTTATCTCCACCTTTTATAGTATCGATTACATCTAGACCGTCAACTACTTTTCCGAAACAGGTATGATTTCTATCTAGATGCGCGGTATTGTCACGGCTATGGCAAATGAAGAACTGAGAACCTCCAGTATTTCTTCCTGCATGTGCCATGGAAAGGACACCACGGTCATGGTACTGATTCTCACCTGTCAATTCACAGTCGATTTTATAACCGGGACCGCCTGTACCACTACCGATCGGACAGCCTCCCTGAATCATAAAGTTTGGGATTACTCGATGGAAAGTAAGACCATCATAAAACCCTTTTTTTGAAAGATCTATAAAATTTTGTACTGCCTTAGGTGCATCTGCATCATAAAACTCAACTCTCATTGTACCTTTGTCAGTTAATATTTCAGCTGTTTTCATGTATTTTTTTTTTCGATAAAATATTTAATTGCTGCAAAATTAACTTTTTTACTTTTAATCTCCGGCACTGGAAGATGTTTAAATGCAAGATTAGCTGGAAATGTCTTATTGTAATAACTGTCTCAATTTTGGGTAATTGTTATAGCTTAAGCAGATTTGGAGCAGTAGCGCTAAGAGCCAAAAAAAGCTTTGATAATTGATTTGCACAAACTGTCGGATGGCTGGGCTTATAAGATTTTAAACTTTTGGCGCTCCTGAGAGAATTTCAACAGAAGCAAAATCCTTGAACTGATCAAAATTCGTCACAAATGAATTCGCAAGCGCTTTTGCTTGCTTGTCATAATCCTCAGGATTCGGCCAAGTTGCTCTTGGGTTCAAAATCTCAGAAGGAATAGTTGGACAAGATTGCGGGACTTGGAAACCAAATACTGGATGCTGCTTAAATTCCACTTCATCAAGCTTGCCTTCAAGAGCTGCTGAGATCATCGCTCTGGTGTAGCTAAGTTTCATTCTGGATCCAATCCCATACGGGCCACCGGTCCAGCCGGTATTGATCAACCATACATTGGTCTCATACTTTTCCATCTTATCGCCAAACAAGCTAGCATAAGCAGTAGGATGAAGCGGTAAAAAAGCAGCACCAAAACAAGCAGAAAAAGTCAATTTTGGCTCTATGATCCCCATTTCTGTTCCAGCCACTTTTGCAGTATAGCCTGATATGAAATGGTACATTGCTTGGCTCTTAGTCAGTTTTGAAATTGGAGGAATCACTCCAAAGGCATCGGCAGTCAAGAAGAAAATATTCTTTGGGATTCCAGCCATTGAAGGTAGAATCGCATTAGGGATAAAATGAATTGGGTAAGCTGTTCTTGTATTTTGGGTAACTGACTTATTGCTATAATCTATTTCTCTGGAATCAGGCTTGAATCGTGTGTTTTCCACGATCGCTCCAAATCTAATGGCATCAAAAATCTCTGGTTCTTTTTCCCGACTTAGATCAATCACTTTCGCATAGCATCCACCTTCGAAATTGAAAACTCCCTCAGAAGTCCAGCCATGCTCATCATCTCCGATAAGTCCGCGTTTGGGATCAGCTGAAAGTGTAGTTTTCCCTGTACCGGAAAGTCCAAAGAAAATTGCAGTATCTCCGGCCGCACCTACATTTGCAGAGCAATGCATGGATAGAATCTGTTTTTCGTGAGGGAGGATATAATTTAGAACTGAGAAAATCCCCTTCTTCATTTCACCGGCATAGCCTGTTCCCCCTATCAGAATCATTCGCTTGGATAGATTCAAAATTGCAAAATTCGGATGTTCAGTGCCATCTATTTCAGGATCTGCCTTAAACTCCGGAGCGCAGATAATGGTAAAGTCATGCTCAAAATTTGCGAGTTCTTCTTGACTTGGCCGCAAGAACATGTTGTTGCAAAACAGGTTGTGCCAAGCCCAGGTGTTGATCACTCGTAAATTCAACCGGTGATTCCGATCAGCACCTGCATAAGCATCTCGTACAAAAAGATCCTTGTCTTGAAGGTGAATTTTCATTTTCTCCAACAACGCGTCGAACTTCCCAGGATCGAAAGCAATGTTGATATCACCCCACCAGACCGAGTCTTTCGTATGATCATCAATCACAATGTATCTATCCTTGGGAGATCTACCGGTAAATTCGCCGGTATCTGCCATAAGGGCTCCCGTAGCTGTGAGGTATCCTTCCTTTTTTGCTAAAGCATGCTCTACTAAAACAGCTGGTTGAAGGTTAAAATGTACTTTTCCGCTTGTCTCCAAGTTTAGAAAAGACAGGGGGGAGGTCTGGGATTCCAGAACTTGATCCTGCATAATGTAAGGGGTTATACTAACAATTCAATGGACAAAATTAGACAAATCTTTAAATTTTTAAAGATAAAATCTTTATTTTTTGGCTATACAATCGATTACGAAGATAGAATCAATGATTAGTCGGAAAGCTAGATTAACCAGTATCATTCTTGTAATAGCGTAACCTTTTCACCTAATTAAATTTTGCCGCCTTAGGATATTTCCAATACAATAGTTTTAGAAATAAGTCCCAAAAAAGGGTATCATTGTAGAATTAACTTCATCCAAATAAAATAATCCTTGGAAAAACAACATACTCTTGAATTTGACGGGCCAACTGTATTCGGTCATCCAAAAGGCCTGGTGACGCTCTTTTTTACCGAGATGTGGGAACGATTCAGTTATTATGGAATGCGAGCTTTGCTTATCCTTTTTATGACCACTGCGGTGATCGATGGTGGTTTAGGGTTTGATGATAAAACCTCCGGCGCCATTTATGGACTTTACACCATGGGGGTCTACCTATTGGCATTGCCAGGTGGATGGATTGCTGATCGCCTCTTTGGTTTGAAAAAGTCTGTTTGGTACGGCGGGATAATCATTGCATCGGGTCATTTCACGATGGCGCTTCCCGGTATTGCAAATCTTTTTGGTAATACTCAGATTCAGAAGCTGTCACTTTCAGCTTTTGATACCAATTCTTTTTTCTTGGGCCTAATTTTGATTGTTTTTGGTACTGGACTTTTGAAGCCAAACATCAGCTCAATTGTTGGTCAATTGTATCCGGCAGGTAGCTCCAAGCGTGATGCAGGATTTTCAATTTTCTATATGGGAATCAATTTAGGGGCGCTTATCGCCCCAATTGTATGTAGTACACTTGCTGTTTACGATTGGCATTTAGGATTTGGAGTTGCCGGTCTGGGAATGGTTATCGGATTAATTCAGTACAAGTACACAAGTCAGGCCTTAGCTGGTCTTGGTGAAAAACCGGTAGTTGAAACACCTGAAGAAGAAATAAGCTTTGTAAAATTAAAAAAAGACACAGCTTATTCAGTGGTAGCATTAGTTGCTGTAATTGGTTTTCTTTTTACTGGATTAATCCCATTAAATGTATCATCAATTGCCGGTGTTTCAGGGTACATTATAGCAGTTGTTGCATTTGCATATTTAGGTTATGTGATGGCCTTTGGCGGTCTAGACAAAGGTGATAGAAACAAAGTAGGAGTAATCGCAATACTTTTTCTTTTCTCTGCTATGTTTTGGTCAGGATTTGAGCAAGCTGGATCTACCTTAAATCTATTTACTGAACGATTTACCAATCGTGCTATTTTTGGATGGAACATACCTACGGGATATTTTCAATCCATCAATTCCATGTTTATTATAATTTTTGCCCCATTTTTTGGCGCAATGTGGGTTTGGCTGGGCAGAAGAAATTTAGAACCTAGTTCTCCTTTAAAGTTTAGCTTTGGATTATTGAGCCTAGGCATGGGATTTTTAGTGATGTATTTTGCTGCAAAAATTGCTGCTTCAGGTGATTTGGCTGCTCCGACTTGGTTGATAATGACTTATATGCTTCACACATTCGGTGAGCTGAGTTTGTCTCCTGTGGGATTATCTTTGGTGACCAAACTCGCTCCAAAAGGTTATGGCGGTCAGATGATGGGTATTTGGTTCTTATCCGTTGCTTTGGGAAATCTATTTGCAGGGTTGATTGCTGGAGAAGCTAGTGGGGGATCTGAGGAGGCTTTGGCACGAATGCCGAGTCAATACATGCTTATAGTTTACACTGTGGTAGGTTCCGCAGTCTTACTATTCATGTTGAAGCCATTCATACGGAAGATGATGGGAGAGGTCCATTAGCAGGACACCTATTTATGTATAACCACCGCTATGAAATAAATTATTCTGATTATCCCTAAGTCTGTCGGTAACCAGATTTTCATTGCTTAACTGGTGGGGGCAGGCCCGCCACAGCGGGGCAGGCCGATGACATCCCGATAGCTACCGGTGGAAGTCCAAGCAATGCTCATGTTTGCCGCATATTATTTACCGTTTACGCTAAAAAGCGTTGCCGCCCCGCAGGGTGGCTATGATTTTTTAGCGAGTGTTGTAAATCGTTTTTTCTCTTAAAGTCAATAAGTGGTTCTCTGTGAATTCTGATAATTGACGAATTTTTACATCAGCTATATCAAACTCGGAATTATTGTAGTCATTTATAGAGGGAACTGCAATTACTTTCATATTTGCGTTTTTCGCAGCTTCAACCCCCGTTTGAGAATCTTCAAAAACAATGCAGTTAGTTGGTAATATATTGAGTTTTTTCGCTGTGGATAAATAAACTGCTGGATCTGGTTTGCCTTTTTGTTCAAATTCAGAAGAAGATATTGCTGTGAAATAAGTAGAGATTTCAAGTTTGTCTAATATTATTGGCACAAGTGACAATGGTGAGTTAGTAGATAATCCTATACTGAAGTGCTTATTTCTGAAAAAGTCCAATAATTCGACCACTCCGTTCATTGCTTGCCCCTCCTCTCTTATTAACCTACAAACTAAATCTATCACTTCTTTTTCGACAGCTTCAGTACTTTTTCCCTTCCATGGCTGTTGTTCAAACCAATATTGGGCTACTTCTGAAGTGGTCATGGTAGCAGTTAATTTAGAATGCTCTTTTGTAATGGCAACTCCTACGGAACCAAAGACAATCCTTTCTGCCTCTTTCCAAAGTGGTTCAGAGTCAATTAAAACTCCATCCATATCAAATATAACTGTATCAATCATTTTTTATGTAATGGTTTACAACTTTTGTATGTCATTGGTGCTATTGCGGATATGCATGATTTGTACTTAAAATCTGATGCTAGTTGATCTCAAAATAAATTTCCCTGTACGGTTGAAGGCTTAGTGGCTTGAATTGTTCCCCTGAGCATGTCTGTCATCAATTTAAGAAATCCAGGTTCCCAATTTCCAGGATGCACTTTCATATCCTTTCCTTCAAACTCTATTGGACCTAGCATTTTCTCATAGCCAATTATCATAGCCCAAATAGCGTAAAATGTGATTTCGGGTTGCAATTCAGCTCTAATACTACCATCCTTTTGTCCTTGGCTGATAATTGATATCCCGATTTTTGCAGGATCTTGATGAATCTCTAGAAGCTTTAAAAAATGTGCACTTCCCAGAATAAGTGGGCTGATCATTTCCCGGGTTGTTGGATCATTATATTGCTTCACTAAATCCAAAAAATTGATAATCGAATTGTAATAGACTTGATTTCGCTTTGCAAATGCACAGACACGAACCAAAAGCTCAGAGACTTTCTCCAGACCAGACTTCCCTGTGCTTTTGTGGATATCTTTAAACTCGTCTTTGAATTGATCATAAGCCTTCTTGGTCAAGGCCATAAATAGATCTTCCTTATTCTTATAGTAAAAGTAAGTCAACCCTTTACTAATTCCTGCGTTTTTTGCCACATCCTCCATTCGGGAAGCCTGATATCCCCTCGATGTGAAGAGTGCTACTGCTGAATCTAGTATAAGTTTTTCCTTGTTTTTCTCCCTTGGCATTTCTTGATCTTATTTAAAAATCGCTCTCATAAATGTATTAAACTTGGTTCGAAAAGAATATTCAAAATTTGGCTTTCTTTTGAGGGGCTAAAAAATTGCTTCAGAATTATTCGAAAGCACTTTTAATCGTGGATTAAAATCTATTAGTTGACTTCAACAATGAAATAATTCTTTTTTCCTTTTTGCACCAGCAAATACTTTCCCTGTAAAAGTTGCATTGATTGTAATTCACTTGCATCATTCAATTTCTCTTTGTTAATGCTGACTCCTCCTCCTTGGATCATTTTTCTTGCCTCACCCTTAGATGCAAAAACCACACCCTTAGTGATCTCCCCAAATAAGTCCAAAACATTCCCAATAGATCCGTAATCAGCTTTGCTAACTTGAACCTGAGGTACACCATCAAAAACTTGAAGAAATGTTCGCTCATCCAACAGTGTCAAATCTTCGGTAGATGATTTCCCGAAAAGTATTTCAGATGCTTTAACCGCAATTTCATATTCCTTTTCTCCATGAACCATCGTTGTGATTTGCTTTCCGATTTCCTTTTGCAAAGATCTCAAATGTGGCATCTCAGCATGTGAAGCCTCTAAAGATTGAATTGCAACTTGATCCAAAACTGTAAAGATTCGAATGTATTTGGAAGCATCTTCATCGGAAACGTTCAGCCAGAACTGATAAAATGCATACGGAGAAGTTTTCTCGGAATCCAGCCAAACTGAACCACTTTCAGTCTTTCCAAACTTAGTGCCATCCGCTTTGGTGATCAAAGGTACCGTGAGTGCATAAGCACTTCCACCACCCATTCTTCGGATCAGTTCAGTTCCTGTTACGATATTTCCCCACTGATCAGAACCGCCTAGCTGTACTGTACAATTTTCATTTTTCCAAAGGTGATAGAAATCATATCCCTGAATCAGCTGGTAGGTAAACTCTGTAAAAGAAAGCCCATTTCCATCATCCAGCCTTCTCTTTACAGAATCTTTGGACATCATGTAGTTAACTGTAATGTGCTTACCAATATCTCGGATAAAATCTAAAAAACTGAATTTGGAGATCCAGTCGTAATTGTTTACCAATTCCGCTTTATTTGGGGTAGTTCCAGAGAAGTCCAAGAACTTTGAAAGTTGACTCTTTAGGCAAGCAATATTATGATCTAAGGCAGACTTATCCAATAAGTTACGCTCTGCAGATTTGAATGAAGGGTCTCCAATCATCCCAGTGGCGCCTCCGATAAGTGCAAATGGCTTGTGACCAGCAAGCTGAAAGTGTAATAAAGTCATCACTCCGACGAGGTGACCAATGTGAAGCGAATCTGCCGTAGGATCAAAACCCAAATAGGCTGATGCCATTCCTTTCTTCAAATGTTCTTCGATCTCAGGCGTCATGTCCTGGAGCATTCCTCTCCAACGTAGTTCTTCTATAAATGAATTCATCGATCAGTGTTTTGAAGAGGGTAAATATATGGCTGTGTTTTGAAGGAATGAAGAAAAGACCGAATCAATCTATATTTATCTTAAATCAGCCAAATTCCCCACAGAAGTAAAAGCTCTGATCAATGAAGCGAATTTTCTTTACTTTCAGCATAAATAATTTATCGATATGACAATCAAGAAATCTGTTTTGAGCATGCTGTTCAGCTTAGTTTTTATGGGAATTGGATTAGCTCAAAACCCCCCTCAATGGATGAGATACCCATCCATTTCACCTGATGGTTCTAAAATTGCATATACTTACAAAGGCGATTTATATGTGGTGCCGAGTGTAGGAGGCGATGCAAAGCAAATCACTTTTCATGAAGCCCATGATTATAAGCCTGTTTGGAGTAAAGACGGGAACAAAATTGCCTTTGCATCCGACCGATATGGTAACTTTGATATTTTCATAATGGATGCTAATGGTGGGGCGGCGTCGCGCTTGACCTATCACTCGAATGATGAACTTCCTTATGATTTTTCTACTGATGGGACAAAAGTAGTTTTTGGCGCAACAAGACTTGATATAGCTTCCCATAGACAATACCCAACAGGTTCACAGCCAGAATTGTATACCGTTTCCACAAAAGGTGGAAGGGTGGATCAAATCTGGACAATCCCTTCCGAATACATTCAATCCAATAAGGATGGAAGCAAAATGATCTACCATGATAAAAAAGGTGGTGAAAATGAATGGAGAAAACATCATCAATCCGGAATCGCAAGAGACATCTGGATCTACGATCAACGTTCGGATGCTCATAAAATGTTGACCAGTTTCTATGGTGAAGATAGAAACCCTGTTTTTTCACCTGATGAAACAGAGATCTTTTATCTGAGCGAATCAAATGGAAATTTCAATGTATTCGCTCTTGAACTAGCCGATCCTGAGAATTCTTCAGCACTCACTGATTTTAAGACTTATCCTGTTCGTTTTTTATCTATTGCCAATAATGGTTTAATGTCATTTAGTTATGACGGTGAGCTCTACACATTAAAGAAAGGTGAAAGTCCAAAGAAGCTGTCTGTCACACTAAAAACTCAGGCTATTAGCAATTCGGATAATTACATTGCTATCAATGGCGGAGTAAGAGAAATGGTAATTTCTCCCGACGGTAAAGAAATTGCTTTTATTGCAAGAGGTGAAGTTTTTGTGACATCCGTAGATGGTGCATTAACCAAGCGTATAACCAATACGGCCGAACAGGAACGATTTGTTGAATTCGGGCCCGATGGGAAATCAATTATTTATTCCAGTGAAAGAAATGGGAAATGGCAAATTTTTGAGAGTAAGAAAGTACGATCAGAAGAACCCTTTTTCTTTGCCTCTACATTATTGAAGGAAGAGGTCATGATCAGTAGCACTGAAGATGTCTACCTGCCCAAGGTCTCTCCTGATGGAAAGAAAATAGCCTATATATCAGGAAGGCGCACATTGAAAGTAATAGATCTAACTACAAAAGCCGAAGTAACCTTGCTGACTCCCGAGCAATTATTTCATATGAGAGATGGGGATCAATATTTCACCTGGAGTCCCGATAGTAAATGGTTGTTGGCTTCATATCGACCAACTATGGTGAATTCAGAAGTGGTACTGCTCGATGCTTCTGGCAAAAAGCCAATGCAAAATCTCACTAAGAGTGGGTATGGTGATGATAAGGCAATCTGGGCAAATGATGGAAAGCAGATGCTTTGGTTTTCCAATCGAGACGGTCTAAGAAGCTATGCCACGAGTGGTCAAAACCAAAATGATGTTTACACGCTCTTTTTCAATCAAGAAGATTGGGACAAATTCCGCTTATCCAAGGAGGATTTTGACTTGATGAATGAAATCGAAAAATCTACTAAAAAGGAAACTGAAGCTGATAAGGACAAGAAAGAAGCTCCTAAAACAACTAAACCTTTAACATTTGATCTTGACGAGATCGAAGAGCGCAAAGCTAGATTGACTATTCATTCTTCAGATCTGGGGGATGCTGTGCTAGCTAAGGATGGTGAGAAACTTTATTACCTGACAGCATTTGAGAAAGGAATGAACTTGTGGAGTACAAATCTCCGCACCAAAGAAACCAAACAGGAGATCGCTCTGAACGCTAATTCTGCCAGCTTAATGTGGGATAAGCAGCAAAAAAATTTATATCTCATAGCAAACGGATCGATTTCCAAAATCAATCCTGAAACTATGAAACAGGAGCCCATCAAAATAGCAGGTGAAATGACCTATGATAAAGATGCTGAGCGTGCACACCTTTTTGAACATATTTGGTTGCGGACAAAAGGGATATTCTATACCCCGGATATGCACGGAGTAGATTGGGAAGCTGCTAAGTCCAACTACGAGAAATATATTCCACATATTGGAAATGAGTATGAATTTGCAGAGATGGTCTCAGAGATGATCGGTGAGCTAAATGTATCTCATGCTGGAGCGAGATACTCCAGGACAATAGCTATGGCTGACGCCACTGCGTCATTGGGTATTTTCATTGATTACTCTTTTAAAGCGAATGGAATAAAAGTAATGGAAGTGATCTCCGGAGGGCCACTGGACAAAGCTGGAATTACGATAAAGCCAGGAATGATTATCGAGCAAATTGACGGCGAACTCGTATCACCAGAAATAGATTTTGCGAAGTTTTTGAACCGAAAGGCAGAAAAATTCACACTTATCGAAGTTTTGGATCCAAGCTCAGGAATCAGAGCTCAGTATACCATCAAGCCAATTTCTCTTGGTGCAGAGAACCAATTACTTTATAAGCGATGGGTTAGAAAGAATCAAGCTGAAGTAGATTCCCTCAGTGGGGGCAAGCTTGGTTATGTTCATATACCAGGAATGAGCGATGGGCCATATCGAAATGTCTATGAGGAAATGATGGGAAAATATCATGAGCGTGAAGCCGTAATAGTAGATACTCGTTTCAATGGTGGCGGAGATTTAGTAGCGGATTTAGCAATGTTTTTTACTGGAGAAAAGTTTTTGACTTATGCCACTGAGGACAAAGTGGTTGGATACGAGCCAACATCCAGATGGACTAAGCCAACTTTGGCCATGTTTAATGAAGCGAACTATTCAGATGGTCACTGTTTTGCTTGCGGCTACACTGACCTGAAAATCGGGAAAACTGTAGGAATGCCTACGCCGGGAACCTGTTCGTTTGCAGGTTGGGAAAGTTTATCGAATGGTGTCAGATGGGGAGCAGTGCCTATCTCTGCCAAAAATAAGGCAGGTGAGTGGTTAGAAAATAATGAGACCAGACCTCAATTTGAAATAAAAAATATGCCCGGTAAGATTGATAAGGGGATAGATCAACAACTGACAAAAGCTGTAGAAGAGCTGCTCAAGGAAGTGAATTGAAAAAAAATCAGAAAAAAAAAGTCCGACGATTACTTGTCGGACAATTTTTATTCTGTTTAGGTTTACTGATAACTCTTTGTGTTTAATGTCTCATCATTCTCGAAGAATTCATGAAGCTTAACGAAAGAATTGTCGAAATAACCGCCCAACATTTTCTTGATGATGAATGATCGGTATTCATCTTTAGAAACAATTGGAAAATACTCATGGCTCTTACCATAAGATTTATGACTGACAAATCCTTTTCTTTCAAGAATTCTTACAATCGTGGACACTGTGTTGTAAGCCGGCTTTGGCTCAGGCATTGGCAAAAGGATATCTTTTACAAATCCTTTTTCAATTTCCCAGAGGATCTGCATGATCTCCTCTTCTGCTCTAGTTAATGGTTTCATAAATAAGGCGTTAAGTTTTAAACTACCAGAAAATTATTGGTTTAGTTTCGAAAAACCAAAAATTTAACCAATTAGTTTTACTGTTTAGTTTAAATAAATATTAATACGTTGAATATGAAACTCTTATTGAAAAAAAAATACTCCCATAGTTGAGAGTATTTTTCTTACACAGCTCTTAATTTGATTATTCCCGAGGCATGAAGCAGTTTGACAATGGGATAAGTTGGGTCAAATTCATACCATTTGACCGCAAAATTTGGTCTGTTCGGCAGTCGATGATGATTATTCTGAAATAATTCTCCAAGCATCAACACATCCAACAAAAGACTGTTTTTTGACTTATCGTTATTGTCAAAATTTGAATACCCATATTTATGACCACTCCAATTGACTATGGCTCCATGTACAGGTCCCATCATGAAATGAATGGGTAGAAGAAAGTACATCCACCAATGTGTTCCGGCTAAATCAAAAACAGAAATGCATAGAACATAAACCGTTACATAGAATAATCCCCATCCCACTCTCGCTGCCATTGTGTCTGCAAACCTATCAAACCTGTTCCAATCCGGAATGTCTTTCGAAAATCGTTCTTCAGGTTTTAACTTAAATGAAAAATATTCATTGTAAATATTTTTTGTCTTCCACATCATTGTGAGCAGATTTTCTGTGTGATGCGGGCTGTGTGGATCTTTTGGGGTGTCACTGTAAGCGTGATGCATACGATGAAGAATTGCATAAGCTCTTGGAGACAAATAAGAACTACCCTGAGCACACCAAGTGAAAATGTAAAAAAATTTTTCCCAATATTTATTCATCGAAAACATCTGATGAGCAGCATAACGATGCAGAAAAAAACTTTGGCAAAACAAAGATAGATACCAATGAAGCATGAAAAGAATAATAATTACCATTGGAAAAATGATTAAAGTGTAGGCTGTTATAAGTCTTTATCGAGGAACATTGTTTATATCCTGGCAAAGCATTGGATTTTCTGGAAGGTAATTGGTGGCAGCTATTGAATTTAACAATTTGACATAGAGTTTATTCAAATGATAAGGTCTGATCATTGACTCGGCGGAAAGCTTTTTTTTCCTTTGCTTCAATTTTGACAAAAACTTTCTCATCCAAACTTTTCTCAATATGAACTACTAAAAGTGCTATCTCGTTGCCATCTTTAGTTTCTCCATCGAATACGACAACTGTAAAATCTTCAAATGTGATGCTGGCAGGCGGAAGACAAAATGAATCATTTGCTGAATTAATCATATATTTTTCTTCTTCAGGGTCGATACCAATTATACGGCTTTCATCAGAAACTCCGATCAATAATATTCCACCTTCAGTATTGGCAAATGCTGAAATAGTCTTTGCAATCTTGAATTTGGAGGTAATCTTCAACTTGCGATCAAAGCGATTATTTTCTTTTCCTTCAATCATTTTTTTGATAAAATCTTCGTCAACCATTGCGGAATTAATTTTATTGGTTTAGATTTTGATTAAATATTACACAAATGCCTTTTTTAACACAACAGCCAATGTTGAAATTTTTGAACTATGAAAATTACTAATTCTGGATTTAACCCTGCTGAAATCAATAAATTGATAGAAGAGTTGAAATCAATTGGAAAACGATTTAAAGTTATTCCCGACGAAGAAAATACTGATGAATTTGTCAATTTCTATTTTGTAGGAATGTATGAAGGAAAAGAAGTCATTTACGATGCAGCCATTTATACCCTTAGACTTCACCATGCAAGTGAAGTCTATGAGCTAGCAGAGCATAAAGCGGCACAGAAGTTCCCCAATTTTAAAGGAATAACGTACGAAGAAGATGAAAATGGAAATATGAAGTCACTTTCGGCTGAGGAGGAAGAAATTGGCTGGTTCATTACCGAAATCATTATGGAAATTGAAGAGGATGAATCTGTCAAAGTTCAAGAGTTTGTGGACATCGACACCCACCATGATTATGGAATTGGACTAGACGCAAGTATAAATGTTGAGTTTATTGATGATTCCATCATTGCAAAATTTGTCAAAGAATTTAACGATGATACATTAATTTTGGATGATACGATGTATTCTTTCCAATCGGAAGACGTTGAACCGGATGAAATGTAAAAAAATAGTTAACATTTTGTCACTACACTTGTTTCAAACCCAAGTGTTTTTTTATGCTAAAAATTGCCTATTCAGATTGCTATTGTCATACTTTACCAATTGGTCACAGATTTCCCATGGAAAAATATGAGCTGTTACCCGGTCAACTTATTTACGAGGGAGTAGTAGATTCATCAAATTTTTTCGAGCCAGAGCCGCTAGCGGAAAAATGGATCTTAAATACACATTGCGCCAGCTACTGGGATAAACTGCAAAGTTTGACATTGAGTAAGTCAGAAATCAGGGCAACAGGATTTCCGCTATCCAAATCATTAGTTGATCGAGAAATAGTTATCGCAGGTGGTTCAATACAAGCAGCTCATTTTGCCATGGAATACGGTATCGCCATGAATATAGCTGGTGGCACACATCATGCATTCTATGATCATGGAGAAGGGTTTTGTCTATTAAATGATATTGCTATCACCGCTAATTATCTATTGGATCAGAAGTTAGCAACTAAAGTACTGGTAATTGACTTGGATGTCCATCAGGGAAATGGAACCGCATCTTTGTTTGAAAATTCTAGTGAAGTATTTACGTTTAGCATGCACGGAGCAAAAAATTATCCACACCGGAAGGAAAAATCGACATTAGATTGTGGCTTGCCTGATGGAATAGATGACAAAGCTTACTTAGACCTTTTGTCAGATAATCTAAGCTTCATTAGAAAGAGATTTTTAGCAGATTTTATTATTTATCAATGCGGGGTGGATGTGTTGGAAACGGATAAACTTGGCAGACTTGGATTGACTTTATCTGGAGTACGTCAAAGAGACCAACTGGTACTAAATTTCGCAAGAGAATTTGAGACACCTTTAATTTGTTGTATGGGTGGTGGATATTCACCCCAAGTTTCTAAGATCGTAGATGCCCATTCACAGGTATATAGGTTGGCTCAAGAGCTATTTTTTTGATTGATTAGCGCAATTTAATGAAGAGTAAGTCCAACATAATTTGGAAACTCAATACTTTCTTTATATTTGCGACCTTGTCATCTTAACAAATAAAAAGTGAAAAAGGGATTTAAACTAATTGGAGTATTGACATTAGCCTCAATACTTTTCTACAGCTGCAACAAAGCTGGAAAGCCAGAAACTGCTTCAGAAGAATCGGTAGAATCAGCAGTTTCAGAAAATTTAAAAGTTGCTTATGTCTATACAGACAGTGTAATAAACAAATATGATTATTTCATTGAAAGATCAGCTGAAATCACTGAAAAAGGCAAGAAATTCGAAGGAGATCTACAAGGAAGAGCTAAAGGTTTTGAGCAGGAGGTAGCTAATTTTCAACAAACCGGTGGTAACATGACCCCTAATCAGCAACGTGCAAAGCAAGAAGAACTCGTCAAAAAAGAACAAAACTTAATGACTTACAGAGATAATCTGATGCAAGAATTATCTAGTGATGAGTCAACCTTATATTCTGAAGTTTATGATCGGGTGCAGAAGTTTATGAAAATCTATGCTGAATCAAATAAAGTTGAGTTGATCTTAAGCTACACTCGTGGAGGAGCAGTCTGGTATGCAACTGACGCACTGGACATAACTCCGAGTATTATAGAAGGGTTAAATAAAGAATATTTGTCTTCCCCATCTGATAGCATTAAAAGTACAAAGTAAGAACGAATGATTTGTTAATAAATATAACCCAGTTAATAACTGGGTTTTTTTGTGTTCTAAAATTGGGTAATTTTGACCTTCGGAAAAATGACCAATTGAAAATGAAAATCACGGAATTTTTAAAGCATAATTACAGACACTTTAATGCAGCAGCACTTATCGATGCTGCTGAAGGATATAAAGATCACCTCGATACTGGTGGGAAGATGATGATAACATTAGCGGGAGCAATGTCTACAGCAGAGATAGGAATTTCTTTAGCTGAGATGATTCGCCAAGACAAGGTTCAAATCATTACTTGTACCGGCGCAAATCTAGAAGAAGATGTATTTAATCTGGTGGCACATGATTATTACGAGCGAATTCCACATTATCGCGAACTGACACCTGAGCAAGAACAGGATCTATTAGATCGACATATGAATCGGGTGACTGATACTTGTATTCCGGAAATGGAAGCCATGCGAAGAATCGAAAATGTTATTTTGGAAGAATGGGTGAAAGCTGACCAAGTGGGAGAGGCGTTCTTTCCACATGAGTTTTTTTACAAAATTCTCCTTTCTGGCAAGCTTGAGGAAGCCTATCAAATTAATCCAAAAGACAGCTGGTTACTTGAAGCTGCAAAGAAAAACATTCCAATCATTGTACCAGGATGGGAAGATTCTACATTAGGAAATATGTTTGCCAGTCACGTAATCAATGGCGATTTGAAAAATGTGCATACTGTCAGAACAGGGATCGAATACATGATGTTCTTGGCTGACTGGTATACCGACAATGCAACTGAAGAAAGTAAAGTGGGATTTTTTCAAATTGGAGGTGGAATTGCCGGAGATTTCCCGATATGTGTAGTACCAATGCTACATCAGGATTTGCAGCGTACCAGTGTACCCCTATGGGGATATTTTTGTCAGATTTCAGACTCTACTACTTCTTATGGATCTTATTCTGGCGCTGTTCCAAACGAGAAGATCACTTGGGGAAAGCTAGGAATCAAAACACCAAAGTTCATCATTGAATCTGATGCCACCATCGTTGCACCATTGGTCTTTGCTATCGTGCTTGATCAATAAATTATGATAAAATTCAGTAACTGGATTTCAAAAGCAAGCGGGCTATTTCTGCTTGCTTTTTTATTTCCAACGATTTCTTTTACTCAAGAAATTAAGTCGCTTTTTGGGGCCAACAGTCCTCAAGACGATATGAATCCCGTTTGGATCGGAAATAACACGCTACTCTTTACCCGAGCTTTTCATCCTGAAAATATCGGTGGAATAACTGATCCCGGAGATATCTGGATGACCCTAAGGGGCTCCGATGGAGCTTGGCAAGAAGCAGTCCATCGAGCTGACTTGAGTAGATCTGGATATGATTTTGCCCTAGGATTAGAGAATGTTTTGACGCTCTTGGTGTATCACCAAGAAGGTTCAGCTGTCGGACTTTATCAGTACTCTAAATTTGGAACGGATTGGAATTTCCTCAGAAAGGTAGATTTACCTGGCCTAGAGGACTTGAAAGGTCAAGTCTCTGGCAGAGTAGCTATGGGAGGAAAACAGATTTTTATTTCCGGAAAAGGTACAGACAGCAGAGGAAATGAAGACTTGTATTTCAGCGAAAAAGTTGGAGTAATCGACTGGACTTATCCAATTAATTTGGGAAGTATCCTTAATACCGCTGGGCAGGAGATGAGTCCTTTTTATGATGCAAACACTAAAAACCTTTACTTCTCATCTAATATGCTTCCAGGGGCAAATGGAAAGGATATTTATATAAGTAGAAAAATGGGAGAGGGTTACAACTCTTGGAGCAAACCCGTCAAATGGGAACAGTTGAGTTCTAAAGGTTCGGACATATCTGTTACATTCATTTCACCAACTGAAGTCATCTGGACTAGCACTCAAAATTCGGATGGATTTGCTGATCTTTTATCCTTCAATAAAGGGGTAAAGCTTAATATACCCACGGAATTTAATCTTCCTTCAGTAAGTGAAATATCAACTTCAATTCCTCAAGTAGCCACAGCCAAAACTAAACGGTCGGTAATGATCGTACCGATTTATCCTTTGTCCGCGGTAGGGATACCTGAAATCAAACTAGTTGATTCAAATATAGAAGCAGAAAAAGCTGTCTCTTGGTTTGTCATTGATGCTAAAAATAAGGTTGAAGTTCCTTTTACTTTAAGTTGGATTACTGGAGACAAATCATTCCAAGCTGATGCCAACTCGATAGTCAAAAGCTCTCAATTGCAGGAATCAAATGTGAAAGAAATCAAAGTAATTGCGAAAGGCTACTTCCCAACTTTGATTCCTATTGAAGATCTTAAGATTAATGAATCGACAGTAGTGCTGATGACAAAAGCTGAATCTGGAAGTAGGGTGATACTTGAGGATGTAAATTTCAAGAGAGGAACAGCAGAATTAGAGGGTACCGAGACGATTTATTCTTTGAACGAACTAGCGGATTTCCTTTTGGAAAATCCCCAGCTCCAGCTTCGGATTCACGGGCATACAGATAATGCAGGAGATCCTGGTCTCAATAAAGGGCTCTCATTAGATCGTGCAACGAGTGTCAGACTGTTCCTCACGGAAAAGGGGGTTAAATTCGAAAATCTACGGATTTCAGGTTGGGGTGGAACAAGACCAGTAGCCTCCAACGCCACCGAATCTGGGAGATCCAAGAATAGGCGAGTAGAGCTTGAAGTAAAGTAGTGAAAGCAGGCTTTGAAATAATTTCAAAGCCTTTTTTATTACAAGGAATATCCTTCCGGGTAGGAGCGTTTCACAAATTGATTAGCAGGCTCGAAATTGGTTATTTTCATTGACGGACCATCCCAGAGCAACTTTATTCCCCGCCCTGGGTAATCAAACTGATTTTCATTTCCTCCAGCTCGCGGTTCTCGATAATCATAACTTCGGATCGCAAGATTCCCCATCAATACAGACTCTGTCAAAGGTCCAGCAACTGAGAAAGGAGAGCTTAGGTTTTTGAATTCGGTAGAGCCATAACCAGCGATACACGCTTCAACCCAATTTCTATAGTGTCCCCGATCTCCATCGGGTACTCGATACAAAGTTTCTGGAACATTGATATCCTTTGTTTTGGAAGTAGGAAGGAGTTGGGGATTGACGCCATAAGTAGAGCACATTATTTTCCCCTTTGTACCTTCAATTATAACTCCATTTCCACCATCACCCATCTGCTCATTTGGCTCAAGTTCCTCAGGTCGAGTTGGCTGAATCCCACCATCCATCCAATGAAATTCCAAATCCTCTTTTCCTGGCCGATCAAAACGTAGCGTAATATGAGAGGAGGGAGGACAGCTTTCGGAGAAATATCCCCTGCTAAATTCTCCAATATAAACCGATCCTACTGAACATTCTGCAGATTTAGGATACCCTAATCCAAGTACTCTGAAAGGTGGCTCCATAATATGACAGGCCATATCTCCTAACGCGCCAGTACCGTAATCCCACCAGCCACGCCAGTTAAAAGGAACTAGATTTCCCACATAGTTTTTTTTAGGTGCTGTACCCAGCCAAAGATCCCAATCCAAATCAGACGGTGGTGTCATTGGCTCCGTCGGCCATTCGATGCCTTGTGGCCAGACAGGTCGATTAGTCCAGGAATATACTTTTGTCGCCTCTCCAATTAGATCAGCTTCATACCACTCTACCATTTTTCGAACTCCCTCTCCTGAAGACCCTTGATTACCCATCTGAGTGACCACTTTATATTTCTCAGCCGCTTTGGTGAGCATTCTGGCCTCATATATGTCATGAGAGAGTGGCTTTTGTACATACACATGTTTACCCATTTTCATAGCCATCATAGCTGCTACCGCATGTTGATGATCAGGAGTAGATACTGTGACGGCATCGATATTTTTCCCTTCCTTCTCCAGCATCACTCTGAAGTCTTTGTAATAAGGAGCTTTAGGATACAAATCAACACTACGCTTTGCACGAGTTTCATCAACGTCACAAAGTGCTACAATGTCAGCTTTACCACTATTGAATACCCCACTAATATCATTGAATCCCATACCACCAGCTCCTATACTCGCTACCCGAAGTTTATCACTGGGAGCAATAAATCCAGTTCCACCCAGCACGTGGCGCGGTACAATGTAAAATCCTGCGGTGGCAAGAGCAGATCCTTTAAGAAATGTTCTTCTAGAGTTGGATGACGTAGTTTCGTTCATTTTCATAGATTTTGGATTCGATTTCGAATTGGCTCTTCAATAATGTTAAAAGCCTGATTAAAAATTACTTCTTGAATTTATTAAAAACCTTTTATCGAAAGTGCATGAGTTGTAAAAATGTATTAAAAACTTTTTAAATGGTGAAATTTGAAAGCTAAAGCTGCGAATACTGTCAATTTTATTAAGCCAAAAATACAATTGATTCAAAAAGTCTTATAGAAAATTGAATTAAGTTTGTCAAAATTCTTTGCAGACATGAAAAAACTTATTTGTGCACTTAGCCTTGCTTCATTCTTTTTGGTAAGTTCTTGTGCTACCAATGGTCCCTCGATGGAGGAATCAGGACTAATTCCGATTCCCCTGACTATATCAGTAGGAGACGGAAGCCTTGTGCTAGGTGCGGACCTTTCAATTCAATTGATCGGAACTAATCAAGGATTAAAATCAGTTGGAGACTATCTGGCAAATCGAATTCGTCCTGCAACCGGATTTGATGCTCCTGTAGGAACTTCTGATGGAATGATTGTGTTAGAACTTATTTCTGGAGACGCTTCCGAAGCCTATGAATTAACTATTTCTGACAACGAAGCACGCATTACATCTACTTCTGCTGCCGGTATATTTTACGGTACTCAGACCTTGATGCAATTATTTCCAACAGCTATAGAAAGTGCTACTCTAATCACAAGAGATTGGACGATTCCAACAGGAAACATTATAGATAAGCCTGAATTCAGCTATCGAGGAGCGATGCTTGATGTTGCGAGACACTTTATTTCAACCACCGATGTAAAGCACTACATCAATCAAATGGCTAAGTTCAAATTCAATTATTTACATCTTCATTTGACAGATGATCAAGGCTGGCGGATTGAAATAAAATCTTGGCCACAATTGACGGTGATCGGTGGGAGTACCCAAGTTGGTGGGGGAAAAGGAGGATTCTACACGCAGGAAGAATATAAGGATATTGTAGCGTATGCCGCAAGTCAGTTTATTACAATTGTCCCGGAGATCGACATGCCTGGACATACGAATGCAGCTTTAGCCGCTTATGGTGAGCTTAACCCAGGAGTGAATCTGCCCGACGGTGACAATTCCACTTTGGTTAAAGGAAACATCGATTTTGATATTTTGGATAAGAATCCGGCTGCTGCCGAGCTTTACACTGGTATTGAGGTGGGATTCAGCACACTTGCAACCAATAAAGAGAAGACTTACCAGTTTGTGGAAGACGTCATAAGAGAGCTTTCAGAAATCACTCCCGGCCCTTATATCCATATCGGTGGTGATGAATCTCTAGTTACCGAAAAACCTGACTACATCTATTTTGTAGAGCGAGTTCAAGATATAGTTTTGAACTATGGAAAAATAAGTATGGGCTGGGATGAAATTGCGACAGGAAAACTTAGACCAGGCACTATTTCCCAGTTTTGGGCTGAAGAAGAGAATGCTCGCCTTACCAAAGCGCAGGGAAACCAGATTCTAATGTCACCTGCAAAAAGAACTTATCTTGATATGCAATATGATTCAACAACTAGAATAGGCCTTCACTGGGCTGCGTATATTGAGCTAGATGACGCCTATAACTGGGATCCGGCTACCTACACCGAAGGAATTAATAAACTTGATATTTTGGGGGTTGAGGCACCTTTATGGACTGAGACAGTCGTCAATCGGGAGGATATTGAGTACATGGCCTTTCCAAGGTTAGTTGCTATTGCTGAGGTAGCTTGGTCTTCACCAACTCAAAGATCATGGGAAAGCTTCCAATCCAGAGTTGCCATTCAGGGTAAACGCTGGGAAATGAATAAGATCGGTTTTTATCGGTCTCCAAAAGTCACATGGTAACATTTTACTACCGACACAAAGCCCAGATTCATCTGGATTTAAGTAAATTCTTTTTTTGATATTGACTAAAATAATCCTAATGTGCCTGCTTATTCTAGGTGAAAAGAATAGTAAAACTGAATATTTTAAGAATAAACTTATACTGTTGAATGGGTGATGTAATTATTGGATTTGCCAATTGGATTTGGGGAACACCAATGTTGATTTTATTGATGGGTGGAGGAAGTATTTTACTTTTTCATTCCCGATTTGTTCCTTTTACTAAGATGGGGCACGCAGTCAGTCTTTTGAGGGGAAAGTATGATGATAGCAGCGTACCTGGACAGATTACCTCTATTCAAGCACTCTCCTCAGCTATTGCTGCAACAGTTGGCTTAGGAAATATCAGTGGAGTAGCTATAGCAATTACAATGGGTGGGCCTGGGGCTATTTTCTGGATGTGGGTTTCCGCATTTGTGGGAATGGCTACCAAATTTTATACCTGTAGCCTTGCCATCATGTTTCGAGGTAAAGACTCAGCAGGAGTTGTACAGGGAGGTCCAATGTATGTAATAGAAGAAGGAATGGGAAAGAAGTGGAAGTTTCTCTCCTATATTTTCTGTATTGCTGGTATCATGGGCTTACTTGCAATTTTCCAAGCCAATCAATTAACTGCAGTACTTCGGACGGTAATTCTAGAACCAGCAGGCCTGGACTATGGTGACTCGACAAAATGGATCGTAGGCATTAGCATGATGGTAGTGGTAGCTGTCGTTATCTTGGGAGGTATTACTCGGATAGCCAATGTGGCTTCTAAGTTAGTTCCATTCATGGTAGGGATGTACTTCATCACGGTGATGATCATTGTATATAAATACATTGGCGAAGTCCCTGAAATGCTACTGTTAATTGTTTCAGACGCATTCTCAGGAGAGGCCGCCGCTGGCGGGGCAGTGGGAGCTGTAATTATAATTGGAGCACGGAGAGCCGCTTTTTCTAATGAGGCTGGAATTGGAACAGCTCCAATGGTACATGGTGCATCAAAGAATTCCGAACCTATCCGTGAAGGCTTAATTGCGATGCTTGGACCTTTTATTGACACCATTATAGTTTGTACTCTGACCGCCTTGGTTATTTTACTTACAGGAGTATGGCAAACCGAAGAGTCTGATGGCGTTCAATTGACCTTAGCCGCTTTCGATCTCGCGCTGCCAGTTGTGGGTAGATACTTATTGATGATTGCAGTATTAGTGTTTGCACTTTCTACAATGTTCACTTATTCCTATTATGGTCACAAGTGTTTTAACTACCTTTTTGGCGCAGATAAAGCTGATTTCTATAATTATTTCTATCTGATGACAATTGTTGTCGGCGCGGTAGCTTCGCTAGACGTAGTAGTAAGTCTAGTAGATGGAACGTATGCTGTGATGGCTATTCCAACTATGGTGTCCACAATTTATTTAGCTCCAAAAGTACGAATAGCTGCAAAAGATTATTTCCACCGGATGAAAGCTTAACAATTATGAGGATTCTTATTTCTCCAAATGCATTTAAAGGCACAATGAGTGCTCAAAAAGCTGGTGAAATTATTTCAGCATTTATCCATTCAAACTTTGGTACAGTAGAAACCCAAATCTATCCCATAGCAGATGGGGGAGATGGTACCTGTCAATTATTAACAAATACACTAAATCTAAAGTATATAGCCTGTTGGTCTTTAAATGTTTATGGACTTCCGGTTTCTAGTTACTTTGGATGGGATAGCAGTTCCTTTAAAGCTTATATTGATATCTCTGCTGTCTCGGGTCTTGGTGCATTAGCAGGCGAAGATTTAAATCCAAGATTGGCTTCTACCTATGGAACGGGTATTATAATACAAGAAGCTTTAGCGCTTGGCGCAAAAGAAATTGTACTGGGTTTAGGAGGAAGTGCCACAATAGACTTGGGAATTGGAATCTTGGCCGCAATAGGACTTGAATTTTTGGATGACAAAGGGAGGACTTTAACTCTTTTTTCACCTGATTATTTAAAGAGGATTAAGCATATCCAGCGAACCCCAAGGATACCCCAAGTCAACTTTGTCTGTCTTTGTGATGTTAAAAATCAACTTTTCGGAAATACTGGAGCTATTCCTGTTTTTGGTCCTCAGAAAGGTGTTTTGCAGAAGGAATTCTCTGAATATGAAAATAGATTATATCAACTGATAAAAATGATCTATAAGAAATCTAAAAAAACCTTTGTCGATAAAGAAGGATACGGCGCTGCAGGTGGGGTTGCCGCAGGGTTAAGCGCATTTTTTTCAACTGAGCTTGAAATTGGGTCATCTTACTTTTTTGATCAAATCGATTTAGATTCTAAGCTGTCGTGGGCTGAATTAGTGATCACAGGCGAAGGTCGATACGATTCACAATCAAAGGCAGGCAAAGCATCTTATGAACTATTGCTTCGAGCAAAAAAACAAGGGAGGAAAGTTGCATTGATTACTTCGGGCAAAGAGGGAATTACGGATGGGTTTGATCTAGTTATAAGTTTACCTGATTTAGATTTTTGCTCAAAAAACCTTAGTCAATTAGCTGAGGAAAATTTGAATTCTGCGCTAAATTCAAGCTTAAAATCTGACTTTTGGTCATAAAAAAAGAGAGCAAAACTCCCTTAAATTTTTTATAAAAGTTTTAGTGATCGGATTTTTTGCTTTTGAATGTACTTCTTGCATCAACAAGTGAAATACCTGCACCAAGACCAATGATGATACATAGTATTAAAATAAATGTTTGCGCACCTGGCGCTATGGGTGAATTGAAAATATCGAGTAATATCATGTTTTAACTATCAGATTTTTGTCTTTCCAAAGATAAAATGTTCAATTGGATTTATCAAAAAAAATATTTTAAAGTGTTTTCAATTTATTTTTTGATAACTGCATATCTCAGCCTAACGCAATCTAATTTTATAAGTAGCTAAGAGAAAATTATTAATTTATTTTAGCATACTCATCTTTAATATTATGATTATTACCCTCGTAAATGTTAACTAAGTTAAAATTTTATTATGTCACTCCCTCATTTTTAATGGTTTAATATCCTGTATGAGTCTAATCAGAATATTTATATACATGTATATATTCGCAGTTGCAGTAATAAAAGACAAAAGCAGCTTAATATATGGTAGACACCAGCATTGCAGGTACTGCTCTCGATCACTATAGCGACTTAACTAGTCTTCTAGCCAGTTAGATACAGAAAATTAAGTTACCGGCATAATACCGGATAGTCACATTTTTTCTACAGAAGTACAGTAGCTAGTTTTTGTACTTTTAGTTTATCGTTTTCTATTAGCCAATTCTTCCTTAAGAGATTAGCCCATGTGCTCATGTAAAAAATTACATCATCTTTTCTATTTTTCGTTAATGAATTTCTCTTTTTAACATCGATTTCTGACAGTACAACTGGATCTGACAATCGCTCTAAGTGTCCTAGATCGCTTATAGACAGACCAAAATCCAACATTTTGCTGATCATTAAATCCATTGGATATCCGCTTGTAGGGCAGTAATCAATTAATTGCTCATTCCAATCACCATGTCTTTGCATCGCATAACTATGGATTTCACCTTTTTCTAGTTTAGTTAATTCTTGGGCCAAATTACCGCAATTACATGAGCCCATGTGACCCCATTGATAGGGAGAACCACTTTTGAGCTTAAATATTGTTTTTTCAATTGCTGCTATTAATGCAGGATTTGGAGTCGCCATTTCGTGTAATTTTTTAGTCAAGTTTATAACTAATATCTCAAACAAGGGTTTGGAAAAAATAAAAATTAATCAAAAAATTTAATTGTATGGTTAACTAAAGATTAATTCAACGTAGCTTTTTATAAGTGGTTTAGATAGGTAGTCTTTCACTGTAGGATAACTGTTTGCTTTTGACATGTCCCTTTCATCAACTGAGCTACTGAGAATATAAATTTTGGTATAAACATTTTCACTGTTGTAGTTGTCTAAAAAATCCCAGCCTGTCATCTCGGGCATATTCAAATCTAAAAAAAGGTAGTTGGGTCTAATTGAGTGAATTTCTTTCAATGCATCCTTTGCACTTTGATACTTGAAGAATTGACAAGGCTCTTTCACATTTTTAGATATGAGTTCTTCAGCCATGAAGATGCTGATTGGATCATCATCGATAAGTACAATTTTTAACATCAAATTCAAAAAAGATATTTTAAAATACATTAATAATGATACGATAGTATCATATAAAAACATGCACACAAAATTGATGCCAAGTTTAATCGGAAAATACAATAGCTTTATCAATTACTTGTATTAAACTTTTCTTTTCCTGTTAATAGGTCGTAAAACAGTAGAAAATCTGAAGCCAGACTATACATTGGATACTTAAAAGTTGCAGGTTTGTTTTTTTCAAAAAAGAAATGACCAATCCAAGCAAAACCGTATCCTACGAATGGGATCGTACCCAACAAGAAATAATTTCCAGAATAAATTGCTGTAAAGACAATGATAAAAAGCAGCCCAGTACCTATAAAGTGTAACTTTCGACTAATCGTATTTTGATGTTCTGATAAATAATAGGGGTAAAATTCTTTTAAAGATTGAATTCTTGAGTCCATTTTGAAATTTAGCTAGTCTTGAAGGATTGTTATTTCGGATATAAATTGTTCAATGATTTTATCAGTTATTCTAAAAACTTTCTTGTCTTTTGATTTTGGGCTAGACACTTCAGTGACACCTGTCAGAGTCATCAAAAATTTATCTTCTTTTGGATCAATGAAGTCCACAATCACTTGCACCAATTCGTAGCTATTAGTGGAGGTTCTCATCGAGTTATTGTTAAAGTTTGAATTATACATCCATGGATCCCAAACACGATAACCCCAAAATGGGGACTGGTTATAATTATTTGTAATTTCTCTTTTTCGAGGATCTTCATTAGAAGTATATCTGATGACCAAATCGGGTTGACTTTTATCATAAGTTAACCCTTGAGCCTCTAGTGCCTCTTGTAATTGAATCTGAACTTGAGCATCAATAAACTGGGAAGAAAAACCCCTCATTCCCACTTCTTGATTAATTATAACAAATGACTGGTATGGCTTCTTTATTTTCAACTCTACATTTTCTTTGAACACATCAATGGATGCACAAGAGGTAAGTAATGTGAAGATGAATAGCGGAAAGAGAAGTGTAAACTTTAATGATTTTTGCATTTTTATTCGTTTTGTTGGAAAACGATTAATTATTCAGTAAAGTTAAAATTTACAATAAAAAGAAAAAACAAGTGCCATCTCGTACATATTTCTTCAGTTTCAAACCCTACTTTTGGAGTAAGAATTAGAAAAAATGACTAGACCAGACTTTGATGATATTTTTATGGAGTTGGCAGTTAGTCTTGCCAAAAGATCACATTGCATCAAAAAACATGTTGGAGCTGTACTAACCAAGGAAACACGCATTATCTCCATTGGCTATAATGGACCTCCGGCGGGCACGCACAATTGCGATATTGAGTTTCCCATCACCGGGTGTGCTGTGGACAGTAAGGGAAGTTGCTCATTAGCTTTACACGCCGAGCAGAATGCAATCCTGTATGCGGTGAAGAATAATACTTCTGTAGATGGTTCTACCCTTTATGTGACACTTTCGCCATGCCTTGCCTGTGCTAGAATCATATTTTCTATGGGAATTACAAAAGTGATTTTTCTCTATTCCTATGCCAAATACAAAGGTATAGGCAGTGATGAAGGGGTTGATTTTCTAAGAAAGTTTGGGGTAGAGGCTGAGCAATATTCAAAGTCGATCGAGTCACATGACATTTTAATCTAGAGAAAATTTACTTCCAGACTTAATTCTATACCAAACTTCTCGGCTATGGACTGTTGAATTGCTTTCGAAAGTTTTACAATTTCTTCACCTTCACCGCTTCCGTAATTGACTAATACCAGAGGCTGATTCTGGTGGACACCAACTTCTCCAATTCGTTTTCCTTTCCAGCCTGTATGTTCGATGAGCCATGCGGCCGGAACTTTTACCCCTAACTCGTTCTCATACCCAGGAATCGAAGGGTATTTTTCTTTCAATTTCCCGTATTCTGCGCAAGAAATAGTAGGATTTTTAAAGAATGACCCAGCATTTCCAATCACCTTTGGATCAGGAAGTTTAGATTTTCGTATAGAAATTACAGCATCTGAAATTACTTTTAGGCTTAATTCTTTTATTCCTCGTTCAGCAAGCGTTTCTTGGATTGCCCCATAACTTATCTTGAACTCGGGTTTTTTCTGAAGGCGAAACGTAACTGAGCAGATCACTAGCTTATTCTTCAACTCATGCTTGAATGCGCTTTCTCGGTAGCCAAACTTGCAAGCTTTGGCATCGAAAATTTGTACGCTTAAATCAACTCGATCCAAGGCAGTCAAGCTCTCAAATACTTCTTTGATCTCAACGCCATAGGCACCAATATTCTGCATAGGTGAGGCACCAACCGTACCAGGAATTAAAGAGAGATTTTCAAAGCCTCCCCAATTATGCTCAATCGAGTAATTCACCAAGTCATGCCAAATCACACCTGCTCCAACCTCTAGCAGGATTGTTTCCTCATTTTCGGATATTACCTGAATTCCCGTTAACTCATTCTTAATAACAAGGAGGTTAAGGTCCTGAGTCAGTAAGATATTACTTCCACCGCCTAGAATAAAAACCTCAATAGCCTCAGCTTTTGCCCAAACCAAGAGTTCTCTAAGCTCATCCATAGTCTTTGCAACTGAAAAGTATTTAGCATTTTTATCGATCCCAAAAGTGTTATACCCTTTAAGCGAAATGTTTTGTAGTATCTTCATGCGTTAATTCTTAAACCGCGAAATAAGCAAGATTTTTAACCAATAGAAAATCTTGAAAACTTCCATAACATTATTTAATGAAAGAAATTCTGATCAATGGAATCCGAATCCGTCAGGGTCAGTCGATGAATATTGAACTTCCGATTGCCAAATTACCTACCCATACCCTCATCGATCTTCCGATTTTTATCCGATCTGCCAAAGAAGAAGGACCTGTGGTACTTATCAGTGGCGGAATTCACGGAGATGAAATAAATGGAGTCGTGACAGCCAAACGGCTTTTGGAGGAAATGGACGCAAGCTGGAAACTCTTGAAAGGAACCTTGATATTTATCCCTCTCGTGAACATCTACGGATTTTTATCTAACACTCGGACTTTTCCTGACGGAAGAGATTTGAATAGGAGTTTTCCGGGAAGTAAAAAAGGTTCGTTGGCCGGAAGAATTGCTTTCATATTGAATGAACAAATTATTCCTCAGATTGACTATGGTGTTGACTTTCATACAGGAGGACGGATGCTGAGTAACTATCCTCAAATTCGGGTTGATTATACTGATAAAGTTGCATTGGAATTAGCCAAATCCTTTGGAACTCATTATGTCGTCAATTCCAAATACATTGATAAATCTTTCCGCAAAGCAGCTTTCAAGGCTAAAAAAAGAATTCTAGTTTTTGAAGGTGGTGAATCTATGCGATTAGATGACTATTCGATTGAAGAAGGTGTAGCTGGCACTAAGCGATTTCTTGCAAGCCTGGGAATGATTGATTTTAGTGCTGAGCCTCAAGCGACTATTTTCCTGAAAGAAAGCAATTGGTTGAGAGCTAAAGCCTCCGGGATTTTCAGCTCCAGCATAAAATTAGGAGATTCTGTAAAAAAGGGTCAGATTCTTGCTGAAATTTCAGATCCTTATGGACAAATAAAAGTATCCGTGATGTCACCTAATGATGGTTTTGTTTTGGGATTGAATAATTTGCCGGTTATCAATGTGGGGGACGCCTTAGTACATATTGGAAATGAATAAACGTGCGTTTTTCAACTTTCAGCAGCTAAATTTTTAACTTATGTCTATTTTAAATCTCTTCAAAGAGACCAGAAATCATTCAACTGAACTCTGTCAAAGCCTCTTAACCGAAGACTTTGGAATCCAAGCTTCAGAGTTCGTCAGTCCACCCAAATGGCATTTGGCACATACGACTTGGTTTTTTGAGCAATTCATTTTGATTCCAAATCTTCCCACTTATGAGGTCAAACATCCCCAGTTTAACTTTCTCTTCAATTCTTATTACAATACATTAGGCAGTCGGACCGCAAGAAATCAACGCGGGTTGATGTCCCGACCGCCAGTTTCGGAAGTTTTTAAATACAGAGACTATGTGAATGAGGCAATGGAGCGACTGATCCTTGAGAAGGGAGCAATTATCGAAGACTTGGTCATTTTGGGATTAAATCATGAACAGCAGCATCAAGAGCTTTTGGTCACGGATTTGAAATATAGCCTTTGGCATAATCCCTTGGACCCAGTGGTAATGAATATAAATGAGTATCCCGTTGCGGAAACAAAAGATATCAAATGGATCAAGATTGAAGCTGGTGTGTATGAAATTGGTCATCAGGGCAAAGGCTTTTCATTCGATAATGAGTTAGGCCGTCATCGGGTATTTTTAGAAGCTTTTGAAATTTCAAATTCGCTTATCACCAATGGAGAGTATTTAGAGTTTATCGAAGCTGGTGGCTACGAAGACCCCAAGTATTGGCATGATGAAGGTTGGGCCTGGGTAAAATCCTTAGCTAACAAAGCTCCTCTATATTGGGAAAAATCTGATGGAGATTGGACTTATTATACACTTAATGGCCGAAAGCCTTTAGCACTAGCGGCTCCCGTAGCTCATGTATGCTACTATGAAGCTTCGGCTTATGCCAATTGGAGAGGCTGTCGATTACCTACCGAATTTGAGTGGGAGTCATCTAATTCCCAGTTTTCATGGGGTAGTCGATGGGAATGGACTAATTCAGCTTATTTACCATATCCAAACTTTCAGGTAGCTTCAGGAGCTTTAGGGGAATACAATGGAAAATTTATGATCAATCAGATGATACTTCGTGGTGGATCGGTAGCCACGCCGCACAATCATTCTAGAGCTACTTATAGAAATTTTTTTAACCCTCATTTTAGATGGCAGTTCATGGGAATTCGCCTCGCACAATCAATTTAATTTATGACTGCAAAGAACTCTGATTTCGGATGTTTTGCTCAAGATGTACTTCTTGGCCTAAGTTCCAATCCAAAAACACTTTCATCCAAATATTTCTACGATGCCAAGGGCGATAAGCTCTTCCAGCAAATCATGGCATTGCCCGAATATTACCTTACTCGAAAAGAGTTCGGAATATTAGAACAACAACATGAGGAAATACTTAAACCGATTTTGGATCTCGGTGTTCCCTTTAATTTGGTTGAACTCGGAGCAGGAGATGGTCAAAAAACTAAGATTTTACTTCGTTATTTAGAGTCGAAGCAAGCTGAATTCAGCTACTTTCCTATTGATTTTTCTGCTACAGTTTTAGAAGAACTAACTGACGATTTAGAAGGTAATTTTCCAACTCTTTCAGTTACCGCAATAGAAAATACTTATCGTACTGCATTGCGTGAAAAAGCCTGGGATAATGGTAGAATAACATTAATTCTTTTCATGGGTGCAAACCTCGGTAATTTTCAACTCCGGGAAGCTTTTGAGATCTTGGATCACCTTCGATTAGGATCCTCTTATGAGGACTTTGTATTGATTGGTCTTGACCTGAAAAAAGATCCGCAGACCATATTAAATGCTTACCATGATTCCCCTGGCGTCACAGCGGCTTTTAATCTAAATCTGCTTCATCGAATTAATCGCGAGCTAGAGGCAGATTTTAATGGTGATGATTTTCTCCATTGGCCTACCTATGATCCGGTCAGTGGCGAATGTCGAAGTTACTTGGTCTCAAAAAAGAAACAGACTGTAAACGTTCGTCGATTAGGTCAAGCCATACATTTTGAAGCCTTTGAATCGATATTTATGGAAGTGAGTAAAAAATATAGCATAGAAGATATCCGAGATTTAGCAGACAGATCAGGGTTTAAGCATATTCAAAACTTTACCGATCCAGAGAATTTCTTTGTAAACACGTTATGGCAAAAAGCTTAATGTGATTATCCGCAATTATACCAGCAACCTAATTTTCTTTGATTAACGGACAGAAAGAACCACCAACGCGAGACCAGCCTATGACGTCCCTAAAGCCATAGGGAAAAATACAGGCCCTTCGAATGTTTACCATATAGTATTTACCTTTTGTCTGTTACTGACATAATTACAGCTACATATAAAAACGAAAAACAAAAAAGCAACGATTTAAAATCCATTGCTTTTTTGTTTTCAATTTAGCTAAAGTATTTTTTCAATACTTCAAGCTTTTCTGCTAACTCAGCCTCCTTATTTCGGTAGTCTTTGACATCAACTAGTGGGCTATTTACAGAAAAATAATATTTGATTTTCGGCTCAGTGCCTGAAGGTCGAGCAGAGATTTTACTTCCGTCTACCAGGTAGAACTGCATCACATTAGACTTATCCATGGCTAGTACTTCTTGCTTCCCTGTCTTGACATAAGTGACCGTCGATTCCTTCACGTCCACAATTCGATCCACTGCCACTCCATTCATTTCGGAAGGAGGGTTGACACGGAAATCATTCATCAATGCCTGGATCTGTTCAGCACCGTCTTTCCCCTTTTTGGTCACAGATATCAATGATTCCTTGTAGAAGCCAAATTGCGAGTAAATCTCTGCTAGCACATCAAATACAGTTTTGCCTCGACTCTTGTAATATGCGATCACCTCAGCCACCATTGCACAGGCTGAGACTCCATCTTTATCACGGACGAAATCGCCTATCAAATAGCCGTAGGATTCCTCTCCACCGGCAATGAATTTTTTCTTTCCTTCCTGTTCAAGAATGATCGCTGCAATATTTTTAAATCCTGTCAATACTGAGAAACAAGTCACGCCAAAACCCTTTGCGATCTCATCGATCAATTCTGTAGTGACAATGGTATTTACCATAAATTGCTTACCATTAAGCTTTCCGGATTCTTTCCATCTGCTTAATAAATAGTAAGTTAGAAGCGTTCCGGTTTGGTTACCATTGAGCAATTCGAATTCGCCTTTTCCATTGGGAACAGCCGCGGCATAGCGATCTCCATCGGGATCGCAAGCCAAGACAAGTTCTGCATTCACTTCTTTTCCAAGCTTAACAGAAAGTGTCAATGCTTCTGCCTCCTCCGGGTTTGGATAGATGACTGTTGGGAAATTACCGTCTGGTTCAGCCTGCTCCTTTACAACATTAATATTAGTAAATCCAAATGCCTTTAAGCCCGCAGGGACCATTTTTCCAGATGCACCATGAATCGGGGAGAAAACAATAGGTATATCCTTCTGAGCTTGAATCGAATCAGGAGACAAACTTAAGCCTTTAACTAAATCTAAATAAATCGCGTCAAAGTCTTCTTCTATGTAATGAAAAAGCGAGTCATTCTTTTTCCAATTTACCTTATCAAAGGAGGTGATTTTTTGAACTTCAGTGATGATGTTTTTGTCATGGGGAGCGACTACTTGCGCCCCATCTTCCCAATAGGCTTTGTAACCGTTGTATTCTTTAGGATTGTGTGAAGCAGTGATCATGACACCACTCTTACAACCAAAATGACGAACAGCGAAAGACAACATTGGTGTAGGTCTCATTTCTTTGAAATACAAAACCGTGATGCCATTGGCAGTCAAAACATCCGCTGTAGTGGTGGCAAAAAGCGTATTGTTGATCCGGGAATCGTGTGTGATCGCCACTTTGATGGGTTCATTTGGAAAGCATTTCAGCAGATAATTTGCTAATCCCTGTGTTGCCATTCCAATGGTGTACACATTAATCCGATTAGTACCTACCCCCATCAAGCCACGAAGCCCACCTGTTCCAAATTCTAAATCTTGATAAAAAGAGTCGGCCAATTCCGCTGGATTATCTTGAATCAAATTTCGAATTGCAGTTTTAGTCTGGTCATCTATATTTCCATTTAGCCAAGATTCAGCTTTTGAACGAATAGCAGGGTCTATTGAAGTCATTTTTATAAAAATTTCAGTTCGCTTCTAAGATATATAATTTTTAAAAAAGGCCCTTCCACCTTCTCAAATGAATTCTATTTATTCTCAGTTAAAAATGCGCAAAGTCATCTTTTCATCACATAATTATTTTAATGCCAGAGACTTTGATCTACTTTAGAAGTAAGTATAAATCAGGCCAATCTTTATGAAGCTAAATTTTATTTCAGTGCTGCTTGGCACATTCATTTTCATTTTTTCTTGGAGAAATACCATAGCTCAAGAAAATAATGTCTATAAACGGGTGTACTTGAGCGGGAAAGATTACGATTCAGCAGTCTTGTGGGACTTCAAAGTTTCTGATGGGCTAAGTAGCCAAGTATGGTCAAAAATCAAAGTTCCTTCAAATTGGGAAATGGAAGGATTTGGAACTTTTAACTACGGCCATGATCATAGAGAAGCAGCTCGAGTACTAGGAAAAGAAATTGGGTATTATAAGCATAGCTTCAATGGGGAGTCCAACTGGAAAGGGAAAGTCATTCGATTGGTGTTTGATGGAGCCATGACTGATACTGAAGTCAAAGTGAATGGTAAAGTTGTTGGTGCTGTGCATCAAGGTGGATTTTACAGATTTTCATATGATATATCACGCTTTCTGAATTATGGGAAGCAGAATCTACTTGAAGTTCAAGTCAAAAAGCATTCGAATAATACCTCGGTAAACAAAGCTGAACGAGAAGCTGATTTTTGGATTTTTGGTGGAATTTTTCGGCCAGTGTTCTTAGAGATTTTGCCAAAACATCATTTTACCCGAATTGCAACTAATCCAAAGGCAGATGGAAGTTTAACCTCATTGTTGACATTGAATCAAGTGTCCAAGAATACCAATATCCAATTGGAGGTAATGGAACAGGGCTCAGAAAATGTATTGGCAATTTTTTCTCAGCCTATTGAATCTGATTCAGTTTGGATGAATAATACTATCAGCGGTATCAAAAGCTGGAATCCTGAATCACCAAATCTCTATGACCTGCGATATACTTTGGTACAGGAAGGTAAAGTTCTTTATCAAAAAACATTACGTGTCGGTTTCCGAACTGTCGAACTTAGAAAGAATGACGGCTTTTATGTCAATGGGGTAAAAGTCATATTTAAAGGTGTCAATCGGCATTCTTCCTATCCAACGACTGGTCGAGCCTTATCGGAGGCAAATCACCGAGAGGATATTTCCTTGATGAAAGAAATGAATATGAATGCTGTCAGAATGTCTCACTATGTACCAGATGAACGATTTCTGGAACTAACAGACTCGATAGGTCTCTTTGTTTTGGATGAGGTGACAGGTTGGCAAGATGCCTACGACGCAGCGATTGGACCAAAATTAGTTAAAGCAACCGTTCTAAAAGATGCGAATCATCCTTCGGTGGTAATTTGGGATCATGGCAATGAAGGAGGTTGGGATTTTGCCAATGAAGCTGGATTTCATCAATACGATATCCAAAAGCGACCGATACTTTATCCTTGGCTTCAGCGAAACGGTTTTGATACCTTTCACTATCCTCGATACGAGGCCGGAATTAATCGATTGAGTAACGGTCAGGATGTCTTTTTGCCAACCGAACTGCTTCATGGCTTATATGATGGTGGGCTAGGAGCCGGTTTGGAAGACTTCTGGGAAAGCTATACCTCAAATCCACTTGGTGCCGGTGGTTTTCTTTGGGTTTTTGCTGATGAGGCTATTCTGAGAAAAGACCTGGGCGGTAAATACGATTCTGACGGCAATCATGCTCCTGATGGGATTGTTGGTCCATACCGAGAAAAGGAGGGGAGTTTTTATACCATCAAAAATATCTGGTCCCCAATTCAAATTGAATCATTTACCCTTACCCCTAGTTTTGACGGAAAAATCAGAGTCTCCAATAAGTACCTCTTCTCTAACCTTGATCAAAGTAAATTAGAATGGAAAGTTGAAGCATTAGATGCCTGGAAGACTCCGAAAACGCGCTTTGAAGGCATACTTAACTTACCGGAAGGAAAGCCCGGAGAAACTCGAGAGATTTCACTCAATCTTCCTAGGGGTTGGTCTCAGGGCGATATCTTGATTTTGAAGACTATAGGGATTCATGGCGAGGAGCTTTACACTCAATCGAAAGCTATTCGAACTCCAGATCTTGGTGTGAAACATTATTTCAGAAATGAAGAAATTGCTGAAAAGTCGAATATCGTAGTTCGAGAGACCTCAACAGACCTACAAGTAGCTGTGGGAAATAAGATCTTCTTTTTTGGAAAAAAATATGCAAACCTTGAATTGGTTCGAGTGGACAGGGACCTATTCTCTTTGGTACAAACACCTGAGCTTGAAGGTATCGAAACCACAGTATCGGAAGTTACTTGGAAGCAGCTAAAAGATGGCTCCGTTCAAATCGGTTCTTCATTTAAACCTTATCCCGGCACTATCACATGGACGGTCTATGAAGATGGGAGACTAAAAATGGAATCTTCAGCCCCTAATTTCAGAGGTAAGGCACTAGACATTTTAGGAATGGGATTTTCCTATCCTGAGGACAAAGTGATTGCTGCAAAGTGGATTGGAAATGGACCCTACCGAGTTTGGCAAAATCGATTGAAAGGAGCAGAATTTGGCCTTTGGGAAAAAAAATACAATAATACGATGACAGGTCATAGTTTTGAAAATCTAATTTACCCCGAGTTTAAAGGATTTCATTCTAATTTTCATGCATTGGAACTGACTACCGAAGAGGGAGTAATCGAGATCAGGACTGAAACCCCGGGTTTGTATTTGGGTCTTTTCAAACCTGAATTCCCAGAACTTTCGACAGCAGGAGTGAGGCCGGCTTTACCAAAGAGTGATCTTTCATTTCTATTTAAAATACCTCCGATTGGCACTAAATTCCACCTGGCAGAAGAGATGGGGCCCAAAGGACAAAAGGCCTATGGCGTTTCTCATAACGGAGATCAGGGTTATTCGATGATACTTTGGTTCGATTTTAAATAGGGGATATAAAATCTAAGTCAAAAAGAATTTTAACACTATACAGCAACCCAATTCCTATGCGAAACCTATTAAGTCTATTTTTTCTCACGATAATCAGCGGTGCGACAGTAGCCCAAGGCCCAATTTTAAAAACCAGTTGGACCGATCAAGTCGATGCTGTGGCTCCGCATCAAGAATATCCCAGACCTCAGTTGGTCCGTGGAAACTGGCAGAACCTTAATGGCCAGTGGGACTATGCGATTGCTGCCAAAGGACAAGAACCTGCTGCGATAAAAGATGGTAAAATAACGGTTCCATTTGCTGTGGAATCCTTGCTTTCAGGAGTTCAAAGGACAGTAGGACCGGATTCCGAACTCTGGTACGCGCATGCTTTTGACCTAAATTTAACTACTGGAAAGAATCGGATTTTACTTCATTTTGGGGCTGTTGATTGGGAAGCAGAAGTTTGGGTGAACGATCAGAATGCCGGAATTCATCGTGGCGGATTTGATTCGTTCAGCTTTGACATCACTCAATATTTAGCGAAAGGAAAAGCTCAGAAAATCAAATTGAGAGTTTGGGATCCGAGTGATTCAGGACCTCAGCCTCGCGGCAAACAAGTCAAAAGCCCAAAAGGAATTTGGTACACTCCAGTGACCGGAATCTGGCAAACTGTTTGGGTAGAATCAGTTCCGAACACCTATTTCAAATCAGTTTACGCTGTGACTGATTGGGACAAGTCTGCGCTTGTATTCTCCCATGAGATTATCGGAAATACCGATGGGATGAATTTACAAATCGTAATTAAAGATGGCGAAAAGGAAGTTTATTCAAGCATTGGCTCAATTTCTGATTCCAAAATTATCATCCTTTCCGATCCCAAAGCATGGTCTCCAGACAGCCCTTTTCTTTACGGTGTGAATGTAAGTTTGCTGCTGGGGAAAAAAGTGATTGATGAAATCACTTCCTATGCAGCATATCGAGATATCCGAATGGCCAAGGATTCAGACGGTTTCCAGCGGATGTTTTTGAATGGCGAGGTACTTTTCCAATATGGTCCACTGGATCAAGGTTGGTGGCCTGATGGCTTATACACTGCTCCGAATGATGAAGGGTTAGCTTTTGACATCGTCAAAACTAAGGAGCTGGGCTTCAATATGATTCGTAAGCATGTGAAAGTAGAACCAGCTCGCTGGTATTACCATGCAGATAGAATTGGGATGCTCGTCTGGCAAGATATGCCAAGTGGAGATATGGGAAATCGATGGGAAGTTCGTCCCGGAGTGATCCGAGAAGGAATGTACAAGGAGCGAACAGCCGAAAGTGAAGAAATCTTCAGGACGGAATGGTACGAAATCATCAATGAGTTTAAGTTCTTCCCTTCAATTATTGCCTGGGTTCCTTTTAATGAGGCTTGGGGCCAATTTAAAACAACTGAGATTGTAAACTTGACCAAGAAGCTGGATCCCACTCGACTAATCAACTCAGCTAGTGGGGGAAATTTTGAAATGGAAGGAACCGATGTGGTGGGCGATATGCTCGATCTGCATAATTATCCCGATCCGGTGATGCCAGATCCTTCGATTTACGGGAAAACCAAGTTGATGATTTTGGGTGAATTTGGTGGTTTAGGTCTGCCAGTGGAAGGCCATACTTGGTTGAATAAGGATAATTGGGGCTATCAGAGCTTTACCTCTAAGGAAGATCTTCAGAATCGATATGAGAAATTGATGGTCGATCTCAAAAAGTTAATTCCTCTGGGACTCGCCGGAGCGGTATATACCCAGACGACTGATGTAGAGATTGAGACCAATGGCTTGATGACGTATGATCGAAAGATTGTAAAGTTTGATGCGGATTTTTTAAAGAAAATCCATTCAGGTCTTTATAGATGAAAAATTAGCTGAAGTAAAAAGCCCAAATCTGAATCAGATTCGGGCTTTTTTTATTTCGTCTGATGCTCATTTTATACTTCTCGGAATTCCTCAACCATTTTTTATAATTCTGCGAAGTCTTTTAGGCTTCTCTAGATTCCCAATCCTTGATTTAGTGTTAGCTCCGCGTCAAGCAATCGATCACCTGCGTTTCTCAGGCATTTTTATAAGGTAGGACAATATGTTAAGGCTTTTTCATTGACGAATTCTCCGTTGATCAATTGTGATAAACCACGACAAATCGCTAAGCAAAAATAGCATCTTTATTTGTGGAGTGGCTTACCTATTCCTTCGGAGAAATTTTCCCGGATTGCTTTTCATTTATACCTACCAGAATCTCTCTTTTTCTTACCCGCGAAAAATTCTCATACGGAATAATTCCATCTCCGTAGTAAGTTGAATATACCTTGGTGAAATTGGCCCCAAAGAAGAAAATAAGACAGGAGTAGGAAATCCAAAGCAGAAATAAAATGATCGAACCGGCTGCTCCATAGGTTGAGCCTGGCTCCGCTATTGAAAAGTAATAACCTAACAAGAACTTGGCTATAACGAATAAGAATGCCGTAAGAACAGCACCGCTCCATACAGTCCGCCATTTTATTCTAGCATCAGGCAAATACATAAATATCAATGCAAAGAGTGTGGAGATGACACTAAATGAAAGTAAGAAGTCGATTGCCCACGTGATATAGATTACAAACACGGGAAGTGCGGATAAAATAAAATCACTAAAAATAGAAAGTACAGCAGTGAGCAGAAAGCTTATTAATAGGAGAAATCCCAAAACCAAAACAAAACCAAAGCTGATCAGGCGATCTAAAAGCACACGCTTAAAGGACAGTTGCTTAGTCAACTTGATTTCCCAAATTTCATTCATTGAGATTTTTAAATGAAAGAACACCCCTGTCGCACCAAAGATCAAAACGCCGATACCTATTACAGACGCAATAAATGAATTGCCACTTCCCTGTGTCTGCGCTACAGTTCCTTGAATATATTCTGCCGCTTCAGTACCTAAAGCCGAGGCAATTTGACTGGTTAACCTTCCTGAGACGATATCTCTACCCCAAATTGCACCTACGGAGTTGATCACAATCACTAATAAAGCTGGGAGCGAAAGCACAGCATAGTAGGCTACAATTGCACTCATTCTCCAAGGATCATGCTTATTCCATTGAATATAGCTTTGAGCTAAAAGCTTAGGTAAATCCTTTGGAACAAATTTTTTCTTGTCAATCATATGTCTTGTTGCTCCCATTTTAGTTTGATGAAAAATCGAATCCCCAAGTTTTTTATTTGAGCTTGACTCCACCTTTAATCCCAAGGTTTGGATAGGAGATGAGATGATGATTACTTCAGTATCAAATCCTTTCTTAAGTGATTTGAACACTCCGTTACTAAGCAAATTGTGGTCAAGTTGATCTTGTTTGAAATGTGCACTACTATTGATTGCCAAATTGATCTAACTAGCTCCGAATTCTATCCAGAAAGTACAGGTTCTTCCTTTATTATTGAAGAGTTAGGCCTTCTAAAGTTTCCAAGGTCACACGTGCTTTATACACCAAATTTTCTCCGTAAGTCATCCCACAGGAGAGTTGAATTTATCTTTTTTTGAAATTTGGTGTCGTATATAAAGTATTCCTGAAAGACATAGTAGTTGGTTACAAACATAACTTGGTTATTACAAATCAATAATTTATTAATTATAAGTTTAATATCCCGCGCTTTGCTTCCGATGATACGGATATGCATATTTATTTAACCACAGTGGGTCAATATTCAAGTCTGGTGATTTTTTTTCCCGCGCTTTTGCAAATTAAAGGGACTTGAATCTGGGAAAATTCGAGCGCAATTAGGTTTCTACCTATTTCAATTGGGACTTTCAGTAGCTCTTAAAACCAACGGAAATTCATATTATCACTAATTTCTCTTGTGAAAGGATCATGCCACTCTAGGCCAATCATCTTTATTATTTACTCACCTTCTCAAGAATTGTCAGTAATTTTCTCTCTTCAACCTTGTAGTCCTGACTTCTCAACTCTTCGCTAATTACCAAAGAATCGCAATCATTAGTCAAACAATAATTGACGACCTCAGGGTCCAAGTAATGGTTCTTACAGATAGAAATGGTATGGCCCATTAAATTTGCTACCATTCGGATCAGTTCTGTTTCTGGTTTTCTCCGAGTCCCTGAAACTTCAGCCAATGCTTTTTCCCGGAATTTTACGCAAAGCCCATTTGCTCCCCAGGTACGAAAATACTTTGCTGTGAAATAATGATCGTCTTCAGCATTTTGATTTAGATATTCATTTATATCAGAAGAATCCAGTGTAGACCAAGAATCATTTTCCTTGTATCTAAAAATCTCGTAGCCTGGCAGCTGCGAACAGGCTTTGAGTAGCCTCACCAATCTCTTTTTGGTAAGTTTTAAATTTTGGGAAACGCCGCTTTTGCCTATGTAATTTAATTCTAACTCATTCCCGTTAATCTCGAGGTGCTTTCTTCTAAGTGTAGTAAGACCGTAAGTATTATTTGCTTCCGTGTATTGACTATTGCCTACCCGGATGTATAGCTCATCCATAACAGCTACGGCCAAAGCCAAAACTTTCTGTTTTGACCAATTCGCTTGCTCAAGATCACGCTTGTATCGCTTCCTCAAATTGGGGAGAAACTGCCCAAAACTGCGGAGCTGTTTGTATTTAAGTTTGGTAGAATGGGAAGACCAATTCTCATGATAGCGATATTGCTTTCTATCCTTCTCATCGATACCGGTAGCCTGAAGATAGGTATTGGATTTTGGACTTATCCAAACTTCCTTCCAAGCTGGAGGAATAACCAATGCAGCGATTCTGTCTAGTTCTTTGGAATCAGATATCCTTTTATCTGACTGATCGAAAAATTGAAATTTATCACCTTTTTGTTTTCTTGAGTAGCCAGGACTGTTTGCTTTGATATAAATAAGTCCGCTCGGAAGCGCTGATGGATGCACCATAAATAAGAAGAATTTGAATACTTCGCTGTTCAATTTAAGTGCGAGCTATGCTATCAGAACCGGTTGAATGTTACTAGCTTCGAATGAAAGATGACCAGCAGTGAGTGGAACTCAATAAATATGGGCTAGTTGAGAACCTCACATCTTTCTGTAATAACTGATTCTTTCACAGCTATAATATGATCCGGTTATTTTCCCTTTTCTAAAGAAATAGGCATAAAAAAACCGGCTCATAGCCGGTTTCTTGATTTTAGAGGTTGCCCCTCAATTCTTGTTCGCGTTCGATCGCTTCAAAAAGTGCTTTAAAATTTCCCTTTCCAAAGGACTTAGCACCTTTTCGCTGGATAATTTCAAAAAACAAGGTTGGTCTATCTTGTATAGGTTTGGTGAATATTTGCAATAAGTAACCTTCCTCATCTCGATCTACCAAGATATTCAAATCTTTCAAGGGCTGAAGATCTTCATCGATTTGACCTACACGGTCTAATAAATCATCGTAATACGAGCTGGGAACTTCTAGAAACTCCATACCTCTTTTTCTCAATTCCCCTACGGTATGAATAATATCATCGGTAGCAATTGCCATGTGCTGCACCCCAGGACCTTTATAGAAATCTAAGTATTCTTCGATTTGGGATTTTTTCTTTCCCTCGGCTGGCTCATTAATGGGGAATTTCACATAACCGTTTCCATTGGAAACCACTTTGGACATCAACGCAGAATATTCGGTGGAAATATCCTTATCATCGAATGTGATCAATAGCTTGAACCCCATGACGTTTTCATAGAATTCAACCCAATGATCCATCTCTCCTAACCCAACATTTCCAACACAATGATCAATGTATTCTAACCCAATCGAAGTAGGAGTGAACGCACTCTTTCTAGGTACATAACCTGGGAGGAAAACTCCTGAATAATTTTTCCGCTCTATAAAAGTGTGAATCGTTTCACCATAAGTTTTGATGGAAGACACTGTAACAGACCCAAATTTGTCACTAAGGACTTCTGGTTCAGAGATTGAAACCGCCCCTCTCGAAGTAGTCTCCTTCCAAGATTTCTCAGCATCGTCTACCCATAGTGCCAATACTTTCACCCCATCACCATGAAGCTGAATATGTTCGGCAATTGGACCTTCTGGCTGCATAGGAGAAGTTAAAACCAATCGTATTTTTCCCTGTTTCAACACATAGGAAGCACGGTCACGAATTCCAGTCTCTGGTCCTGAATAGGCTATTAGTTCGTATCCGAAAGCGTATTGATAGTATAAAGCAGATTGCTTGGCGTTGCCTACATAAAGTTCTACATAGTCAGTACCATTGAGGGGAAGAAAATCTTCAGTCATGACAGTTATTTTGGGTTTAAAATATTTAATACAAAGTTAAAAAATATCCCAAATAATATTTGGTTTTGCCTAGCTTATTCTTGTGAGTTTTTATTGAACCAAACTGTAATCCAAGCTAAGAGTAAAACAGAAACTGCCCAGGATCCGAAGGGAGTGCCAACTGCCAGTAAAATTAAAATCAAGTACCAAATCGGGGCGAAGACAAAACCGATTAAAAACTTGAAAGTAGCATCAAATACTTTGTCTTCAACCTTTGGACTTCTCCAACTCCAAAACATAAAAAGCGGAAGATGAAAGATCTTCATGAGCTTATTTGCTAATCCATTCGACGGTTTTACCGGATTAAGGACTATTCCTTCGTTTAGAAAGAGAGTTACAGCAGCTCGAGAACTGAGATCAACTTCATGTTCGGTCAAGGAGTTTAACTTTGCTTCATAGTCCATACCTGGAATGGTAACTACCAACTTACTGAGAGCAGATTCTACTGTTTTTGCCAGTTTGCCTGATTTAGAAGCCGGCATATCAACAGGGATTGGCCGATCAAAGGTGATTCGAACTTGACTTCCAGATCGTCGATGTGCACTGTAATCCAATGCAACCGGAAGAATGACAGGATTTTTTTCAGGATATTTTTCTTTCAGACCAAAGGCAATTCGGATATAACCCTTACTCAAAGGCCGAAGATTTCGAATCAAACTATGACTTCCTTCTGCAAAAATTATGATTGTTCCATTCGCTCGAAGTACCTCAAAAGTCTGATCAAATGTTTTTTGATTGTGTTGAATAGTAGAAAATCCATCGCGTATGCGATATACTGGAAGCATCCTGAACCAGCCGAGAAATTTGGCGGCAACAGGATTGTTAAATACAGAAGCGCGAGTAAGAAAGTAAGGTTTGAGACGTACGTGAGTGGCCAAAACTAACGCATCCACCAATGCATTTTGATGGTTTGCAACCAGAATGATCGGACAATTCTTGGGGATATTGGATTCTCCTTCGACGATGATTTTTCTATAAAAGCCATATAGGGCGATTTTAAGCATTAATCGGAGAAAGGCATTTAACAGGTATATCATTTACTCAATTCAGGATTTAATGGACTGACCTTTAATTTCCAAAGACTTGCAATGGTCAATCCTGAAATCAAATGCCAGATTCCCCAAAGTGCAGTAATGATAGCCATACCGCCCAATCCATCAAAATAAGTAAATATTAAAACCAGTCCCAAACCTGAATTTTGGATTCCTGTTTCAAGAGTCAAAGTCTTAACATCAGCCAAAGGAAGTCCTGAGAGCTTTCCTATCAGGTAACCAGCCGATAATGCAACAAAATTATGAGCAAACACCCAAAGAAAAATTATTCCGATATACTTCAGAAAAGGTTCTAGATTTCCCAAAAATGCAATCATTACGAATGCCCCAAAGATTAGAATGCTCAGTGGTTTTAGGATTTTTGCAAAGCGCTCAGCCAAGTCTGGCAAATATTGACGAGTCAAAATACCCAGAATCAAAGGCAAGCCAAGTATAAGCGCTACGGTAAAGAAAACATCTGTGTAGTCGAGGCCAATTTCTCGAATCAGATTGGAGGTCGGCACATAGAAACTTCCCCAAAGTGCAAAGTTAAATGGGGTCATGAAAATCGAGCAACTGGTAGAAAATGCAGTCAAACTAACTGACAGTGCAGTATTTCCACCTGCCAGACTACTCAGGAAATTAGATACATTACCTCCTGGACATGCTGCGACTAAGAACATTCCCAAAGCCACAGAAGGAGGGGGCTGCATCAATAGGACTAGGCACCAAGTCAAAAACGGAAGTAAAGTAAACTGGGAAAATAGGCCCAAAAAAAAAGATTTTGGATTTTTAGCCAGATAAGCAAAGTCCCGAAAGCGAAGGTCCAATGCTACGCCATACATGATAAGTGCGAGTGCCAGATTGAGCAAAAGTAAATCGCTTGAAGAAAAATTAAGCCGAATTGCGTCGAGGTCGTTTCTTGAATTCATTAGGATCACAAATTTAATCCAAGAAATTTAGAATAAAAAAGGTTCAAGTCTGAGGACTTGAACCATTGGATTTTGATTAGATTTTACTTATTTATCTTCCATCTTTTCGAGTGAAACTGCATTCATGCAATAGCGCAATCCACTTGGAGCTGGTCCATCTGGGAATATATGCCCGAGATGTGCATCGCAAATATTACAGAGTCCTTCGATTCTGACCATACCGAAGCTTACATCTTTGTGATAACCCACATTTTCTACTTTAATGGGCTGTGTAAAGGAAGGCCAGCCAGTACCACTTTCAAACTTCTCACTTGAATCAAATAAAGGAGTCTTACAGCAAATGCAGGCATATTTACCAGGTTCAAAAAGGCTACACATTTCAGAACTGTGCGCTCGCTCAGTTCCTTTTTGCCTCGCCACATAAAATGCCTCCACGCTGAGTAATTCTTTCCATTCCTTTTCAGTTTTCTCTACTCGATTAGGCGGAGTAGGATTACCATTGTTGGCAAATTTGATAATGTCGTTCCAGTTTAGCATACCTTTATTACAAAGTTTTAGGCTTATTTGTTCAATAATTTAACTTAAACACAAGTTATCAAATTGGGATTTGAGATTTAAAATAAGCGAAATAAAGCCCAAACAGAACGGTTACAATTGGGAATGAAAGCAAATCGGGATTAGGAAGAATAGTTTGTTACAAAAGATAAAGATCCAAGTTTGAAGACTTGGATCAGTTTATTCTCACCGACAATGCTAGTGCTTATCATATATTAAGCCGTTCAATTGAAAATACTTGATTTTCCGTACTTTAGGTTTCTTGCAGTCAAGAATCAATTTTACTACTGATTGATTTTGAAGAATCCCGGAAGCTTATAAGTTATCCTCAATGTAAAAATTCATGAAAAAAATAACCATCCCACTTCTTCTTGTACTTGCAGTGAGTTTCGGCTGCAAAGAAACTGAAGAACCTGTGCTAATCTGCGGTAAGATAGACCCAGTTGCAGATTTACCATGGTTAAATACCCTGACCAATGAGCTCAACGACTCTTATTTTGGAGTATACTATTCAATTTCAGAAACAACCTATGAGGGCAATGATGTATTTGTCTTGAGAAACTGCTGCCCGAACTGCAATTCGGTTATTCCAGTTTATTCCTGCACAGGCAATCAATTAGGTGTATTATCGGCAAATGCTGGAATCAACCCAGCGATATTAGATCATGCGGTAGTGATCTGGAAAGGCGACTTATATGCTTGCAAATTGTAGTTTTATGTTTCAGAATTGGCTATTCTAAAATACTAATTGAATAGATTTTTTGATCTGATTGACCGGAAGCCAATTTCAAAATCCCTTCCTTTTCTTCGAAATTTTGGCTGCTGTCCACCGAATCTGCAATCCCCAACCAAGGCTCAATACAAACAAAAGGAGCGGCTGGCTTTGCCCAAATCCCGAGGTAATTGAAATCTTCAAAATCAACTGCAAGCACAGGACCCTTCGTTTGATGGACTAGCTTAACGCTGCTAGACTTCAGATTTTTAAAAATTAAGGCATCGTAATCAAACAGATGGGAGTGAAGGGGTAAATTTTTAGTATGATCAAGTATGGGCTTCTGCTCCAAACTGATCAACCCACTTTGATCGATCAACCAAGTAGCAGCTGTTTCTTCCTCTTCAAATTCCAAATAGTAGTCTTCATAGTTTTCATTTGCCCTTAGTGGACAATTAAATGCTGGATGCCCGCCAATTGAGTACAACATACTTTCGTCAGCAGAATTAGTTATCCGATGCTGAATTTGGAGGCTTTTCCCGTCCAACAAAAATGTTATTTCCAAGCTGAATTTGAAGGGATAAATTTCCAATGTTTCTGCATCCCAAGCCATTCCAAACCGGAGAAAATCGGTACCTGATTCGATGAGTTTGGGTTTCACAGAATTCCTTACCAAACCATGCTTAGGAAGCTCAAAAAATTTACCCTGATAATTGAGCTGCCCATTTTTCAAGGCTCCAATAATTGGAAACAATACTGGAGCTTGACCAGTCCAAAAAGCGGGATTTCCCTGCCAAAGGTATTCTTGATTGGAATGTTTGGATCGAATGGAAGATAGCTCCATACCGATTGAATTGACTTCAACCAAGAGGTCTGCGGATTCAATACTATACTTCATTTTTTTACTTAATATACTGGTTTTTAGCCTTTCGAATTAATTCCTGCCCACTTTACCAATACCATTTACATCTTCTCTGATCACTTTAGGATTACCACTATAATTCACTGATCCTATGCCATTTACAATGATCGATAATTCATCTTCACAAAACACATCTATTTTCCCTATACCTGAAGAACTCAAGGTCATTTTTTGGGAAATAAGTTTTGACGCATCGATTCTGCCCATTCCTTCATTGGATAGTTTGATCGATTCTACATTTCCCCGAAGTACAATACTCCCCATCATATTGAAGTTGGCATCGATCATCTTAGCTTCAATTTCCAAGTCAATCTTTCCGATACCATCACCAGTAATAATGAGATTTTCCACTTGAATAGTATTCTCGCTTTCAATAGTTACGACTCCATCAAAACTTAACTTGTGCAAATCAGAAACAGTCAAATAAATGTCCGGAGTAAAGTTCTCAAAGATATTCTTAACATCATCTTCATCCCTATATCCAATTTCTAAAAGATCTCCATTTTCATTGATTTCGAGCAATGAAATAGCTTTTTCGTCTCCTTCAATCCGGAGCGATTCATTATCCCCCTGACGTAGGTAAAGGTTCACGATCCCAGAAATTTTTACTTGAGAAATACCGTTAAGATCACGTTCATCGATGACAGATTCGCCTGACTCTATTCGATCTCTGGAAGATTGAGAAGTACAAGAAACCATCGCCAAAAAAGAAATAGCTAGTAAATAGTATTGCGTTTTCATATGCTGAGTGGATTAAGTTTTAATAAAAATTAATCATTAAATATACAAATCATTGGGAGTTGAATCTTCTTGGGTTTCGGATTGGGCAATTTGTATAGATAAAACAAGCAGCCATAAAGTAGAATAAAATCAGTTTTTTCTTCCATCCTGTTGCGTTATATTGATCGCAATTCAAGTGCTATTGATTTTAGTAAACACCCTCAATTCCTTTTATGAATAACCTTACAGTCCGCTTTCTCCAACTTTTACTTGTTTTTGTTTTACTAGTTTCATGTAAAAGTAATGAGTCCACTTTTTCAAAAAAGGACATCAGATCCAGTCAAAAGCTAATCGGACTGGAATTTTCGAATCAAGCGACCGATACTATGTATGGCTATTTAGTCGGAAACAAGCTGGGATACGATTCTCTTCGGCTCTACAAGACCGCAAACGAGACCTTCCCGGCAATGATGTTTGATCCGCATCCGTTGGGTTTTCAATTTCCCGAAAGAAAAGAAAATCCAGAATTTGTAATTCCGGAAGGAGTGGAGCTTCCTGAAGATTTGCAGGATATTGCCTTTTACTCAATTCCGAAACTTGCTTCGCTACTCAAAAACCAAAAAATCACCTCTGAGCAACTCACCCTACTTTATATCGATCGAATCAAGCGCTATGATGGGCAGCTGCTTGCTGTGGTTACCCTTACGGATAGCATGGCTTTAGCTCAGGCAAAACGGGCGGATCGAGAAATTGGAGCAGGGAATTACAAAGGAATTCTTCATGGAATTCCCTATGGTGTCAAGGATTTGATGGCTGTAAAAGAGTATAGGACGACATGGGGATCAAAGCCTTATGAAGATCAAGTGATAGATTATACTGCTACGGTAGTTCAAAAACTGGAAGAGGAGGGAGCTGTTTTGATTGCCAAATTAGTCTCCGGGGCTTTGGCTAGAGGGGATGTTTGGTTTGGTGGGAAAACAAAAAATCCATGGGACCTTACGCAAGGTGCAAGCGGTTCTTCTGCAGGTTCTGGTTCTGCTACCTCTGCCGGATTAGTGGCTTTTGCACTTGGTACAGAAACTTTAGGCTCTATCGTTGGTCCTTCCAGCCGAAATGGAGTGACCGGACTTCGCCCTACTTATGGAAGGGTCAGTCGCCACGGTGTGATGAGTTTAAGTTGGTCTATGGATAAAATCGGCCCAATCACGCGATCTGCCGAAGATGCAGAAATCGTTTTTGAAGCCATATATGGTAAGGATGTAAAAGATCCGAGTACGAATAATGTTCCCTTCAATCGTATATCAAAGACTCCAAGTCAATTAAAAGTTGCCTATTTGAAGGGAGAAATAGATAAGGATACGACAGATGTAGGTACGAATCTCCAAGCAGCTTTGGAAGTGCTTCAGAAATTAGGTGTGAAGCTGGATTCGATCGCTTTTCCTGCAGATTATCCCTATGCTGTTTTTGATATTATCTTGCGAGCCGAGGCGGGAGCTTACTTTGATGAGCTCGTTCGCTCAGGTGAAGTGGATATGATGGTGGAGCAGCAGAAAAGCTCACGCGCAAATTCCCTTCGTCAATCTCGTTTTATTCCTGCCGTAGAATACCTTCAAGCTAATCGACAACGAAGACAGCTAATCGAGGAATTAAATACCCTTTTCAGTCAATATGATGTGATTATCGCACCTACAGCTAACTTCCGTCAATTGATGGGGACAAATCTAAGTGGACATCCAGTGGTTTGCATTCCTAACGGTTTGGATAAAAAAGGAAGACCGACAAGTTTTACGCTGATCGGAAATCTCTACGACGAAGGAAGTATTTTAGCTTTGGCGAAAGCCTACCAAGCGGCTACTGATTTTGAGGAGCAACATCCACCTAAGTTTATCAAGTAAGATTTTTTGACGCTATGGACCTTAATTCCATTACAGACAAGGAATTTGATTCCCTTTATCCTCAAAAAATAAAAATGCTTTCCGGTACGCATTGGACACCAGTAGCTATTGCCAAAAAAGCTATTGACTACTTAGGGGCCGATGGCAAATCTGTTCTTGATATAGGTTCAGGCTCGGGGAAATTCTGTGTAATCGCAGCGGCCTATTCCAAGTCCAAAATCACAGGTGTAGAACAAAGAGCCAATCTCGTTCAGATTTCAAGGAAATTAGCACTAACCTATCAATTGGATAATTTATATTTCATCCATGATGACATGCTAAATATTGATTTTACTAGCTATGACAACTTTTACTTTTTCAATTCTTTCGAAGAGAATATTAATCTAAAAGATAAGCTGGGAAAGGAAAATGAGATCAACTTGGATAAATTCAATGCCTATATTCTGTCTTTAAAAGAGCGCTTTGATTCCGCTCCACTCGGAACAAAAATCGTAACCTATTGTGGGAATTGCGAAGAGATTCCAGCGAGTTATCGATTAGTGAAATCGGATAACAAGGGAAAACTTAAATTTTGGAGCAAAGGAATTTAGCTAGTGATTCCAAATATTTCTCATTACATCTTTTGAATAAAGCACTTGAGAATACTATTGACTGAAAATTAAACGCAGCTAAAATCGCTACGACCAATTTGAAAATTCTGCTTGATTTGGGTTCTGAGTTGAATTACCACAATTTTATGGATCATATCAAAGCATTCAATATTCCGAAAGTGGAAACAGATGCTCCAAAAGCAATAGAGTAGCTCGCATTTCCTCCAAATATAAGTGTTGCCGCATCGCTCAATAGCGCCATATTTGCTGCTAAATCATCCGGGAGCAATACTACAACCGATGATATGCTGCTAAAAAGGTAGATAAATACGACCAGCGACACCCCAATAAGCATTACTTTGGAAATATTTTTTGCAAGTTTTTTTATGTTGTCGGTAGGAATAGTGGCAGCTTCAATTCCCCTAAAAGCAAAAAAACAACGTACCTAAGCACTGGTAATAGCTTGAAATGTCAAGATGCAGAAAGATTGACTAAAGTAAAATGTTCGGAATTAAAAAAGAAAATTTCTCCGACGGCCCTGTAAGTCAAGATAGATTACCTGCGCCTATCATGGACGTTACTTTGATTTAGAGGGAGAATTTCAGCACATGCCAAGCCACAATTTAAAGAAGCACAAGACTTCCCAAGAATCGCAGATAATCTACATCGCTTCCCATTGAAGCGATGGGGACCCTAGCTTTTTACAGGATTAGATGACTCGATGGATTTCCAATCGGTGAGTGATGCGATGGATAGCAAGGTTGGCTTTCTTCCGCTCCTAGAATTCAAAGAAGATCAGAGTCGAAACAAGAATCACTTGATTAATACACATTGGGCTTTGTACTGTGATAATTACTTGGAAGGATTTCACATTGTTTTTGTTCATGACCGTATTAATGAAGCCTTGGACTATGGGAAATATGAGGCAGCACTTTATCCGCATTGTAATCTTCAAGTCAGTCATTCGGCAGGAGGGGAGCATGTTTTTGATTTGCCTGCAACTCATGAAGATTATGGAAAGCAGATTTCAGCCTATTATTTCTGGATTTTTCCAAATATGATGTTTAATTTTTATCCTTGGGGTTGCTCGATCAATATTGTAAAACCGATCGCTTTGAATCGAACTAAAGTCAGCTTCCTTACTTATGTTTATGATGAATCCAAGCTAGACACCGGAGCTGGCGCTGGCTTGGATAAGGTAGAGTGCGAAGATAAATTTGTGGTGGAAGGTGTTTTTAAAGGAATGTCATCCAGAGTCTATCAAACGGGGCGCTTTTCACCAAAAATAGAATAGGTAGTTCACCATTTCTAGGAGTTGTTAGCTTCTTTTTTAGCTAAATGAAATAATAGATAGCCCAAGAATTAATCCTAGGGCTATCTTTAATCACACAAAATAAATTGCCATGTTTGATGGTCGGGACTTTCCCAAATCGCTCGAAGAATCACGTTTCGAATCCTGGTTAGAACAAGGTAGATCGAGTAAGATTTCCTATGCCTACATACTTATACTTTGGGATGAGGTCGAAGGAGAATATTTGCCTGTGTTTGTGGAGGATCGTTCAGCTATAGCAAGCTATGAGCGCTATGGTGAATCTGTGGGAAGACAAGCGCTTGTAGCCGCATACGACTTGTTTTCAGAATCTCGAATAGCTTAGAAAGTAGGTATTCCTTTTTAATCATTATCCTTAATTATAACAGCTTCTGGACTACCGCTGTATTCCAAATTGGAACACCACGGCCGACCAGCAGGCTCGGATGAGTATCAGCATAATCAATTATATTTTTGATCACACTTTTTACTGCTATAATCATAGCCATAGTTTTTACACGTAACTATCTTTGAAAGATGAATGAGAAATATTGATCAAATGAAATAGAAAAACAATTCTTAGTATGGAAATGACATATAAACTCATTAAAATGTGTTGGAATAAATCAGATATTAAAGCTTATCCTTTGATCAAAACATTCGGCAGTATAGTTTTATGTAGCTAACTAAACTGATTTATTTTGACTTCCTCCAGAATACCAGTAATACTAAACTTTGACGAAGCGTACCTATTACCTGCAACGGTAACGATTTTTTCTCTCCTTAAAAATCACCCAGGGAGACAGTTTAAAATCTACTTGATCAGCGCAGAATCTAATCCT
>Ga0209390_10000779_pt1 | contig 63415 bp, 66 predicted proteins | sample BON01_FD_187212 | JGI IMG/M metagenome (GOLD analysis project Ga0209390, IMG submission 187212) | Freshwater microbial communities from Lake Bonney liftoff mats and glacier meltwater in Antarctica - BON-01 (SPAdes) (version 2) | ecosystem: Environmental > Aquatic > Freshwater > Ice > Glacier...
CGATTTGTAACATCCTCCGAAGATATGCCCCCAGAGCCGATAGCTGGTGTTGATCCTGTGCGCAAAGGCATTTTGCAGGCATCCCATTCTGCGCGAAAGGTTCCCTTTTGGAGTCTCAATCAACAAGGGAAATTGGGGTCAGTCATTCTTTATTTCATTCCAGATTGCGTGTCTTGTTTTGGCCGATGATTTTTCTGAGTGAAGAGCGAAGCAGGGCGGTCGCGGCGTGTTCCATCCGCAGCCTTGACCAGCCTCTTCTTGAATGCTTGCGAGCCGGTTTGCGTCTCCATCCACTCGAGTCGGGAGCCGGGCGCTCCAAAACAATGCTTCAAAATATTCCAAGGATAGCTCACCAGTCCGTCAGCCTCCTTCACTATGTCGGCTCGCACAGGGTTCAGGTGGATGTGATCCAAGAGCGCCCCAAAACAATTCTCCGGCTCCACCAAAATCGATTTGTAACATCCTCCGAAGATATGCCCCCAGAGCCGATAGCTGGTGTTGATCCTGTGCGCAAAGGCATTTTGCAGGCATCCCATTCTGCGCGAAAGGTTCCCTTTTGGAGTCTCAATCAACAAGTGGTAATGATTGCCCATCAGCACGTGTGCATGCAGCCGGAAACCTGCCCGCTTACAGGCTTTCTCCCAGCGCCCGAAGGAACGTCCTGCGATCCTCGGCGACGAGGATCATCGTCTTTTCCTGAAGACATGGGTTGCCCGGAGGTTGCAGATGGGCGATCCCAGCAGGATGGGTCGCTACTGCGCGGAGGCCGAGAGCCGGGAGGATATGCGAAAGATCAAAGAACGGCTCGGAAAAGCACGGAGCAAGAACTGATTCCTTTTTTCAGGATTTTGAGTGATTCGTTCATATGCGCTAATTGGAGCGATCGCTCCCGGAGTTACTCCCGGCTTTCGGTGACGCGTTTGGTTCGAAGCGCTTTTTCATCATGCCACGCGGTTGCGCGCTCCCGAACGTCCTCACTGAATACTTCCAGATCTTTGGGTTCCATGAGACCAAAATCCAGCATTTCGGAAATAAAGGCGGACATTCGAGATCGACTGTGTCCGTCGAGGCACTGTTGTAAAATACGTGCCTTTTCTGTAATTTTCTCATGCGCAGTCCAGAATCGTTCGGTCTGCGTTTGGTTGGCTGTCTGTAAGATGGCGCTAATCTCCGTGTTGCAGTTACGAATGTATCGCTCACGAAGGTCAGGAACCATCTTTCTAAACGCTTCCCAGTCGGATTCAGTCATTTTCTTTTCAACATGGCACATTGTCCACACACGGAACGCGAAGCGAGTGCGGGGCTTCGGTTTTCATGTTTCGATCCTCTCAGACTTATTGAGTTAGTCTCTCCAGGGATGACGCGGGCAATCTTTTTTGGACGACGTAACTGGCTCCTACTCGCGGGTTGATTGGATCTGGATCAGACGATCCCGCTGCGCTTCCAAACTCCGGATTCGGGCATTGCGTGTGGATGGGTTGGTGATCGTTTGGCGCACAGCCCGGATCTGGGCATTGAGTGCATCAATACCGGGTTGCAATGGATACGATGGGTCCAGATATAGCTCTTCCAGGCGAAGCTGAGAGAGTCGCGCGCGCAGTCGCTTCAACTCGTTAGCGCGGATTTGAGGGTCACCGCCGCGAAGACGCACCGATAGCATGCGATCCTCGATCCGGACAATCTCCGCCTGAACGATTACCAGCTCGCTATTGGGGGTAGCTGCAGGACCGGGAGCTGGCGTGGGAGTTACAACCGGTGTCGGTGTCGGGCTAGCAGACGCAACCCATGGGGCGACAATCAATGTGACTTCCGAGCCGATAAGCACGGTTCCGTCAAATTTCGATGGCACATGCGGTTGGTTGGCAGGGGCTGGTGGAACCGGACCTGCGTCCTCGTCGTAAGCAAAGCCGTAGGCGGCTGCAAATATCACTGTGTCAGTGTTCGGCCAGAGTTCAGCGCCAGGAGGGCGAATGTAAATAGGGTAACTTGTGCCACTACTGGTGACTTCAGCAGCATGCATGAAAAATGAGTAAAGATTGCGGACGTGGGGGATTTCAATCATGCGGATATTTATAATGCATCTGCGACCCGGTGAGGAATGCTAATCGAGGATATTGCAGCACCCGGCTAGGTAGGCCCACCTCCTGCACGCCGGAAGGCTAGTGGCGAACGGTGATATTTTTTCTTAAATCGCGCACTGAAATAGAAGGCGCTCTCGTAGCCGATTTTTTCCGCGATTTCAGCGACAGGGAGCTTGGTGAGGCGGAGGAGATTTGCGGCGCGGCGCAGGCGCTCGGATTCCAGGAAAACCACGGGTGAAACACCGACTTCAGTGCGAAAAAGATGGGCGAAACGGCTCTGCGACAGTCCGCAATGGGAGGCGAGGGTTTCGACGGTGATCGCGAGATGCGAGCTTTGGGCGATGAGTTCAAGAGATTTTTGGATGCGGGGATCTGCGCGCGGGTGTTGAAAAGCGCCGCTGTGGAGTGCGAGGATAAGCGTGCGTTCGAGGGCATTGAGTGCGAGATCGTGAAAATGCTGTCCCGTGCGACGCGAAAGGATGCCCGTCTGGCGGAGAGCCGCCGCAAAGTCCGCCCGCGAGCGGCCCTCCGGCAAGTGCACGTTCCGCAGGCCAGGTGCGGTTCGTGGCCATTCCAGCCAAGGTGCCCAGCGTGCATCTATTGTAAAATGTGCCCACAAAAGGTGCCAACGGCGCGATCCGGGATTTGTTCGATAGTCCTGATACGCGTGTGGTTCGTAGAGGATAGCATCGCCCGGGCGGGTTTCCCACATGCCTTCAGGCCATGTGATTTGGCCGCTGCCTGCGACAGTAAAAATGAGGAGAAAATCGCCACTGCCCGCCGGACGCCAGTTAGCGTAGTTCGCGCCCTGGCGGAATTCTTCGCCGTAAAGCGCCCCCGTCGATAGCCATGGTGTGATCTCGCGCGAAGAAGGTGTCATAGCAGGATATTATATTTATTTAGCGATATGTTACATTCCTTTTTTGGGTCGATTCGCTACATTGGTTTAAATGACGACCCATTGTTCCCCTATCACCGAAGAGCAGACCCGGACTTTCCACGAGAATGGTTACTGCGTGGTGGACGCACTTTTCACGCCGCAGGAAATCGCAGAAATCGAGGCCTTTTTCGAGGACTACAAAACGCACGGTTACGAGACGTTTGATGGTCAGCAAATAGAGGATGTCGATGCGACGAAACGCCAGGTGCGGGCGATGTTTCCACACCGACAGTGCGCGGAAGCCCTCGCATGGGGGCTCAACGCCAACGTTGCGAGCGCGCTGGAAGCGCTTTTCAAAGCACCGCCTTTGCTCGCGCAAACGATGTATTATTTCAAACCGCCGGGCGCCTGCGGCCAAGGGATGCACCAGGACGACTTCTATCTTTTGACTAAACCCCATCACTGCCTTGCTGCATGGACGGCCATCGACGATGCGGACACTGAGAACGGGTGCCTTTACATGGTGCCTGGATCGCATCGCCGGGGACTGAAATGTCCCGATGGCGCGAATGAGGAAAATCGTTTTAAAGAGGGCACGTTGTCTTTAGCAGAAAGCACGCAGAAAGCGATCCCAGTGCCAGTGAAGCGAGGCCAAACAGTATTTTTTGGCGGTGCCCTCATCCACGGATCCAGCGCAAACCGTAGCAAGACGCGCCCGCGGCGGACATTCATCGGGCACTACTGCGACGGAATGACGGAATCGATGTCAAAATTCTATCACCCGATCAAAGACATGAGTGGAACGACGGTGTCGCAAGTCGGCGTGGCGAACGGCGGGGGTCCCTGCGGCGATGGTTGGCAGGGCGCGCAACATTGATTGCGCTGTTGCTTGTTGGCTCAGGCATTGCATTCCACATGATCTCGATTTTTTCTTCGAGTGAACGGCAACATCCGCGCGGTAGTCTTCAGAAAGCTATCGACGCAGGGTAAAGCTTCCAGGACACCTTGGCTCGGTGTGCATTTTTCAGCATTGTTATAAGGCGATAGAAGATGGAGTTTTCCTCTTCGGATACGATCCAACTTTCTCTCCCGCCCTTGCGTTTTGTTCCTTTAAACATCTTCAAAAGCATCATCAAGATCCTGACCCAAATGGCACTAACCTAAATTCGGATCTGCGATGATTCCGGATTGGGTCGCCCGTTGCTTCGCTTCGCGCCGGCTTGGGGCTGGCGTTGCCTTGGGCTGGTATAGGACGCGCCGATTGGTGCTTGGTCGCTTAACTTAGTGCCATTCCACAAGGACCCCGTTTTTCTCGCTTAAACCGGTGCAAAAAATGTGCTGGGGTTAGCAGAAATATGACGACTCGAATCCGGATCATTCCATCGAATCGGGACACAAAAAACCCCGGTCACTCGCGTGCCCGGGGTTTTTCTTAAGTATTCGAGCTCAACTTAGAACGCGAAGGTAACCGATCCACCACCCCAGAAGGTGTTTTCCTTGGTTCCAACGAGGTCATTCCACTGGTAGCTGTATGCGCCATAAGGAGCAACCGTGATATTTTCGCTCAGAGCAATCGGAAGGGCAATACCGAGTTCGGCATTGTTACCACCGTTGAAAGGTGAACCATCAGAGTCCACATTGTAACGGAAGTTAGTTCCAAAAGATACCCAGGGTGTCAAAGCAACTACGTCGCTGTAAACAGGGATCTCTGCATCGACACGTGCTTCAAGGAAACTGCCGGTCTGAGGAACGAATCCGCCTTGATCGAGATCAGGTCCGACGTTGAAGAAGTAGTTCAAGCCAGGTATGATCGTGACGGAACCGATTTCGAACGCATATGCGACTCCAGCGGTCAATTCGTGGGAGTAGATATTGTTGGTTGCACTCAGAATCTGGTAGTAGGAGTAGCCGAGGCTGACAGCAAGATTGCCAAAGGTGTGAGTGTATGCGGTGTAAACGTTTAACTCTTTGTAGTTCGTGTCACCAATACCGAAACCAACCCAAGTCCCGATGGTCAGGAAGTCGTTTTCAGTGAGGTTGAACGTGACGCTGAGGTCGGTCCAATAGATACTGGATCCGTATCCTTCGAAACCAGGAATGACGTTCACACCACGGAACATATAAAGGCTGTCCCAACCGGTCGAAAGTTCAGCATTCCACCACTGAGTCGGCTCAGTTTCGATGATGATCTCTTCATTGAAGGTTTTGCCAGTGCCTGCAAAGAGAGCGCTGCTGGAAAGCAGAGCTGCTGCGCCGACGATAACTGCGAGCTTAGTAGTTTTTTTCATGAGTTGTTTTGGTTTTTGTTTTGTTTCGATCCATTCCGTTGCCGGTTTGAATCTGTCATGCGATCTAGACATGGTTGACATCCTGATAGCATAGATCGTGCCAAAGGATTAACGACATCTCTGAAGAGCCGTCAAACTTTTTTTAATTTGTTTTGAACACTTTCGGGGTGGTAGTGTCCCCCTCTGATCAGCTTCTGTGCAAGACCGGCGTGGATCTAGGATTCGATCATGCTGATGTCCGTCGGTTGGATACGGACGAAAACACGTTGTCCTTCGTGAAAACTCACCTCTGAATCGCCGTCATTGGCGAGGATTGCGCCGAGTTCCAGTCCGCCATCGGTCACGACAGTCAGTTCATCGACGGCTCCTTTGAAGATCTCCACAGAGATCGTTGCGGGAAAGACATTCTCTCCTTCGGGCTCGGTGAGCGATAAGCGGAGCTTTTCAGGCCGGAGGGAAAGGAGAACCTCGTTGGTCGTGATGCGGAGGTTTTGGCGGACGCGCACGCGGAGTCCGCCTTCGGCTTCACAAATAGAGAAGTCGCCATCGCGGCTGAGGATTTTTGCCCCAACGATATTTGTCTCGCCGATGAAGCTGGCGACGAAGCGGGTGGCCGGTTGATAGTAAATCTCGGAGGCGCTGCCGATCTGCTCTACGTGTCCTTTGTTGATGACAGCGATTCGATCGCTCATGGTGAGGGCTTCTTCCTGATCATGAGTGACGAACACAAAAGTGATCCCCAGGCGCTTTTGGAGATGCTTGAGCTCGATACGCATTTGGTGGCGCAGTTTGGCGTCCAACGCAGACAACGGTTCATCGAGCAAGAGGACCTTGGGCTCGCACACGATAGCGCGGGCGAGCGCAACCCGCTGGCGTTGCCCCCCTGACATCTGGGATGGACGGCGGTCCACAAAATCCTGAAGCGAGGTCATTTCAACTACCCGGTCCACCCGCGTCTTCACGTCTCCTGCGGCCACACCTTTCATCCGAAGGCCGAATGCGATATTGTCGTAAATCGTGAGATGTGGGAAAAGTGCGTAGCTCTGGAACACCTGATTGACGTCGCGTTTGTAAGGCGGGTCGGCGGTGACATCCTTTCCATTAATCACGACGGACCCGTTGGTCGGGGTGTCGAATCCGCTTATTAGACGGAGGCATGTTGTCTTCCCGCAGCCCGAGGGACCCAAAAACGTCATGAACTCTCCTTCACGAATTTCTAAGTTCACTTCGTTGAGGGCAACGAAACTGCCAAAGACCTTATTTACGTTTTGTAGTTCGACCATCCCACTCATCCTTCGGGCAACCTAGCGGGTCTGCTTTCGGCACACCACTGCAAAAACGGGACTGACGAAATTTGATTTCCCAACCCTGACCGAAGGGCTGAGCCGACGATGCCGGGCCGGGGTCAAAACTCGCGCGCCAGCAAATAATCGGCAATCTCCCGCAACCGATCCGCATCCGATCCAAACGCATCCAACGCCCGGTGCGCTTCACCGGTAATCCGCCGCGCCTCGTTGCGGGATCCCTCCAGCCCGAGGACGGATGGATAGGTTGTTTTGTGGGCAGCGATATCTTTACCCGCGCTCTTGCCAAGTTTTTCCGTCGGTTGGGTTACATCGAGGATGTCGTCGATGATTTGGAAAGCCAGCCCCAACCGGCGCCCAAACACCATGAGTGCGTCCCGTTTCGCGGTGGGAGTGTTCGCCGTCATCGCTCCCAAGGCCAGGCTGGCCTCAATCACCGCCGCTGTTTTCCTTTCATGGATGAACCGCAGATCGCTTCGGGTGCCTCTGACGCCCTCACCTTCCAAGTCAGCGACCTGGCCGGCAATGAGGTAACGACTGCCCGAAGCGACTGCGAGGAGCCGAATGAACTCAGCCACGGGATATCGACGTGAGGATTCAACCCCGGCGAGGATTTCAAACGCTACCGTCAGCAAGGCATCACCGGCCAACACGGCAAGCCCTTCACCAAATACTTTGTGTGCCGTGGGTCGTCCGCGCCGGAGATCATCGTCATCCATGCACGGCAGATCATCATGAATCAGGGAATAAGTATGGATGCACTCGACGGCACAGGCGGGACGCAGGGCCGGTTTACGATCCCCGCCACACGCCTCGGCGGCAGCAATACAGAGGATCGGCCGGAGCCGTTTCCCACCCGCAAAGATGCTGTATCGCATGGCCTCGTGGATTGTTGCCGGGCGCGCTGACGCGCGGGGTAGCCATCGGGAAAGGGCAGCATCCACATCTTGCGATGCTTTGCGCAAATAAGTAGCAATCGTCATGAATTTTGCCGCGCATTCTGCCACACCTCACGCGAATGGGAAGCGCCGCTTGCGAATCCCCGTCCGTCGTGCATAGTCGGCAGTCGAATGAAACGACTGCAACTCGCCGTAATCGGCTCCGGTAAAGGCTCAAATTTCGCATCGATCTTGCAGGCGATAGGCAGCGGACAACTAGCGGCGGATGTGCGCTTGGTGGCAGCCGACGATCCGGACGCGGGGATTCTGGACCTAGCACGCAGCGCAGGCATAGAAACCCACCTCATCGACGAACCCCGGTTTAAGACAATATTGTCTCCCGGGACTGAGGCGATTCTCGCCGAGCGGATACGAGTTACTGCTGTGGATCTCATCGTGCTGGCAGGCTACATGCGGGTTGTGAAGTCGCCATTACTCGACGCATTTCCGAAGAGAATCATTAATATCCACCCATCTCTGCTTCCGTCCTTTCGTGGGCTCACCGCATGGCAACAGGCACTCGATGCTGGAGTCCAAGAAACAGGCTGCACGGTGCATTGGGTCGACGCCGGGGTGGATACAGGAGAAATCCTTGCGCAGTCTTATGTTTCCGTGCTCCCGGATGACACCGCGGCATCCTTGCATGCCCGCATCCAGGTTGCTGAGCACGCGCTTTACCCCCGGATCCTTCAAACCCTCGCCGAGGAGTGGGTATCGTGAGCAGGTTTCGACTCTTCGACCTTAACCCCGAGCAACAGGCAGCAGCGAGTCATACGGGTGGACCACTGCTGATTCTCGCGGGAGCTGGCACCGGCAAGACGCGCGTGATCACGTCGCGCATCGCATGGCTCGTTGCCCAAGGTGCAGACCCGAAGGCGATTATTGCCGTCACGTTTACCAACAAAGCGGCACGCGAGATGAAAGAACGTGTGGCGGGCATAGTGGATGCGGCCTCAGCTAAAGAGCTCACGCTATCAACATTCCACTCGCTATGCGTGCGCATCCTCCGCGCGGACGCCACCCACCTCGGGTATAAAACCAATTTCAGTATTTTCGATGACGGGGACCAATCGGGCCTTATTAAAAAGATCATCAACCGCGTAACCGCCGACGATGAGACGATGGACGCGGGCGTTGCCCGCGCGTTGATAAGCAAGGCAAAAAACAACGCCTGGCGCCCGCCGGACGACGACGAGACCGTAATTGGCGCGGTCTATCGCCGATACGAACAAGAGCTCAAGGCGCAAAACGCCATGGATTTTGACGACCTCCTCGTAAATGCGGTAAAACTCTTGGCGGACTATCCTGACATTCGGGACAAATGGAGGACGCGGTTCCGGCATTTGCTGGTGGATGAATTTCAGGACACCAACCGACTCCAACTGGAACTCGTTTCGCTGCTCGCAGCCGGCGACCCGCCGGACGTCTGCGTGGTCGGTGACGATGACCAAAGCATCTACGGATGGCGTGGCGCCGAGGTGGCAAACATCCTCGAATTTGAGCGCCATTTCCCGAATCCGCGCATCGTCAAGTTGGAGCAGAACTACCGCAGTACAAATATCATCCTCCAGAGTGCCAACCGCGTTATTCGCAACAACACAGCCCGACGTGGAAAAAATCTCTGGAGTCCCAAAACCGAGGGTGAGCCGGTACATATCATTGCCGTCCCGACCGACGTGGACGAAGCCGAGTTCGTGACTGGCGAGATTGCCGCCAAACGAGACCTCGGCGCCCTCCAATGGGAAAATTTTGCCATCCTTTACCGGATGAATGCGCAGTCCCGCCCCTTCGAGGAAAATCTTCGCCGTCTCCGCATCCCGTATCGCGTCGTGGGAGGCAAAAGTTTTTATGACCGTCGGGAGGTCAAGGATGTCACTGCATACATGGCGTGCCTCCTGAACCCCAACGACGACACCGCTCTACTCCGAATTATCAACACCCCGCCCCGGGGGATTGGTGCAACCACGGTGGAACTCGCATTCGAGCGGAGCATCAAGTCAGAGCGCGCGCTTTTCGAGGAAATGACGTCGCCCGAGTTTTTGGATTACGCATCCAAACGCGCGGCCAATGCCATTCGCGAATTTGCCGACACGCTGTCGGCCGCACGCATCCGGGTGACCACGCCCGGCAGCGACGCCGCGCACATCCTCAGCGAGATTCTCACGGAATGCGGGTATTTTGAGGACCTCCGCCGGTCCTGCAAATCCACCCAAGAGGGCGACAGTCGCGAAGGTAATGTGCGCGATCTTCTCGTGAGTTTATCGGAGCATCAGAAAAAAAACCGCGATGGGCTGCGGAGCTTTCTCGATGATCTGGCGCTGGATCGCGACCGGCAGGACAAAGAGGATAGCACCAAGGGTGTCACCCTGATCACGATGCACGCAGCCAAGGGGCTAGAGTTCCAGCACGTGTTCCTGGTGGGCGCAGAAGATGGGCTGCTACCGCACGAGCGCTCAAAGGCCGAAGATACCGTGGACGAAGAACGTCGACTATTCTACGTCGGCGTCACGCGCGCCATGGAGACGCTCACCATTACGCATTGCCGCCACCGCAAGCGCTTTGGAACGCCGATGTATTGCGAGCCCAGCCCGTTCCTGGAGGAAATGGAAGGAGAAGGCGTGGAACGTCGCAATTTCGAGGACATCGTGAACGAGCCGATGGACGACGCTCAGTTTGACAACCAATTCGCCCGTATGCGCGAGCTCCTCGGCGGGGACTAATTCACCGCCGAACGACATCTGCCACCGCAGTCGCCAGATCAGGAAATTGATACCTGTATCCAGATTCAGTGGCACGCACGGGCAGCACACGCTGGCTGTCGAGCACGAGGTGCGACAAATCTCCGAGCACCAACTGGAGGACAAATGCAGGGACAGCAAAAATGGCAGGGCGCCTCGCGCTCGCTGCCACTACCCGAGTGAATTCTATATTCCTGATCGGCTGTGGCATCACTGCGTTGAGTGGTCCCGAGACGCTCGGGCTTCCTATGGCGTGGAGCACCATGCCGGCCGCGTCGTTTACGTGAATTGCAGACATCCACTGCTGACCGCTGCCGAGCTTCCCACCGAGACCTGCCTTGAACACCGGAGCGATCCACTGCATTGCCCCTGCCCCTCGCCCCAGGACCATTCCCGAGCGCAAAAACACCACGCGAGCACAGGCAGCTTTTGCTGCCTCCGCTTCCCAATCGGCAGCAACATCCGCCAGGAATCCTTTCCCTTTGGGCGATCCCTCGGTGATTTCACGATCTCCACCGTTTCCGTAAAACCCAATGGCCGATCCGGACACTAAGACCGACGGCGCCGGGGTGGCGGCAGCGATACCTTCGACGACCCGCCGCGTGCCTTCAATGCGGCTTTTTCGGATGCGTTCTTTTTTCGCCGCCGTCCAAAGCCCGAGGATCGACTCTCCAGCGAGGTGAACCACAGCATCAAGGCCGGACGCATCGATGGGGGTATCTATTGAAAAAGCCCTCCAATCAGCATCCGGAAACAGATTCTTTCGTGGAGATCCGTTCCGCGAAAAACACACCACCTCATGGCCAGCCGCCAGCGCCTGGCGGGTCAGTTCGCTGCCAATAAATCCTGTTGCTCCAGTGATGCCGATTTTCACGCTTTAGTTACCCATCCTTGAACGTCGTATTGAGCCACTTCAACGGAAAACGATTCCCCGGGCAATCGGTCGGCTTAGGATTGATCTGCTTGTGCCCGCGAACAATCGGCTGTTTTCCCTGCACGCGGCCACACCGCTGGCGGAGGTAAGTGATCAATTCCTGGAGTGCCGCCGCCTGCGCTTTGGTCGGGAGGTCCCGATTAAAATCGCCAACGAAACAAATGCCGAGGGAAATATTGTTCAGATAATCGCTGGCTACGTGCCCGCCGTTGATTTGCCGGGTCCAACGGTTTCCGATTTCAATCTCGCCGTCTCCTGACGATGTTCCATTGCCGATGACAAAGTGATAGGCGAGGCCGTTTTGCATTTTGCGGATTTTACGATGGTAGTTGTCAAATGCTTTGGCGTTGCCTTGGCGGGTTGCGCTGTTATGCACGATGATATATTTCCAGCGGCCGCGTTTCACCTTGGCTTTGTCGATCGCTGCACGCACCGAGGGAGTGAGGTAACGGTATTTTGGACCTCCGCCCCCAAAAAAACCTCCCGATTTGGCCTTGGGAGGAGGAACGAACCCCTCGTCTTTCGCCTTCCCGGATTTTTCAATCACGATGGGGGCATTGGATCGCTTTGGAGCAGGCGTCGCCTTGGGTTTCGGGGTGGGACGAGGCGTGGGGGTAGCGCGTGGACGCGGCGTTGGCGTCGCCTTCGGTGTCGGTCGCGGAGTCGCGGAAGGTCTGGGCTTGGGGGTTGCCGTGGGTTTAGGTGTAGCCTCAGGCGTCGCGGCCGGAGTCGAATCGTCCGGCTCGTCGTCCTCGACTTTTTTTAGTTCCGGTGTGGGCGTTGCGCGAGGCGCTACGGGCGTTGCACGTTGGGCCGGAGTAGGGCGCGGTCGAGGAGTCGCGCTTGCCTGTGGGACAGGGCGGATATCCTCTCGCGCCCGCAGGAACAGTGCCCGCTTTTCTGTATCAGTCATCTCAGAGCGGATCACGAGCGGGCAGACGATCGTCGATAAAACAACGATTAGGACTGCGAGAGTTCGAGTGCGCACTTCGCGATGCTACCAGATTACCACCAGCGTTCAAGCAGCAGCGTCGGAATTGCATCGATTGCAGTTTGAGGCTACCATCAAATTATGAGACGACTTTTTCTTGTCCTCTGTGCCGTTCTAATAACCACCAGTGCTGCCATCGCGCAGTCCGGAGTCGGGCAGGAAAACTTTGTCAAAGGGCTTCGAGCATTTACTGACGGCGACACCGCCGCAGCGAAAGGATACCTCACCGAGGCCCTCCAAGCAGACCCGAAGCACCGCCAGGCGGCGCTTCTAATGCAGCGCCTGCAAATGCAGGAGCGTGCGGGCGGCGACCTCGAACAGCGTGCGACCGCTGTGATCATCCCGTCTTTTGACGTGAAGGACGCGTCGCTTTCCACCGTGCTTGACTACCTTCCACAAGCGGCTGCCGAACAATCCAACGGCACGCTCGCGTTGAATATCGTCCGCCTGTTTACTGCGGACTTCGCCAACGAAACCAAAGTCACACTCAGCATTCGGAACGCACCAGTCACAGAAATCCTGCGCTACGTCGCACAGTCTGCCGGACTGCAATTGCAATACCAACCGTACGCCGTGGTGCTGAGTCAGCCGCAAACAAGTCCGTAGAAGAGATTTGGCTTGCGCGTCATTTGAGGCATTCGATGGTCAGATGGAATTTTTTGAAAGATAGCCACCGCAGCTGCGATCTGCTTGGATGTGGAGGATGAGTGATTCTGACGCAACGATGGCGGTCTTTCTAGATCTGGAAAATATTGCACTCGGTGCTAAGGAAGCGAAGTTTCCGCCGTTCGACATCCGGTTGGTCCAAGAGCGCCTGCTCTTAAGGGGTCATATTGTGGTAAAAAAGGCGTATTGCGATTTTGAACGTTACAAAGAATTCAAACGCGGCCTCCACGAAGCCGCATTTGAGCTCATCGAGATCCCTCATGTCCGCCAATCGGGAAAGAACTCTGCCGATATCCGCATGGTCGTGGATGCGCTGGACCTATGCTACACCAAGCAACACCTCGACACATTTGTCATCCTGAGCGGGGATTCCGATTTCTCGCCGCTGGTAAGCAAATTACGCGAGAATGCAAAGACGGTGGTTGGCGTGGGGGTGAAGAATTCGACTTCCGACCTTTTCATTAACAATTGCGATGAGTTCCTCTACTACGATGATCTCGTCCGACAAAACCAACCCGCCCGCCGGGCTCCGAGCCGCCCTCGTTCGGCAAAAAAACCCACCCCCGACGAAACATCAGCAGATCCATCGGAATCAGAGGAGTCCGGGCCCACGCTAGAGCAAGCGCTGGAGCAGGTTTCAACCACGCTGATTGCGCTGGAAGATGAACGCGGTGGAGATGAGCGCATCTGGGGCTCGCTGATCAAGCAGGCAATTCGACGCAGAAACCCGGGATTCAGTGAACGGGCGCATGGGTTTCGGTCATTTAACGACCTGCTCAAGGTGGCGGAAAAACAATCGCTGCTGTCGCTCGAGCCCGACGAGAAAAGCGGCGGGTTCATTGTTCGCTCCCAGCGGTAATAGCGATGGGCACGCGACACGCCTAGAAAATCCCTGTGGAATGTGGCGCAAAATTCACAAATAGGCGCGGCCGACCATGACGTCCTGACATTACGGGGCAATAAGAACGGAGTGAACCAGATAAACAAACTCTGCCAATTGCGGTTTCCGCTTCCTTGCGCCGCTGCCGCATTGACCGGAATACTCTTGGCCTTGGGAGGGGGCGGCTGCAAACCCCCATCCGAAGATGTGCCGGACCTCATCGTTCTTCAGACCGGGCGAATTCGAGGTAATGTTTATCCCACCTCCATGCAGGCCATCGCTCCATTGCAGCCCTATCCGTATGTAGCGGGATACGTGAAGCAAGTCCGCGAGGAAGCCGCTCGCGTGGGAGCACAAGTGCTGCTCGTGGATCTCGGTGACAGCTTGAGCGGATCCTTCGCCAGCTATGCCACTGATTACGGAAATATGGTCGCGTTTTTTAATGCCCTTAAATACGACGCCATCATACTTGGGAATCTCGATAATAACGTACTCCCCGGGATCCTAGCTTCGGTAGAGGCAGAAGTTCTCAATCCCTTCTCCAACACGGCAGGTGAACCTGCCACCGAGGGAACACAGTTTGGAGTCCGCCTCGACCTGAATGGTCAACCCGCTGAAATCCTCGCAAATTTCTACGGTGACACATCGCGGTCCCAATACCCGGATCGATTCCCCACTTGGTTTGGAAATACAGGCACCGGCGTGGTCCCGCTCCGTGACTATTCCAAGGTTGTCGAGAGCCTCGGCCCCCGCCCTGCTGGTACGTTCACCGCCCTGACCTGGATGAAATTCGAGTCACCAAAAAAACTACCGGCTGAGTTCCTGAAAATGCTCACCGATCTCGGAGTGGATTTCATCCTTGCGCATCGGATTTACTCCGGACGCAAGCGCGATATATGGGCTGAGAAAACATTTTACGACTGGACCCCGCCTGTGTCCGAAAACATCCTTCGCAACAACGGGGGTTTTACAATCGCCCGCACCGATCTCAAACGCGACGGCGATTCATGGTCCGTAATGAGGCAGGAATTAGTGCCCATGACTGCCAACACTGCCACTCGCGACGATCAAGTAATTGAGGAAATCGCGCAGTATACTGAAGAAATTGAGGCGGCAGATATCTTTATTGCAAACCTTCCTGACAATGTTAGCGAAGAAGACATTTTGATTTCCTACCTCACAGCTCTGAGCCAGCTTCCAGATACCGAGGTAGCCGTGTATTCCCGTAATTCCGTGCGCACCAGCTGGCCTGCAGGCCGCCTCACAGCCAGCCGTGTCTTTAACAGCCTCCCATGGACGACAGCGCTTGTGCAGATGACACTGACCCCGGATCAATTGAGACAGCTAGGTGAAATCGGAGGAGTTGTTTTTCTTCGCAAAGACGGCATTACAGCCGATGCCAGCGTTACCATTACGACATCCCGATTTTTTGCCTCCGTCTTATCAGAGCGCCTCGGACTTCCTGCGGAGGTGATGCGCGACACAGCGAAACCATCGGAGTTCGATTATTTTGTTCAATACCTCACAGCCAGCCCGAAACCCCTCACATTCGCCGTGCCAGCAGGATGGGGGTTTGTCACACCAGGGAGCTGATTAGCCGATGAAACCGCGCGAGATTTTATTACTCAGTATCGTTGGTATCTGTCTGATCATTAGCGCTACCGGTTGGTTTCTCAGTCGTGGATCCGATGCCTATGCGGCTCAGAGCGCACGGCAAATGCAACAGTGGGGCATCGCATTAAACCTGTATCTCATCGACAATCAAAATCAACTCCCGGAAACCGGTATAACCCCGGTAACGGCAGGCCAGACGCTGGCGTGGTACAATGCACTCCCGCCCTATATCGGTCAGACATCGCTTGCCAAACTCCCGCCCGGCTCGAGACCCAAGCCCGGCGTCGAATCATTGTGGATTGTGCCGGGGCAGAAAGAACCCCGGGCCTGGGACCCGGAGGTATTCTACTTTAATTACGCTATGAACCAATTTCTCCAACCGGACCCCGAAGCCCGGAGCTTCCGGATCTACGAGGTCGATTTCCCACAGAATGTCGTTTTCCTCGCCGAGGTTGACGGATATGAACCAACCTGCAATCCCGATTTAGTGGATTACCGATTTAGCGATGGCGGACAGAGTCCGCGGGCAATCGCAAATGTCCTGTTCTGCGACGGTCACGTTCAACCAGTTAGCCGAGCGCAACTTTCGGACGATCCAGCATCCCGCCTTGCAGCCACCGCCAAAGCCGGTGTTTCGTGGTTCGAAAAATAAGCTTGGAAAACTGGCGCATGGGCAGGGCCGTGAGAATCCGTTGTTCGACCCATTCGGCAGGCTCCGAATCCGCTCTCAAAACAATTTTGCCTCAGCCGTTGGAATTAGCGGACATTCCAATTACCTTCCGGGACTCTTCCAAAAATGACAACTTCTCGCGAAACGATTGGGCGTTTGTGCGCAGGTGGCGTGTTGGCTATACTGATGTGTTTTTTCACAGGCTGTGATGCCTCGAAATCCTCAGCGGCGCCGCCGGTCAAGCTGTTGGTCTTCGCTTCTGCGTCAACGACCACCGCGGTGCAAGAGATCTCGGCACTCTACACCGACAAAACCGGAGTTGAAGTGGTCGTGTCTTTTGCATCTTCTTCGGCCTTGGCTAAACAGATCGAGAGCGGTGCTCCGGCGGATCTGTTTATTTCCGCCAATCCGGAGTGGATGGATTATCTGGAAGCGGCCAATCGTGTAGTCGCTTCGACTCGCGTGGATTTACTCCGAAATCGCCTCGTGCTGATTGCGCCGGCGGATAGCCCGTTGGATCAAGTCGTCATTGAAAACGGCTTCGGCTTGTCTGGCCTCCTGGGTGCGGATGGTCGTCTTGCCATGGGTGATCCGGCGTATGTTCCTGCGGGCATCTACGGGAAACAATCCTTGGAGACCCTTGGGGTTTGGGCATCGCTGAAATCGCGTGTGGCGCCGATGCAAGATGTCCGGGCAGCGCTTGCAATGGTCGAGCGTGGTGAGACGCCGCTGGGCGTGGTCTATGCCACCGATGCCGCGTTAAGCGAGCGCGTCAAAGTCGTCGGTGTGTTCCCGGAAGAAACGCACCTGCCGATTGTGTATCCGGCGGCCGTCGTCTCGGAGCTCAAGAAAAAGGACGCACTGGCGCTTCTGGAGTTCTTGAATACCCCGGCGGTGCAGGCTATTTTCGAAAAATACGGCTTTGCTCTCGCAAATTAGTGGGAGTGTTGACCGCTCTGCGTTCGATTTTGAATCATTGGTTTTTTTGAAATGACGGATTGGTTTTATCTCAGCGCCTACGAGTGGAGTGCGATCAGGCTCAGCCTGATCGTTGCGGTGTGGGCGGTCGCGGCCAGCCTTCCCTTCGGCATTGCACTGGCTTGGCTGCTTGCCCGGAGGGTTTTTCCCGGTAAGTCTCTCATTGACGCATTGTTGCACTTGCCGCTGGTGGTGCCTCCTGTGGTGGTGGGCTATTTGCTCCTGGTGCTGCTCGGGCGCAATGGTGTGATTGGGCATTGGTTGGAGGCCAGCTTCGGCATCGTTTTCGCCTTCAATTGGAAAGGGGCGGCGTTGGCTGCGGCAGTGATGGCGTTCCCCCTGATGGTGCGTGCGATCCGTCTGTCGATTGAAAATGTGGATACCGGTATCGAGGCTGCCGCGCGCACTTTGGGGGCGGGGCCTCTGCGGGTTTTCTTTACGGTAACACTGCCGCTGTCCTTGCCCGGGGTGGTCTCCGGATTGATCATAGCCTTTGCCCGCTGCCTCGGCGAGTTTGGGGCGACCATTACCTTTGTGTCCAATATTCCCGGGGAAACACAGACGCTGCCGCTGGCACTCTACACCTACACCCAGATCCCAAACGGCGAGGCGGGAGCGATGAAGCTGTGCGTGATTTCTATTTTGATTGCGGTGCTTGCGCTGATCGCGTCCGAACTGGTGGCCCGCCATTTGCAAACGCGGCTAAAAGGGAAGGAACGCACATGAAAGTCGAGATACAGCATCAACAAGGGGATTTCCGGCTCGATGTTTCGTTTCATGGAGCCACGCGCGGGATCACGGCGTTGTATGGGCCTTCGGGGGCTGGAAAAACCACCGTCATTCAAATCGTCGCTGGTTTAGTTCGCCCCTCCAGTGGCCACATCAGCTTGAATGGAGTGTGTTTATTTTGCTCCCAGGACAAGATCAACCTGCCACCCGAAAAGCGTCGGATCGGTTATATTTTCCAGGATGCCCGGTTGCTCCCGCACCTATCTGTCTTATCCAATTTGAACTACGGGCGCAGGCTGGTTCCGGCGGCAGCGCATTTTATTGAGTTTGATCCGGTGATCGAATTGCTCGGGATCGGGCATCTGCTGCGGCGCAGGCCTGCCGACTTGTCCGGCGGTGAGAAGCAGCGCGTCGCGATTGGGCGCGCGTTGTTGATGAGTCCCTCGGTTCTACTCATGGATGAGCCTTTGAACTCTCTGGATACTCTGCGCAAGCAGGAACTCCTGCCCTTTATTCGCCAAGTCAGCGATGTTTTCAATATCCCGATTCTTTACGTCAGTCATTCACCCGAAGAAATCCGGGCATTGGCCGATGATATCGTAGTCATGCAAGCCGGTCGGGTTGTGAATTTTGGTCAGGCGGATCAGGTCGCAATCACTTGATTTCAGTTGAGTCAAAACCTCGCGGAATCGGTTGCTGATCTCAGCCCCTCGACACTGCGAATACCCAAATCACCGAGTGGTCGCTCAGATTTCCATCCTTGGGATTGCAGATCGGCCTCGACCCATTCGCCCAGCGTGGGAGAGAGCCAATCGCCGCTTCTCCGCAAGCATGGCAACTTCCCATACCGACATGGCAGAAACCACGGCGCGGCCGGGGAAACATTCCAACTTCGCAGCCCGCGCATCCCCGGCGGGCCCGTCGATTGGCACGAGCAAGGCGGCCGCACGCCCGTGGCGGCTGATCACCACGCGGATTTTCTCCCGTTGAACCCGCTCGACAACACCCAGACACTAGGCCTTGACATGGGTGATCGTCATTTTCATGTTTTGACTACGGTCTGACCATGGCTAAAAAACAAGCTCTCGAATTCCAGAATTCCCAAGTGTCAAACGCCAGTTCCCTCCGCGGGAATCGTGGCGTCGATAAATTCGGCTTGGGTGACTCCGGGAAGCTTGGCTACGACGTTCAAATTCGCCTTCGCGATCGTCCAACCGGCGGGCAGTTGCTCGAAAGTCAGCGTCGCGGTGCTTGCTGTCTCACCTCCCGTGAAACCAAGCGCCCCGAGCTCGTCGGAAAGGGCCATAGAAAAGCTGCTTGCGTGCGCGGCAGCAATTAATTCGGGGGGATCCGCCTCGATATTGCTCTGAAGCAGGACACCCGAGGAGACGCCCGTCTGCTGTAAGACACCACTTCCGGTGGGCACCGTTCTGGAACTGCATGTAGCCTCGCTCTTCCAGTGGACAGATGCCTTTCGGCTATCGCGCTGAGGAGCGCGCAAATCCCTGGCTCCGCCAGCGCACGGCCAATACACGTGGATGCATAAATAATTCCGCTAGAGCGCATTACGTGCTAACGGCTAAAATCGGCAGACTATTTTTTCACCGCATTCAGATACCACCATGAAGGCCGTGAAGAGCATGAAGGAAATGCAAACCAAGGTGTGCTCAATGTAATTTTTCTCCCCGCCTCATACTCTACATGGCGAAAATTTCGTTTCTTCGTGGATTAGCCGTGCCTCCTGCGACTCCTTCTTTGGTTGTTGTAGCTTTTGGCTCAGGAAAAGTTACTTTAAGTCTCGGTCGAATTTTTATGAAACGCATGTGGCTTTGGATCCTAATTTGTCTATTCGGCGCAGGTCTCTTGGTGGCTGGCTGCCAGGCCACCCGGGCCAGTTATGAGTCCGCGCCATACGAGGTCGTGCGGACGGATGGCAAGTTTGAGTTGCGGGATTACCCATCACTCACGGTGGTGGAGACGCCGATGGCCAGAGCGAACGGCAGCGACGGAAGTTTCATGCGGCTGTTTCGATTCATTTCCGGTACAAACAACGAGAAACAGAAAATTGCCATGACCACGCCCGTGTTCATGTCCGGAAGCGAAGCAAACGCAACGATGGCCTTTGTGATGCCAGCCAAGATGAAGTCCGGCGAAGTGCCCAGGCCGTCGGACAGCGCGGTCACGGTGCGTGAGTTGCCTGCGGGAAGGTTTGCTGTGCTGCGCTTCAGCGGCAACCAGAATCCGAAAAATGAGGCCGAAGCGCTGGCCCAGTTGAAGGCATGGATGGCGAAGGAGCGTTTGAGCGACCCTTCGCCGCCGGTGTATGGCTATTTTGATCCGCCATGGACACCGCCGTTCCTCCGCCGCAACGAGGTGATGCTCAGGGCAGGAGAGAATCCTGAATGAACGCCTTGCCATAGGTCCAAGCCCGCCAACGGAGGATTTCCTTCCGCAGACGACTTCACATCGGGATCGACGCCTGCTCATTTGCATGATAGAAGCTTTTAGCATAAACATGAGCGATCCAACCATTAGCCAACGTGCCCCGTATCCCGTTACCGTCGAAGCCGGTAAAACCTATTTCTGGTGTGCCTGCGGCGAGAGCAAAAATCAACCCTTCTGCGATGGTTCTCACAAGGGATCCGACTTCAAACCCGTCCGCTTCGAAGCAGAAAAAGATAGCACCGCGTACTTCTGCGGCTGCAAACACAGCGGCAACGGTGCCCTGTGCGACGGCAGCCACTCCAGACTTTAACGGGGCTATTCTCGGGCGTGACGGGCGGCGCGCTCTGGAAAAATGCAGTGTTTTCGTGCCTGCTCCTGTGCCCTTGAAAAGCTGATATAGCCCACCCCGTTGTAGCGTAATTCAAAAGTTTCGCACCCAGTGTGTTGTTGGCGCGGCTTCGTGTTCCTTCGTGTCATGCTGCTACGGGGCCCCGGCTCCGAGCAGCTTCTTGGAAAAGCAATGGGCGGTTTGACGAGGCAATTTTAAGCTCAATCCCTGCCATTTCACACACAGAACTTCAGGTGATTCAGGGAGATGGTATCAATACTAAGGTTCTTCGCTGTTTTCAGCGGGGAATAGGGGAAAACGGGGTCCGTGTGCACCAAGGCGATAACGACTACAATAAGCGAAAAAGCTCTCTTTTTTCGCTGAAGAGTCAGCTTTTCTCGCGGGCGCCGTGGATCTGGTATGGAAAGTTCATTGACGGTGTGATAGTGTTGCAACACGTTGTTATTGTTGTGAAAAAATTAACCCCTCCGGCAAGGGTATAGAGCATCCTAAAAGGTCGTAATTTCGGTCCACCTGCCCGCCCAAGCCGGCATTACGTGAGGTGCCCTCCGATCTACCAGCATCCAGTTACTAAAAAACCCGCTTCCAGTTTCAAACTCTGGCCGAACGTTCCGGAGGGCAGAAAGCGATTTCCTATCAGAAAACCATGAAACCATACGCAATCATTTCAGCACTCGCCCTACTCTTTGTCTCCTGCACGAAAGAGGAAACTGTAACCACCGAAAGCACCGCTCCACCAGTGCAAGCCACCATGGACGCCAAGCCCTATCCGCTCAAAACCTGCCTCGTCTCCGGCGAGGAACTCGGCTCCATGGGCAATCCAATCAGCATCGTCCTCGAAGGCCAGACCATCCAATTCTGCTGCGACAACTGCGTGCCGAAGTTCAGAAAAGACCCTGAGAAATACATCGCAAAAATGGGGGAGATGACCGCCGAGTAATTCCTTTCGCAGCCCGCGAAACACCCCACTAAAAACCCCGCTTCCAGTTTCAAACTCCAGGCCAACATCCCGGAGGACAGAAAGCGATTTCCTATTGGAAATCCACGTGCAGCGGGGGACTGCCAAGGAGATGCTTCAGCGCTCGCGTCGAACCAAGGCATCGCGAGCATAGAAGCCGGGGCCGCATTGGCCCGGCACGGGATCTCGAACTTCCAATCAAATCGGATCAGATCCTGCGCGCATCAGGTCTCGAATTTACTGCATGTTCAGCGAAAAATATCTAGGTGGATAGTTCCGGAAAATAATGTAAAGATTACTATTGAAATGAAGTATTCTTCACACATTGAAAACCCCGACGTTGTCCTGATCGGAAGCGGAGTTATGTCCGCGAATCTCGGTGCTTTGCTCAAAAAGCTCGACTCGGAACTCAAAATCCAAGTTTACGAAGTCACGGAAGACGCCGCCCAGGAAAGCTCACACGGATGGAACAACGCAGGGACCGGACATGCGGGAATTTGCGAACTCAGTTACACTCCCAACCGCGAGGCGGATGGCAGCGTGGACGTCTCTAACGTGGTGAAGATTTTTGAACAATTCGAGTGCTCGCGCCAATTCTGGGGATACGCGGTATCGGAAGGCATGGTGGATAAACCCGGGGAGTTCATTAATCCGGTTCCACATATGAGTTTCGTCCACGGACAGGAACAGGTGGATTTTCTTAAAGCGCGTTACGAAGGTATGGCGGCACACCATTTCTTCTCTGAAATGGAATACAGCACAGAACCCGAAACCATAGCCGGTTGGGCACCACTACTCACCGAAAAGCGTGGTAATGACCCGGTCGCCGCGACAAAAATGGATTCAGGGACGGACGTGAATTTCGGAAATATCTCCAGCAAACTGCTCGACTGGCTCGAGCAACAGGATGGCTGTGGAATCGCGACCGGCCACCGTGTCATTGATCTCGATAAAACTGCTGCCGGCTGGAAGCTGAAAGCCAAGGATCTCAAAACCGGTGAGGTGAAACACAATACCGCAAAATTCGTCTTCGTCGGCGCTGGCGGTGGTAGCCTCCCACTTCTCCAGAAAAGTGGTATCCCCGAAGCAAGAGGCCTCGGCGGCTTCCCTATCGGTGGTCAGTGGCTGGTATGCGACAACCAGGAAATCGTAGGACGCCACGAGGCCAAGGTCTACGGGCAGGCTCTAGATGCCGCTCCCACCATGGCCGTCCCGCACCTAGATACGCGCATCCTTGACGGCAAAAAGACCCTGCTCTTTGGCCCCTTCGCCGCCTGGACCACCAAGTTCCTCCACACGGGAGGCAGCTACTTTGACCTGCCGCTTTCGGTGAAGCCAGACAACCTCACAACCCTCCTCAAGATCGGCATCCATAACTTGGATCTCGTGAAATACTTGATCCAACAAGGCACACAGAGCATGGCGGATCGGATGAAGGTTCTCCATGTCTTCTACCCCGGAGCCGAAGCCAAGGACTGGAAACTCATCGATGCCGGCATCCGTGTGCAAGCGATCAAAAAGACCGATGGGGAAGCTGGAATCGTTCACTACGGCACCGAGGTCATCACCAATGCGGATCGCACCATCTCAGCGCTTCTGGGTGCATCTCCGGGGGCGTCAGTCTCCGTGCACATTGTGCTCGAAGTGATAAAAAAATGCTTCCCAGAACTACTCGAAACCGAGACGGGAAAGGGCCGGATGAAAGCGATGATCCCCACCTACGACGTGGATATCAAACGGCCTGAGAACGCCGCCTATTTCCATGAAGTCTCAGCGACCGCAACGAAGCGCCTGAACCTAGGTAAGTAATCCCCTACTTGAAGAGAGTTGTATGAAGTGCGCACGGTATCCAAGGCCATAATGGCGTGTTACCGATGTCTTGGGTTCATACCACGCCTCATACTGTCGGTCCCACCCGGCGCAATTCTGGATGCAGGTGTAAATCACACATCGGCCGATGAAAGACCGGCGTCGCCGAGCTTGATAGCGGCGGCACGATCCACTCCCACTGCGCCGAGACCGGCCGGCCGGCCTGCTCTTCCATGTCGCAGAAGCGGATGAATTCCCGGCTGGCCGTGTGGTGATCTACGATGCGGTATCCGGCCGCAGCAAACGAATGTAGCACGGCGGTGTTGAGCTCGATCAACGCCCGGTCCTTCCACAGGCTCGTCGGCGTGCTCAGGTCCAGTCCCATGTGTCGGGCGACCACAGGCAGGAGATTATAGCGCGCCTCGTCGCCGAGGTTACGACTGCCGATTTCGGTCCCCATATACCAGCCGCTGAACGGTGCTAACGGGAACTCGGCGCCGGCGATCTGCAGTGCAGTATGACACACTACCGGCACCGCGTACCATTTCAACGCCAACTCCGCAAACCACGGCAGGTTCGGGTGCGATAGCTCGACCTCATGCACGAGGCCCGTAGGCACTGGAAATAGCGCCGGCCGCTCACCGCGCCCGACGATGATCCACGGCAACAGATCAAAGGCCGTGCGCACCCGCGGCGGCAACCACCCCAAGGCGATCGCCTCGCTGGTGAGCGCCACATTCTTCGGATCCCCAAGAACCGCCCCTCCTTGGGTATAGCCGGCATAGCCGGCCAGTTGGTCGTTGAGGATTCGCGGCGCCCGGCGCCCGGGCTCAGCCGGGGCAAACACCGTCATCACCGGGCGGATATCGCCCCCGCGGGTTGCCAGCTCTAGGTGCTCGCAAAGAGTCGTATAAACACCAAGGGAATCGGCGACATCACGGCAATCCCGGACCAGGAGGCTCCGCCAGAAAAGCCGGCCGATACAGCGGGCGTTATTGCGCCACGCCACCCGCCCGCCAAATACGAGTTCCTCGTTCGTCAGAGCGACCACACCACCCACCTCGGCCTGCCGCCGGCACGTCGCATACCGTTGCATGGCCGTGCACGTTAATACGCCCGCCTCCTCAGCCTCCCGGAAAAAGGCGAGTTCCGCATCTTCCCGGCCAGCCAAACGTGGCTGCATCGCATGCATCGGACAAGAGGTGGAATTCATAAAAGGGAGCGGATGCCCAAGGCTGTGATTGTGGCGAAACGCCAGATGGCACTCCCGAATAAAATTAAAAAAGTCAGGAGTGTCAGATCAAATCAAGGAATAGTTTTCGATAATTTATCAGGGCATGCAGGAAAATGCCAATTTTAGGGGATCAAAAAGACGACAAGCAAGCCAGGAAATAAAAATGGGGTCGGCATCCGGGAATTCGAAGGCTTCGGCCTCATGTAAGTCGACTTAAACCTTTCTAAAAACACGCACGCGTTTCGAAGTCTCGGTGAGTAGCAACCCTCTGATGATAAAGAAGACGTGTTCTTACTGCGGACAAAGCATCGCGCGCTGCAGACCGAACGTGACTGGGTCGTGGTAATTATCCCAGTGTTGCGAAGGCCCCGGAATTTTCTACGGAGCAATCGCAGATCTCCTTGAACGCAAAGTCTACCCAAGCCCCGAGCGAGCAATTGGAATCAACAAAATCCAAGTAGGAAATCGTCTATCGCCATCTGCGGCAAACCGGAACTCCCGTGGCGGCCAGAAGGGATAGAAGAACCGCGAGGCGCCAGACAAACAGGGATCCACCAACAGCCGAAAAATGCCCGCCCTCACTTCGCGCCGCAGGTGGAGCTCTGATGATAGGGATTAATCTGTGAGTTGCCTTTTCTGCGCAAATCTGCGCATATCTTTTTTCTTATGAAGGTTCCTCGTCATATCGTCGACGCGAGGCGGGATAAGCTGGCCGCTCTGATTGACCGGCATCGTTACCTGCCCGTGAGCGAACTCTGCCGTCAACTCGGGGTTTCTGAGGCCACCGCGCGGCGCGACCTCGCCGCTCTTGTCGCAATGAATAAAGTCAAACGCACCCACGGCGGCGCTCTCTCGGAATTTAATGAGCGGTTTTTGTCATTTAAAGAGCGGCAGACCGCCTCGGCTGCCAGCAAAGCGGCGATCGCCCAGTCTGCCGTGCGCTTCTTCGAGCCGGGCGGGGTTTACTTCCTGGACTCGGGAACGACGATCTTCGCTCTGGCCGAGGTGTTTTGCGCCAATCCGATCTCGCCGGTGACGATCGTAACGTCCAATATTCCCGTGGGCGAACTCCTTTCTGCCGTGCCCGAAGTGAGCGTCTTCCAACTCGCCGGCCAGATCCTCAACCGCCAGTCCGTACTCCTCGGCGAGATGGCTTGTCGGAGCCTGGAATTTTGGAAGTTTGATATCGCGTTCCTTTCCGCCGAAGCGGCGAATAGCGAGGGAATATGGAATACGCAGGAGATTATTGTCCGGCAGCAAATCGCCGCTATCCATCGATCAGCGCGAGTGCTTTACTGCGTGGATCGGGACAAAATCGGAGCGCAGGCCCCGTTTCTTTTGCAGGCATGGGAGGAGGTCGATTGCCTGCTCACCGACGCTCCTTCAGACCTCCTCGAAGCGCAGCAAATTCCTCTCGTCAGGACTCTCGGAACCCGCTCCCGTTCCCTCCCCCCGGAGAATACTCCCGTAAGCCCGGCCTTCCCTGTGCACTTCCTATAACCCAATTAAAAAATTTCCCCGCAGCAAAAAAACTTCTTGACCGTAGAAATTTTTCCTATATGACGGATAGCAGTCAATTAAATCCTCCTTCGATCGGCCCAATGTCACTTTTTGAAACCCCTAATCGCTCTATTGTCGAAACGCTTGTTCGCGAGGTGCTTTCGCGGCAACTCGGCCAGCAGGTGGCGAGCGGGCCGGCGCCGGTGCTTCTGGTGAACAGTTCGGCCCGGCACATGCACATTTCTCCGGAGAACGTCGAGGTGTTGTTTGGCGAGGGCGCGGAGTTGAGCGTTCACAAATGGCTGTATCAGGAGGGGCAATTTGCCTCCCAGCAGACTGTGACTATGGTCGGCCCCCGGAGGCGGATTATCCCGAATTTGCGAATCCTTGGCCCGTGCCGGAATCTCACGCAAATCGAACTTGCCTTCACCGATGCGGTTCAACTCGGCATTGATGTTCCCGTGCGAATGTCCGGCGACATCGAAGGCACGCCCGGAGCTTACATCATGGGTCCGAAGGGATTCCTTGAGATGCGGAATGGAGTGATCCGCGCCGCCCGCCACGTCCATATGTCTCCCACTGACGCGGCATTTTATTGCGTCAAGCATCTCGACTTGATCACACTCCGCGTGAAGGCCAAGGGCTGCTCGACCCGCTTTGACGACCTTCTGGTCCGTGTGGATCCGTCTTTCAAACTTGAAGTCCACATCGATACCGATGAGGCGAATGCCTGCGACCTCGAGCACGCCGAAAAGGTGGAACTTTTCAAATCCCAACCCTAAATAAACCCAACAAAAAAAATGAGCGAAGCAATCGGACTACTCGAAACGCGCGGCTATGTCGGCCTGGTGGAAGCCAGCGACGCAATGGTCAAAGCCGCGAATGTGCAACTGATCAAATCCATCCCCATCGGCGGAGCATTGATTACAACCATCGTGCAGGGTGATGTCGGCAGCGTAAAAGCAGCCGTCGAAGCCGGCCGTGAGGCTGCTGGCCGCGTGGGTAACCTCGTGGCATCCCATGTCATAGCGCGTCCCGCGCCGGAACTTCTCAAGTTCTTCACCGCCTGAAACCCACTTTTAACCTCTCGAATATTATGGCTAATCAAGCACTCGGAATGATCGAAACCAAAGGCCTTGTGTCGCAGTTCGAAGCGACAGACGCGATGCTCAAAGCGGCAAATGTGGAACTCATCGGCTGGGAAAAAGTCGGCTCGGGCAACGTCACCGTCTTCGTCGGCGGATCTGTCGCAGCCGTCAAAGCCGCAGTTGAAGCCGGCGCCACCGCCGCCAGCTCGATCGGAGAAGTCGTCGCCGTCCATGTGATCCCGCGTCCGCACGAGGATCTCGTGAAGCTCGGCAAGTTTCTTGTCGCCAAACCCGCTCCCGCTTCGAAGTAACCCGTGTCCGTCGCCTGCGGGTCCCTTGCCCGCAGCAGCCGACCTTTCGTCTCCATGTCCGCCAACAAAATCCTGGTCTCCAACATCGGCAGCACCTCATTCAAGTTCCGCTTGTTTGAGATGCCCTCCGAACGCGTGCTGGCCACGGGCGGGGTGGAGCGTATCGGCTCCGACGATTGCCCGTATTCGATCACGATCGGAGACGGGGCTCCATCGAGCGGGAGGCGCGCTTTTCCCGACCATGCGGCGGCCATTCAGTTCATTGAGTCCGAGTTGGGGGGATTCGACGGGCTGGCTGCCGTGGGATTCAAGCCGGTGATGGCGAAGGCCGTTTCGGGCACCCAATTTATGGACGAGCGCGTGCTCCGGGCCATGGAGGAATTCAACACCCTCATGCCTGCGCACAATCCGCCCTACATTGCCGGCGTGCGACTCTTTAACGAGCTCTACCCGGGGCTTCCCTGCATCGGCACATTTGAAACGGCGTTTTACGATCAAGTTCCTGTCGAGACGTATCGTTATCCCGTTCCCGTGGAATGGGAGGAACAATACGGCATTCGCCGGTACGGATTTCATGGAGCCAGCCATCGGTTTGTCTCGGGGCGTTGCGCCGAGATCCGCGGCACCGACAAGCTCCGCATTATCTCTTGCCACCTTGGCGGAAGTTCCTCGATCGCTGCGGTAAAAAACGGTACCGCTGTGAATTCGAGCTGGGGAATGACCGCGCAAAGCGGTCTGCCGCAGAACAACCGCGTGGGCGACTTCGACTGCTTCGCCGTGATCTACCTCGCCCGGGATCTCGGGCTCGGGCTCGATGCCATCGAGAAGGCGCTCACTTCCCAAGCGGGGCTCAAAGGCATGTCCGGCCTGGCCAGTGGGGATCTCCGCGACCTCACCGCCGCGTCAGAAGCCGGCAACGAAAAGGCAAGCATCGCTCTCAAAGTTCTTGTGAATCAGATCCGCCGCTTCATCGGGCAATTCCTCCTCGAAATGAACGGAGCCGACGTGCTCATCTTCACGGCCGGCATCGGTGAGAACAACGCCGCCCTCCGGGCCGCCGTCTGTGCCGACCTCGACTTCTGCGGACTCGAACTCGACGCGGCCGCCAACGATGCCACCCATGCTAATGAGGCTATGATCTCCACGCCCGCCTCAAAAATCGAGGTGCGTGTTATCCCGACCAACGAGGAGATCATCATTGCCCGAAACGCTTGGGCAAAACTCCACGAGGCCGCCTGAAAACCTGCCCCAATTTCCAATCTCACGTCAATCCAACCAATAACCCAAACTAACTATTATGTCGCAACTAGCACTCGGAATGATCGAAACCCGCGGACTCATCGCCCTCGTTGAGGCGACGGACACCATGCTCAAATCGGCCAACGTCGAGCTCATCGGCCCGATGGTTCAGGTCGGCAACGCTATGGTCACAGCCTGCGTCGCCGGAGATGTTGCCGCCGTCAAGGCCGCCACCGAAGCCGGAAAAACTGCCGCTCAGTCGCTCGGCGAAGTTGTCAGCGTCAGCGTCATAGCCCGCCCGCACAACGACCTCGGAGCCGTTCTCCCGAAGGCCAAGTAAGCAGGCCAACAGTGGCGGCAGCTAAGGAAATAGAATGAAGTTCTCTGCGGAATCGAACGACTTGAGCAATCAGGAATTTTCGGCACCGTGGATGTTCTCTCATCCTCGATCGGCAAGTGTGCATCCAGCCCCGCCTTCCCACGTCATCCTTCCTACTTCTTACTTCCTATGATCCTCGCCCGAGTCGAAGGCAGCGTTGTTGCCACAAAAAAAAACCCAAAGATGACAGGGAGCAAGTTCCTTGTGGTCCGGCCGCAGGTCTTAGATTCGCCTAAGGCGCGTGCATTTAAAGATGGCACGAGCACGCTCGTGGTCGTCGATTCGCTCGGGGCTGGAGAAGGGGAATTTGTCCTCGTCGTCCAAGGCAGCTCCGCCCGCCTTGCCGCCGACGACAGGGATTCGCCAGTCGATGCCGTGGTCGTGGGAATCGTCGATACCGTCGATCTCGGTAAAATCACCCTCTACAAAGCTTAGTAATCCTAATTTCCCATGGCTGCCATTGATGAAAAACTCGTAGCGAAAGTCGTCAGCGAAGTGCTCGCGCGGCTCCAGACGCAATCCTCCACACCCTCGTCCGTAAACTCGGCCTTTGGTGTGTATGATGACATGAACGCAGCCATCGAGGCCGCGCAGAAGTCGTTCGACAAGCTCCGCGCTGGGGGCATAACGGCCCGCAAGAAAGCGATCGCTGTAATCCGCAGACTTTGCGTGCAGAGGGCCAAGGAGTGGGGGGAACTCGAGTTTAACGAGACCAAGATCGGCCGCCTCGAGCACAAAATTGAAAAGCTCGGCATCTGCGGCGACCTCGTACCCGGGGTTGAGATGATCGACCGGATGGCCTTCAGCGGCGATTCCGGACTCACCGTGATTGACCACGCCCCATGGGGAGTCATCGGTGCGATCACGCCCTCGACGCACAGCGTCCCGACCCTTACAGGTAACGCGATTAACATGGTCGCAGCTGGAAATGCTGTGGTTTACAATACCCATCCGGCAGCTGCGAAATGCGCTGCGATTGCGATCCGCGAATATAATCAGGCGATCTTCGCCGAGACCGGCATCTCTGATCTCCTCACCACGGTCAACAAGCCGACCCTCGATACCTTTGATGCCATGTGCAAGCACCCGCAGGTGAAGCTCCTGTGTGTGACCGGGGGGCCGGCGGTGGTCGCTGCTGCGATGAAGACCGGGAAACGCGCGGTCTGCGCCGGGCCGGGCAATCCACCCGTGGTCGTTGATGAAACGGCGGACATCGATCACGCCGCGCGCTCGATTATCCAAGGCGCGTCCTACGACAACAACCTGCTCTGCATCGGAGAGAAAGAAGTTTTCGTCGTCGCCTCGGTTGCCGACAAGCTCATGGAGGCCATGCGCAAGGCCGGAGCTGTTCAGCTTGATGCCAGGCAGGTCGAGGCACTTGCCGAGAAGGCTTTTATTTTCCCGCAGGGCAAAGGTGCCGGGTGCCCCCACCCCGTTGTTAACCGCGACCTCGTCGGACGCGATGCAGCCGTCCTCGCGAAGGCGATCGGACTCGACATCCCCGCCTCCACGCAACTCCTTTTTGGTGAGACCAAGGCCGACCATATTTTTGTTGATGAGGAACAGATGATGCCGTTCATCCCGATTGTTCGTGTGCCCGATGTGGACGTCGCGATTGCCGAGGCGATCAAAGCCGAGCACGGCTACAAGCACACCGGCATCATGCACTCGCAAAACATCCGCAACCTCACCAAAATGGCGCAGGAGATCGATACCACGCTCTTCATTAAGAACGGCCCCTGCATGACCGGCCTCGGTCTTGGCGGCGAGGGATTCCTGAGCTTTTCCATCGCCACGCCCACTGGCGAGGGTGTCACAACTCCTATGACCTTCACCCGCTCACGCCGCTGCGTGATGGTCGAAAATCTGAACCTTTATTAAACCATGAGACTCGCCACCATCCGCGGCTATGCGACCAGCACGATCAAGCATAAGAGCTTGGAAGGCTGGAGGCTCCTTATTGCCGAACCGGATAGTGCGGATCTTGCACCGCAGATCGTGATCGATAATCTCGGGGCTGCCATCGGCCAAACCGTGATGATCTCCAGCGATGGCAGTGAGGCCCGGAAAATGGTCGGCTGCAATCTCAGTCCTGCCCGTTGGACGGTAATGGGGATCATCGATCCCGAGGGGAGTCTCGCTCTATGAGGATGGGAACCGTCATAGGCCGCGTCACGCTTTCTGTGAGGAACAAACGTTTTGTTGGCGAGCGTCTTTTGCTCACACTGCCATGGGTGGCAGAGACGTTTGAGTCCGGAGAAAAGTTTGCGCCTGCCATCGTGGTCTATGACCAATTCGGCGCGAACGTCGGCCAGAATATTGCCATCAGTGAAGGCCGTGAGGCCGCCTGCCCATTTCCTTTACCCACCCCGGTTGACGCCTATTGCGCCGCCCTTGTCGATGAACACTTTTATAAATCCTAAGCCATGAAACTATTCGCACAAAAAGACGCAGAAGAATTTGCAAAAACCGGAGCCCGCGAGTTTCGATACAACCGGGACATCCGCCTCACTCCCGGCGCCAAGGATGTATTCAGCGAGGCCGGTATTAAGCTCGTCTTCGACGTCGAAGCCAAGGGCTCCGGGACGGCTGCGTCGGCCTCGTCTTCCGCTGCTACCCCGGACGACGCAAAGAGTTTTAATTCCCCTGAAGCGGAGAAGCTGAAGAAAGAAATCTGCGATATCGGCCGCCGGATTTGGATGCGTGAGTATTGCGACGGCAACGGCGGTAATATCTCGGCCAAGCTCGCACCGAACCGCTTTATCATCACGCCGACCGGCGTGAGCAAGGGATTCATGACACCTGAGATGATGAGCATGGTGGACATCGACGGCAAGCAACTCGCAGGGACATGGAAACGGTCGAGCGAATTTACCACCCACGCGGCGATTTATTCCACGACCCCCGACGCTGCTTCCGTCTGCCACGCCCACCCGTGCCATGCCGGAGCCTTCGCCATCAAGGAGCTTCAACCGCCCCCACGACTAATCCCCGAGTTGGAAGTCTTTGTTGGCCAGGTCGCCGTCGCAGGCTACCAGACGCCGGGATCGCCCGAGATGGCCGAGAGCATTAAGCCGCTCGCCCCACAGCACCAGTCAATCCTCATGGGCTGCCACGGCGTGATCTGCTGGGGCAAGTCCGTCGAAGACGCCTACTTCAAAATGGAGATCACGGATGCTTACTGCCGCACGGTTATCCTTGCTCAATCCCTTCCCGGCTCGGCGTCCATCCCCTGCGAAAAGCTCGACGATCTGCTCAAGCTCAAGAAGGGCATGGGCCTCCCGGACAACCGCTACGACTTGAAAAATGCCGAGCTTTGCGAGGTCGATCCATGGGATCAGATGTGCGGCCAGCATGGCTGCTCCTCGCCCGTCACTCCTTTCCATCCCATGCCCGCGCCCCAAAGCGGGGCAGACATCGAATCCCTCGTCCAGAAGCTCACGGACGAGATCGTTGCCAACTTGAGCAAATAGTAAGGAATTTTATCAAATGAAAGTTGCAATCATCGGTGGTGGTGGACGTGTCGGATCTTGTGCAGCCTTTGCGCTGCAGTGCTCCGGCATCGTAAAAGAAATTCTCTTGCTCGACGCCAACCAGGCAGCGGCGGAGGGGGAGGCGCTCGACCTGCTTCATGGCGCAGCATATTGCGCAGATCAGAAAATCTCGGCTGGTCACTATGCTGACTGCGCGACGGCCGACCTCATCTGCATCACAGCCGGTTTACGCCGCAAGCCGGACGAGTCCCGCCTTGACCTCATCAACCGCAACGTCACGCTCTTCCTCGGCATCCTGGAGAGCCTCAAGGATGCGGGACTGAAAAAAGATGCGATCATTTTCGTCGTATCAAATCCTGTCGATATCCTCACCCAGCTCGCCGTGGAAAAGACGGGCCTGCCCGCGAAACAGGTCATCGGCCTCGGCACCGTGCTGGATACCTCGCGCTTCTGCTCGCTGATCGCCAGTTCCCTCACGCTTCCGGCGACGCAAGTGCGGGCCATGATCCTGGGCGAACATGGCGATACCATGCTCCCGATCTGGTCATCCGCGACCGTGGACGGCTTCCCGCTCACGAAATTTCCTGGTGTTACAAATACCTTCCAATCGCAGATTTTCGAGCGCACCCAGAAGAGCGGCTCCGAGGTTATCTCACGCAAGGGGGGGGCCGGCTATGCGGTCGGTGTCGCGATCCGAGAGGTGATCGACTCCATCGCCCTCGACCGTGAACGCATTCTCCCGGTGTCCAGCCTCGTCACTGGAGCCTACGGCATCCGCGACGTGAGCATCAGCGTGCCAACCGTGGTTGGCCGCGGCGGCGTGGTGAAGCATATCGAAGTCGAACTCTGGCCGAAGGAACTTCAGGGGCTACAATCCTCCGCGAAAGCTCTCAAAGATACTCGCGCGAAAATTAAGTGATCTCCCGTTCCCGCGTAGGGACCGGGCACATAGGCAATAAAGCGGCTGTCAAAAGCATCCGATCTTCCGTTGGTGGTGCTTACCGGGCCATCAAACCGGAGGTTGGCAAATGTTTTGAAATCAGCGATAGGTACCACGTGACTAATTCTGCCGTGAAATATGTAATTCCCGTTGTCTGCGCAATACTTGCTTGTTCTCTCCCGGCGCAGGCACAAAAGATCGAGAATGCCCCACCCGAAGTCACCAAGCCGTCGGCCGTGCCAAAGAAACTCACCAACGAGCTGCCGTCGCAGGCGAATCCGACGGCGACGCCAGCACCGACGGCGACGCCTAATGGAACCCTGGCTGTCGCCTCGCTGACGGTTCAGCCCGCTGCGGAACCTGACCCCCGGACACCCGAGGAAGTGGTCACTGATTTTTTCTCTGCGCTCCAAAAAGATAACGTTGATGCGGCTTACGAAGGGCTTTCGGCCGGTACGATGCTTGCGACCAAGGGCGAACAATCGCGCGAGCTCCGGGCACGCACGCAAGGGGCAATGGACGCTTACGGCCCGATCAAAGGATTTGAGCTGGTGAAGACGGATCGCGTGGGTGCGCTGCTGGAACGCCGCACCTACGTCCTCCATGGCGAGGTGCTGCCGCTGCGGTGGAAGTTTTATTTCTACAAAGGATCCGGGGATTGGAAACTGGTGGATCTTCGTGTTGACGATGCGCTCATTGATCTCTTCGATGATGCGGGGGTGACTGAGGATAAATGACGACAACCAGTTCCACCGGGAGGTTTTTGCAGTTCATCCGGTTTTCGCACACCGTTTTTGCGATGCCGTTTGCGCTTGGTGCGCTAGCGGTTGCTGCCGGAGGGTTGCCGCCATGGGATATTTTGGTGCTGGTCGTGGTGGCGATGGTATTTGCCAGGACGGCGGCGATGACGTTTAACCGGCTGGCGGATTGGGATCTCGACAAGCGAAATCCAAGGACTCAAGGCCGGCATCATCTCACGAGCCGGAGCACGGCAATGGTCGCATGCGGGGTGTCATCGCTGGCGTTTATTGCGACGTGCTGGTGGATCAATCCGCTTTGCTTTTTTCTATCACCGGTTGCTCTGGCAGCGGTGTTTTTCTATTCTCTCACAAAGCGGTTCACGCATTTTTCCCAGTTTTTCCTGGGGTTGGCGCTGGCGGTGGCACCGGTGGGGGCGTGGCTTGCAGTGACTGGATCGTTTGCGCTGGCGCCGTTGATTCTTGCCGCGGGGGTTGTTTGCTGGGTCGCCGGGTTTGATATGATTTACGCGACCCAGGATTACGACGTGGATCGACGCGAGGGGATGAGGTCCATGGTCGTCTGGCTCGGAATCCCGGGCGCCCTTCGTGTGGCGCAGATTTTACACGGGATGATGTGGGTATTATTTTTGGCGTTCGGGATCAGCGCCGGGCTGGGTGCAGTCTATTTTTTCTCCCTCATTCCGGTGCTTGGATTTTTGATTTACGAGCACCGCGTGGCCAAATCGTTGGACGTGCAAGCGATCAATGCCGCGTTTTTCGTGGCCAATGCCTGGATCGGCGGGATTTTTATCTCAGCCACCTGGATCGATCAACTTGTCTGAAGAGCCTCCAGTTACCAAGCCTAAGCGCCAGCGTCGCCTGCTTCGCTTACTATCGCGGCTGATATCAGTCGCGATGCTCGTCCTGATCGCCTTGGGAGTGCTGGCTTTTCTCGTGCTAAAAAACCTGGATTCCATCACCGAGTGGTCCATCACTCGCCTGCTCCCCGGAACTTCGGTGCAACTCAAGCGGGTCGAATTGCACGGTTGGAACGAGGTTCGGGTGCAGGAGTTGGAGCTGTCTTCCAAGGCCTCCGGGAATGTGCTTCTGCGTCTGGAGGGTGGACGGATGTTGTTTGCCTACGACGAGCTTTTGTCCGGCAAGCTACAGGAAATCGAGCTGGTCGCCCCGGAACTGACTGCTTCACCAGACCTCTTCGCGTTGTTTTCCGGAAAAGGCCCGGAAAACCCGGAGGAGCGCCGCGTTCCGCCCGCGTGGTCGGTCAATCATCTGCGCATCGACAATGCGCGCTTTTCGCTCCCCGCAACCGGGGTCCTGCCTGTGGATATCCACGCGAGCTTTTCCGTGGATTGGAAGAACCTGGATCTGCGATCGGACTTCGCAAGGGAGGTTCGCGAACTCACGATTGACGAGATCTCCGCATCCTGGGCGGGAAGTGAAACAGTCGCGGCTCGCATTGAAAAAATCATCGTTGGCGTGACATTGGAGGGGTTGTTCGAAGGGCGCCGGGTTGACTCGGTGAATGTGAGCACTGGGTCACTCGCGATGGACGCGGCCGGATGGCAGCAGATCCAATCGGTCCGGCTCCCTGAGCCTGGCCCTGCCCAATCGGGACCTGCCCGGGATCCGTGGGTTGTCGGCGTGCTCGAACTCGGCAAGCTCGATATTAGCCTCACGGAACTGCCTCAACCGTTGGAGTCCGCGCGGTTCCAGGTTTCCGGCACGCTTCATGAGCTGGGACAAAGGGATGCGGGCGCACCGACAAGCGAGGTCCGGATTTCCGAGGTCCACATCGAGTCCGGGCAGGATCAAGAGCCGCCGATGCTCGCTATGGACGAGGCGCTGATCGCGTTTACCTTCGATGGTCTTGCAGCCAAACGGATCGACGAGGTCACGCTGACCAATCCATCCATCCATCTCAAAAACGAATTGAGCGCAAAGCCGAAGAAGGCTGGTCCGCCTCGGGGCGGGCATCAGGTCGCTCGTGCTCCAATAACGACCGAGTGGCAGATCGATCACCTGAAGACCTCGTATGGCGAGCTGGTATCTAACCCGAAAAAGCCCGGAGAGCCGCTTGTTTCGGCCCGATTTGCCTTTGACTTGCAGAACGTAGGGGCGAATGCCGATGCCATCGCCCGGATGTACGAGTTCGTGGTGTGGGACGTTCAGCTTCGCGAGTCGCCGGACGATAAGCGACCGATCCTCGGAGTGGATTTGGTAAATATCGAATTCTCGCTGAACGACCTTCTGGAAAAAAAAACCATCCAGCATGTTGGCGTTGCCGGCGGTCGGCTCCAGATTGGTGCAGCGCTTACCAAGCTTCTCGCCGCACGCCCGCCCGACTCTGCTGGATCGGTGGCTGCATCGAACGATACGGGCTGGAGGATCGCTACGCTTGACGTCGAAGGCATCCGGACGAGCCTCGACGATGCCCGCGAGGATGTGTCCGACCTGTCTTTAACGATCAACACTCAGTTGCAAAATATCCCCCTGGGCGTCGCCGCGGTGGAGCTTCTGGATGAGGTGCGTATTTTGGAATTTGCCGACGTCGAGATCCGCTCTCCCGTGGACGCGGACATCCTGGTCCTGAAGCTCCGAAGTGTTTTCGTGCGGTTCACGATCAACGAGCTGTTGCGAAACCACATCCGGGAGATCGTCATCCTGCGGCCAACGATTTATCTCAATCAGGATCTCTTCATTTATATGGAGCGTGCCTCTGCAAAGGACGAGAATGCTGCTCCCGCGCCAGATCGACCGAACTGGAGTATTGGTGTGGTGGAAACAAAATTCGGCCGTCTTGTGATTGGCAGTGGTGTGGGCACCGACGTGGGGCTTCCGCTCGCATTTGAAAGCCGGGTGCAGAATTTGTCGTTTGACCGGTTGGCGGATCTCCAGATTGATGCGGCGCTGCAGATTCCGAAACAAAGTTATGTTTTCAAGTCGTATCAGATCGAGCTGGACTCCGTGGAGGGCGATCTCCGGTTCTCGTATCCGCCTGAGACGGGTCAGCAAAACCTGGTTCAAAAACTCGACATCGCCGGGATTCGCTGGCGCCAATTTGAAGCTGGCACATCGTGGGTTGCAGTGACATTTGACCGGCAGGGGATCAATGGGCAATTTGGCGGTGAGGCATACTCCGGGTATATCAACGGCGGATTTAGTTTCTTTTTTCAAAATGATTCTCCGTGGATCGGCTGGATCAGCGGAGAGGGTGTGGACACCGCGACACTTACGAATGTGATCTCGCCACAGAATTTCCAAATGACGGGACCCTTGGATTTTGAGGTCCAAATCGATGCATTCAGCAAAAATATCGACCGCGTAAATGGACGTTTTTCCATCACCGAGCCCGGCGAAATGAAGATTACCAAGCTGGATGACCTGCTGGGACGCATCCCCGATACATGGACGGCCATCAAAGAAAGCACGACGCGCATCGCGTTGGAGACGCTGCGTGACTACGCATACACCGAGGCGGGAGGCCGACTCTGGTTTGTGCAGTCGCAGGGAGTCCTCAATCTCGATCTCGCCGGGCCGAGCGGGAAACGGGCGTTTGAAATCGTTTTACATCACGGCGATACATCTGAAGGGTTGTGGCAGGACGCATCTTGGGGCAAAAGATAATCAAATGACGCAACGGATAATAATTGGATGCGGGAAATTTCCCGCCGGGCGGCAGTGGGTATTCAGCCTCGCGGCTTGCCTGCTTGCCGGCTGCTCGACACCATCGATCAACCTGTCGACCAATGAACCGATCAAAGTTGACATCACGATGCGCGTGGACGTGCACCAGTATGAGGAAACCGGAAGCCCGAAGGTTGCGAATGGTTCGCCATCACCGCAAGCGTCTGCCACTGGCGCCACCCTCGAAGAACGCCGCCGCAATCGACAGGCCGACATCCAGGTTTTTAAAAATTCGCGTTTGGTCGGCGAAGCCAAGGACGGCCAGCTTAAAGTCCTCACTAATACCGATGGCGATTACGGGGACTATGTCCGGCGCACGGTGGAGCAGGAGAACTCGGATCGCATGGATGAAATGAAGCAACTCGCTGAGAAGGAAAAGCGCCCCTTGGCGGACGTCCAGATGCAGCAGGCCGCGCTCTGGATCAACAGGTCATTTAAGGGCGAGTGGATCGAAAACAAAAACCCGGATGGCACCTACGGGTGGATTCAAAAAGCGGGATGATACGCCATTTTCTCACGATCGCGATCAGTGCAGTATTGTTGCCCGGCGCAGTCAAAGCAGCCGAGTCAGCACCGGATACGTTGGATCTTGATTACCAGACGGCCATCCAACTCGCGATTCTCAAGAATTTCCGGATCAAGGTTGAGGAGTTTAACCCGCTCATCGCCAAGGCTCAGCTCTTCAGCGAATCCGGACGCTTTGACCCGACGCTGGAGGCGTCGTACACGTATGACCAAAACCGCCGGGACCTGCGAGCGCTGGATCCGGGCTTTGACTCCGGGGTACCGAATTCGCCGGATACGGGCCGTTTTGCCGAGACCAGCGGCATGGAAGCAGATACTACCATCACCGGTCTTACACCCTGGGGGCTTCGCTATGATTTTGGCGGCACCATTACCAGAAATACGAACACGGAGGGCGCGATTTATGATGATTACGATACGTTTCTCGGCGGTTCCATCAATCAGCCGCTCTTGCGGAACTTCGGCACGGATGTAAATCTGGCACAAATCCGGAGCGCGCGAGCCGACCAGGCGATTTCCGCGTGGGGATTGCAAGCGCGGGTGATCGACGTCATCACGGACACGGTATTTGTTTATAATGATCTCTACTTCTCGATTCGAAATCTCGAAGTCGAGATCCGGTCACGCGAACTGGCGGCGCAGCTGCTTAGCGACAACCAAAAACGGGCGGAAATTGGTGTCATGTCGCCACTCGATGTCCTGCAGGCTCAATCCGACGTGGCTTCCCGTGAGGAACGTGTGCTTTTTGCCGAGCGCGCAGTGCTCGATAATCAGAATTTCCTAAAGCAGTTGGTAACGGATGAGATCACCGGGATTCTTCGCACTCAGATCGAGATCGCACCGCCTCCCTTTGACTTTGAAGTCGATGTGGATCTTGCACGCGACCTGCAGCGGACGTTTGATCTCCGCCCGGACTACCGTCAGGCGCTGCTCGAAATCCAGAAGCGGAATATCAACGTCGTATTCACGAAAAACCAAACACTGCCGCGCCTAGACCTCGTGGCCAGTCTGGGTTTGAACGGCCTTGGCACGACGTTTGCGGACAGCGTCGGTAACGTGACCGGTCCCAGCAACCTCGCCGCATCGGCAGGTGCCGTTTTCAGCCTTCCGATTCCCAACCGCACCGCTCGTGGTGCCGCACAGGCGTCCGAACTGGAGGTCGCGCGCGCGCTCATCGATCTGAAACGCCTGGAGCAGACGATTTACATCGAAGCGGACAATGCTGCCGGCCAAATCGAAACCACAAAAAAGCGGATTGAGGCATCCCGCGTCGCACGCGAGTTTTCCGGTCGCACATTGGAGGCGGCGCAGGCAAGATTGGCATCCGGAACGGCGACCACATTTGAGGTGCTGCAGTTCCAGCGGGACTTCGCCCAAGCGGAAATCAGTGAAGTGCGCGCGTTGACCGATCACCAGAAAGCAATCGCTGAGTATGCCCGCCGCACGGGACGCACGCTGGAAGAAAATCGCATCCTCCTCCAATAACCTGCCGTGAAAAATGTCACAGTCTTTACCGATGGCGGATGTCTCGGAAATCCGGGTCCCGGAGGCTGGGCCGCCATTTTACAATCCGACGGCTCCACGCGGGAACTCTCCGGCGGTGAGCCTGCAACCACCAATAACCGCATGGAACTCACCGCGGCGCTCTGTGCACTCGCGGCGCTCAATGCCCCGTGCGAGGTCACGCTGTTCACTGATTCGCAATATCTTCGGCAGGGAATCACCGCATGGATTCGCAATTGGAAAGCAAAAGGATGGATCACATCCACCCGCCAGCCCGTAAAAAATGCCGACCTCTGGAAATCCTTGGACGCGGAATCCAAACGCCACATGATCACCTGGAAATGGGTGCGCGGCCACACGGGCCATCCCGAGAATGAACGCTGCGATGTCCTGGCGTCTGCTGAAATCGAGAAAATAAGAAAATTGTACACCCGCGAGGAGCTTGCGCGGGCGCTGGAAGAACTCAAGGAGCCGGAAACCCCGGCGCAGGGGCTCCTTTTGTAGACTTTGGTCCGAATGTAACAATATTGTCACATCCGTGAGGTTCTCGCAGTTGAGCTTGGCGGCTAATTACTGTAGGAAATCTTCATGGCACAATTTCGCACAGGCTGGATTTCAGATGTTCATCTCGGCACCCGAGGATGCAAAGCGGCGGCACTACTCGACTTTCTCCGCAGCCATGAGTTCGACAAACTCTATCTCGTCGGTGACCTCATAGATATCTGGGCGCTTCGGCGTGGGATCTATTGGCCTCAGGAACACAACGACGTGATCCAAAAGCTGCACCGCAAAGGCCGCAAAGGATGTGAGATCATCGACGTCATTGGAAATCACGACGAGTTTCTTGCGAAGTTTTACGGAAATTTTGCGAGCGTCACATTGCAGCAAAATGACGTCCAACCCACCGCTGATGGCAAACGGATCCTGGTGATCCATGGGCACGAACTCGATACCGTCGTGCAAAATCTCGGCTGGCTCGCCCATGTGGGAGATGTTGGTTATTATGTATTAATGAAGTTCAACGGGATCGTGAACTTTGTCCGCCGCCGGATGGGTCTCGGGTATTGGTCGTTGAGCGCCTACGTGAAAGCCGAGGTCAAAAATGGGGTGAGTTTCATCGGACATTTTGAGGAATCCGTGGTTCGGTATGCCCGGGATTGGAATGTCGATGCCGTGCTCTGCGGCCACATCCACACGCCAGCGATTCACGCCCTCAATAGTACGGGATATTTTAATACTGGCGACTGGGTCGAGAGTTGCACCGCACTGGTAGAACACTACGACGGTCGGATCGAACTGCTCCACCATCCCGACGACACCTCTTCGCCTGCCGTTTTGGAAGATGAGGAAGAAAATCAATTGCCTGAGGTGGTTGCCGTAGCCCTCGCCCAAGCGAAGGTCACCGGGATCTGAAAAAGAAATCCGGATAATCATGGGTTGAATCCTATGCAACCAATGGAAAAAAAACGCTTGCAAAAGGGGGTGCCCTTCTGACAACGTATTAGTTGGGAATAATTCTTGTTACAAACACTCAAAAAAAATTCATGAAAAGTAAAATCTTCACAATAGTTGCTATCGCTGTTGTTGCCTTGACAACCGTTCCGATGGAAGCAAGCGCTCAGAATCGAAATCCAGTCCCGACGTTAGCACAGCGCCAGCAGTTCGCGCGTCTGAATGTGATTCTCCGCAGACTAAATCCGGGGAATTCGCGCGCTCTAGTCCTCTCTCGGCAAATGATCAATCTCATGCCCTCTGCAGCACCGCAAGTTCTCAGCATTGCAACACGGCTGCTCGTGAGGATTGCTGACGCTGCTCGACTGGCAGATATTTCGATACAAGTGATATCAACGTTCAGTTACACTGACTTGCAAAAAAGTGATCTTATCGTCCGCTCCGTCATCACCGTCTCTAACGTGGCACAGACGATTCCGAGAATTGTTGCGACCTCCCCTGGAGACTCCGCTTCCTCTGTTGACGCAGTGATTCGTGCCTCAGCTGTCGAGCAGATTCTCGTGAATCCTCTTTTGGATTCAGTCGTGGAAAGCGGCGCAATTCCTCAACTTGAACCAACCCCGACACCGACGCCAACGCCAGTCCCTTACGGCGCATAATCAAGCTGTCGTGTCTGAATTCCAGCTTTCGAAAAGCGGGTGGCGGATGCCACCCGCTTTTTTGGTGGATCACATTGCCGGAAACGTGTAGTTCAAGTTTTGGCAGTACTGCACTGGGTCCTCTACCGGTTACAAAAACCGCAAATCCAAGCTTCTTTATTTACCACCAGTCGCCAACCAGGCTCTCTTGACACATCGAACCACCATTAACATGCCGTTTAAATTTTTGCTTCTGCTCCCGCTGGTTATTCTCCTGACAGGCTGCCTAACCACGAATCCGATCAGAGAAAGGGAGGTTGGAACGGTGCCGTCTCCTGATGCCGAATTCGACACGAATTATAACCTCCGACCAAATGACGTCGTTCGGGTGCAAGTCTTCCAGGAAGCGGATATGGTCACCGAAGAACAGATCGCGGCAGATGGCTCTATCTCATTTCCGCTGATCGGGCGGGTCTCAATCGCTGGTCAGACCGTTGGCGATGCGGCAGAAACGATTGCTGCGCGACTACGGACGGGGTTTCTCACTAATCCACAGGTATCGGTCTCAGTAATCACCTACGCGCCGATGACTTTCACCATCCTTGGTCAGGTGGGAGGTCCCGGAACTTACGAAATTCCGCCGACACAGACACTCACTCTCCCGATGGCGCTCGCCCGGGCTGGCGGAAACACCCGCATAGGCAATTTGCGCAATATCCAAATCACACGGAAGCGAGATACCAAGGTAGTCGAAATCACAGTAAATCTCCTCAGCTCGCAAGGTCGGCAATTTGTCGTCCAAGAGGGTGACCTTATTACTGTCCAAGAAAGTTTGTTTTAGTCATGTCTGAGAAATCACCTGCGCCCGAAGGCCACGACAAGGATCTGCTTGAGTTACCGGATTCGTCCTCCAATCAGGGCGACGAATCCCCATTTTCCATCGACTACCGCCGGCTATGGGCGGTCACAAAAAAGTTTTCGTGGCTGATCGTGCTTTATTTGATCGCTGGTGTCGCTGGCGCCATGGTTTACCTGAGCAATACAATCCCGATCTACCGCTCATTTGCGCGCCTGAAGATTGAACAGCGCGTGATGGATGCCACACCTACGTTCTCCGGAGGGTCAATTGAAGACCTTCGAGGCTTGGAAATGTTGCAGACAATCCAATTAGGATTCGTGAGCCGATCATTGATGCAGCGCATCGTCGCGAAGACGGCCATTAAAGATCGCGCAGATTTCCGCAAGGATACCGGGCTCGAAGCCGAGACGGCAGACGAAAGTTTTGTGGGGTTCCTGTTTTCGAACACAAAAGTCGAGTTGATCCAGGGAACTCGTTTGATGACTGTTTCGTTTGATCACCCGGATCCGCAGGTTGCCACTGAAATGGTGGATACGTTTGTCCGGGAATACGTCGCTCTTGAAGGCGAGCAGCGGCTTGCCGCCGCGTCGGTCAACCTAAGTTACCTGCTGGCGGAGAAGAAATCCCTCGAAGAGAAACTCAGAACTTCTGAGGAGCAGCTCAGCAAGTATACCCGTCAACTGGGAAGCGTCTCCGTGGACAGCGAACTCAATATCATTGCTGGACAACTGCTCGAGCTGAATTCGCGTCTCACAAACGCGAAAGCGGAACGCCTGCGCTTAGAAAGTGATTTTGAACAGATCGCAGCGATTCGCGAGAATCCGGAGCGTCTGATGGAAATTGCCAGTATCAGCCAACTCCCCGAAATCGCGTCTCTCCGAAATCAGATCAATGCGCTGGATGCGGAACTAAGCAAATTACAGTCGCGTTACGGAACAAACAACCCGCTGATCATGCAATTGCGGGACCAGCGGGTTACCTTGGACGAGACACTCCGCGCCGAAGCCGTCCGAGCACCTCAGACGATCGAGCTTTCACTCCGGTCCGCCAGACAAAATGAGCTCAGTCTCGAACGTGAAACCTCGGCGCAGGAGCAGAAAGTCATCGAAACCAAAGATCTTTCCATCCAGTCCAAGGTTCTAGAACGGATGATTGAAGCTGATAACCTTTCCTTTCAAGCGGTCTTGCAGAAACTCAACCAAGAGACTTCTCAGGCTCGAAGCCAGTCGATTTTCATTCAGGTGCTCGATCCGGCTTCGCCCGCATACAAGGTAAAACCGAAGCCAGTCCAAATCATGGCTATCGGCGTTTTTCTTGCGCTCGCTGTTAGTGCTGGAACGATTTTGATTCTCACGTATCTCGACACCTCATTTAAGTCAGTGGACGAGATCGAAAACATTCTTGCTCTTCCGGCCCTTGCAGCCGTCCCCCGATTTAATGAGGACGCGAAGAAACTGCGGGCGAACAAGAAACTCGATAAAGAGCAACGCGATGTCGCCGATGCCTTGGAGGCAATGCCGTTATTGAAAGATCCGTTCTGTGCCGCCAGTGAATCTTACCGGACGCTCAGGGCGGGAGTGCTGCTCCTTGAGGACGACACCCGCACGGTTTTGATAACGAGCGCCGTTCCAGAAGAAGGAAAAACCACGACTGCAATTAATCTTGGAATAGCAATGGCTCAGCGTGATGCGAGAACGCTGATCATTGACGCCGATTTGCGCAAGCCAGCCATCGGCAAGAGCCTGTTGGCAGACAGTCGCGTCAAAGGATTGGTAGATTGCCTCTCCGAGAGGGCCACATTCGAAGAAGCGATTGTTGAAACGCATATCCCGAATCTTTGGGTGTTGGCTGCGGGACGCACGGATCGTGAATCCGGGGAACTCCTCCTTCGGCGGAAGCGGATGGATGAGATTCTCGCGGCTGCACGGGCGCAGTTTGACCATATTATCGTCGATTCCGCACCCATCCTCGCGGTGAGTGATACCATCACGATGTCGCGGCATTTCAAAGTTATCTGTCTCGTCGTCCGCTCGCACAAAACTCCCCGCCGGATGGTCAAACGGGCGATGGATCTCCTGTCGAGGGCGCGGCGTAAGGTCAGCGGAACCGTGTTCAGTATCGTGCCACCGCAGGATGCCTATTACAATTACGCCTACACAGACGGCGGTCGAGCCTACGGCGATCGCGAGCGGAAAGAATAAGGATTTTCGCGCGCGAGCGGCATCGGAGCCGATAGCGCACTTTTAGTATACGAGAGAGGCTCGCTTCGCTCGATCCAGAGGAAGGAGTCCATGCCGGGCGCAATTTCCCGCAACTTTTGCACGGGAGCATGGTTTCATTAGCATGTTGGATCCCCTGCCAAAAAACCAATGGTCTCCCGCGATGGCCAACCATCTGCTTTGCCGCGCGGGATTCGGAGGTCCACCTGAGGCGGTAAAGGCCGTTTACGACCTGGGATTGACTGGTGCCGTCACCTCGCTTTTGGAGGCGACCAATAAGCCACAACCGCTCCCGGTCGATTGGGCGGGAGATACCTCCTTGTTCGACCTTCAACGTGCCTCGCGGATTGCCCGACGGGAGGGAGACCAAGAGGAAGCTCAGCGTCACCAGAAGGAGATGCAGCAGGAACAACGTCGTCGCATGGAGAACATCCGTGAGCTGTGGATCAGCCGAATGGTCGAAACTGATCAGCCTCTAGCCGAAAAGCTCACCTTATTCTGGCACGGCCATTTTGCCACGAGCGTCACCAAAGTCCGTGACTCCGAGCTCATGTGGCGCCAAAATGAAACATTGCGTGCGATCGGGACGCAGTCATTTGATCAGTTGGTTAAGGCAATAAGCCGGGACGGCGCTATGATCCGCTGGCTGGACTTGAACCAAAGCTCAAAAAGTGCGCCAAATGAAAATTTTGCGCGTGAGTTGCTCGAACTTTTTACCCTTGGAGAAGGGAACTACTCCGAAACTGATATCAAAGAAGCGGCACGTGCCTTCACCGGTTATCGACTGAATCCCCGTGGTGGGTTTGTGATGAATGACGCCATTCATGACACCGGAGTGAAGAAATTCATGGGGAAATCGCGTGCATTCGATGGAGACGGGGTGATTGATACGGTGCTTGCGGATCGCCAATGCGGCCGGTTCATTGCAGGACGAATCTGGGAGTTTTTTGGAGGGATTGCCCCAGCGCCTGTGTTTCAGCGTCTGCTCGGGGATACTTTGCGTCAGGGCGACTATGAAATCCGGCCCTTCCTGAAGCGCGTTTTCCTTTCAAAGAGTTTCTATTCACCTCAAGTGATGGGACGCCAGATCAAAAGCCCCATTCAGTGGTTAGTGCAGGCCTGCCGAACGCTTCAGATTTCCGCGCCACCGTCGAGAGTGCTGAGAGAATGGTTGGAAACTCTGGGCCAACAGCCGTTTGCACCACCGAATGTCCGGGGTTGGGAGGGCGGTCGCTCGTGGATGAGTGCAACCACCCTGCTCGCCCGCAGCTCCTATGCCGGTGAACTCACAGGGAACTCCAAATCGGGTATCAAACGAAAACGCATGCGAATCACCGCCGCTGATCCCGGCACGTGGGTGGATGTTAATGCCGGGACCACCTCTGGCGAGAAGGCCCTTGCGCTGGCGCGGAGGCTCTATGGACCCAACCCTCCCGCTCATGTCATAGCCATCGCCGAAACGGCTCTTGTGACCCACGGCGAGGCACCCAGTGGACTAGCTGCGGCGGCCCACGATCTGATGTCTATGCCCGAATATCAACTCACGTAATCTTATGCTTGAGCGCACCCTTCATACCCGCCGCCGATTCCTCCGCACCTCCGTTCTCGGCGGTGCTGTCGCGATGACACTGCCCGGATTCATCCATCGGACCTTTGCTGCTCTGGATACCAACACCGCAGGCGCGGTCACCCAGATCGCGACGGGCAAAGATAATTCGATTCTCGTTATCATTCAGCTTTCGGGGGGAAATGATGGACTCAACACGGTGATTCCCTATGAAGATGGGGGCTACTATTCCGCGAGACCCAAGCTTGCCATCGGCAAAGATCGCGTGCTTTCTGTTTCGGATGAGCTCGGCCTGAATCCGAAGTTAACCGGCCTGCACCGGGCAATTCAAGACGGGGAAGCTGCAATCATCCAGGGCGTCGGATATCCCAACCCCAACCGCTCACACTTCCGGTCAATGGAAATCTGGCAAACCGCCACGGACTCGAAAAAAACCTCTTCTACGGGCTGGCTCGGACGCTACTTTGACAACTGCTGTAGTGGCGAAGATTCCGCAGCAGTTGCGATATCAGTTGGTGAGCGCATGCCGCAGGCGTTTTCTGCACAGGAACCTCGCGGCATCGCCGCCCGCAACCCCAACTCACTACGAGACGCATCCGGTATGGATGAATCGATGATGGCAGGAGGTGAAGATTCGGCAGACGGCAGCTCGATGGACGGGGGGTCAATTGGAATGCTTGATGGTCGGGTACAAAGCGGGGGATCCGCTCTGGATTTCATCCGCCGAGTGGCGCTCGACGCACAAGTGGCATCCGGTCAAATCGCAGAAGCGACTGCAAAATATCATGGTGGCGTTGACTATCCTGGCTCCCCGCTCGCCAGAGACTTGAAGTTTGTATCGCAGATGATTGCAGGCGGAATGCCCACGCGCATCTATTACACCGGAATGGGCGGATTTGATACCCACGCGAATCAACTAAACACCCACGAGCGCTTGCTTGGTGATTTTGACGGAGCCCTATCGGCTTTCATTTCAGATTTGAAGACGCAAGGGAACTTCGACCGCGTCACAATCATGACGTTCAGCGAATTTGGTCGGCGGGTAAAAGAAAACGCAGGCGGCGGGACGGACCACGGCACAGCAGCTCCCGTATTTCTCGCTGGAGCCGGCATTAAGTCAGGCCTGTTCGGCAGCGCTCCCGACTTGGGCGACCTGGATCAGGGTGACCTGAAATTCTCCGTCGATTTCCGCAGCATCTACGCCGGGCTATTGGAGTTCCGCCTAGGCGTCCCTCACGAGCAAGTGCTCGGGCAACGTTTTGTAATGTCCGAAGTTATCTCGTAGACCCTGGTTACTATCGCAACTCCCCGAGTCTGGAGAAGACTGCGCGCTACAGGGTTCGAACCTGTGACTTCTTGCGTGTGAAGCAAGCGCTCTACCACTGAGCTAAGCACGCTTTTTGCTGGCTTGTTAGAGCCTTGGATGGTGGTCAAGTGTGCATGTTGCGCGGAGGTGTGGCAAGAAAATCAAGAAATCAACTCCTCCAATTGGCGAAATCGGTGGTTGAATTTTCTGGTCCGGCTGAATCTCAAACGTTACCACGGGGGTTTGAGAACTCCGACTTTCCCATGGGCCTTCCGCAGAATAAAACCAAGATTGTCGTGACGATTGGCCCGGCTTCCAAATCCGTGGAAGTCCTGGAGCAAATGATTCTCGCAGGAATGAATGTGGCGCGGTTGAACTTTTCCCATGGGAGCTTTGATGACCACGCTGAAGCGATTGCGAACATCCGGGCAGTGAGTGCCAGAGCGCAGCGCAGGGTAGCAATCATGGCGGATCTCCCCGGCCCCAAAATGCGCCTGGGTGAAATCCCCGGGGGCCCATTTGAACTTCACTATGGCGACTCGTTCATTCTCACCAGCGATGACTGTGACGGCGACGTTCACCGCGTGTCGATGAGCTTTGATTCGCTGCCCAAGGTGGTCCATGAAGGAGACCGCTTGTTTTTAAACGACGGGCTCGTCCAGTTGCTGGTCGATCATGTTTCTGGAAATGACGTCCATTGCAAGGTGGTTGTCGGTGGTCCTGTGAGTTCGCGCAAGGGATTGAATTTGCCGCGCATCGCATTGGGGATCGGGGCATTTACCGAACACGATCGGGCGTGCCTGAAATTTGCGCTTGGCGAGGGGGTCGATGCCGTGAGCCAATCGTTTGTGGAAAATGCCTCTGACATTGAAGCTGTGCGTGCTGCTGCTGCGGAACTGGGGCACGCTCCATTTATCATAGCAAAAATTGAGCGGAGCGAAGCGCTTGAGCAGTTCGAGGAAATCCTGGCTGTTTCCGATGGTATCATGGTGGCACGCGGTGACCTTGGAGTGGAGGTCCCGATTGAAAATATGGCGGTGATCCAGAAGCAGCTCATCGCGAAGGCAAACAAGGCCAGTAAGCCGGTGATCACCGCAACCCAGATGTTGGAGTCGATGACCATATCGCGATTGCCAACCCGCGCGGAAGCGACGGATGTGGCCAACGCGATCCTGGACGGCACGGATTGTGTGATGCTATCGGGAGAGTCGGCGGTGGGAGCATTTCCTGTGGACGCGGTGAGTATGCTGGCACGGATTGCTGTATCAGCGGAGAAGCATCGCCACGCCACCCACATGCAACCGGCGTGGAAGGAGATTGAATTCGGCGGTGCTGGTGCCGAAAAGAAAGGCCTGCTCATCGAACACGCGATTGAACTCTCCGAGTGTGACGTGGTTTTTGCTCCGACGCGCAGTGGCAATACCGCCCGTGCGGTCGCGCGGTGGCGAAGTCCAGTGTGGGTAATCGCCTTGGGGTCGGTTCCCTCCGCGATGCAAGGGCTCGCATTTTCATCGGGTGTGCATCCCGTCGATTTGGAGGAGGATCCAGAGGATTGGACCCCTTACACGCGGGAAATGGTGAAAATTCTTGGCATTCCGTGCGAACGTATCTTGTTGATCACGGGCCCGTCGGTGCGGAACCCCAACGCTAATCAGCGGCTGGAGCTCATCACGTGTTGATTGCGGATAAGACGACAGTATTAGTCCCTGACAACTCTCGATAGATCAGTCCTGTGCTGCAGTTCGAAAGTTTTTGCCACATTTGGCATGGCGATTCTCGTCGTATTCCGTGCGATGGGACGTGATTACGCGTCGGCTGTGATCTGTGCTGGCTTCAGCGGCATCGCGCTTGGAGCGACACCGACCGCGATGACAAATATGACTACTGTCACTCAAAAACATGGCTGGGCACGCCGGGCATTTATTTTCGTGCCGTTAGAGGCGGGATTTTTTGTGGAAATCAGCAATGCGGTTATCATTCAGCGATTCCTTGGATGGCTGGGATAGATCTGATTTGCTAAGATCCGACGTTGTGTGATAAGAACGCGATGATGAGCAACTCTCCCTTGGCGAATACTTTTTCTCAGGGCCGCATATGGTACTATGCGGGCGGCGCATTGTCCGTGCTCGTGGGATTTTTCGCTATGGCTCGTCCGGGGCTGGCCTCGGTGGCGATTGCTCAGATCATTGGGATCTTCTGCCTCGTGAGTGGGGCAGTAATGTTGATCTCGGCTGTCTTTGGGCGGGCCCGGAAGTATCGAGTTCTGGATTTTTTCTCCGCGGTGCTCCGGCTGGTGGTGGGGCTATTGCTGATCGTTAAAGTCTTTCAGGGCGTGCTGGCACTCACGCTCGTGCTCGCTGCGATTTTTCTTGCAGAGGGGATTTTTGGTGCGGTGCTTGCGCTCAGATTGCGGGGGAAAAACCCGGCTTGGATTTGGGTCCTCCTGAATGCGGTTGTCGCGTTACTTCTGGGGGCGATGTTACTATCAAAATATCCGTCTGATGCAGATTGGGCGATTGGCTTACTTTTTGGAATTAATAGCGTATTCCTCGGATTTTCGCTGATTATGGTTGCCTTCTCCATGCCTCAAGCAAAAGAGGCATGAAGCTCCAAGTTGCTCTGGGCGGCGTCTGGAGTCCGAGTAGTGCGTTGTCATGAATTGGATGCTCACCGCGCTTTTTATTACGGCTGAGATTGCGGCGGTGGTGAGTGCAATTCATGCGTTGTTCAATGTGCGAACCGCGCAAGGAACCATCGCGTGGATCGTTGGGTTGATTGCATTCCCATGGCTCGGTCTACCGCTTTACTGGATGTTCGGAAGTCGCAGGTTTGATGCGCATTCGAATGCGATGCAGAGAAAGCTCCGTGACCATCACGAGCGACTCCATGCCGCACGCTCGGAGATTTTGCCCTTTCAGGTCCCGCGTAGTGCAATAGGGTCGCCTAGGGTGTCAGCCCTTGCTGCCGTCGCCGGGGAGGAGTTTCTCGATGGCAATCAGTTGGATTTGCTAATCGATGGCGAGGCTACGTTTGATGCCATTCTTGTAGGCATTGCGCAGGCGCAGCGCAGTGTATTTGTCCAGTTTTATATCATGCGCGAAGATGGCCTCGGGCTTCGGTTATTGGAGGCGATGGCGGATCGAGCTGCCGCCGGGTTAGAGGTTTGCTTTCTCTTTGATAGCTTTGGGAGCGCGGCGATGAAACCTGATATCATTCAAAAATGGCAGTCGCGCGGGATACAGATGGCGACGTTCTGCGCATTCAGCGGGTGGCGGGATCGCTGGCGTTTGAATTTTCGGAATCACCGCAAGATTGTGGTCATCGACGGCGAGATTGGATTTGTGGGTGGCCACAATGTCGGTGACGAATACCTCGGGAAAAACCCGAAATACGGACGGTGGCGCGACACCCATGTGCGAGTGGAGGGTCCATCGGTTCTGCAGTTGCAGATGGTATTTGCTGCAGATTGGTATTTTGCGACGGGTCGTGTGGTGGATGGAACCTGGCAACCTCTGCGGAAATCTGCGACAGCCGGAGGTCAGCGGGCATTAGTGGTCTCATCCGGGCCATCTGATGATTTCGAGCGATGCACGTTATTTTTCTTGAATACGATTACCATGGCAGAACGCCGCTTGTGGATTGCTAGTCCCTACTTTGTGCCCGACGAGGGTATCATTCAGGCACTGCAACTAGCCGCAATTCGTGGCGTTGAGGTGTGTATTCTTTTGCCAATGAAGCCGGATAAGCGGCTCGTCTGGCTGGCATCGTTTGCGCTGCTGGAAGAACTCGTTCACCCGAACATCCGCATCTATCGATTCACTGGTGGGTTTTTGCACCAGAAGGCGCTGGTTGTAGATGACGACTTTGCAGCGGTTGGAACGGCCAATTTTGACAATAGATCGTTCCGGTTGAATTTTGAGGTGACGCTGGCAGTTTCAGACCGGAAATTTGCCGGCGAAATTGCGGCGATGTTTGAGCGAGATTTCGCTGAGTCGGTTGAGGTGGCAGACGATGATTACACCTCTTGCTCAGTTCCATTCAAGGCCGCAGCGCAGGCTGCGAGGTTGTTGGCGCCGATTTTGTAAGATCCCGCAGGGCGATTTATCCTGGCCCGGCAGGTGCTGTCCGGCTTTTCCACAGCGTTGGAGGCCCCCCTCGTAATGCGACGCAACCGTCTGCCCACAACCATTGTCCACGCAGACCAAACTACCGGCCTCGCCAGCACGTTGCCCGCGCGGATCCGATCTGAGATCGAGGCGGTTCCAGTGACGCGCAGGCTGCGCTGGCAGGGACTTTGCCTATTTTTGTCTTTCTGGTGGTTCTGAAGGTAATTTGCTTGTTCAATTCGTTGCGAATCACGCTTTTCATTTGGGTCACCGTGCTGACGACGTCCTTCCGGTTAAACCCAAAAATTAAAGGCGTTCCAGATGCGCAATTAGATCTGGATTTGATAACAGGTCGGCCGCTGCAGCGTGATCGGAGATCTGCGATGGCGATTTCGCGCCGGGGATGGCAACCGTGATGCCTGCCAAATGCAGGACCCACGCAAGCGAGACGGCCACGGGCGAAGCCGAGAATTCGCCTGCGATGGCGCGGAGGCGCTCGGCGATGGCCACATTGGACTTCAGGTTCTCGCGGAAGTGCGGGCGTTGGTTTCGGTAATCCTCGCTGGGCGGCAGATGAGTCGAATCATACTTGCCGCTGAGCACGCCTTTGCCGATGGGCGAATAAGCCATGATTCCGACCTGCTGCCCATAACAAAACATCCGGCGACCGTCTTCAATCGAGCGATCCGCGAGGCTGCACGGAAGTTGATTGCAAATGACGGGACCGCAAGCGAGCGCAGCACCAAGCAGATCGTTTGGAAAATTACTGACGCCGAAATGCGCGATCTTCCCTGCATCACGAAGGGCGTCGATCGTTGCCATCGTTTCCTCAATCGGAGTGTAATGATCAGGCCAATGGGCAAGCAAGACATCCAATCGTTCGACGCCCAGCCGGCGGAGGCAACCATCCACTCGCTCGATTAAATGTTGCCGCGACAGGTTGCATCCACGGTCGCCCACTTTCTCCTCGCCAAACAGCGGGCCGGTTTTTGTAACCACCGTAATGCCCTCCGGTCGTCCGGCCTCACGAAGCGCGACGGAGAGATGCTCTTCCGCCAGTCCGCATCCATAACCTTCCGCCGTGTCAAAAAGCGTAATCCCGTGGTCCAATGCCGCACGAACCATCAGGATCGCTTCCGAAGGCGAGAGGTTTTGGCTCTCCGAATTTTGCTCTCCAAACCGGCATCCCGGCCAAGACATGGTGCCGAGCCCGATCGCGGACACCGTGGGTCCATTCACTCCAAGAATTCGATAGACCATGAGTGGGGAGTTTTGTTCTGAAATGACATCGTGCCAACGCGAAACGCCCTTGCTCCGGCAAACCCCGTCGTCGCTGCGGCTATATAAATTAGTCTACACCGAGAGAGCGATCGCTAGATCTTGATCGACTTACCAGCCATGGCATCAAACTTCGCGCGTTGGTCCTTGGTGAGCACTTTCCTCATGGCTCCAGCCTGCCACTGACGTTCCTCGCGGAGATAGAGAATCCGCTCGTAGTTGCTGACGTCGCCGTCTTCATACCAAGCATTCACCTCGGAAACATCGGCCTGATGGTTCCTGTGGATTTTTTCCAGTTTAACTTTCTGCGTATCCGTGAGGTTGAGCTGGTCGCGCACATTCGCCGATAGCAGCATGTGTCCACCGAGCATTTGATGCTCGATTTCCGCGATTCGAGCGCGCTGCGGGCGGGTGAGCTGGGACAATGTTTCCGCGTTGTATTTCGAGTTGATTGCGGCGAGCGACCGTTGAGCGGCCTCTTTCGATGCGAGGCTGGATGTGTCTGTGCCTTTGATCACCTTACGGACGGCGTCCCGATACCGGTTTCGCAGCGAGTGGACGGCATCCTTTTGCTCGCTCGTGAGCCGCAGGTCATCCTGCACGCGCTCTGAAGCAATCAGCGCCGGCAGCGCACCTGGACGCTCCACTGGTAGCGTGAGCGGTTTGACCGTCGGACTCTGCCCCAGGGCATGAGGCTGTATAGCGGCCCCGGCCACGATGGCGACCGGGATGAGAAGGTATCGGGTGAGTGATGGTCGCATGGTATTTTCTTGGGGTGAAGTTGTGGGATGTGCCAGATCAGGCGATCTGTGAAGCAATGATTCCTTCGAGTTTGACGATGTCTGCGGCAAATTTTCGGATTCCGTCGGCAAGCTTGTCGGTTGCCATGGCGTCTTCGTTCAGGAGCCAGCGGTAAAGCTTCTCGTCCACGTGCAATCGCTCGATATCCATCTCTTTGGCTGCTTCCGCACTGAGTTTGCACGTGAGCGGTCCTTCGGTGGACTGGAGCTCGGAAAGCAGTTCCGGACTGATGGTCAGCAAGTCGCATCCTGCCAATTCGGTGATCTGGCCAAGGTTACGGAAGCTGGCTCCCATGACTTGGGTCTCGTAGCCGAACTTCTTGTAGTAGTTGTAAATTCCGTTGACTGAAAGAACGCCCGGATCCTCTGCGCCGTGATATTCTTTGCCTGTAGTGGCCTTGTAGTAGTCGTAAATACGTCCCACAAACGGCGAGATCAGCCGAACTCCGGCGTCGGCGCAGGCGATGGCTTGCCCCAACGAAAACATCAGTGTGAGGTTGCAATTGATGCCTTCTTTTTGGACCACCTCAGCGGCCTTTGCGCCCTCCCATGTGGATGCAATCTTGATCAACACACGCTCACGGCTGATCCCTTGTTTTTCGTAGAGACCGATCAAATAGCGCGCTTTCTCGATGGTGGCCGATGTGTCAAAGGATAAGCGGGCATCCACTTCCGTGGAAACGCGACCCGGAACGATCTGCAAAATCTCGCGGCCAAACTGAATAAGCAGATCGTCGATGATGGTTTTGACCAAATCTGATCCGGAAAGCGTGGACGACTTATTATCGGCAATCGCTCTCTCAAGGAGCGGCTTGTATTCGTCCAATTGGACTGCCTTGTAGATCAGCGTCGGATTGGTAGTCGCATCCTGTGGCGAATATTTTTTGATGGATGCAAAATCACCGGTGTCAGCGACGACGGTGGTGAATGCCTTGAGTTGGTCGAGTTGATTGGTGGCTGTCATGGCGGAGAGTGGTCGGTGGTTTATGGAGTTCGGACGATTTGATGCTGCGTCGGGCCGGTAAAAATTGCAACTCTCAAAGAGTGCTGAGGGGAGGGCGCGTTTGGTTTCTTCTTAACAATCAGGCGTTCGGGAATCGCGATTCCAACTACGAAATTTGCCAGTGAAAGGCGTTCATTGATCTGCCATAGTGCCGCTCATGACCTGCCGCTCGCTCCCTGCTTCGCTCCTCTGTGCTCTGGTTTTCTTTGCGGGATGCGCAAGTGTGCCGCCTGGCAAGGTGACCCAGTTTGCCACTATCGATGCGCTTTTGGCAGGCGTCTATGATGGTGATTTCACCTGCGCGCAGGTGGCTAAGAATGGAGATCTTGGGCTTGGTACATTTGATAAATTGGATGGTGAGATGGTGGTGGTCGACGGCCGGATCTATCAAGTTACCGCTGATGGCACGGTGCGGCGTGCGTCACGCTCTCTGCTAACACCGTTCGCGACGGTGACTCGCTTTAAACCGGACCGGGCATTTCGGGCAGGGTCAACAATGAATATGGTTGCGCTGGAGCGTGCATTGGACCGGGTTTGCACCAATCCGAATGGGGTGTATTCGATTCGGATCCGTGGCGAGTTTCCTACGATAAAACTTCGGAGTGTGGCTGCGCAGCGGGAACCGTATCGGAAACTGGTCGACGTGGTTAAGGAACAGACGATTTTTCCTCTGAGCCCAAACCGGGGGACGCTCGTCGGGTTTAGGTTTCCCGAGTATTTTCGAGGAATCAACGCACCCGGTTATCACCTGCACTTTTTGTCCAATGACAAACAATCCGGCGGTCATGTGCTGGACGTGACGGTGGGCGCGGATTCATTGATTGAGATAGCTGAGGCGCCGCAATTCGAGTTGTTCTTCCCGCAATCAGAGGGAACATTTTCTCAAGCGGCACTCAGTGCTGACCGTTCCGACGAACTGCGTAAAGTCGAACGCTAAAAAATGCCCCCCCCGCTGGCAGTCAGCCCAGCGCAGCGGCGTCTAGTTTTTCAGCGAGATCGAAGTCCAATTGCGTCAGACCTCCCTTGCTGTGGGTCGAAAGCTTGAGCCGCACCTTGTTCCATCGGATATCGATGTCAGGGTGGTGTTTTTCTGCTTCGGCCAAGGCGGCAACCGCGTTCACGAATTCCATCGCATCGGCGAAGTTTTTAAATTCGTACAGTCGGACGATGTCCCTGCCTTGTAACTCCCATGTAGGAAGCTCAATCAAGGCATTCTCCACTTCTTCTTCGGAAAGACGATCTGGCATGAGTTTGGACATTAGAAGATTCTTTTTGCGCTGACAAGTCGCGTTGTGTAGTTTTGCATCTCCCAACCAATCCCGAAATCTCATGGGCAAAATCTATAACAACATCGTCGAAACTGTCGGCCGCACGCCACTTGTGCGGCTCAATCGCATCTCAGCCGGCCTCCCGGCCACCATCGCGGTGAAATGCGAGTTCTTTAATCCGCTCGGTAGCGTGAAGGACCGTATTGGGATGGCGATGATCGAGGACGCCGAGGCTCGGGGTATTTTGACGAAGGAAACCGTCATCGTGGAACCAACGAGCGGGAACACCGGGATCGCGCTGGCATTTGTCGCGGCATCCAAGGGATACCGTCTGATTCTGACGATGCCAGAGACAATGAGCGTCGAACGTCGGACCTTGCTTGCGATGCTGGGAGCTAAGTTGGTCCTCACGCCCGGAGCGGAAGGAATGAAGGGAGCAATCGCGCGGGCAGAGCAAATCGTGCAGGAAACGCCGAACGCGTGGATGCCGCAGCAATTTAACAACCCTGCAAACCCGGCGATCCATCAGAAAACGACCGCCGAAGAATTGTGGGAAGACACGGATGGCAAGATCGATATCCTGGTATCCGCGGTAGGCACCGGAGGCACCCTTACCGGATCTGCCGAAGTCCTTAAAAAACGTAAACCCAGTTTTCTCGCGATTGCCGTGGAACCCAAGGATTCGCCAGTCATCACGCAAACCCGCAACGGCGATCCCGTGAAACCCGGACCACACAAAATTCAAGGGGCAGGCGCCGGATTTGTGCCAAATAACCTGCACATGGACATCATCGACGAGGTCATCACGGTCACGAACGATGAGGCATTTGTCATGGCTCGGCGCTTGGCAAAGGAAGAAGGCATCCTTGGTGGCATCAGCTCTGGTGCCAATGTCCACGTGGCTGTCGAGTTGGCCAAACGACCCGAAAATGCCGGAAAATTGATCGTCACGATTGCTTGCTCTACCGGCGAACGCTACCTGAGCACGGCCCTCGCAGAAGAGGCCCGCGCAGAAGTTTCCGCCTGACATTCCGTCCGGATCCGACCACACGAGGCCCACTCCCATTCCATGCAAAAACGTTCCGACCCTAATCCAGTCCCTGCGACTGACGAACCTATATTCGACATTGGCCCCAGTCCCTTGGAGGTCGTATGGGAAAAGCACCGGATGTCGATCATTGTTGGAACTGGAGCGATTGTAGTCGCGCTGGTTGGATTCTTCGGTGCGATGACGGTTTCACACTCTAACCGCATTGCGGCGATGGATAGTTTTTCCGTAGCATTCACGGCGGATGAGCTACAGGCATTCATTGCGAAATTCCCGGGATCTGTCGAAGCTGGCAGTGCCTCGCTGTTGCTCTCTGCTTCGTTGCGGGAAGAAAAAAAGCCGGACGAAGCGCGTGGGGTTCTGGAGGAATTTTTAAAATCGCAGCCGAAGCACCCGCTGGCTCCGCTGGCGTTGGTCGGGCTTTCGGGGCTTTCCGCGCAGAGTGATGATGTGGCTGCCGCCAAAGCGGATCTTCAACGGATACTGAGTGAATTTCCGACGTCGTTTGCAGTGCCGTTTGCCATGCTCTCGGAAGCTGAGATTCTCTTGGCTTCCGGCGACCGGCAAGGCGCACTGGCTGCATTTCAAGCATTGTCCCGCCAGCATCCGTCGTCGGTGGCCGGCTCCGCTGCACAGAATACTCTGATGGCGCTGGAATCGCTCGTCGGCGGCATCACGCGCGCCGCACCCGTCACTCCTGGATCCGTCGAACTGCCGCCGGAGCAACCCCTGCCCTCGGCAATGGAAGTGATCGACGTGGATTCCGATCCCGGAATCTAGCTCACGCCCTTGACCGGCGGATCAAAACGAGATTTCGCACGTATATCCCCCAGCCTGTGGCTTGTCCAAGAATGCCGACGATATCTCGTCGCCATATGAAATAGACAAGTAGCATGGTCGCTCCGATCAAGCTCATCCACCAGAATGCCACCGGTATAACCGAGCGCCCTGATTTTTCGCTGGCGAACCACTGGATCAGCATTCGGCCGGTAAAAAGCACCTGCCCCAGCAAACCCACGGTAACCCAAAGAATGCCAACCGGACTCGTGATATTAAACAATGTCTCCAGCCAACCCGCACGCATCCGACTCTCGTAAAGAAATTGCGTAAATTCGTCCGGTGTCAGCACCCGGTCCCGCTCGGCCCCCAGCCGCTTCACAACATACGCGACGCTGCCGTCATCCAGCCGAACTACCTTCACGTTGTCTTTCGCTCCCGGAAGATCGATTTTGATGCGCGTCTCCGGGCCGATAATGGTCACCTCCGCCAGGGGACGCCCCAAGGTGTCCAAAGGGACCTTATCCTCTTGAGCATTTAATGCGGGGCAGGAGCTCCAGAGGAAAATAAGCATTACCGCGATCCAGCACACGTGAGGCCGCGATGTCTGCAAATCCAGATCTGTCGAAACTTTCATAAGAATCATTTGCCGATACAAAAGGTGCCGAAGATCCGGTCTAAGATATCCTCCGTATCCAAACGCCCCGTGACTTCACCGACTGCATCCAATGCGAGACGCAGTTCCACCGCAATGAATTCCGGTGCAAGTTGAGCCACCATGGCATCGTGTGCTGCATCGAGTGCGGTGGACGCCCGGTGAAGACATGCCTGATGGCGTGCATTGATTGCCGCATTGCTTTCCCCCATCGCCACATTTCCGCCCCGTACTCGCGAGACGACCGCATCGACGAGTGTCTCGATTCCAGCCCCGGTGAGGCATGACACTAAAACGCCGCGCTGGGATCCATCCGCCGGCAGCTCACGCTTCAGATCCGATTTATTGAAGACGAGAATTTCGTCTTCGTGTGCTGGAAGGTCGACATCGGGTTCTGTGGAATCCACCACACGGATAACGACATCCGCAGAGGCGATGGCGTTTCGGGCGCGGGTGACGCCCTCTTTTTCGACAGCATCCGATGCCTCACGTAGACCCGCAGTATCAACGACCCTGAAGGGAATGCCCCGCAAATTTACAAACTCCTCGATGGTATCACGGGTGGTTCCTGCGATCGGACTCACGATGGCACGTTCAAATCCGGTAAGACGATTTAATAGACTCGATTTCCCCGCATTGGGCCGGCCGCAGAGGGTGAGCCGCACACCGTCGCGTAAAATCCGCCCCTCCGGCGCGGTTGCCAGTAATCGCCTCACCCGCTCCTGGACGGCGCCCACGGATACGATCATTGCCTGCCCAACGGCAGGCTCAATATCCTCATCCGGAAAATCAATATACGCTTCAAGGTGGGCAACGACGCAAAGGATGGCATCCGCAATCGCACGTGCCTCATCGCCAATGCGTCCCTCCAGCTGGAGCGCAGCGGCACGAGCGGCCAACGGAGTTTGCGCCCGGATCAAATCCATGACTGCTTCCGCCTGCGTAAGGTCCAGTTTGCCATTCAAGAATGCACGCAACGTGAATTCACCGGGTCCCGCCGCGCGGGCGCCGGCTGTCAGCACCCTCTCAAGCACCGACGCGGAAACCACAGGGCCCCCGTGGCCGGAGATTTCTACGACGTCCTCGCCCGTGTAGCTGCGCGGCGCACGGAAGGTGGTCACGATCACTTCGTCCACCGTGCCGCCATCCGGATCGATGATGCGTCCGACCTGAATTTGCCCGAACCGGACGGGTTTGGAAAAAACGCGGTCTGCGATGGTAAACGCAGAGGGACCGGAAACCCTCACAACGGCAAGCGCCCCCTCGCCGGGTGGTGTAGAAATTGCGGCTATCGTCTCGTGATCGAACATCGGATAGACCTATCACACAAGACGACGGTAGCCCATCACATCTTGACGTCATTGGTGGTGCTGGGTAATGCAGGAGACTACAGGAATCCAATGCAATTTCGGAACATTATCGAATGAAGGGCGGGGCGATTGTCGTATGCGTGGAGGGCGTCAAATATCGCGCGGCATTTGACCGGATATTTTTACCAGGAATCCGCGACTTTGCTCTCCGACATCAGTATGAACTTATCGTAGTCGCAGTCTCGGAGGTTAGGGAGCGGCTGCGTGGAGAGCCAGCCAATGCCACACTGGCCAAAGTCCCTCCATCGTGGCTCAAACTTTTCGCTATTGAATCCGTGCAGGCACGCGGGTTTCGCCATATTTTGTACCTCGATGCGGATGTTTTTGTGAGTGCTGTCGCCGAAGATTATTTTGCGCTGCTTCCGGAGGAAACTGTCTCGGCAATTATTGAGGAAACAATTCCGTTAACGAAAGCACACCTCTGGCGTGAGGCCTGCGGGCTGGCTCCGTCGGAGGATTTCCGAATGATCAACGCGGGGGTGATGTATTTGTCTGGGGACGCGGGGGCTGCATTCATTTGGGATGTGATCGCGTTCATTCGCGAAAACCGAACAAAGATTGATTTTCGAACCCGGGTGTTTGAACAGCCCATCGTGAGCGATTTCATGCTGCGCCATCCTGCATTCAAGCGGATGCGCTACCTATACAACACACTTCTATATTCCGACCGCGGGCACAGGCTTCCAGAGGTCCAGCGTATTCGATCCACGGTAAATCGATTTTGCTCACGAGTGCCGCCCGCGTCGCGGTTGAGGACGATTTGGTTTTCCGTTCTATTCCGGATGTGCGGTACTTATGCACGCGGAAATCGCACATTGATGTCTAGTCTCCTGGATGAGGGTCGGTTCATTCATTTTGCGGGAATGAATGACGAATTCTGCATCACGAGGTCATTTATCCGGCGGTAGGTGCTCTGAAGCGATTTCGAAACCAACGGGTTCTGCATCGCTTTTCATCTTAATTCAAGCCACTAATCTCCGAGTCTTATCTCCACAATGCCCATTTCCATCGATATCCAGATGATTTTTGTAATGCTGCTGACCCTTGTGGTCTTCGTGGCATTCGTAAAAGAATGGGCGACTCCGGATGTGATCGCGCTCACGGCGCTGGGGCTGGTCATCGTTACCGGGGCACTTCCAGGCACTGAGGTGCTTGCGCTCTTCAGTAATAGCGCACCAATCACGATCGGAGCCATGTTTGTCCTCAGCGCCTCGCTGGAACGCACGGGCGTCATGGATTGGCTGGCAGGGAATTTTTCACGCCTCGCGGGGCGCAGCCTGTTTCGCGCGATGGGACTGCTTGCCATGGTGGTTATTCCGCTGTCTGCATTCGCAAATAATACGCCGGTGGTTGTCGTCTTTCTGCCAGTCCTCATGGCATATGCACGGGAGTCCGGTGTGAGCGCGTCCAAGCTGCTTATTCCGCTTTCATTCTTTGCGATCCTCGGAGGCACGACCACGTTGATCGGGACTTCGACCAACATCCTTGTTTCCGGGGTGGCTGTGGAGATGGGGCAAGAACCGTTTGGAGTGTTTGAAATCACTAAGCTCGGTGTGATCTACGCAGCTATCGGTGCCGTTTACATGATCGTGTTTGGAGCGAAACTGCTGCCGGATCGCCCCACCCTGTCGTCGCTCCTTTCCAGTGAGGATACCCGGAGTTTTTGCACCCAGGCGATTATTGGTCTCCAATCAAATCTCATCGGAAAATGTCTGCCTGAGACGGATTTTGGGAAAAGCAGGACGGTGCGGGTTTTCGAAATTATTCGCGACGGATTGCGCGTCTCGGACGTCCCGTTGGATTTGCTTCCCTTGCGTAGCGGGGACACGCTCGTGCTCAAGGGATTGGCCCGGGATGTGGCAATGATCCGCGAGGCAAGTGACCTCCTGCTGGAAAATGAAAACCCGGAGTCGGATTCCGGGCGCAGAGAGGTGCGGATGGTGGAGGCGATTATCGGGCCGCATTCACCGATGGTGGGCCGGACGATTCTAGATCTAGGATTACGGCGTAGATATGGTGTCATCGCTGTGGCACTGCACCGTCGCGGACAAAACCTGCTGGATCAGTTTGCGAATATTCCGCTGGAGTTTGGTGACACCGTCCTATTTGAAGGCCCGGAAGCAAACCTGGTGCGCCTGCGCGAGGAAGATGACTTTTTGAGCCTCAATGAAACCGTCCAAAAACCATTCCGGAAATCCAAGGCCCTCGTTTCCATCGGCGCGCTCGCGGCAGTAGTGATTCTATCTGCAACCGGGGTGCTCCCGATTGTGTCAGCCGCACTGATCGCTGCCGTCGTCGTTGTCCTCACGCGCTGTCTCGATGCAGAGGAAGCCTATGAAAGCATCGATTGGCCGATCTTGTTTTTGATCGTTGGAATGCTCGGGTTAGGTAAGTCGTTGGAAACAACAGGCGCTGCCGAATGGGTCGCCGGACATCTGGTGGCGAACTTCGGCGCGCTAGGTCCTTATCTTCTATTGGCTGGAGTCTATCTATTGGCAACGATCCTGACGGAACTCGTCACAAATAACGCCGTGGCAATTATCCTTACGCCCATTGTCATCACCATGGCCACAAGCATGGGACTATCTCCACGTCCCTTCATTGTGGCCGTGATGTTCGCCGCAAGTGCAAGTTTTTGCACGCCGATCGGATACCAAACGAATACGTACGTATTTGGAGCTGGCGGATATCGATTTTCAGATTTTGCTAAGGTCGGCGTGCCCTTGAACGCCCTGCTATTTGCCACGGCAACGGCAATGATCCCGATATTCTGGCCGTTTGTCTCGAAGTGATCAGTCGGGGTCGCGTGAAGCCAGTCGGCTGGCAGTTTCAATGGTGTCGATCTCAGTCGGTGACTTATCGGATCGGATGCGAACGATCCGCGGAAAGCGGAGAGAAAATCCGGACGGATGGCGTGTGCTCGGTTGGATGGAATCAAATGCCACCTCCAGCACAATCAGCGCTTCAACATCAAACACTCGTCCTCGCTGACGCACCGTGGTTTTCTGAAATTTGGGTGTGAGCGCGGCAAGCTCTGCATCCGTGAGTCCGGAGTAGGCCTTACCAATAACTGCGAGTCCTCCCTCCGGGGTGCGCACCGAAAACGTGTAGTCGCTGAGCACCTGATTCCGGCGTCCGTGGCCGTACTCCACGGAGGTC